>Ga0308166_1002084_pt1 | contig 19197 bp, 16 predicted proteins | sample PhyCR2_2_FD_202137 | JGI IMG/M metagenome (GOLD analysis project Ga0308166, IMG submission 202137) | Phyllosphere microbial communities from UC Gill Tract Community Farm, Albany, California, United States - DLSLCC.R2 | ecosystem: Host-associated > Plants > Phyllosphere > Unclassified | place... | reverse complement strand
GCATTATACCTTGAAAAATGCCATTGATAATGCAGTCAATATCATCAATGGCACTCACTAAATCAAATAAAAAAATAGGTTAAATAATAGCCTCACTCCCACTCCATTATAAATACAAAAATAAAAAACTTATAAATCAATGAATTAATAAATAATAAAGTCTAAAAACCATGATAAGTACCATGTATAGTAAATTCAGGAAGTCGAATTAACCTGTTACACGGCAAGTGCTACCGATAGCAGCCTCTCCAAAGTGGCCAACTCATCCGCGCTAGCATCCTGAACAACCTGCGCCAACAGCTCCACAGCATAAAACGGCTCGGCATGGAAAAGCCCGACCACTGCCTCGTTATGACTACGGTCTTTCATCAATAGTCCCTGGTTCATAGATGCCCCAGCCTAAGAGTAGTCTGCACAGGCCATTAACAATCCGTCCTCTCTTGGAAGTATCTCTTGTCACTGCTGACAGAAACCGGCCAAAAGGAGCCAATCGTAGGTTTCTAGGCAATGAGAGACGATCAGTCCGTGCTTCTTAATCCCTTTTCTTATCTACTTCGGCAGATGCGCGGACGGCCCTCTTGGCGGTTCAGTCGAGGGGCAAAATGTTTTGCGCACCTCACGTTTGCTTTACTATATAATCAAGCTATAAGAGGACGCTTTTGTGCATATGGAAAAATCCTTTACTGGATTTCACCAATAGTTGCGTTGAAAACATATTCCTTCGAATACGGATGTATAAGATGTTTCATAAAATCGCTCAGTCTGGAAATGGATGTACCTCTGTAATAATTGATTTGCCCGCTGAAATTTACATAAAGCTTGTGGAAAGAATTTACGAGGATGAACAGGGCGGACTTCCTGGCCAACGCGCTGCACTTAAGACGAAAACGGCGAAGATAATTCGTGAAAGGATGGTATCGGATATATCGAAAGGCGCCTCATTACCACCTTTGGTGATCGGGGTTCTGATTGACTCGGAGAATTACGGTGCGCAGACCAATCACTTAAACAGTAGGGAGGATATGCTAGCTTTAGTTGAAGGCGTAGATCTTTCGAGGTTATCGATTATCGATGGTATGCAGCGAACCACTGCTATCCTAGAGGCCTCGCGAAAATCTGGCTTTGATGGCGTTAGTGATTTGCGTGTCGAGTTTTGGATCTCGGATAGCGCTAACAATTTAATATATAGAATGCTAGTGCTGAATACGGGGCAAGTTCCGTGGGATATCGCGCGACAGCTCGAGGCTATTTATAGGCCACTTCTAGAAAAAGTGGAGAATTCAGTTGCAGGAACAATTAAATTTCTGTCAAAGGACTCTGGTCGTCGATCAGGGCTTTCGGCCAACGAATTCGAATCTGAGGACATCGTAGAACTTCTTCTAATTTTTTCTTCGAGGAAGCGTGAACTGAACCTTAAGGATCGGATCGCACAGGACTTTGTCCGGTTGGATATGATTGAGTCTTCGTCGCACGTCGATGTAATGCGGTATTTTAGTGAAGCTATTATGCTTCTTAGTAAACTAAACTTTGCCTTTTCTACTTTCGAAGCAGAGTCAACTCTTAGTGAAACGTTAAAGCGGTACTCAAGCGGCAAAGAGGTTTTCCGAGCGTTCCCCCCCAAAGCGGGCTTCGTCTCAGCGCTTGCAATATATCTTTTCGGCAAGCCTGGTGTAGAGACAGATTGGAATGCCGTACCTAGAAAATTTGAATTGGTAAAAACTAATATTGAGCATCTTATTGATTCTATTCAAGATGCGATAACGCCGGATGAGAAGGAAGAGGTGCTCTGTCTTGAAGATTTGGAGGAGAGAATCACTGCACATCGAGTGGCAGCATCGCAGGTTGGGCGTTTCGAACGAGAATATTTTGAAAAAGCTTTCGGCGCTCTTTTTGAAGATGCGGAAACTATGCGGAATTTTAAAGCATGCTGGTACGCATATTGAAATGAGCATTCAGTGGGAGTCTTACATATCTGCTGCAACTAGTGAATTATCTCGACTAGCATTTGCAGAAGCAAATATTGAACTTCGCACCACTCCTGTGTCGAGGTCGCGAATGCAAGCGGCAGCTCTACTTGAGCATTTGAAATTCGACGTCATTAGCCCGATTGTTATAGGTGATAGGGGGATATTGGTTCCTTTGTACGCGAATAACGAGCGCTACGTTGTTTTATATCGACGGGATCGCAGTGACGCCTTGACGCAAATGATGAATCAGTCTTACCAAGAACGCAATGTTGATGCTTTTGAATATGTCGATGCGTTCTTCTTCTTCTTAGTTAAGGAATTTGATATTCCATTGCCGCCGAACGTTACGAAGAGTGACGTTAAGACGCGTATTAGCAAGGTAAAAAATGAAGCGACAATTGATTTTGATGCCGCCGTCAATTTCCATGGTTCTTTCTTTGCATGGAAGGTTGGAGAGTCTACATCTTCCGTAGAGTTTGTAGATTTGCTGACGTGGCAGGTGGATGGACAACATTGCATAGGGTTTACTGAGGATAATCCAGCATATGGTATTGATCGCATCAAGATCGCAGAGGTGCTCGATTTACGACAGCTTTGTCGCACTGTCGTCAATCCCATAGCTATCGCTACTGATAAAAAAATCCTTCAGGCAGCCCTAATTTTGCCAATGCCGGACCTGCTTGGTAAAGCGCTAATGAGTATTTCGCCAAGCAGGGACGATTTGGTGTTCGGTCCGGGTGGGGGAATCTGCTTTAAATTTATGCAGGATGAAAGGGAGTACTTGGCTTTATCTCTAAGGAATTTCTATGATTTTGAAATTGGACGTGTTTTAAGTGCTTTAACAGAAATAGGGGTCAATGAAGTAGATTTTGAATATGCGCACTTCTTGTCATTTGTTTTTAAGCATGGGCAGTATCTTGATATTTCTCGGGAGCAATTGTCTCACCCGGAAGATCTTGAGAACAGACTCGACGTCAAGAATATATTCTCTTGTACGTTGGAAGATATAGCCTCGGTCTATGAGGATGTTCGTGTCTTTGAACTGAGTCAAGCATCCGTTTCGTCGCTATTCGCGGTTCTTAGCCATTTAGCGGCGCAGTTTAGAAGTGCGCGATCGCCCTTCGTTCCTGTCGAGATAATTGATGTTTCTCGGCGTCTAATGCTGCTTCAGAACGCTCCATACGAAAACATATACTTATCTCTTTCGGCCAGTCATTGGAAGCACGCTTTCATTGAGATATATCGAGTGCTTGAGGGACTTTACTATTTTGGTTGGATGCATGGGATCAAGCAGACTTTTGGCGGTAATTATGCAGAGTATGATCTTTATTTAACGTTTCAAGATCAGCTTTCTTGGAAGTACAAGGAAAGGGCGTCCATTGTTAAGTTGTTTGAAATCGTGCCAAGGGGTGTACTATCTACCCATGATCCTGTAAGTATCACGTCGTTAAGTAGTTGCTTTGAAAATCAGGCAGATACTGCTGTTATGAATAAGTTCGCTCACTTAATTTATTCGATTCGTAACTCTAATGTGCATCAAGGAGAGTCTGACGACGGACAGACCATAGAGATCAGCGCTGATTGCTGGCCCAAACTGACATACTGCTTGTTTTTAATTGTTGAGCATCTTTATTCCGTTTATCAGGCGGGTATGCCACGGCCTCCCACACCACAATCGCCCGGTTCGCCAAAGTTTGCTTAAGCTCTGCCCGATTTTTGAAGCTGGTGCCATCCAGTGAAGAGTCGGGCCTCATTTTCTCTTCAGCATCATGATTTAGTTTCTTTTCATACCGTGGCCATTCTCAGGGGGAGCGCCGCTTTCTTATATGCATCCCTGCAAAAATTTGCCCATTAATCTCAAGTCAAAAACGTAAAAAGCCCGCAATTAAGTTGACTCTATGGTATTTTTAGCCGGGTAATGCTGGATGCTGGTTCATTCCCCCCAATTATCAGCATAGATAATATTATTTACACATATCAATAAATTAAACTCAATCATCACTTTAACGCCATGAAACGCAAATTTTGGCCATATTCCCTCCTTTAATGCCTTAATCGACGTCGTATCCCGGCTTCGGTATCCTGTTGTTCGGCTTCCCTTTCATACGTATTGACCATTGACATCAGCAACGATGACGAAACAAAGGGATGCGTGAATTGCAAGGCTTCGGCCCAAGCGCGATACTTGTCTGCAAGCCCTCGCTCTTGACCACCACCTTCCCCACGCCAATGGGCACCGCGCGCGTTGTACAACCCGGTATGTGCCCCGCTGCTGATATCCTCAGACCGCAAGTCCTCCATCACATCGCGAACGGCTTCGTTCGGCCACACGCCATCCTCGCCAGCCGGTGCGTTAGAAAATAGCTTTCCAATGCACACATCCGCAATCTCCGCGCGGTCGAGTTCAGCACAAGACCGCCTTATCGTTGCAACCCATTCCGAGAGCTTTTCATGCTGTTCCTCTTTAGTTGCCTTGTCTTGACCAGGGATACGCTCAATGGCTTCAAGGAGACGGTACCCGCGCTGTACCAAATGCTTGCGACTTTCGGTAACGCGAAACTCGGGGGGATCTTCGCCACGGTCCTTGCGCTTATAGACCCACACTGTAGCCTGCACGAACAGCTCAGGATGTTCCTCAATGTAGCGTTCAAGGTTTGGAATCTGCTGCTGGTCTTCTTCCCCTCGGAAAGAACGAGCCAAAACCTCTAAATATGCGAACTCCAGTCCAGCTTTTTCCTCTAGTGTGAGGTCCGGATTTCGATTGATAAGCTGGAAGGCACGCTGCACATCATAGTCGTGCAGCTGGTACTCTCCAGCTTTATCCTTACTATTTTTCGCCATGGCAGATAGCGTCTGCACAAGGAGGAACGGGTGTATTTCTTCAAGCTTGAAATGTATCGATACGAAGGCTGCCCTAGGACGTTCGACTTCAAGCAGGCGGCGAACGCTCTCGTTGTTTTCCTCAGGCGAGTCAAACACATATTGCGGAACCACTTCAACCCAGTACCGATTGCGAGCTTCAGCCGAAAGTTGATCCACAAGCTCCCAGGTAGAAGCCCGGAAAGGCGAAAGGAGCAAGAGACGTAGCGCTTCCTCTTCGGCAACTTTGCCCCGCAGGCTTGCATATATGGCCTTTCTCCTACCCTCGTCCAACGTCCAGAGCGCCCCGGCGACGATGCCGTCACGAATTGAACTTTTTTCTGCCGGACGTAGACTTTGCATAATCAGATCTTCAATCTGCTCGTCGGTAAGTATGCCTGACACTAGATGAGCGCCGATTTGGCGTTGGGAATTTCCTTTTTCAGAGAGCGCGAGAATGCCCGGAATACCTCGTTCTTGCGTAATGTTTGTCAGGGCTTCGAAGCGGAGCTCTTCTATACGTTGCTCACGAGCTCGGAAGTCCATCTCGTCTCCTGTGAGTTCGTCCGCCGAAACCTCAATCCATCCCTGCCGAAACAGCCACTCATACTTGTTCACAATATCCTTGGGCTGCAACTTGGAATAGACCTCCTTGGCTTTTTCCGTCAGGCTGGCTTGTTTCTCCTCATTAACCTTTTTACGCCCCCGGCGAGAGAGGATAGTCACACGAATTTTCTCGCGTATCCTCGCAACCTCCTCGTCAAGAGCGCCCGCATTGTGCCACTCGCCGATGATATCCCATACACGCACTTGGTCCTCCGACGCGAGTGCATGTAACCTTGACACAAGGTCACATAACATCTCGTCCGTATAGGACGGCCTGCTTAATGCGACTTTCACCATCTCTCTGACGAATTCATGGATCGGTCCCCATGTTTTGAAGGGCTCCCCGAACCCGTACCCGTCCGGACGCCACTTCGGCTTATGGCTATAGCTGCCGACGCCACTCCCGTAATCACCGAACTGCTGGAGACAAACCCTCCACCCGACCGTCGGATGCTTATCCAAAAGCATACTGACCGCCTTCAGGCGCATCTCGTGGTTTGCAGCCGTCTGCGGCATCCATGCACGAAGTATGGAACCAAGCGATTCGATTGGCTTATTTGCCCAGTTATCGTTAATCTCTACCTCAGAAAGCTGCCCCAAAATCTTCACTACCCGCGGGAAGGTAGTCGGATTCCAAGCAAGTCCTTCTAGCGCCCAAAGCAGTCCAGTGCGCGGACATGAACCAAATAGCCCCGTATCGACAGGTCTCAGCAAGCCCATGACTTCTGACTTTTCTGCTCGCAGATCACGCTCGATGATATCAAGGAACTCGGTAGGAGCCGCTTCTGCATAAAGTGGAAGGTCGCGCCCGTTAGCCTCTAACTTTCTAGTCGTTACAGGCACAAGGAGATCACGCACGATTTTCGCAGCTTCGAGTTCCCCATCAAAGCTAAGGTGCTTCCCGAAGAGATTCTTGCCGTACACAGCCAGCAAGACCAAAGTCTCGGAAATGCCTTCTCGCACCGCCCCAGAGAATTCTCGTCTTTTGCCATGCATGGCCGCCGCCCAACGCTCTTCCTCAGGCAAGTCGAGTGCAGGATCATCTTCACCCAGTACAGTTCGCGCAACGTCAAGAAAGCGGTCAAGATCGGCCCTAGAAACCGTGCCAGCAATTGCGAAGAAGGAGTCGATTTTCGAAATCACCCCCCGGTACCCACCAATTGACCAAACTGGAGAGTCATTGAGCCGTAACAAATCAAGAATGCGCTTTTCCAGCACCTCAAAAGAAGCCTCAGCCAGATGGGATAGGATAGTTCGATCCGCCTTGTTCTGGGTGTCCCATGCGCCGATAAGCACTAGCGGAACAAGCCCTGATGCAATTTTTGACTCTTCAGCCCAAGCAGGTGTATGGATTGCCGGTATATTTGAGAGCTGACGTCGAAGAACCGTCAACGAGCGCCCCGAGGCGTTAGTCAGTTTCGCTATGTCATCGCGCGATTTGCCCATCGTTTCCAGAGCTTTAGTGAATGGCTCGAACCCGAGTGGCTCCAATACGACATCAGGCTCCACGCTAGTAGCATTGCGGGGATAAACAACAATGGTTCGCAGCGATGAGCTGTAGGGCCCAAGCTCGCGTTCCACTTCCCGTGTATGGGCTACTGCAATGAAATCGGTAGTGCCTTGGGCGAGTTTCGGCAGTACTCCTGCCTTGTCAAACACCAACACCCGATCCCTATACTGTTCAAGCTCGGGGGTTGCCAGGACCTGACTTAAAAACGCAAGCACCTCTTCAACGGAGTCAGCCGCTATTACCAAGGGGTTCGCATCGTCTTTCGCTAAGAAGGATTTGATCCTTTCGTTCCAAGCTTCGCTTGCAGTAGCAAAAAGAGAAGGATGAAGCGCTGGGGCCGCTACGTTTGCCCAATCGCTCCAGCAATGCTCCAGCGTTCTGACACCATTAGAGGGACGATCCGTCTGATTCGCAAACCAGGCCTGGGCCGCAAGTGATTGCTCCATCCACTGCTCAAGATCACTGGCGTCATAAGCACGAATGTCTTTCCAGAGCTTCTTGCCCTTCATTTCCGAGATCCAGGCAACCTTACCCGACCACCGCCTTGGAGTGACAAAGACAAACGTAATATTTGCCCTTTCAGTGCTATTAAGCGCCCTGACGCTTTTTGCAAAATCCCCGTCTGCCTTGGCCTTAATGTCCGCAGTGACACCGAACTCCCACCCAGAAATACCAGAAGGTATCCAAGGTGTGCCGGGACTAGCCTCAATGAAGCCGTCCCAGCCAGCACGTTCGGCATCGTCGTTACCTGGGAAGTCCACTTTATGAAGCTCACGTCCTGTTGAGTGAATGAGTGTTCTCAGCAGTACCGAGAGCTTAGTGCGTGCAAGAATTGTCGTTGTGAACCACTTTACGAGATCGTTGGCCTGGACATTTAGAAAAGGAGGCACGTAAGTGCGCGCCTTTTGAGCTGCACCTGCCGTTTTATCAGCTTGCGCGTCATACGCTGTCTGCAAATTGAGAATGGTCTTGGCGGAAATCCCGAAAGCACGCTCAAGACGTGCCGCCATATCGGGCGTTGCAGATACCTTCCCATTAAGAAAATTCGAAACGCCCGGGCGGCTAACGCCGATCAATTTCGCCACCTCAGTAACCTTGAGCCTGCGGGGATCAAGAACATTTTTCCGAACATAAGAACCCGGGTGAAGGGGGATGGAGTCATCAGTCATGGTTGCCGCCTTAATGTGTAAGGTGTAATGCTACACCTTACACATTAAGGCAAAGGCGGTTCACTGCAATGTCTTTTTGCAGCCATTCCAGCAATAATCCTCCAAGATAACGGCTCGCCAGCACAACTTTTGACTATCCAATAAGTAGTGATGCCACCCTTACTTACGTGTCGAGCATGTCCCACTCATCACCCAATACCCATCGCAGGGCAGAGAGCTTCCCATTGAGAATCCCCCATTCAAAGTCGCTCCAAGGCCCAGTATCTTCATATTTATCCCTGACCCGTTGAGCTGCAATTTTTGCTTGGTCGAGGATATCTTCGTTAATCACATCATTGCCATGGCGTTTTGTGCCAGCGGGGACTACCTCTATATCACCATTATCTAGGTGATACATCATGTTCATATGGCGGTTGTACCAAACTTTATCGAAGAGCTCGTCCATCGCAGACATGATTTCCTGAAGCCCACGAGTTTCGTCCTCCCAAGCAAAGCTATTCTCATAGTGAAATTCTTCAAGATCGAGCAGATCCTCGATTGCAGAGCTTGTGGTGTTAAAGAATAAAGAGCTGTTGCCGTCAAAAATATCTGCGAAATCGTCGTGTGGCTGCCTGTGGTCTTTGCCGGAAAAATCCGTCACATTGTGAGTGACAAATCTAAAGGTTTCGTACTCACTTATGTGCGACAGCCGAAACTCTTGGAAAGTCTCTGCTAACATTGCATCAGCCACACTATTCTTCTGCTTATGGAACGGTGCCTTCTTAGCGATAGCCCGCTCTGCCGCTCTTATTTTTGCGGCATCAGAGATTATAACTTCGTGGGCCATGTCAAAAAGTTTGGTAACACGATTTACTGTATTTTGATTAACTTCGGAAAGAATAGGCAATCTGTGATTAACATCATCTAAGGTCCTGAGCGCAGTATCTTTACCTTCAACGCCAAAAGACTCAATTACCCCTTTAATTACTCGAAATTCACTGGAGAGTCGTTTTCGCGTAGCCTCAATCACCCTATCTTTATTTCGTTCGTACTCGGCACGTATTAGATCGGGCAGTAGTATTTTGATACTCCCATCCCCTACCAGATGCTCGATGGCAGTAAGCATTGGCAATTCAGCTTTTTTAGAGGAAATATCAAGCCAAACACATGTATCGAGCATTATTAGATGCATCAAAGCTCCCAGAAGTTATGAAAGTCAAAGACCTATATTATATAAGATCGTTACCTGATAATCTAAGGTGTTTCAAGATGCTATGACTTGAAGAACTACTTTCATTACACTTGAGGGGCTGCGCAGGTATCATGGCATTGAGTTACTATTTTTACCGTCGTTTCTTCCGATCTTGCAACTTCTGCAGATTGCTCCAAAAATCCTCATCAGTCCCAAATATGTCAGCAAGAACGCGGGCTTCAACATCGCTAAGACGACGCATACCGCACCCAATATCTTTAACATCCTGCCGAGAAATCCCCATAGCCCCCCTTAAGCATCATGAGACATACTCAGCGGTTTTAATAATTCCTCGGTCAGTATTTCTCCCACTGTCAGAGGCCGGCGGTATCTGCTTTTGTGTAGTAGGCAAGAATCTCAGCACGCCCCTGCTCATACGTCAGCTCACCTGAAATAATACGTGCCTTGATAGATTCATATAGCGGCGTACCACTGGGATCCTTTCCTTCGAGTCTAAGGGAAGCCTCTGCTTTACGAAAGCCCTTAATGAGTAACAGTGAATCGGGAGTTCTGGACATGATTTTTCCTTTGAGTTGCAGGAGTAGAGTTTGCTCAGTGAAAGCGTCAGTTCGCGTTTTCCCATAAACTGACGCGCTTAATTCAAGATTTATTATTGCCGGATAAGCTATCTCCGGCAAAATCATCATGTTCGCGGTTATCCCGACGAGTAGCTGTTTGTCTACGTATCTGAGTCGCCAACTCTTCTCCAATAGTCTGATGAGCACCAGAAGAATTGCTGTTTTGCTTCATTGTCTGGTACTCAGCAGCTCCATTAACCATACTGCTTCCCATATGTCTTGCCATGCGTCCAGCACGCGAGAACGATGCAGCAAAACCTTCGCTTCCCCCACTGGAGCTACCTTTACGAGATGACTGATCTGCCGACGTGTTTACAGAACCAGTATCTTCACCACCGCCAAATCCTCCACCTGAACCACCGGCAGATCCAGATTCTTCGGCCACTGCCGTTTGTGCAGATTCGAAAGCGGCTTTTAATGCAGAAACCCCGCCACTGACTTGAGCGGTAGTGCTCATTGCCATCGTTCCAGCACCACTAATCGCAGTAGCAGCAGCGCCCGTAATCATACTGGCCCCAAACCCACCAATCCCTTGTAAGGATGCTCCTCCGACAATGCCAGATAACAATAACGGTAATTTATTAGTCAATACTAAAAGAATAATTGACGCCAGGAGTAAAACAATAAGACTATTAAGATCAGGAATATCATTTCCAATAATAGCAAAGTATTGATCTATAAATGATTGTCCAATACCAATGATTATTGTCATCGTGAATAATTGAACACCAATCGATAAAACAGTCCGTAGGTAATTTATTGCTATATCAGAGGTCCACTTCGAGCCACCAAACCCAAGCAATATAACTCCTGCATAACACAATACCCATGCAGAAACTAAAATGATTAGCATATTTATCGCTATGAGGGCCATTACTATCAAAACAATTATCGCTACAGTTATCATAATGGTGGATATCATTGGCGACCAAATTGATGCGGCTGAACTGACCTTGGACAGTATCACAAATGCCATATCAACTATGCTTGAGGGTGATATACCAGTACCTATTCCCAGAGCGTTTGCTGCAAGTTGTCTCATTGAATTAATTATTGATTGAGATATAGCTGGGCCGTTGATTAAAAGATAATAGAAAAAACCAATAACAGCAAAAAAACGAACCATTTCTGCAAGTACCGCAGTCAGCCCCTCCCCTTGCAGCGCAATCATGCTAAATGTCCAGACCATACTTATTAATACCAGCCCCCAAAAGAGCCATTTCGCATAATCGCCAATTACTGTTGTCCATGTGCTAGCTACTTGTTGAAACTTATCTAACAATGTATCAAGCAACCCGCTACTATCTAACTGACCAGCATAGGCATTAAAAGAAAATAAAACTATGACACCTAAAAAAGTGAGCTTGCTTACTATATTCATAATTACCATTCTCGTTTAGGACTTGGATTATTATTACTACGCAATGCACAATTATCGTATTTATGCGCATCTAATTTATTATCTGGCATCGTTGAGCAATCTTTATCATTTTTTTCGCAAGAACAAAGAATCATTGAAGTGATTAGAATAAAAACCATCGTAATTTTATTTTTCATCCAATTGGTCCTCACCACATTCGCTTTGGGCTTGGTGTATTCTGTCCAGCTAATACTTTCTCATCAGCGGCTATTTGTTGGGCTTCTTTATCAGCCTGAGCTTGCGCTAGGGTTGTAGCTGCATTTTGTTGTGCCACCAGTAATGAGCGGATTTGCAGTAACTGATTTGTTTGTGCACTAGCAAGCTGGTTAGCCGTCTGAATGGCTTCCATTTGTCCTTTTGCACCGGTTGCATGAGTTTGCAAATCGGCCAGATTGTTAGCATCGTTTTGCAGCGTTTCTTGCTGTTCATCAATCGCCTTGAATACACTGTCATTAGCTTTTTTTCGTGCCTCAGAACTGTCCTGTTCAGCTTTACGCAGTGCGCTAATTTCAGATACAGTACACTCAAGATTGGTGTTGAAGCACGGTGATGAACGGTAGTAGTTAATGTCTTGATAACGTTTCAGATATGAATCGAGACTTCCTGCCTGATTTTTGTAGTAATTCAGGGTGTCCTGCGCCTGCAGTAATTTGTTGATGGTCGAATTAGCCTGGTCCCAGATGTAAGCCTCAGGTGCTACGGTGTTCTGCAGCATGTTTTCATATTGCTGCAGTTGCGTCTGATATTGCTGGATTTGTTTTGATACAGCCTGAACGTTGTTGACTGCGCTGATTGTGGTCTGAACCACATTAGTTCCATCAACAACAGGAATACCTGCTTTCACCGGTAATGCCACGATATATGCTATGAAGGAAGCTACCAATGCTTTTTTAGCGGCTAAAATACTTCTTTGCGATGTAAGTATTCGGAGCATAAATTTCATTTGCTTACCTCAAATTCAACTGATTATTAGTATTGTAGACTTGGACTGGTAACAGATGCTGATATATAGAAAGACATATATTTAATTATCCAAAACTCTATCCATAATAGTCCTTAGCTCTTGTCTGGTTGATTCTATTTTTGCAAGCAACACTTTTATCAGTGTGGGCGAAAAATCAATTGTGCGAGGATCATTAGCTAGCCACAATTTAAGTAAACCACCAAGTCTCCCTAGATCAGCATTTACTCGGCTAAGTTCTATAACCTGTTTAATATCTACAATAGACTCAACCTGATAACCCATTGCGACTTTACGAATGAAACTCGCGACACTTAAACCAGAAGCTTCTGCATTTTCCTGGATTTGCGCTTTTTCCTCTGGCAAACAATAAACTTTGATTGGTGTACTGTTCTTTCTAGTCTGAGAAACTGTCATATCACTCTCCATATAGGCGGTAGCCGATCAGCCTCGCAGAGCAGGACTACCTTGAGCAGCGTTGCGGCGAATAGGGAGTGGTAAAGTTGGGACACCGGAGCGGTGGGCCTACTTTACATGTCCTGCCCTACTGTTGCCGTTGTATATCTGTGTACGTACTGTGTATTCCTGTGTACGTATTGTGTATTCCTGTGTACAGGATGTGTTTTCTTAAAGCATTACTGTAGGATTACTCGGGTAAAATTCTTCTATATAGTGAATCTCGGTCCTCGCCTCATTAGTTATAAACTCAGCTATAACTGATTTCATCGCTCTTATCTTCCTAGATAGATCATCGGATTTTAGCGGCTAAAATTCTCGAAAAAAACATGAATGCAGCTAACATACTGTTTTGCATATCAAAAAAAATACGTACCTCATATGTCATAAATATGATGGTAAGTTTTAAACGTATACAGAGCACATCATGTCCAAAAGAAAAAAATGATATTTAGAAAATCCTTTTAGCTAACAGCTCATTAAAAATTGAGAAAGTGAAAAACACCAGTCAGAGATATAATTACCCCCAGAGTTTATCCACAATTTCTCAACTTAACCTACAGGCTGATTTTATATAGGTTAAACCTACAGGATATACTATAGGATTCCCTACAAGTCTCTGTTACAAAAGGACTATACGACCATTTAAGAGACAGAACATGCACAGCCTGAGACAAAACATGCGCAAACTGAGACAGAAGATGCGCAGAATACTTTCTATAAAGCGGGACAGAATATGCGTGGATAACTTTCTTTATCCCCAAGCATACACACACTTATAAAGAGTCAGTGGATAGGCGTTCATAAAGCTTCAAAACCCCTCTGTTCTTTGTTTTTTCCTTCTAGGTACTTGAGGGGAACTTGGTTTTATAAGAAGTCCTTTTTCGGTTGGTGTAGCGTCTAGCCCTGGCCATGCCCACTGTACTTTTTTAAGCCCATCATTAAATCGTCGTCTAAAGTCTTTGACATCGGCGTAATTAGATCCTATTTGCTCCATCAAACCTAACCAAGGAATAATTGTTACTCGCTTTAAATAACTAACCCGATAAGTCGCCCAGCAATATATATCTAAAGCCATGGGGGAACGTTTAATCAGCCGCAAAACTCTCATATCCAATGGAACAGGTTTATCTGTTATCATTTGAAAAAACTTTGGCGACAGCTCTACCCAAGATTGACTAAATAAATCTCTATCAGGATACTTTAGACTCCACCAAATATGTGAAACATCGGCAATCCTGGCTCCCACCTCATCTTCACAAATACATCCACTTTCCTCATTTAGCTCTGTTAACATAATACTAATTGTCGTTTTAAATAATCGTCGCATCTGATCACGAAGCGGGACAATAGAGCCATTTTTCCCACCGCTTGAACGTAGCCCCAGTGCTTCCATAAAACGTCGCTGAGATCGTCCTAATTCAAGCCTGCGAACTTCCTGTTCAGTAATAATACCTTTATCTAATTTTGATTTATTTCTAATTGCCTGAGTACTAATCCAAACCAATAATAATCGAGCATAACAACCGTAAGGCAAACCTACTGCTGACGGTGCCATCATATGCATGGTTAAATTGCCATTCTTACGGCTCCACTCATTCAATCTTGGCTTGCTATGTGGCAGAGTTGCTTGAATTAAAAACCGAGCCATGAAACCAATTTCATTAGCCTCCAGAGCACTACATTCATGTATTGCAATAAGTTTATCTACATACCTTTCATTTGACCTTATCTTATTTTCTGTCACAGAAACCTTTTTCTTCTGGGTTATTTTCTGAGCCTTAAAATCTATTACGCTTTTAATCATCATAATGATTTATACCGACCACATAAATCCGGGTCTTGCTGCCTTTAAAGCAGATCTGCGCTTTGCTTCAATCCAGTTTTCAACCTCGGCTAAATCCCATGCCACACTTCGACTCGTCAAAACAATACGCTGAGGAAACTCACCACGTTGTTCCAGGTTATAGATTGTTCGGTCAGACAAAGGAATCATGCTGAGCAGGGTCTTACGATTAATTAGGGTCTTATGTGCCAGTTCTTGCATGTGTTGGCCTCCTGTTAGTTGCAGAGACCTGACTATGCCAATATTTTTAAGACATTGAATTGGACGTTTAGGCGGATTTGGTTGATCCTTCTATTTATTTTCAAATTAATAAAGAACAGCTACCAGTCATTGCAAGCAGTTGCCAATAGACTCATTACCTAACCAGTAGTAACATAGCCATGGTCTACATATGAGGGACGTATCAAATGGCATATATCGAAAGTGAAAGGGATGTAAGTGATCGCTTAGGTATGTACTTTATCTCTATCTGGGAAGATTGCGATACCGTTGTTGCCGCTGGCATTCGGGAATTTCGAGAGCGGTGGGTAAACTACAGCGTACATTCAAAAAGGAAAGATTCACGAAGCCATTTGCAAGGAATTTCATCCTACAGCAAACCAGAATCGGATAAGCGTCCTATTGGAGATCTTATCTTAGAGGTCATTGATCCTAAGGTGTCAGCATTCCTTAAATCTCTTCCTGAGAGTCATTTTCAATTCTTTCCTAATCCCTATATGAATGTTAATTACTCTCCTTTACAACGTTCAAATGATGATTTGAACAGTACTGAAAGCGTCCCTAGTTGTTCGTCTCGTAAATACGCTTCTAAATTTAAAGAGGAAACTCCGATAACCAATCTAATAGTGATCATGGGTTTCAAAAATGCTCATGATGTAATTAAACAACAATTAAGAAATTTTGCAAATACGCAACATCAATATCGACCAATAGATTTTAAGTTTCAGGCCACCGTGGATAATCTTCTTGAGCTTTTATGGCAACTTCACCTTACACCGACACGCTTCAAGCAGCACAGTGCAGACATAAAGCTCAATGCGCGACGAAAGCAAACTTTCTGCGAACTGTGTGGCCAAAGAAATGAACTTGCAGAATATTTCTATAAGCTAGATAACAACATGCTAGAATTAGAAGATGATACAGAAATTCACAACGAACAGAATCCTGATAATCAGAAAAAACTACAACTCAGCCACAGGTATTGTTCTTACCATAAACAGAAACACAAAAATGGCTGCACCTGGAATTCCGCTTACAAGAGTGCTCTGCACTCAAAAGACCAATTCGAAAATGAATTGCAGAGATTGCGACTTCACATCATCAGCGTCGAAGAGTTGAAAGTGATTTCAAGAGATGAATTAGTTGACCTTTATTTCTATCATTTCCTCCAAGATAAGTGCGTAACTCAGAAAAGAAGTGAAGCATTTTTCCATTATGTTAGGGATAATTTTAGGTATCCAATTGTACTTAAGGGAGAAACAAAAAGACTCATTTATGAAGCAGCCGTTCGCTTGACCGGAGCTGGTATAATTCTTGGAGCTGATGATGTCGGAAAACTGCGAGATATCGCTCGCCATATGGTTGACTCTCGATTAACAGATATTAAGAAGCGAATGCTCGTTCTTAAGAAACAAGGATTCAATCAGAGACAAATTGCAGATAAGCTAACGGAAATTGAGGGGAGAATTATCTCACCCCAAGCCGTTTCTAAAGCATTGAAAAGTATAGATAGCAACTTTAACATTTGAATTGCATTAGCTCATTCTACAGAATTTATTCTCTTAATATATTTTTTAACGCATCCATACATATAAACCATTATTCACATATTTATTAAAATATTCATATCCATTTTCATTGCTGGCAACATGTAAACTTTCGCTATTTGTAATATCAAAGTAGTCGAAACCGACCAAAAAGAAACCCTCACGAATTTTGTACGGATTAATTTTTATACATATAGAGTTTTTTTCGTCCCAGTCAACCCATGAATTATCATTACTTTGATGCCAGATTCTAATGCTATGGTTAAAATTAGCATCGTTGAATGTGGAAAAGTAATGTTTAAATAAATTATTTTTGTCTTTGAATAAACATTCAATTTTTTCCCGCTCTGAATTAACCTCAACGAGGGCAATATTTTTTCCATAATCAGCCAACCCATCTCGCATTAGCTTGCTCTTTATTATTGACTATTTTATTTCACGTGATAAATGATATGAAAAATCAATAATCTCATGGCTAAGTTTGTTAAATTCATTTCCGCAATAATGTCCTGTTGCGATATTAATTGCAACAGCGATATCCATTGTAGAAAAATGATAGTCACCCGGCTGGAACAGTGAATTAATTACCCCTCTGAATTCCCTAGAATCAATTAAATCAAGTGGTCTATACGACTCTCGTAGTCTTTTATCATTAACACTGGTTAGGATTCTAACAATACTTTTCTGATATAAGTAATGTGATATTTTTCTTTTAAAGATATAGTGAAAAGGAGATGAAATTGCTTCGCATGTTTTAAAAAAATCGTTTATGTTCACTTTAGCCACCCATGATATTTAGATAAGTTACATGCAATAACTTTATCAGACCAATTTAGAAAAGATAAGCTGCATCAGAAGCTGATATATGAAAAAATAATTTTCATAACATGCATTGTGATTTTGGCGTAAACATGCCGAATGTGTCCTTCTGATACAGAGCTGCCTGTCAAATTAAATTATTATATGTACCAATATAGCTTGGATCACGCATGAAAATATAACTTAAACAATCCATTCATCAATCATATCAGCCCAATCCTGTAGCATTGATGCTCTTTGCTCTCGATATTCAGCTTTGTTGTATACCGCCCTTACCCCTTTCTGTTCATGTGCCAGGCATTTTTCGATCCAGTCAGTATTGTATCCGGCCTCATGCAGCAGAGTGCTCGCAGTTCGACGAAGATCATGAGGTCCAAATTTAATGAGTGACTGGCCTTCTTTCTGCGCCGCCTTGTATGTTAAATCCATTACGCGGTTCATCGTCGCACTGCTCATTGGAGCATCGGAATCATACCGAGAAGGAAGAATGTAGTTAGAACCACCGGCAAATGTTTTCAAAGCAATCAGAATATCCATAGTTTGGCGAGACAAAAATACCAAGTGTGGGTTACGCCGTTTCATTCGCTCCTTAGGGATCGTCCACAACGCTTCAGTAAAGTTAATTTCATTCCAGGTTGCATTCGTTAATTCGCTTTTACGTACCATCGTCAACAAGAGAAGCTTTACCGCAGCACGAATCTGAGGCGTTGTTCCTACTTTTTCCATATACCGGTACATCAAACCGATCTCAGTTGGCGTTAATGTTCGGTCTCTCGGCTCAAATCGAGCGATACTTGCAGGCCGTACCAAATCAGCGGGATTCTCGACTTTCTGCCCTCTTTCTATCGCCCATCGATATACCTGGAGCACAATATCACGCGTATGCACTGCTGTTGCAGGTGCCCCCCTCTCCACAATCGCATCAGTAAGTGCTCTCAAGTCTTCATGGGTAATTTCTGTGAGCTTTTGGTTGCCAAATTTTCCCTCTAGCTCTCGGGCGTAGACTGAGCGACGCATATCCCGGGTAGAGTCGGCCATTTGATACCCACGCAGCCATTTGTGTGCCCATGCACCAAAGGTTTCAGCATCTTTCGTTCTCGCCTTAGCACGAGCTTTCTCTTTGGCCGGAGACTTTCCATCAGTAACCATTCGCTTCGCTTCATTAAGACGCTCACGTGCTTCAGCTAACGTTATACCTCCTACTCCGTAGCGGCCAAAGGTAATGGTTTCTTGCCTGCCATTGATCGAGTAGTTGTAGCGAAAGGAGATAGACCCTGCGGTTGTGACGGCAACATAGAGGCCATCACGGTCATTGACTTTGTAAAGTTTATCTTTGGGTTTGAGATTGCGTAGCTTAGTATCAGTCAGCATGTTTCAACCTGTTATTTTTGTTTGATACCATGCTGAAAAACCTCTAAATAATTAGAGATTAATATCCATAAAACAAATAGATATGAAAAATTAATACCATGCCCCATCAAAAATACTCAGCATGGTATCGGGCGTAATTCATGGCATTACCAATGAATCATACCCATCAAAATACCACGGTCAAACCGTGCTTGGCGTTGCCAGACATTGCCAAAAATGACTAAGCCAAAAACAAAAAAAGTCCGCAATTACGCGGACTTAAGTATGGTTTAGTGCCTGTTAGTGCCAGACGTTACCGGTCGGGAAATTATTCCCACTCAATCGTCGCTGGTGGCTTACCGCTGATGTCATACACCACGCGGGAGATGCCGTCGACTTCATTGATGATACGGTTAGAGACACGACCCAGGAAATCATACGGCAGGTGCGCCCAGTGTGCGGTCATAAAATCGATGGTTTCCACCGCACGCAGCGAGACAACCCAGTCATATTTGCGGCCATCACCCATCACACCGACTGAACGTACCGGCAGGAAGACGGTGAAGGCCTGGCTGACTTTGTTATAGAGATCCGCTTTATGCAGCTCTTCAATGAAGATGGCATCGGCACGGCGCAGCAGGTCGCAATACTCTTTCTTC
>Ga0308166_1002083_pt1 | contig 19204 bp, 21 predicted proteins | sample PhyCR2_2_FD_202137 | JGI IMG/M metagenome (GOLD analysis project Ga0308166, IMG submission 202137) | Phyllosphere microbial communities from UC Gill Tract Community Farm, Albany, California, United States - DLSLCC.R2 | ecosystem: Host-associated > Plants > Phyllosphere > Unclassified | place... | reverse complement strand
AGCGGCCGTCGAAGAAGCGCGCGGCCACGTCGCCGCGATGATCGGCGCCGATCCGCGTGAAATCGTCTGGACCTCCGGCGCGACCGAAAGCAACAACCTGGCGATCAAGGGCGCGGCCCAGTTCTACAAGACCAAGGGCAAGCACATCATCACGGTGAAGACCGAGCACAAGGCCGTGCTGGACACCGTGCGCGAGCTGGAACGCCAGGGCTTCGAAGCGACGTACCTGGACCCGCAGGACAATGGCCTGATCAGCGTCGAGCAGCTGGCTGCCGCCGTGCGTCCGGACACGATCCTGGTCTCCGTCATGCTGGTCAATAACGAGATCGGCGTGATTCAGCCCGTCAAGGACATCGCCGCGTTCTGCCGCTCGAAGGGCATCATCTTCCATTGCGACGCGGCGCAAGCCACGGGCAAGATCGCCATCGACGTGCAGGACCTGAAGGTCGACCTGATGACGTTCACGGCGCACAAGACGTACGGCCCGAAAGGCGTCGGCGCACTGTATGTCTGCCGCAAGCCGCGCGTTCGCATCGAAGCGCAGATGCATGGCGGCGGTCACGAGCGCGGCCTGCGTTCGGGCACCTTGCCGGTGCACCAGATCGTCGGCATGGGCGAGGCATTCCGCCTGGCGAAAGTCGAGATGGAAGAGGAAACCGCGCGCATCAAGGCGCTGCGCGACCGCCTGGCATCGGGCCTGCAGGAAATCGAAGAGGTGTACATCAACGGCGACATGGACAACCGTGTGCCGCACAACCTGAACGTGAGCTTCAACTACGTCGAAGGCGAATCGCTGATCATGGCGGTCAAGGACCTGGCAGTGTCGTCCGGCTCCGCCTGCACGTCGGCCAGCCTGGAGCCGTCCTACGTGCTGCGCGCGCTGGGCCGTTCCGACGAACTGGCACACAGCTCGATCCGCTTCACGATCGGCCGCTTCACGACGGAACAGGACATCGACTTCGCCGTGGAACTGATGAAGTCCAAGGTCGGCAAGCTGCGCGAACTGTCGCCGCTGTGGGATATGTTCAAGGAAGGGATCGACATCAATTCGATCCAATGGGCGGCGCACTGACGCAGGTGCCTGTTGACGTTGGTGTCTGTTGACGTTGGTGACTGACACCGGTTTTAAATAGGTGACAGACACCGGTTTTAAGAAGATTAGATAGTGCTCGTGTCAGACAGCCATTTTCCATGCTGGAAAACGGTGTCAGACACCAGAAATGGACAGGAGATTCAAAATGGCTTACTCGGAAAAAGTACTCGACCACTACGAAAACCCCCGCAACGTGGGCGCCTTTGAAAAGGGCGACGACAGCGTTGGCACGGGCATGGTGGGCGCGCCCGCCTGCGGCGACGTGATGAAGCTGCAGATCAAGGTGGGCGCCGATGGCGTCATCGAAGACGCGAAGTTCAAGACGTATGGCTGCGGTTCGGCCATCGCTTCGAGCTCGCTGGTGACGGAATGGGTCAAGGGCAAGACGCTGGATCAGGCGCTGTCGATCAAGAACACGCAGATCGCCGAAGAACTGGCGCTGCCGCCGGTGAAGATCCACTGCTCGATCCTGGCCGAAGACGCCATCAAGGCGGCGGTGCTGGACTACAAGACCAAGCACACGGCATAAGCACTCAGCAACAACGCAGCAGCAAGGAGCAATGACATGGCAATCACGTTGACCGAAAAAGCAGCGAAGCACATCAACCGTTACATCGAACGACGCGGCAAGGGCGTCGGCCTGCGCTTCGGCGTGCGCACGACGGGCTGCTCGGGTCTGGCATACAAACTCGAATACGTGGACGAAGTCTCCAACGACGACCACGTGTTCGAGTCGCATGGCGTGAAGGTCTTTGTCGATCCGAAAAGCATGCCGTATATCGACGGCACGGAGCTGGACTTCGCCCGCGAGGGCCTGAACGAAGGCTTCAAGTTCAACAACCCGAACGAAAAAGACGCCTGCGGCTGCGGCGAAAGCTTCCGTATCTGAGTCGCCCGTTACTGTGCAAAACCACTTCGAGCTGTTCCACCTGCCGCAGCGCTTCGCCATCGACAGCGCCGCGCTGGACAACGCCTACCGCGATGTCCAGTCGCAGGTGCACCCCGACCGTTTCGTCAATGCCACCGATGCTGAAAAGCGTGTGGCGATGCAGTGGGCCACCCGTGCCAACGAGGCCTACCAGACGTTGAAGAATCCGCAGAGGCGCGCGCAGTACCTGTGCGAGCTGCACGGCGTCGACCTGCAGACGGAGTCGAACACGGCCATGCCGATGGCGTTCCTGATGCAGCAGATGGAATGGCGCGAGGAGCTGGCCGAAGCGCGCGCCGGCAAGGATGTCGAACTGCTCGACAAACTCGATAGCCAGCTGCGCGCCGCACGCAAGGAACAGCTGGCGGCGATCGAAGTGCACCTCGACGGTGCCGACTACCACGCGGCGGCGCAGGGCGTGCGCGCGCTGATGTTCCTTGAAAAATTCGGCGAAGAAGTCCGCTTCGCCTTCGATGCGATCGAAGCATAAGCCTTCGATCGACGGCCTAAAACAACAACAGGTTTCACATGGCTCTTCTGCAAATTTCCGAACCGGGCATGTCGACGGCACCGCACCAGCATCGGCTGGCAGTGGGCATCGATCTTGGCACCACGAACTCGCTGGTCGCCACCGTGCGCAGCAGCATTCCCGAAGTGCTGAACGACGAGGAGGGCCGTGCGCTGCTGCCGTCCGTCGTGCGCTACCTGCCGAATGGCCACGCGCATATCGGCTGCAAGGCACAGGCCGAGCAGACCACCGACCCGAAAAACACGATCGTCTCCGTCAAGCGCTTCATGGGCCGCGGCCTGAAGGACATCGCGTATGCGGAGAACCTGCCGTATGACTTCGTGGATGCTCCGGGCATGGTGCAGATCCGCACCGTTGCCGGCGTGAAGAGCCCCGTCGAGACATCCGCCCAGATCCTGGCCACGCTGCGCCAGCGCGCCGAAGATGCGCTGGGCGACGACCTCGTTGGCGCCGTCATCACGGTGCCGGCGTACTTCGACGACGCGCAGCGCCAGGCCACGAAGGACGCGGCGCAGCTGGCCGGCCTGAACGTGCTGCGCCTGCTGTCCGAGCCGACAGCCGCTGCCATCGCCTATGGCCTGGACAACGGCTCCGAAGGCCTGTTCGCCGTCTACGACCTGGGTGGTGGCACATTCGACATCTCGATCCTGAAGCTGTCGAAGGGCGTTTTCGAAGTGCTGGCCACGGGCGGCGACTCCGCGCTGGGCGGCGACGATTTCGACCACCGCCTGTTCTGCTGGATCCATGAGCAGGAAAAGCTGGCGCCACTGAACGACGAGGACACGGCCGTGCTGATGGTCAAGGCGCGCGAAGCGAAAGAGCTGCTGTCCACGAAGGCCGAAGTGACGGTCGATGCGATCCTGTCGTCGGGCGACGAAGTGCACCTGAAGGTCACGGCCGAGAAGTTCGCCGAGATCACGAAGCACCTTGTCGCCAAGACGATGAACGCCGTCAAGAAGGCGCTGCGCGACGCGAACATCGATGCGGACGACGTCGACGGTGTCGTCATGGTCGGCGGCGCCACGCGCATGCCGCACGTGCAGCGCGCCGTCGGCGACTACTTCCACACGATCCCGCACGCGAACATCGATCCGGACAAGGTCGTGGCGCTGGGCGCCGCCATCCAGGCCAATCTGCTGGCCGGTAACCGCGCCGCGGGCGACGACTGGCTGCTGCTGGACGTGATCCCGCTGTCGCTGGGCATCGAGACGATGGGCGGCCTGGTCGAGAAGATTATCCCGCGCAATTCGACGATCCCGTGCGCCCGTGCGCAGGAATTCACGACGTTCAAGGACGGCCAGACGGCCCTCGCCGTGCACGTGCTGCAGGGCGAGCGCGAGCTGGTGACCGATTGCCGTTCGCTGGCGCGCTTCGAGCTGCGCGGCATTCCGCCGATGGCGGCCGGCGCGGCGCGCATCCGCATCACGTACCAGGTCGATGCCGACGGCTTGCTGTCCGTGTCGGCGCGCGAGCTGCGTTCGAATGTCGAGGCGTCGATCACCGTCAAGCCGTCGTACGGCCTGGCCGACGACGACGTCGCGCGCATGCTGCAGGACTCGTACACGTCCGCCGAAGTGGACATGAAGGCGCGCGCGCTGCGCGAGGAACAGGTCGAAGCGGAACGCATCCTGCTGGCCACGCAGGCAGCGCTGGATGAAGACGCGGCGCTGTTATCAAACGAAGAACGCAGCGCCGTGGATACGCTGATGATCCACACGCGCGAAATCCTGGCACAGTCGCAGGCCGGCACCGTCGACCACCTGGCCGTCAAGGCGGCGGTCGAAGCGCTGGCACACGGCACCGAGGAATTCGCATCGCGCCGCATGGACCGCAGCGTGCGTTCCGCGCTGGCCGGCCGCACGCTGGACCAGGTGGCCTGAGCCGCCAGATAAAACATTAAAAGATAACCGAGGTAACAAGTGCCACAAATCGTCATCCTGCCCCATGCCAAGCTGTGCCCTGAAGGCGCCGTCATCGAGACGGAGGCAGGCAAGTCCGTCTGCGACGTCCTGCTGGAAAACGACATCCATATCGAGCACGCGTGCGAGAAATCGTGCGCCTGCACCACATGCCACGTGATCGTGCGCGAAGGCTTCGCGTCGCTGACCGAAGCCACCGATACGGAGGAAGACCTGCTGGACAAGGCCTGGGGCCTGGAAGCGCAATCGCGCCTGTCGTGCCAGGCGATCGTGGCGGACGAGGACCTCGTCGTCGAGATCCCGAAATACACGATCAACCACGCCAGCGAAGGCGGGCACTGAGGACTGGCCATGAAGTGGACCGACATCACGGCAATCGCCGAAGCGCTGTACGACAAGTATCCGGACATCGACCCCACGACGATCCGTTTCACGGACCTGCATAACTGGGTCGTGACCCTTGAAGGATTCGACGACGACCACAAGCGCGGCGGCGAGAAAATCCTGGAAGGCATCCAGCAGGCGTGGATCGATGAAGCGCAATAACAAGGCGCCCGCCGCACTGCTGCCGAGCACCGTGACCGACATCCCGGAAATCAAACCGGGCCAGTCGGTCGCACTGCTGCAGGAACTGCACATCCTGACGCGCGACGGCAAGCTGAATCAGGACAGCCGGCGCAAGCTGAAACAGGTCTATCACCTGTACCAGTTCATCGAGCCGCTGCTGCAGGACGTGCGCAATGAAAAAGGTTCGGTGTCGCTGGTCGATCACGGCGCCGGCAAGTCGTACCTGGGTTTTATTATTTACGACCTGTTCTTCAAGCATCTGGCCGACGAGTCGCACCGCAGTTCTCATATCTACGGCATCGAAACGCGCGACGAGCTGGTACAGCGCTCGCGCGAGCTGGCGGCGAAGTTCGACTTCCCCGGCATGTCGTTCCTGCCGCTGTCGGTGGCCGAGTCGACCACGTCGTCCGAGCTGCCGCAGCAGATCGATATCGTCACCGCGCTGCACGCCTGTAATACGGCGACCGACGACGCCATCGACTTCGCGCTGAAGAAGCACGCGAAGCACATGGTGCTGGTGCCGTGCTGCCAGGCCGAAGTGGCCTCGGTGCTGCGCAAGAACAAGGGTAAGGACCTGGGCAAGAGCGCGCTGACGGAAATCTGGCGCCACCCGATCCACACGCGCGAATTCGGCAGCCAGGTCACCAACGTGCTGCGCTGCCTGCAGCTGGAAGCGCACGGCTACCAGGTCAACGTGACGGAGCTGGTGGGCTGGGAGCACTCGATGAAGAATGAGCTGATCATCGCGACGTACAAGAACCTGCCGCGCCGCCGGCCGACGGAACGCCTGCAGGAAGTGCTGCAGACGGTCGGGCTGGAAGAACTGGGCAACCGCTTCTACGCCGAACAAGTCGAAAGCGCGCAATGACGATCGACCTGCGCAGCGACACCGTGACGCAGCCGTGCGCCGCGATGCGCGACGCGATGGCATCCGCGCCCGTCGGCGACGACGTGTATGGCGACGACCCGACCGTCAAGCGGCTGCAGGACCATGCGGCCGAACTGTTCGGCTACGAAGCCGCGCTGTTCGCCCCGTCCGGCACGCAGACCAACCTGATCGCGCTGCTGGCCCACTGCGGCCGCGGCGACGAATACCTCGTCGGCCAGGAAGCGCACACGTTCCGCTACGAAGGCGGCGGCGCCGCGGTCCTAGGCAGCATCCAGCCGCAGCCCATCGCCAATCAGGCGGACGGCTCGCTGGCACTAGCCGACATCGCGGCGCAGATCAAGCCGCACGATTTTCATTTCGCCCGCACCAGGCTGCTGGCGCTGGAGAACACCATCGGCGGCCGCGTGCTGCCGCGCGACTACGTCACGGTGGCAACTTCGCTGGCGCACGAGCGCGGGCTGGCGACACACCTGGACGGCGCGCGCATCTGCAATGCGGCCGTGGCGCAGGGAATCAGCCTGCGCGACGCTGTCGCCGGGTTCGACAGCGTCTCCGTCTGCCTGTCGAAAGGCCTGGGCGCGCCGGTCGGCTCCGTGCTGTGCGGCTCGCGCGCCTTCATCGAAGAGGGCAAGCGCTGGCGCAAGATGCTGGGCGGCGGCATGCGCCAGGCCGGCGTGATCGCGGCTGCCGGCCTGTACGCGCTACAGCACAACGTGCAGCGCTTGGCCGAGGATCATGCCAACGCCGCGTTCCTCGCGGGCGAGCTGGCGAAGATCGACGGCCTTGCCGTCAGCACGCCGCAAACGAATATCTTCTATGTCGACGTGCCGGCCGCGCATTGCGCCGGCCTGGCCGCGGCGCTGAGCGCTGCCGGCATCCGCGTATCGATGGCGCCGCGCCTGCGGCTCGTCACGCACCTCGACGTCACGCGTGAGCAGCTGCGCAGCGTGGCGGCAGTCTTCACCACCTACTTCAAGTCCTGACCATGACCGACGAAAACACGATCCGCCTCTCGAAACGGGTGGCGGACCAGTTGCCCTGTTCCCGCCGCGAGGCGGAGCTGTACATCGAGGGCGGCTTCGTGCTGGTCGATGGCGCCGTCGTCGAAGAAGCCGGCGCGCGCGTGTCGCCGGAGCAGACGGTGACCTTGGCGCCCGATGCGACGCTGCTGGAGATCGAGCCGGTGACGATCCTGCTGAACAAACCCGCCGGCGTCGATCCGCTGGCGTGCCTGACGCCCGAAGCGCGCAACGCCCAGGCGCAGAAGGAACGCTTCCTGAAGCGCCACCTGCACAACCTGACGCCGGCGCTGCCGCTGGACAGCGCCGCCAGCGGCCTGTTCGTCTTCACGCAGGACTACCGCATCGCGCGCAAGCTGGTGGAAGAGGGCGCGCGGATGGAGCAGGAAATCATCGTCGACGTGCGCGGCCGCATCGCCGAGGACGGGCTGGCCCAGCTGAACGGGGGCGCGACAAAAGTCAGCTGGCAGAACGAGCAGCGGCTGCGCTTCGCCATGAAGGGCCCGAAGCCCAGCCAGATCGAGAAGATGTGCAAGGCCGTCGGCCTGACACCCGTCGCGCTGAAGCGCCTGCGCATCGGGCGGATGTCGATGGGCGGGCTGGCCGTTGGCGAGTGGCGTTACCTGCAGGGCTTCGAGCGCTTTTAACGCTGGCTGACTCGGCCACGGTTTGGCCAGCGAACCCGGATGCAGCACGTCGGGGACAGGCACCGATCGCAGGGCGTTCGCCCTGAGATCGGAGCCAGTCCCCGGCACGCCAACGCCGCTGACTGGCTGACGGGCCGGGGACCGCCACGCAGCTGCGCAGCTGGGGACTGGCTCCTCTCGGGCCGAAGGGCCCGCGAGGTGCCTGTCCCCGACGTTTAACCCGAAGCAGCTCGGCAGTCGTCACCGCCGCCTGCACCAGCCAAACTCTAAAACCGGTGTCAGACACCAATTCCCTCACCGCCGCTTCTTCGCATTCGACGTCGCGGTAGACGTATAAAACTCCGGTGGCTTCCTCGCCACCCACTCGATAAACGTGCGGATTTCGTCATGCGCCTGCAGCGCCTCCCACGTGTGATACGTCTTGAACAGCTCCCGCTCCGTGAACACCGAGTGGATCTTGCGGTGGCAGATCTTGTGGATGGGGAACTGGGCGCGGCCCTTGAACGTGCGCGGCACCAGGTGGTGGCGGTCGATATTCGCCGTCCCGAGCGGGCGGCCGCACAGGGGGCATAACGGTTCGCTGGGGCTGTCGTCATCGTTCCACATCATGGTCATGTGGTGGCGCGAGCGCCAGCTGCAAGGCTGTCAGGCCGTGGAATGCCGGGTCATCCGCCAGAACGCCAGCGCGGCCAGGCTGACGCCCGCGCCCAGCAGGCATACGCCAGTCCATCCCGCGACGGCATACATGGCGGTGCCACCGACGGCGCCGAGCCCGCTCCCGGCCGCGTAAAACATCATGTAACAGCCGACCACGCGGCTGTGCGCCTCGGGCCGCACGGCGAAAATCATGCTCTGGTTGACGACCTGCAGCGCCTGCACCGCCAGGTCCAGCACGACAATGCCGAGCACCAGCAAACCCACCCGTGCCGGCATGTCCAGAGACAGCGATGGCGCCAGTGCCACCCCAAGCGGCACCCAGGCCAGTACCAGCAGCGCGAGCGCGCCGCCGCTGGTGCGCTGTCCCAGCCCCCGGTCGGCAAGGCGGCCGGCTCGGCTGGCGGCCAGGACACCGACCACGCCGGCAAGGCCGAAAGCGCCGATGGCCGTATGCGACATGCCGTACGGCGGCGTCGACAGCGGCAGCACCAGCGCGCTCCAGAAGATGCCGAAGGCGGCAAACATCAGGAAGGCGATGCCGCCCCGAACCTGCAGGGTGCGTTCGTCGCGCAGCAGCGCCTGCATCGACCGGATCAGGCGGCCGTAGGGAAGGGGGCGAAGCGGCGCCGGCTGCGGCGGCAGGCGCCACCACAGCAGCAGCCCGACCGCCAGCATGGCTAGTGCCGACAACAGGTACATGGCCCGCCACCCACCGATGTCGGCGATGCCGCCGGCCAGCACGCGCGCGAGCAGGAGGCCCGTGACGACGCCGCCTTGCGTCGCGCCGACGACTCGTCCCCGCTCGCCCGCTGCCGCCGCTGTGGCGGCATACGCGATCAGCCCTTGCGTCATGGCGGTGCCCAGCATGCCCACCACCAGCATCGCACCGATCAGAAACGCCGCCGACCGCGCGCTGGCCGCGCACAGCAATGCGACGCACAGCACCCCCAGCTGCATCAGCGTCAGCCGGCGCCGCGACATCCGGTCGCCCAAGGGTACGAGCAGCAGCAGAGCCAGCGCACTGCCGACCTGCGTCGCGGTGACGATGGCGCCGGCCGCGCCGACGGGAATCCCGAAGTCCGCCGCCATCAGATCCAGCAACGGCTGCGCGTAATACACGTTCGCGACGCTGACGCCGCTGCTGGCGGCAAACAGCGCGACCAGTCCGGGTGGCATCGACACGGGCATGGCGGTGACGGTAGACATCGGATCTCCAGAGTGGTTGCGAAACAAAACCAGTGGCAGCGTACGCCGTTTGGTTTTAAAATGCAACCACTAAGGAGGACTCATGCCGCGCAAGAACACTCAAGGTGCCGAAACCTGTCCCGTCGCCCGCACGCTCGACGTCGTCGGCGACCGCTGGTCGATGCTGATCGTGCGCGACGCCTTCGATGGCGCGGCCCGCTTCAGCGACTTCCAGCGCCGGCTGGGCATGGCGCGCAATATTCTGGCGGACCGGCTGCGCACGCTGGTGGAGCACGGCATCCTCGCGCTGCAACCCGCCGCGGATGGCAGCGTCTACCAGGAATATGTGCTGACGGAGAAGGGGGCCGACTTGTTCACGGTGATCGTCGCGCTGCGGCAATGGGGCGAGCGGCACCTGTTCGCCGCGGGCGAGGCGCGCTCGGAACTGGTCGATACGGTCAGCGGGCGGCCGTTGGCGACGATGCTGCCAATGTCAGCGGATGGGAAAGTGGTGGAGGCGGAAGGAGCGGTGGTACGGCGTCCCGAGTAACTTCGGGGTCAGGTCCGACATTCGGTCAAAATGTCCGAATGTCGGACCTGACCCCGGCGAGTTCACGCGGCGCGGGCCGCCTTGACCTTCTTGACCGGTTTCGCCAGCTCCACCAGCCGCGTCCCGGCAATCCGGTCATGCAGGAACTGCCGGTCGCGGTCAAGGAAAGCGGTGAGGGACCACAGCACGATACCGACGAGCAGCGCGATCAGCGCATGCCACTGGTGCAGCCCGAACGCCCAGCTGGCGATGGCGGCGGGCAGCACCCACATCCAGCACAGCAGGTAGCGCACGGTCGCGGCGCGTGGCGTGACGGTGGCACCGTCCGGCATGACGACGCGAATGCGCCATGTCTGCATGGCCAGGGTCTGGCCCTTGCGGGTCCATTGATGGATGAAGTAGGCGCCCAGCACGAGGAACGCCAGCGCCTGGCGCATGTGTTCGACGACCTCGGCGTGGCTGGCCTTGACGACCATCTCAAAGATGAGAAACGGCAGGAACAGCACGGCAAAGCCCAGCAGCAGTTCGTACACCATCGAGATCAGCCGACGGCGCACCTTGGGAACACCCACCACTGCCGGGTTATTTGCCGGCATTGGTAGTGGCGGAAGAGGGGGGCGGCGGTGGCGGCGGCACGATGGCGGCCGGCGTTACCGCGCCTTCCAGCGGATAGACGATTTCCGGCACCGGCGGCGATGCCGGAGCGGGGGCGACCGGGGTGACCGGAGGCTGGGCCGCCGGTGTCGGCGGTACGGCCACGACCGGTGGGGGCGGCACTGTCGGCAGCACGGACGGATGCTGCTTGATCGGCTGCGGCGTCTTGACGAGGTTCTGTTTCGGTGTCGGCGGCTTCGCGGCCTGCGGCTTCTTGCCGGCGGCGGCATCGGCCAGCTTGCGCTTTTCCTCTTCCGGCAGCAGCAGGTATTGCTCCCACTGCGCGGCCTTCTTGCCGCCCATGATCTTCTGCGCGCGCGCATAGTTCTCGCGCACGGCCTTGCGTTCTTCCGGCGTCAGGTCGACCCAGGCGCGCATGCGGTCGTGCACGCGCTGCTGCTCGGCGGGTTTCATCGATTTGAAGCGGCCGGCGATCTCCAGCCATTTCTGCTTGCGCACGGGGCCGAGATCTTCCCAGCCTTTTTTCAGCGGTTCAAGGGCGCGTTGCTGCGCGGGCGTGAGGTCCTGCCAGCGCATTTCGGCGGCGGCCGGGGTCAGCAGGGGAATCGAGGCGGCGGAGGCGGCGCTGCCGGTCTGGGGCGTGCCAGGTCCGCGCAGCGCGAAGTACGCGCCCACGCCGACGACGAGCGCCAGCGCGGCGGCGCCGACCAGTTTCCATGTGCGAGCGGGGATTCGCGCCATCCTACGCGCCATCCTTATTGCTCGCGGGTTTCAAGGTAGGCGTTGAAGCCGTGGTCCAGGTAAGCCGACAGGGGCAGTTCGTCCGACAGCACGGCCGCATCCAGCTCGGCCAGTTCCTCGATCGACTGCTGATGCTCGTACTGATACACGCCGACCATGCCGCCGACAACCAGCAGCAGCGGCAGTACGACGCTGAAACGGCCGAGCCAGGCGAGCGGATCGGCAAACATGCCGCCGCCACCGCCGGCAGTGGCGGTTGCGGTGGCCGTGCGCGTGACGCGCACTTCCACGTGGGGTTTCTTGCGCGCCAGCGCGGCCTGGCGGGCAGCGGCAAGGCGATCCGTGGTCGAGGCGGGCAGGTCTTCCAGCCGTTCGTTCAGGGCGTGACGTACGCGGTAAGCGAAATTGATGTCTTCGGTGTTCATAATTTGATTCCCTTGGCTTTGAGCGATGCTGCGAGGGTGTGAGTCGCCCGTGAGCAATGTGTTTTCACGCTCCCTTCGGAACATCCCATCGCCGCCGCCGTCTCTGCCACATCCATATCCTGCCAGTAACGCATAAGGAACGCTTCCCGTTGACGCGCCGGCAGCTTTTGTACTTCATCGTCGATGACCTGAAGTACCTGCATGCGCTCGACCTGATCGGCGCTGGATTCGGCTGCCTGGGTGCCGTGTTCGGCCTCGTAAGATTCGAGTATATCAAAATCTTCATGTTCCTCCTGGGAATTACCCAGGCCCGAGAACAGGCTGACCCAGGTATTGCGCACCTTCTCGCGCCGGAAGAAATCGAGGATCGTGTTCTGCAGGATACGCTGGAACAGCATGGGCAGCTCCGCGGCGGGCTTGTCGCCATACTTCTCGGCCAGCTTGATCATCGCGTCCTGCACGATGTCGAGCGCCACTTCGTCCCTGCGCACCGCATACACCGCCTGCTTGAAGGCACGCCGCTCGACGCTTTCGAGAAAGTCGGAGAGTTCTTTGTCTGTTGCCATTGAGGTGGTGAGGCGCGCCGTTGAGGTCCTTAAACCAGCGCATCCTAGCAAAAAAGCCGGTTTTCCGCAGGTTTTTACAGATTTGGCCACGGCTGCGCACCATAACGCGGCGTTGAAAAGAACAAAATTGCGAAAAAAGCGATTGTCCTTGACCAAAATGGTGCGACGCAGTACCGTATGGAACGCTTTGCACACCACGAAGCTCCCAGGTCCTTGTCATCGGCACACAACGCCATGGCGACCGACCCGCTTTCTCTTTGTCAGCAGTTTGCTCAGACCCGTGCCACAAGCGCGAGAGGTCAGCCAACCGTTGCAGAAACTCAAGCCAAACGAGTTGCGTTACAGCGACCGTCCCGCACCCCACTACGGTTGGGGGAAAGGCCGGCGTGACCGCAGAAAGAAGGGACGCTTGTGGGGACTGCAATGTCAGGCTGGTTTCGTCAGGCTCGAGCATCCGTTCAATCTCCTATGGACCTTGAAAGGAATGTTTCATGAACACCGAAGCAGCAATCACAGGCGCCGAGATCCTCGTGCGTTGCCTGGCTGAAGAGGGCGTCGAGCACGTCTTCGGCTATCCGGGCGGAGCCGTCCTGTATATCTACGACGCGATCTTCAAGCAGGACAAATTCCAGCACATCCTCGTCCGTCACGAGCAGGCCGCCGTCCACGCCGCCGATGCGTATTCGCGCAGCTCGCAGAAAGTCGGCGTCGCCATCGTCACCTCCGGTCCGGGCGTCACCAATGCCGTTACCGGCCTGTCGACCGCGTATATGGATTCCATCCCGATGGTCGTCATTTCCGGCCAGGTGCCCAGCCACGCGATTGGCCAGGACGCCTTCCAGGAATGCGACACCGTCGGCATCACCCGCCCTGTCGTCAAGCACAACTTCCTCGTGAAGGACGTGAAAGACCTGGCGGAAACCGTCAAGAAAGCCTTCTTCATCGCCCGCACCGGCCGTCCCGGTCCCGTGCTGGTCGATATCCCGAAGGACATCTCGATGCACAAGCACGTGTTCTCGTATCCGAAAGAGATCGAAATGCGTTCCTACCGTCCCGTCGACAAGGGCCATTCGGGCCAGATCCGCAAGGCCGTGCAGCTGCTGCTGTCCGCCGAGCGCCCGATGATCTACACGGGCGGGGGCGTGATTCTCGCCAACGCATCGAATGAACTGAACAAGCTGGTCGAGCGCCTCGGCTTCCCCATCACGAATACGCTGATGGGCCTGGGCGGCTCGAAGGCGTCGAGCGACCAGTACGTGGGCATGCCCGGCATGCACGGCACGTACGAAGCCAATATGGCGATGCAGCATTGCGACGTGCTGATCGCCATCGGCGCCCGGTTCGACGACCGCGTCATCGGCAATCCGAAGCACTTCGCCTCGAATCCGCGCAAGATCATCCACGTCGACATCGATCCGTCGTCGATCTCGAAGCGAGTCAAGGTCGACATCCCCATCGTCGGCAACGTCAAGGACGTGCTGGTGGAGTTCCTCGCCCAGCTGGACGCGGCGGATCACCGCCCCAACGCGGCGCAGCTGTCGAAATGGTGGGGTCAGATCAGCGAATGGCGCGGCCGCGAGTGCCTGAAATATACGGACTCGGACCTCGTCATCAAGCCGCAGTCGGTGGTGGAAAAGGTCTACCAGATCACCAACGGCGATGCGTTCATCACGTCGGACGTGGGTCAGCACCAGATGTGGGCCGCGCAGTACTACCGCTTCGACAAGCCGCGTCGCTGGATCAATTCCGGTGGCCTGGGCACGATGGGCGTGGGCCTGCCGTACGCAATGGGCGTGCAGATGGCGAACCCGGATGCGACGGTCGCCTGCATCACCGGCGAAGGCTCGATCCAGATGTGCATCCAGGAGCTGGCCACCTGCAAGCAGTATCACCTGACGCCGAAGATCATCCTGCTGAACAACCGCTTCCTGGGCATGGTGCGCCAGTGGCAGCAGCTCGATTACGGCTCGCGCTATTCCGAGTCGTACATGGATTCGCTGCCGGACTTCGAGAAGCTGGCCGAGGCCTATGGCCACGTCGGCATGCGCATCGAGAAGCCGGGCGACGTCGATGGGGCGCTGAAGGAAGCCTTCGGCATGAAGGACCGCCTCGTGTTCATGAACTTCATCACCGACCAGAGCGAGAACGTGTGGCCGATGGTGCAGGCGGGTAAAGGCCTGTCCGAAATGCTGCTCGGCGCGGAGGACCTCTGACATGCGACATATCATCTCCGTACTGCTGGAAAACGAAGCGGGCGCGCTGTCCCGCGTCGTGGGCCTGTTCTCCGCCCGCGGCTACAACATCGAAACGCTGACGGTCGCGCCGACCGAGGATTCGACGCTGTCGCGGATGACGATCGTCACCAGCGGCTCGGACGACATCATCGAGCAGATCACCAAACACCTGAACCGCCTGATCGAAGTGGTGAAGGTGGTGGACCTGACGGAAGGCCAGCACATCGAACGTGAGCTGATGCTCATCAAGGTGCGTGCGGTCGGCAAGGAGCGCGAGGAAATGAAGCGTACCGCCGACATCTTCCGCGGCCGCATCATCGACGTGACGGAAAAGACGTACACCATCGAGCTGACGGGTGCGAAGACCAAGCTCGACGCCTTCATCGACGCGATCGACCGCGCCTCGATCCTGGAAACGGTCCGTACCGGCGGTTCCGGCATCGGCCGCGGCGAGCGGATCCTCAAGATCTGAGCTGTTCCGCGCAATTAATTTATACGATTTATCAAAAATACTTAGGAATGATCATGAAAGTTTTCTACGACAAAGACGCCGACCTCTCCCTCATCAAAGGCAAGAACGTGGCCATCATCGGCTACGGCTCGCAGGGCCACGCGCACGCGCAGAACCTGTCCGAGTCGGGCGTCAACGTCACCGTCGGCCTGCGCAAGGGCGGCGCTTCGTGGAACAAGGTGGAGCAGGCCGGCCTGAAGGTCGCCGAAGTGAATGACGCGGTTGCCGCGGCCGACGTCATCATGATCCTGCTGCCGGACGAGAACATCGCCCAGGTCTACAACGAGAACGTCGCGCCGAACGCCAAGCAGGGCGCCGTGCTGGCGTTCGCCCACGGCTTCAACGTCCATTACGGCCAGGTCGTGCCGCGCGAAGACCTGGACGTCATCATGGTCGCACCGAAGGCGCCGGGCCACACTGTGCGCAACACGTACAAGCAGGGTGGCGGCGTGCCGCACCTGATCGCCGTGCACCAGGATAAATCGGGCATCGCCCGCGACATCGCGCTGTCGTACGCATCGGCCAATGGCGGTGGCAAGGCCGGCATCATCGAAACCAACTTCCGCGAAGAGACGGAAACCGACCTGTTCGGCGAACAGGCCGTGCTGTGCGGCGGCACCGTGGAACTGATCAAGGCCGGCTTTGAAACGCTGGTCGAAGCGGGTTACGCGCCGGAGATGGCATACTTCGAGTGCCTGCACGAGCTGAAGCTGATCGTCGACCTGATCTACGAAGGCGGCATCGCCAACATGAATTACTCGATCTCGAACAACGCCGAATACGGCGAGTACGTGACGGGGCCGAAGGTCGTCACGTCGGCAACGAAGGAAGCGATGCGCCAGTGCCTGAAGGACATCCAGACGGGCGAATACGCCAAGTCCTTCATCCTGGAAAACAAGGCCGGCGCACCAACGCTGATCTCGCGCCGCCGCCTGACCTCGGAGCACCAGATCGAGGAAGTCGGTGCCAAGCTGCGTGCGATGATGCCGTGGATCGCCAAGAACAAGATGGTGGACAAGTCGAAGAACTAAGCGTTCCGCCTGTATCATTCGACGGCCCTGCGGGGCCGTTTTTCTTTTGAGGGAGAGCCATGACGGGAGTTGGATTGAAACGCGCCGTGCCGAACGAGGGCTGGCACATGGTCCTGGAGTTCGACGACGGGTCGTTCCGCCTGCTGGACGTGGGCAGCGTCCGGCGCGACAAGGACTGGGAAAAGCTGGCCTATCCCCAGCACGCCAAGCGCTTCACGCTCACGCCCGACGCGATCGCCTGGCCTGCGGGCGGCACGGTGGATATCCCGTACCTGCTGCGGCATTCGGTCTCCGTCGCGCCGGCGGCGCTGGAACACGAGTATCTGCGCCTGTGCTACCAGAACCAGGCGCCGACACCTGACGACCCGCGCCATCACGTGTATGTGGTCGAAATCGGCCGGTTCAGCAGCAAGCCGTTCCGGCTGGGCGAATCCATCGGCGGCGGTCACGCCGAGCGGGGCGGCAGCAGAGCCTGTACGGTTGCCGAGCTGCTGGCCTTGCCCTGGTGGCGCCGGCATTTCGAGCTGGCGGGCTGCGGCTGGGCGATCGCGCCGGTCGAGACGCTGGAGCAGGACCCGCAGCGGCTGTCGAATGTGCTGGATCGGCTGGTGGAGGAAGCCTGCCGGACCAATGGCCTGCCGGCAGCAGGCTGACGGGCGGGCTGTTCAGTTTGTCCATGACAATTGTGCAATGTTGACGGCGCTACGGTAGAATCGCTCGCTGGCCGTAGCGAACCCGGCCCTATTCCGAAGAGCCATGCGCATAAGAACCCGTCTGCTGTTATTGATCCTGTCGATCCTGTTGCCGGCGTTCGCCATCGCCTCGGCCGCCGTCTGGTACGTCTACAACGAGCAACGCGCGGCGGAGATGGCGGGGATGCGCGAAGCCGTGCGTGCGCTGGCGCTGCTGGCCGACCGCGAACTGCAGACCAGGGAGGCCGTCCTGTCGACCTTGGCGTCGTCGCCGGCCATGTTGCAGGGCGACCTGCCTGCCGTCTACGAGCATGCGCGCCGGCTGGCGCCCGGCCCCGATGCCACCATCGTCGTCAACGACCTGGCCGGGCGGCAGCTGTTCAACACGCGCAAGGCTTTCGCCAGCCCGCCCACGACCGGCCGCTCCAATCTGATGGCGCTGCGCCAGGCGGCCGGGCCGCGCGGCACGGTGGTGTCCGACCTGTTCTATGCGCCCGTCGGCAAGCGCTATGACATCGCGCTGCAGATTCCCGTCACCACGGGCGGTGAGCTGCGCTACTACCTCTCGATGGGACTGGCGGCCGAACGGCTGGTGCCCGTGCTGGGCCAGCAGGGCCTGCCCGACGCGTGGCTCGTATCGCTGCTGGACCGGCGCGGCACCGTGATCGCCCGCAGCCGTGAATCGTCGAAGTATGTGGGCAGGCAGGTGAGCCCCGGCCTGCGGACCCGGATCGGCGCGGCCAGCGCCGGCGTGTATCACGGCGTCACGCTGGACGGCACGCCGACGGTAGCGTTCTACCATCGCGCGCCCGTGTCCGGCTGGACCGTCGTCATGAGCGTGCCGGCCGCCGAGATGCGCCGTCCCGCCGTGGTTGCCGCAGCGGGGCTGGGCACGCTGATCCTGATCGTGCTGCTGTGCGCCCTCGTCGCGGCCCGCAGTTATGCGAAGCGGACCGCTGCACCGATCGAGCAACTGCGCCTGGCGGCCGAGCGCCTGGGGCGCGATGAGCCGGTGGCCGCGTTCGAATCAGGCGTGGCGGAAGCCGATGCCGTCAGCGCGGCACTGGCCGATGCGGGAACGCGCATCCGCGACAACAAGGCGCACCTGGAACGGCGCGTGGCGGAAGCGGTGTCGAAGGCGGAACGGGCACAGCGCGCGCTGCTGCAGGGGCAGAAACTGGAAGCGCTGGGCCGCCTCACGGCCGGCATTGCCCATGACTTCAACAACATCCTGCAGACGCTGTCCGGCGCGCTGCAACTGATCCCGCTGACGAACGACCGCGCCAAAGTCCAGGCGCTCGCCGCGACGTGCCAGAAGGCGATCGCGCGAGCGACAACCTTGACGGGTCAGATGCGCTCCTTCGGCACGGTGCAGGACGCGCGGCTGGAAACGCTGGCGCCGGAGGCGGTCGTGCAGAACACGCTGCCGATGCTGCGCAGTGCGTTGCCGGGCACCGTCCAGCTGGAACTGGATATCCGGGCGGGCCTGTGGCCCGTCACGCTCGACCCCCTGCAGATGGAGCTGGCGCTGCTGAACATCGTCATCAACGCGCGCGACGCCATGCCGCAGGGCGGCCGGCTGAACCTCGGCATCCGCAACGAACATCTCGACGCCGCGGCCCACGGCTTGCCGGCAGGGGAGTACGTGTGCATTGAACTGCGCGACAGCGGCACCGGCATGGCGCCGGAAACGCTGGCGCGGGCGCTGGAGCCGTTCTTCACGACGAAGCCTATCGACAAGGGTACGGGCCTGGGCCTGCCGCAGGCCTATGCCTTTGCCACGCAGTCGGGCGGCATGCTGACGTTGCAGAGCAGGGAAGGGGAAGGCACGACGGTGACGATCCGGCTGCCGCGCGCAGTGGCCGAGGCGCCGTCGGCCGGGACCGGGGCCGGCGCGGGCATCATCCCCGGCCCGATCCTCTTCGTCGACGACGACCCGCTGGTACGCGCCACGATGGTGGAAGCGCTGACGGTGGCCGGCTTCGACGTCACGGCCGCCGCCAGCGGCGACGAGGCGCTGGCGAAGCTCGATGCCGGCTGCCCGGTGCGGCACGTGGTATCCGACATCGTCATGCCGGGGGCGCTGGATGGTGTGGCGCTTGCCAGGGTGGTCGCCGAGCGCTATCCGGACGTGCGGATCGTGCTGGCCACGGGGCACTCGGACCGGCGCGTCGATATCGCCGGCGTGCGCTTGCTGGCCAAGCCTTACGATATTGCGCAGTTGTTCAGGGCGCTGGAAGGCGGCTGAACGTCGCGAGGCTATGGGGACAGGCACCTCGCAGACGTGCCTGTCCCCGACGTGGTGCCTGAGGCAGTGGCCGGGGAGACGTTTACGTCGGGGACAGGCACCTTTTCGAGGGTCTCCCGACCCTCGAAAAGGTGCCTGTCCCCAGGGTCGAGTCTACG
>Ga0308166_1002082_pt1 | contig 19212 bp, 17 predicted proteins | sample PhyCR2_2_FD_202137 | JGI IMG/M metagenome (GOLD analysis project Ga0308166, IMG submission 202137) | Phyllosphere microbial communities from UC Gill Tract Community Farm, Albany, California, United States - DLSLCC.R2 | ecosystem: Host-associated > Plants > Phyllosphere > Unclassified | place... | reverse complement strand
GGTCCGCTGACGGGTCTCGTCGTCACGCGCTACGGCTATGCCGTGCCGTGCGAACGCATCGACATCGTCGAAGCCGCCCACCCGGTCCCCGACGCCGCCGGCCGCGAAGCCGCCGGGCGCATGCTGCGCACCGTGCGCGGCCTGTCGGCGGACGACCTCGTGATCTGCCTGATCTCAGGCGGCGGCTCCGCGCTGCTGCCGTTGCCGGGCGAGGGCGTCACGCTGGAAGACAAGCAGGCGATCAACCGCGCGCTGCTGGCCTCCGGCGCCAGCATCACCGAAATGAACTGCGTGCGCCGCCACCTGTCCGCCATCAAGGGCGGCCGGCTGGCAGCCGCGTGCCACCCGGCGCGCGTGGTCAACCTCCTGATTTCCGACGTCCCGGGCGACAACCCGATGGACATCGCTTCCGGTCCCACCGTGGCCGACCCGACCACCTGCGCGGATGCGCTGGAAGTCGTGCGCCGCTACGGGATCGAACTGCCGGCAGGCGCGCGCCGCCTGCTGGAATCCGGTGACGGCGAGACCGTCAAGCCGGGCAACCGCCGCCTCGAACACGTCACCACGCGCATCGTCGCCTCGCCGCAGATGGCGCTGGAAGCCGCGGCCGACGTGGCCCGCCGTGCCGGCGTGACGCCGCTGATCCTCGGCGACAGCATCGAAGGCGAGGCGCGCGACGTGGCCAAGGTCATGGCCGGCATCGCGCTGCAGGCGAAGCGCCACGGCCAGCCGGCCGCGGGACCGTGCGTGCTGCTCTCGGGCGGCGAGACGACGGTCACGATCCGCGGCGACGGCCGCGGCGGACGCAACGTCGAATTCCTGCTGGCGCTGGCCGTGGCGCTGGACGGCGCCCCCGACATCCACGCGCTGGCCGGCGACACGGACGGCGTCGACGGTGCCGAGGAAATCGCCGGCGCGTTCGTCACGCCCGACACGCTGGCCCGCGCCTGGGCGCAGGGCATGCCCCCGCGCGCCAGCCTGGAGAACAACGATGCGCACACGTTCTTCCGTGCGCTCGGCGACTCCCTCATCACGGGGCCGACCCTGACCAACGTGAACGATTTCCGCGCGATCTACGTGGCCTGAGACCACGCGCGCTTGAAAACAGTCGGGGTCAGGGCATACCCGCATTTTGATCTGTCGGGGTCAGAGCACACCCGAGAAATTCGTGCTCTGACCCCATTCTGATCTGTCGGGGTCAGAGCACACCCGAAAAATTCGTGCTCTGACCCCATTCTGATCTGTCGGGGTCAGAGCACACCCGAAAAATTCGTGCTCTGACCCCGAGTATTAAGTAAGTACTTCCCTTTGGCGGGTGCGCCGCGGCGGCGGCGTACCCGTTTTTTTTTCTGCCAAAACTAGGACTGACATCATGCTACGCCAACGCCGCGCCCGCATCCTGGCCACTCTCGGCCCCTCCAGTTCCACCCCCGATCAGATCTACGCGCTGGCGCTTGCCGGCGTGGACGTCTTCCGCCTGAACTTCAGTCACGGCAGCCACGACGACCATGCCGCGCGCTACCACGCGATCCGCGGCGTCGAGCGCGATATCGGCCGTCCGATCGGCATCCTGATGGACCTGCAGGGTCCGAAGCTGCGCGTCGGCCGCATGGCCGGCGGCAAGGCGATGCTCGAGACGGGCAGCCACTTCCGCCTCGACCTCGATTCGGCGGAAGGCACGTCGGCCCGCGCCGGCATGCCGCATCCGGAGATCTTCGCCGCGCTGCGTCCCGGCACCGACCTGCTGCTGGACGACGGCAAGCTGCGCCTGCGCGTGGACGCGTGCGGCGCAGACTTCGCCGAGACGACCGTGATGGCCGGCGGCGCGCTGTCCGACCGCAAGGGCGTCAACGTGCCCGGCGTCGTGCTGCCGATCTCGCCGCTGACGGCCAAGGACCGCGCCGACCTCGCGTTCGGCCTGGAGCTGGGCGTCGACTGGGTCGCGCTGTCGTTCGTGCAGCGGCCGGAAGACATCGTCGAGGCGAAAAGCCTGATCGGCGACCGCGCCTGGATCATGGCCAAGCTGGAAAAGCCGGCCGCGATCGACGCGCTGGACGGTATCGTGGCGCTGGCCGACGGCATCATGGTGGCGCGCGGCGACCTCGGCGTGGAACTGCCGCCGCAGCAGGTGCCGGTGCTGCAGCGCCGGATCGTGCACGCGGCGCGCGCGGCCGGCCGCCCGGTCGTCGTCGCCACGCAGATGCTGGAATCGATGACGACGGCCCCCGTGCCCACGCGCGCCGAGGTGTCCGACGTCGCCACCGCGATCTACGAGGGCGCCGACGCCGTCATGCTGTCGGCCGAGTCGGCGTCGGGCCAGTACCCGATCCAATCCGTCGCCGTGATGGACAACGTGATCCGCGAAGTGGAGCAGGACCCGCGCTGGCGCGAGGGACTCGACGCGAGCCACAAGCCGGCCGACAAGACGACCGCGGACGCCATCTGCTGCGCGCTGCGCCGCGTGACCAACCTGCTGGCCCCCGCGGCCACGGTGACGTACACCGCCAGCGGCGCCACCTGCCTGCGCGCGAGCCGCGAACGGCCGTCCGCGCCTATCCTGGCGCTGACGCCGCGCATCGAGATCGCACGGCGCCTGGCCCTCGTGTGGGGCGTGCACCCGGTGGCGTTCGCCGAGGCCGAGGGCTTCGACCGCATGGTGGCGGACGGTGTCGCGGCGGCGCGCTTCCACGGCCTGGCCGATGCCGGCGACGACGTCGTGGTGGTGGCGGGCTTCCCATCCGGCCATCCGGGCCGCACGAACCTGCTGCACGTGGTGCGCGTCGGCGAGGAACCCGTCACCGCGTGACATTGCGCGCCCGTCCGCGCGGTGTACCGGAACGGAACACCGGTGTTCCGAAATCGGCCACCTGTGCGCGCCGCGGCGGGCCGGATGTCGCCCGGCGCGGTCCGATTTTTCCTGGCACGCTTTTCGCACATGGAGAGGAGGACCGCACAATAACGAGAACCGGGAGACACCACCATGCACCCACGCACCCGCCTGCGCCTGACGGCGCTCGCGGCCGCCCTCGCGCCGCTGTGGGACGCCGCCGCGGCCACGCCCGCGCCCGACCCCGACATCGCGCCGACCGTCGTCGAGGTTGTCGGCACGACGCCGCTCGCGGGTGCGGGCGTGGCGCGCGAGCGCATCCCCGCCAACGTGCAGACGCTGGATGCGGCCGCCGCGAACGGCACCGGCGACTCGACCTTCCCGGACGCGCTGAGCCGGCGCCTCGGCAGCGTGTTCGTAAACGAGATCCAGGGCAACCCGTTCCAGCCGGACGTAAGCTACCGCGGCTTCACGGCGTCGCCGCTGCTCGGCACCCCGCAGGGCCTGGCCGTGTACGTCGATGGCGTGCGCATGAACCAGCCGTTCGGCGATGTCGTCAGCTGGGACCTGATTCCGCGCGCCGCGATTGCCTCGCTCGCGCTGATGCCGGGCTCGAATCCGCTGTTCGGCCTGAACGCGCTGGGCGGCGCGCTCGCCGTGCGCACGAAGGACGGCTTGCACGATGCCGGCACGTCCGTGCAGGCGCAGGGCGGCCGCTACGGCCGCGCGGAGATCGGCTTCGCGCACGGCGGCCACGACGGCGGCACTGGCGCCGGCCTGCACTGGTATGTAGCCGGCACGGGTTTCCGCGAGCACGGCTGGCGCGCCGCCTCGCCCACGCGGCTCGGGCAGCTGTTCGCCAAGATCGGCCGGCACGACGCGGCGACGGACGTGACGCTCTCCGCCGCGCTCGCGTCGAGCCGCCTGACGGGCAACGGCCTGCAGGACGCGCGGCTGCTGGCACGCGACTACGCGAGCATCTACACGAAACCCGACGAGACAAGAAACCGCGCCGCGCTGCTGAATCTCGCGGCCAGCCATGCACTGAGCGCCGACGTGCTGCTGTCCGGGAACCTGTACGCGCGCCGCATCCTCACATCGACCCTGAACGGCGACCTGAACGACGATGCGCTCGACCAGTCCGTGTACCAGCCGAACGCCGCGGAGCAGGCGGCGCTTGCCGCGGCCGGCTACACCGGCTTCCCGACCCGCGGCGCGACGGCGTCGAATACGCCGTTCCCGTCCTGGCGCTGTATCGCCAACGTGCTGCGCGCGGACGAGCCGGCGGAAAAATGCAACGGCCTCCTGAACCGCACCGCGAGCGCGCAGACGAACTACGGGTTCGACGCGCAGGTGTCGGCGTCCGGCCGCGCCGCCGGCATGGCGCACCAGGTCGCGCTCGGCACGGCGTTCGACGCGAGCCGCGTGGACTTCAGGCAGGGCACCCAGTACGGCTACCTGGCACCGGACCACGGCGTCGTTCCGGTCGACTTCTTCGCCGACGGCACCGAGACCGACGACGACGGCGCGCCGGTCGACGCCCGCGTGGAGCTCGCGGGGCGGACGCGCACGTGGAGCCTCTACGCCACGGACACCATCGCCGTGCGCGATACCGTGTTCGTGACGCTGGCCGGCCGCTACAACCGCACGACGGTGCACAACCGCGACCGCATCACGCCGGGCGGCGGGGGTGGGTCGCTCGACGGCGACCACCGCTTCGGCCGCTTCAACCCGGCCGCGGGCGTGACGTGGACGCCTTGGCGCGGGCTGAACGTCTACGCCGGCTACAACGAAGGCAGCCGCACGCCGACCGCGATCGAACTGGGGTGCGCTGACCCGGCGCACCCGTGCCGGCTGCCGAACGCGATGGCGGGCGACCCGCCCCTGAAGCAGGTCGTCACGCGCACGTGGGAAGCGGGCGTGCGCGGGACGGCAGGGCGCACCCACTGGAACGCCGGGGTGTTCCGCGCGACGAACGACGACGACATCCTGTTCGTTGCGGACAATGCCGCGGGCTTCGGCTACTTTCGCAACTTCGGGCGCACGCGCCGCCGCGGCGTCGAACTGGGCGCGGACGGCGCCGCCGGACCGGTCGCATTGTCGGCCCACTACACGTGGCTCGACGCGGCGTTCGCGAGCGGCGAGACCCTCCCGAGTCCGGCCAACAGCAGCGCGGACGCGGACGGCAACATCGGGATCGAGCCGGGCGACCGCCTGCCGCTCGTGCCGCGCCACCTGTTCAAGGCGCGCGCCGAGTGGACGATCACGCCGGCATGGTCGGCCGAACTCGGCATGCTGGCCACATCCGCCGCGACGGCGCGCGGCAACGAGAACGGCGCGCATCGTCCCGACGGCGTGCGTTTCCTGGGCGCCGGCCGCACCCCCGGCTACGCCGTGTTCGACGCTGGCACGACGGTGCGCGCGACGCCGCGCCTGTCCCTGTTCGCCCAGGTCGACAACCTGTTCGACCGGCGCCATGCGACGGCCGCGCAGCTCGGCGCGACAGGATTCACGGCGGACGGCAACTTCATCGCGCGGCCGTTCGCGGCACAGGGCGACAACGGCGGTATCGTGCACGCGACGTTCCTGGCGCCCGGCGCGCCGCGCACGATCCGGGCCGGGATCCGCTACGCCTTCCGCTGAGGCGGACCGGCGTTCACACCCACAGCCGGTACATCCAGAACGATTCGTCCTCGACGAAGCGGCGCCCGAACTCGGCCGGCGAAAAACCGGTGATGCGGCGCGCCGTGCGCGTCATGTGGGCCTGGTCCGCAAAGCCTTCGTCCAGCGCCAGCGTGGCCCAGTCGAACGGCTGGCCGGCCGCGTGGCGGTCGCGCGCGGCGAAGAACAGGCCTTCGGTGCGCACGATCGCCTGCCATTCGCGCAGGGAGCGGCCGCTGAACGACTTGACGCGGCGCTCGACCTGGCGCGGACTGTGGTCGCGCCGCCATTCGTGCGCCTGCCAGGCGAGCCGCTCGACCCAGTGCCGGCCCAGCTGGCGCAGCGACGGCTGGCTCGAATCGCGCCCGCGCAGCGCCTGCCAGCGGCGCGCGAGATGCGACTCCAGCACCGCCGGAATGTCGGCATCGCGACTGGCGCGCAGCGCGTCCCATAGCGGCGTCCAGGCGGCATCCATCGCCTCGCGCGCGGGCACGAAGCGGTCCTGGATCGCCGCCAGGTCGAGTCCGAACAGGTCGCGCGCGGCGTCGGCATGGAACAGCGCCATGCAGCCGCGGCCCGTCGTCGGCGTCCACGACGTGGTCGGGTGGGCCTGCGTGCCGGACACCACGCAGTCGGCGCCGAACGGTTCCCAGACGGGACCGTGCGCGCCCTGGCGCAGGCATCCGCTGTCGATGTCGTGGTACCAGGACAGCGAGACGAGCGGCGACGCCGGGAAGTGCGACAGGCGCTGGGCGTCGTCCAGATCGAGGCCGCGTACGTCGCGCCCGACGACGGCGACGAGCGCGCCCTGCAGCGCGGCGGGCGCGAGGCGCAGCCAGTCGGTCGGCGCGCCGGCGTGGATGCGCGGGGCGCGCGCGAGCGGATCGGGGCAGGAGGGCAGCAGGGGCTGGGCCGGGATCATGTTGGTGTCCGTGCGGTGAAGCCGTCGATGGGATAGGGCGCAAGCTTACCGTATTCCCCGGCCCGAATGTCCGTGGTTTGTCACGGCGGACGTTGCGTGGCGGCGTGCTTGCGCCGCGCGAGGTTCGAATATATACTCCGTATATGGATTGTATATGGAGAATATGATGGGCATCGTAAATATCGAAGACGAACTGCACGACCAGATCCGCAAGGCGAGTACGGTATCGTGCCGCTCGATCAATGCGCAGGCGGCGTTCTGGGTCCGCATCGGCATGCTGTGCGAAATGAATCCGACGCAGAGCTTCAACGAGATCATGGCGCGCGAACTGCGGGCCGCGGGCGTCGTCGGGGGCGGTGCGCCGCAGGGTGTGCGGGCGGTGGCGTCGTGACCAAGCGCCCCGAGGAAATCGCGCTGATGGCGCAGGCGGGCCGGCTGCTGGCGGACGTGTTCGCGCACCTCGACCGCCTGGACCTGGCCGGCATGTCGACCATGCAGGTCAACGACCTCGTCGACGAATTCATCGTGCACACGCTGGCCGCGCGGCCCGCGAGCAAGGGGCAGTACGGCTATGCGTATGCGCTGAACGCGTCGCGCAACGACGTGGTGTGCCATGGCGTGCCGTCGGCGCACGAGATCTTGCAGAACGGCGACATCGTCAATTTCGATATCACGCTGGAAAAGAACGGCTACATCGCCGACTCCAGCAAGACGTATCTCGTCGGCGACGTGGCGCCGGCCGCGCGCCGGCTCGTACAGGTGACGTACGAGGCGATGTGGAAGGGTATCCGCGCCGTCCGTCCGGGCGCGCGCCTGGGCGACGTGGGTCACGCCATCGAGCGGCATGCGCGCCGCAATGGCTATGCCGTCGTGCGCGACTATTGCGGCCACGGCATCGGGCGCGAGATGCACGAGCCGCCGCAGGTGCTGCACTGGGGCCGGCCGCGCACGGGACTCGTGCTGCGCGAAGGGATGGTCTTCACGATCGAGCCGATGCTCAACGCGGGCCGCGACGCCGTGCGCACCGAGGACGACGGCTGGACGGTCGTCACGCACGACGGGCAATTGTCGGCCCAGTTCGAGCACACGGTGGCCGTGACGCGCCAGGGCTTTCGCGTGCTGACGCTGCGCGCGGGCGAGACGATGCCGCACTGAGGACGCTGCACTGAGGACGCCGCACCGGGGCGCGGCCTTCGTCCCCGACCTCAGCTCAGGTCGTGCAGGTCCCTGCCGAGCGCCGGGCCGACCGTGAAGTCGCTGAATGTCACCTCCAGTCCGGCGCGTTCGGGCGTGCAGCACATCGGTCCGACGAGGTAGCGCGGCGCCTGCGGAAAGGGCGCCAGGCGCAGCATCGGCCACGTTATCCCGTCCGCCGAATACTGCACGCGCAGGACGCCGCCGTCGACCGTCACGCGCAGCCAGAAGCCGTCCGCGAAGGCCGGCGCCGGGGCGACGGTCCAGTCTGACAGTTCGTTCGTCAGCACGGTGCTCAGCAGCGGTGCGCCGTCGGAGAACTCGACGCCGGCCTTGAGCCAGCGGCGCTCGTCGATGCGCACCATCAGCCCGGCCTGGTCGTACAGCGCCGAGAACGCGGCGCGCACGCGCACCTGGGCCGTGAAGCCGCCGTCGACGGCCGTGCCGAAGAAGTGGCCGTTGTCGCGGATGAAGCCGTATTGCGTGACGCGCCAGAAGTCGGTGCGGTCGGCCGTCACGACGCGCAGCGTGTCGCCGGCCAGCATGTGGACGGGCGGTGGGTTGTGCCAGGTGCAGCGGTCGAACATCGATGTCTCCATGGATTAACGGGCGGGGCGCGGCTCGACGTCAGCGTCGGCATGCGCGAGGGCGTCGTCCAGCGCGACCAGGCCCTCGCTGTCCGGCGGCGCGGTGCGGCTGTTGCCGATCCAGCGTATGCGCTTCGGGTCGAAGAACAGCTTGCCGTCGCGCTCCGTGACGGGCGACCATGACACGTTTTCCGCGTCATTCTGCACCACGACGATGCGCGCGGTCGTGACGCCGAACGTCGGCCCCCATTCGCCGATCGCCGTCCTGAATCGCCGGATGCCGTCGACCGCGGCGCCGCGAAGGACGTGGTCGACCTCGACGTCCATCGTCTGGCAGCCGCCGGCATTCGAGACGCAGACGTGACGCGATCCGGGCGCCGGCGGCGGGCAGGGCTCGGGGCAATCCTCCGCTCCGCGCGGTTGCAGGACGACCCGCTTGACGTGGCCGGTCACGACGAGCTCCTGGGCGGAGGCGAGGGCGCATGCGCCAAACAGCGCGGCGACGACGATTCTGGCGAGATGCATGGCGGTCCTGTCGACGAATGGAGAAACCGTCATGGTAGCGTGCGCACCGCGGGTCAAAATGCGCGGATTGTTTCAGGCGCCGCCATCAGGCCGTGCGTGCGGATCGTCCGCGCGCACGAAGCCGCCGCCGGCGACGAGGGCCCGCTCGACGTCCGCGATCACGGCCGGGTCGCCGGGCGCCCTGTGGTCGCCGCACAGTTCGATGAGGAGGTGGCCGGTGCCAAAGGCCGGCCGGACGCGGAACGCCGTCGGATTCGTCGCGCCGGCCCCGGTAGGAAGCGTCATGGCAGCTGTTCCTTCTTTCGAAAACATGAACCCGACAAGTGTACAGCGCGCCCCGAAAAGGGCCATGTACAATCCGGCATTCCCGTCTCGATGCGACCCCGAACCCGATGCGCACCACCCGCACGCTTTTCCGCAACGCCTCCGGCCTCGTGGCCGCTTTGCTGGCGTGCGCCTGTGCGCACGCGACCGAAGCGGACGACGTCACGCGCACGATCCGGGCGCTGTACAAGGAAAACGAAAAAGCACTGCTTTGCTACACGCAGGAAGAGGGCATCGATCCGAAATTGATCAACGTGCCCGAGAAGTATTTTTCGCGTCGGTTCATGGCGCACTATCGTCCGGTGTGCCTCGGACAGGCCGTCGACGTGCTGGCGTTCGACCTTCGCACGGGCGACCGGAATATCTTCGCGTTGCGCGGGTACCGGCCCGACATCCGCAAGCTCGCCCTCGGCCTGCCCCGCATCGATGGCGCGGTGGCGCGCGTGACCGTGACGTACGACCTGGAAGAGGTGCCGTTCGAAGCCTGGGGCAATTTCACGAAGTACCGGCTGGTGAAGGAAGACGGCGCGTGGAAGATCGACGACCTGGCCCTGGGCGGCACCGGCAGGGAGCGCGAATCGACGACCGGCATGCCGACCATTCCGAGCCTGGTGCGCTACATCGACGCCATCGTGGCGCGCACGCACGCCGCCGGGAAGTGATGGCGTTTGCGCATGTCGTTTCCGTTCAATACCGCGCCGCGCGCCGGGCCGAGAATGGGCGATATGAAAACAGACACCTCCCCATCCTGCCCCTTCCACGCCGGCGCGGCGAGCGCGGCCCCGGCGTCCCATCCACCCGGCACGTGGCCCCCGGGCCCGCCGTCCGGCCTGACCGGCTGGCACCACCTGCCGAAAATGGCGCGCGACCCGCTCGGCATCATGGAAGCCTGGCGCCGCGACTACGGCGACATGGTGTACCTGCGCATCTGGCCCGAGCATGAAGTGATGGTGTCCAGCCCGCAGCTCGTGCGCGAACTGCTGGTCGACCACCACGAGGCGCTGATCCGCTGGGAACACGGCGTCCAGGTGTTCTCGCAACTGCAGGGCCACAGCGTGATGACGGCCGAGGGGCCGGCCTGGCGCACCAAGCGCCAGGCGATGCAGCCACCGTTCGCGCCGAAGGCCGTGCAGCCGTTCGTGCCCGCCATCGCCGCCGCGGCCGACGCCGCGTTCGCCCGCTGGCCGACCGGTCCCGACGTCTGGCCAATCGAAAGCGGCTTCACGTCGCTCGGCATGGACGTCATCCTGCGCATGGTGTTCTCGAGCGGGATCGACGCCGAGGCGCGCGAGGCGGAAGCAGCCGTGCACACGGCGATGGTGGCCGGGAACTCGGAAATGTACTGGCCCGCGAGCCTGCCCGACTGGATGCCGTGGAAGCGGTCGAAGCGCCGCGCGCTCGCCACGCTGGATCGCCTGATCGACGGCCACATACGGACGCGGATGGCGCTGCCCGAGGTGGACTGGCCGCAGGATCTGCTGGCGCGGCTGCTCACGCTGCACGTCGCCGATCCCGCCGTCTGGCCGCTCGCCGCCGTGCACGACGAATGCATGACGGCGTTCGTCGCCGGCCACGAAACGACGGCGGCTGCGCTGACGTGGTGGGCCTGGTGCATGGCGACGCACCCCGAGGCGCAGGCGGCGGCCCGCGAGGAAGTCGACCGCGTGCTGCAGGGACGCACGCCCACGGCCGCCGACCTGCCGGCGCTGGAAGCCGTCAACCGCACGCTGCAGGAGACGCTGCGCCTGTATCCGGTCGCGCCGGTGCTGATGACGCGCCGCTCGCAGCGCCCGATCACGCTCGGCGGCTGGCAGCTGCCGGCGCGCACCATGTTCATCGTGCCCGTCTGGCTGCTGCACCGCGATCCGCGCTGGTTCCCGGAGCCCGAGGCGTTCCGCCCGGAGCGCTTCGCGGCCGACGCGCCGCCGATCCCGCGCGGCGCGTACATGCCGTTCGGGACGGGGCCGCGCGTGTGCCTCGGCCAGCACCTGGCGCTGGCGGAAATGACGACGATCGCCGCGATGTTCCTGCAGCGCTATAACGTCGAAGCGCCGGCCGGCATGGCGCCGCCGCGGCCCGTGCTCGCCATCACGATGCGGCCCGCGACGCCGCTCGCGCTGCGGCTGACGGCGCGCCGGCCGTGATGCCCGCGCGCCGTCTGCACCGCGGCGCCGGCGCGGTGCTCGCGGCTTTCCTGCTCGTGCACATGGCGAACCACATGGCCGCGCTGGCCGGCGTGGACGCGCACATCCGGTTCATGGAGGCGGCGCGGCGCGTGTACCGGCAGCCCGTCGTGGAAGGCCTGCTGCTACTGTGCGCCGTGCTGCAGGCGGGCAGCGGCCTCGTGCTGGCGTGGGCCGGGCGCAGGCGGCGCGGCGTGCTCGCGCGGGCGCAGGTGGCGTCGGGCGCATATCTCGCGCTGTTCCTCGCGATCCATGTGGCGGCCGTGCTGGCCGGACGGGGCGCCGGGCTCGATACGAATTTCTACTTCGCCGCCGCCGGGCTGCACGTGTGGCCGTTCGTGCTCTTTTTCGGGCCGTATTATTTTCTCGCCGTGGCCGCGCTGCGCGTGCACGTGGGGTGTGCGCTCGCCTCACGCGCGCGCGCGCGGCGGCTGACCGTGTTGGGCGCGGCATCGGTTGCGGGCGGTGTGCTCGGGGCCGTGATCGTGGCGTGCCTGCTCGGCGGCGTGCAGCCGGTCGCGATTCCGCCCGCTTACCTCGCAACCTTCGAATAGCGTCGTCCCTGCGAAGGCAGGGACCCAAGTTTCCTCCGCGTTGCTCCGGCGTTCGAAACGATTGGGTCCCCGCCTGCGCGGGGACGACGCACGAACGCTGCGCGGGGACGACGCACGAACCCTGCGTCGGGGCGACGTGCCGTCGGCTCCGCCACGATCGGTTAGACTTGCGATCCCATCCATTCACGGGCACCAGTGTGAACCGAATCAAGATCATCGCGGCGTGCGCAGGCGCCGTCCTCGTGGCCGCCGGCGCGGCGCTGTACGTCGTCTACAACGCACGCGAAGGCGCGGTGCCCGGACGCCCCGTCTGGTTGTCCGCCGCGGCGCCGACGCGGCCCGCCTGGACGGCGCGCGTGACGCCGCTCGCGGGCGACGGCAGCGCCGGCAGCGTCGACGGGCCCGCGACGGCGAGCCGGTTCGGCGATCCGTTCGGCACCGTCGCCGATGCGTACGGCAACGTGTTCGTCGCCGACGGCGGCATCCGTCGCATCGGCCCGGACGGTGCCGTCGCGACGTTCGCGGGCGGACGCCCTGGTTTCGCGGACGGCCAGGGCGCTGCCGCCGCGTTCGACACGCCATCGGCGCTGGCGATCGACCGCCTCGGCAACCTGTACGTGGCCGACACTGGCAACAACGCGATCCGCAAGGTGGCGCCGGACGGGCGCGTGACGACGCTGGCGGGCGGCGGCGAGCGCGGTGACCAGGACGGCAGCGGCCGCGCCGCGCGCTTCGACGGTCCGGTCGGCGTGGCCGTCGACCGGGCAGGCAACGTCTACGTCGCCGATACCTACAACGACCGCATCCGCCGCATCGGTCCGGATGGCGCGGTGACGACGGTGGCCGGCAGCGGCGCGCCGGGCAGCGCGGACGGCAGCGGCGCAGCGGCGTCGTTCGACACGCCGAGCGGCATCGCCGTCGACAAGGACGGCGTCCTGTACGTGGCCGACACGGGCAACGACGCGATCCGGCGCATCGACCGGGACGGCACGGTGACGACGCTGGCGCTGCCCCCGTCCAACGACCGGAACGCGCTGCTGCGCCGCCCCGTCGCGCTGGCGCTCACGCACGACGGCTGGCTGTATGTGGGCGGCGCCGGCGGCCGCATCGTCCAGCGCGACCCAGCCGGCAACTGGCATGCGCTGGCGGACGCCGACCGTCCGCCCGAGGCCAGCTATGCCAGCGACGGCAGTGTGCGCCTGTTCGCGCCGCGCGGCATTGCGCCGCGGCGCGACGGTTCGCTCGTCGTGGCCGATGGTCTCGCGCTGCGCGTGTTCACGCTGGCGCCGCCGCGCCCCGGCACGCCGGTCCGCCCGGCGCAGGCGCCGGCCGCGATCATGCCGGCCACCATGCCGTGGCCGGTGGCGCCGCAGGACGCGCCGCACGAAGTCGTCGGCGTGATGGGCGAGGTGCGCGGCAACTACGACGGCGAGAGCCGCGACCACTTCCACGCGGGCCTCGACATCCGCGCCGACATCGGCACGCGCGTGCTGGCGACCCAGCCGGCGACGGTCTCCGATCCGTATCCGAACTGGGCGTTCGGCGAGCTGGGGGAAGGCATCGCCCTCGGGCAGCTGTCGTACATCCACGTGCGCATCGGCCGCGATGCCGCCGGCAAGCCACTCGACCCGCGCTTCCAGCTGCTGCCGGGTGCGGACGGCAAGCCCGCGCGCGTGCGCGTGCGGCGCGGCACCCGCTTCGCCGTCGGCGATGCCCTCGGCACGATCAACCCGATGGCGCACGTGCATCTGGAATACCGCCCCGGCGGCGCCGTCGCGAACCCGCTCGCGCTGCCGTTCCCGGGCCTGCGCGACACGGTGCCGCCGCGCATTCAGGGCATTGCGCTTTACGATGCGGAAGGCAAGCGACTGCCGGCGCGCAAGGGCAAGCGCGTGCACGTGGCGCGCACGCTCGGCCAGGTGGCGATCGTCGCCGACGGCTACGACCAGATGGACGGCAACCTGGCGCGCCGCCGCCTCGGCCTGTACCAGGTGGGCTACCAGCTGCTGCACCCCGACGGCAGCCCGGTCGCCGGCTTCGAGGCGCCGCGCATCACGCAGGTCTACGACCGCCTGCCGCGCGAGCGCGACGCGGTGAAGCTCGTGTATGCGGACAGCAGCGGCATCACGGTGTACGGCAGCAAGGCGACGCGCTTCGCATACGCCGTCAACAACACCTTGCACGGCGGCGTGGCGCTGCCGGGGGCGTGGCAGGTCGATGCGCTGGCGCCGGGGGATTACGTGCTGCGCATCTACGCCGCCGATTACGCGGGGCAGGTGGCGCGGGAGGGGCGGGATCTGGCGATTAAGGTGGAGTAGGGCCGGGAGGCACCGGCACCGGTCGCGCAAGCAGCGCCTGCGCGACCGGTGCCGCGCGCATCACGCGATCCGGTTGGTCGCGAGATCCCAGCCGCCGGCCGTGTTGCCGCTGCCGCCGTCGATCCGCTGCCGCGTGTAGCGCCAGCGGACCCGGGAGAACTTGAGACTCAGGCTTTCTGTGGGAACGTTACCGCCTGCGAAATGGGGGGGCGATGTGGGCGACAAGCACGTCCTCGAGCTCGACCCCGGCATACTTGATCGGGGTGGGTTTCGACAATTTGCTGGTGGTCAACAACCTGCCGGCGTGAAATTGCCTTGCATCGGGTCCCGAAAGTAACTGGTTTAACGGAAGTGGCCGTCTGCCGGCCGGCTCGGCGTGCCACCGTGCGATGGGGTTACGTGCCGCAAGGAGCCGGACCTCAGATACCATTCGGCCGCCAGCATATTGGGCAGCCAGCATGCCCAGGCAATGACGGGGTACGCCAAAAAGAAATCGATTCGAAGCATCCCCGACACGAACAGATAAAGACGCAGCGTCACGGCCGCAAGTGTCAATGCAAACGAGCGAACCATCCAGCGACGGTGGGCAGCGAACTTCCCGGCCCTGATGCATTTGACTGCAACGACAACCGTCGTCATCCACGCAATACCCAGCGCGACGAAGCCTATGCTTGCGAGCGGTCCTGCCACGGTCCCGATTGCCAATGGAAGCGCCGACAGACCACCGGCCAGGCACGCGATGACGTAGACGGCGCCGATCGCCCGGTGCACGCTCGGCCTGCTTTGCCTCAGCTGCGCAATGAATTGGAGCGGACCGATCAGCAAAGCGGTTGCGGCACTGGCGGCGTGCACCAGGACCCATCCGTAAAAGTACCGGTTCGCCGAGATCGTCTCAGGCACGGCAACGGATCCGAACAGATAGCGATACGAGGCAATCGCAATCAGGCTGCCCAGGAAAATCGTGACTCTCTTCAGGAGCGTCCGGCCTCGGGTTGCCACCGAAGCCGGGAAAGGAATGGCTGCCATGATCTTCACAGTGTCACCACGAGCTTGCGTGCGGATACGCCGCGTCGCTGTCGTTCCATCGCTTTCGGGACGGATTCCAACCCGTGGCCGACCACGTCGGGCGCAGGCGTCGCCAGATATCTGCCGCTGGCCAGGACATCGGGCAGGAACGTTTCGTAGATCATCGGTCCGACTTCATTCTCGACGAGCGCACTGCCCCATACCATTTTTGTCGCGACACCTTTACGCCATGCGCGCATCGTGAGAGACAGATTACCCCCCGCCATCTTGACGAATGCAGGCAGCAGCGTGCGCCATCGGCCAGGGCCGGGTGTCACATCGTCGAACGAGGCGGGCGGTGTGACCTGCGCCACGAACCGCTTTCCCTGGCACGTCGCAAGGATGTCGATGCAGGCGGCCGCCGCGCCCTTGCCGATCGCGACCGCACCGGCGACACGGCGCCCGCGCAGCGCCGTTTCGATCTGCCGCTCGACACCCGCGGCACGGTAATCGAACACGGCGTTCGCGCCGAGCTTCACGACATAGTCGTTGTTCCTGGGAGAGCAGGTCGTCACGACGTCGTATCCCGCCGCCTTCGCAAGTTGAATCGCATTGCTGCCGACGCTCGTCGAACCGCCCCACACGATGACAACTTCACCCGTCGGCTCGGGGTCGATGCGCGGTGGCGGCAGTCCCAGGAAATCCTTCTGGAAAAGGCTGCTGGCGGCGGTCGACAGGCCGAGCGGCAGCACCGCCGCCTGCTCGAACGAGAGATGATCCGGGATCGGCGAGGTCATGTGATCGAGCAGCAGCACGCGCTCCTGAAACCCGCCTTCGGCTGGATTGTTGCGGCTTTTTTCGAGGCCGGCCGCATGCCCGAGGACGCGATCGCCCACGCGGAAACGCGTGACCGCTTCTCCGACGGCCACGACTTTACCGGCGACATCGCTGCCCGGTACGACGGGGCAGGTCAGGTAACCGCTGATGACGTCCCCCATGGCCGCGACGTAGCGGTCGAACGGATTCACGGCGACCGCGCGTACACGCACCGCGATCTCGCCGGGACCCGGCGACGTGTCGGTCGCTTGTGTGATCGTCAGGCCTGCGCGTTTCGCGGACAGTTGCATGACTTTGTGGCATTCCATGGCGCTTCCCTGTGAAATATGTTGCACAAAGTGTATGCTCCTGCACAGTCGGTTGCCCATGCTGGAAAATCGAAGAATTTATCGTGTTCGTCCAAAATCAATGGATCCTCTTTCCGACATCCTTACGCTCATGCGGCCCACCGGTTACGGGTTTCGCGGCCTCGACGCAGGCGGGCGATGGGCACTCTCTTTTTCCGCGGCGATCGGCATACGCTGTTTTGCGATCGAAACCGGTACGTGTTTCCTGCGCGCGGCCGATGCACCCGCTGCCATTCGTCTGGACGCGGGCGATGTGGTATTGGTGAGCAGCGATAACGCGTTCGACTTGTACTCGTGTGAAGAAGCGCAGCCTGTCGACGCCGTCGCATTTTTATGCGAAGTCGCGCCCGGGCGGACCGCAATCCTGAACGGTGGCGGCGAATGCCGGGGCATCGGCGGTTTTTTTGCGGTCGGCGGTACGGAGATCGACAGGGTCTTCGCAGCCCTGCCGGCGGTCGTGCACGTGGGCGCCGGTGCGACCAGGACGGCGCTCTACGCCAGCGCGCAAAAACTGATGCATGAGCTGAGCGAACCGCGTCCGGGCAGCGAGCTGCTCGCAAGTCATCTCGCGCAAGCCCTGATCATCGAGGCGCTGCGCGCACATATGGAAGACGGCAAAATCAGCCGGGGATGGCTGAGTGCATTGGCCGTGCCGGCGCTCAATCGGGCGCTGGGTGCGATGCACGCCGACGTGGCGCGGCGCTGGACCCTGACGGCGCTGGCCGATATCGCAGGCATGTCACGCTCGAGCTTTGCCGCGCATTTCGAACGTGTCATCGGGGAGACGCCGATCGCCTATCTGACGCGGTGGCGTATGGTGCTGGCGGCGGACCGCATGGCGAATTCGGCGATGACGATCACCGATGTGGCATCGATGGTCGGCTACGAATCCGATAGCGCGTTCGGCGCCACGTTCAAGCGCATCATGGGCTATCCACCCGGCCAGCATCGCCAGCGCGCCGCGGCGGCATCGTTGTAAGTGAAGACATGCGCTGGCGCGCCGCTGGCCGTAGGCCGTGGAGGAAGACGTAACCTTTCGTTGTTAGTAGGAACTAGATTCGGGGTATATAAAGCGATGCATGGTTGGGTTAGACCACTATGCATGAGTGTAGAGGTCGGTTTGATTCTCAGGCACCGGGTGACATTGTCGTTGCCGCGTTACTGACGTCGTCGATCGCGCTGCACACGCGATCACGACCGCCACGTTTTGCCAGGTAGAGCTGTGCGTCGGCCAGGGCGACCAGCCTGGAAAACTCGAAGTCACCATCGATCGGCAGCGCCGCGACGCCGATGCTGACCGTTACGCCGGACGGCAAGCCAGGATACAGGCAACTGGCCCGGTGAAACTCCTGCCTGACGTGCTCGGCAAGTTCGACGACCGATTTGCTTGAATGGCTATCGACAACGAAGCAAAACTCCTCACCACCCCAGCGGCATGGCATGATGTGAGGACTGCGACGGGTGCGCATGACGTCGCCCATCATGACCAGGATGCCGTCGCCGACGTCATGTCCGTGCTGATCGTTCAGTGCCTTGAAACGGTCAATGTCGAGTAATAGTACGGCCAGTGACTGGACCGATCGTTCCGACGCCAGGACCGAATCGATGTGGGAGCGAAGTCCCCGGCGGTTCAGTAGTCCGGTCAGCGGATCGTGCGCCGCCACGGTTTTCAACTCGCCGACGAGGCGCAGCATGACGAGCAGGAAAAGTATCCAGTTGCCGATCAGGACATTCGCCATCACGCCCAGCCAATTGACGATATTGGCAAGCGGAAGTTCTGGCGCAGCGTAGGTAATGGGTGTGGGGCTGGTGATGACGAACAGCCCTTGTGCCAGCGAGGCACCGGCCTCGGCCAGGAGCACCACGGCAGCGATGCGGTAAGCGACGCCTGACTGCCGCTCCCGGTAGCGCCATAGGTACCATGCGGTCAAGCCGTTCATGCCTGCCTGGTAGCTTGCTTCAGCGGCGATACGCGCAACGCTGTCCGGCCAGACCAGCGTAAATGCGACGGTCGGCAGTATGGCAAAGGCAATGAGCAGGAGGGCGCCGTATTTCCGGAGAGGGCGTCCCACGAACTGTGCTGTCCCAATCAGGAACAAAGCGTGGCCTGCGCTGAACGGGATGTTGAATAGTAGCGAAGCCCACTGCCAGTCATCGATCAGCCGTGGCGCGTCGAGCAGCACCGCGAACCCCACCGACAGGCAGGCAAATGCCCATAACCGTACGCCGGCAATATGGCGAGCGGACGCATGCAGCGTAAAGAACATGGCGCTGGCCGTGAGCGAAGTCACGCCGAGCGCGACCATCAAGGTCGGCTCATCAATATTCATTGCTCCGCCAAATCGTAACGAGGCTTGCGATGGATATCTGGTGTCGAGTCCTGTTTGATCATAAATGCGTTCGACGAATAATCCGGCGCCCTTCTTTTGCGAATCTTCGAGGGCGGAGATGGGGTCCTGCGGCCCATGGCACGCTCTGGAAACGCGACACTTGTACGGGTCGGGACAGTGTAGCAAATTCGCGTGCAGGCCGGCCCGGCTATCGAAACGGTTTTGCAACGGCAGGGCATCGAGCTAGCGATCGACATGTGGACTTCCTCCAACCGCCCGCATTCATGCATGACGCGATCGGCCCAGCTTGGCTGGATGACATCGACACGAACGTCGGCGCGGCAAAAAAAAAGGGCGCCGAAGCGCCCGCTGCCCGAAGGCCTTGGAGGAAGTCGTCGTTAATCGAGCAGGTCGAACAGCGTGCGTGCGATCACCTTGGTCGCGCGGCGCAGGTCTTCCAGGTCGATGTGTTCGTCGCCGCGCTTGGCGTTGCTCTCGCCGACGGTGCGCGGGCCGCAGCCGTACAGCACGGCCGGCACGCCCGCTTCGCCGAACAGGCGCGCGTCCGTGTACAGCGGCGTGCCGGCGGCGCCGATTT
>Ga0308166_1002081_pt1 | contig 19214 bp, 24 predicted proteins | sample PhyCR2_2_FD_202137 | JGI IMG/M metagenome (GOLD analysis project Ga0308166, IMG submission 202137) | Phyllosphere microbial communities from UC Gill Tract Community Farm, Albany, California, United States - DLSLCC.R2 | ecosystem: Host-associated > Plants > Phyllosphere > Unclassified | place... | reverse complement strand
TCCAGTTCCGGAAAGCGCCGCTGAACCGACAGAGGTATTCCATCAAGGATACTGGCAATTTCTCCGGCTATCCGCGACAGCACGAACGTGCAGAATGCGGTCTCCACCACCTCAGCGGACTCTTTTGCATTTTTTAGTTCCTGAGCATCAGCCTGGGCTCGGGTAAGCCGATGGCGCTCATAATCAATCGTGCCAGGCTGGAGGTCTGATTCTGAATCAACTCTCAGCTGTTCAACCTCTTTGCGCAGTTTTTCGTTTTCTATCGCTGCGTCCCTGGCGGAATACCATTCAATTGCGGCGGCAGAGTCATAAAGCACTTCATTCCCTTTACCGCCACCTCGCACAACTGGCATTCCCTGATCCTGCCAGTTCTGGATCGTGCGGATGCTGACACCAAAAATCTCTGAAAGGCGTTTTTTATTGACCTCCATGACGAACTCCAGGCGAAAAACAGGGTAAGGAAACCATGCCGGGTAAAATGACTACTACCAGGCTTTAACACTTCCTTTCTTTTTGTTGGTTATACCCAGAAAATACAATGACTTATAAAGAAGAAGAACGGAAACGGCAAAATCCTGAAAATTTTCATAAATAGCGAGAACCTGCGAGGTCGCCGCCCCGTAACACATCTATCTTCCGGAAAGGACCCGTTACACACAAAATATTAATGCGGGATAGTTCTCTGATTCATAAGAATAAATATCATCACCGCCGCTATGATCGCTAAAGTCAAAGCAATAAAAAAAAGGGCCATAGCAAAAGACTTGTACCGCCATTTATAAAGAGCGACGGATTGAATAAGCATGATCAAGCAGAGGACAGGGCATAAACCAATGAAAAAGGTTACATATGTGGAATTAATAAAAGATATACCCACTTTTCATCCAAGGAATAAATTTTGAGCAATTTAGAAAAAGAATAGCAATCCTGAAAAAGCCATAATCAGAGCACAAATCGTAGTTAATATAACCATGCGCAAGCCATAGGAAATCATCGTTAAGCTGATGAACAGTATCATGAGAATGGGTGCAAGGCTTACAAGAGTATCCATAACACTCTCCACAAATTAATGGTACAGCAATTTTTGCTATAACTTTCATATCATTATAATTGTGTTATCAGTTTTAGCACAAGATGAATACATTACACAACTGACAATGACCATGATAGTTTAGTGGGCTTTGCTGGATAGACTGTAAGGTTGTATCGCTTAAGGATTAAAACAAACATAACGATAAGTGATCAAAATCACATAAATACGCATCGATACTTCAGCGTGACTAATCAAAAACATAAAAATATAATGCAGCACATGTAAAAAGTCTTTAAAATCGATGCAATTAATAAGTAGGATTAATTTATCGTCTAAAATCAAACCAAATGTTAAATAAAAGTTAGTTGCGATATTTCAATGAGCCATTATGATTAAGCGGTTCTTTTGTGCCAACACCAATAATCAAAATGAATTCACCTTGACCGTTAACCCTCATTTTCTGAGGGTTTTTTTTGATTTTCAAACACATTTCGTACCTGACTTTCGTCTTCCTACATGAACTGTAGTTGCATTAGAAAGTGAAATCATCATAAAGACATGAGGAAACTCACCGTGCGAAATGGTTACCTTCCTGAACAGCCGCAACAAGCGCTTCTTAAGCAAATTGGCTCCATCAATATCAGTTTCTGACTTAGCCATGACCTGAGTTTCCATGCCAAGATAGGCATATGCGTCCGGTTTATCATGAAATGATGAAACTATCTTGTACCCTCTAGCCAGAAGATATTCTTTAAGTGTGTCGGTGGGTTCGGTGTTGTCAGCGTTTTTATCAAAAATTACTAAAACACTATATTCTAATACTTTCACATTCTCACCCTAAATTAAAATGCTCATTCATCAAATGATAGCAAGATAATCTTAAGAAAACATTAGAAGATAATTAGTCTACAAAAAGTCTAACTGGGTAGAGGCTTGCGCTAAAACAAGTTAAACATAACCGCTTACACTATTCCCTTTCCCGTTCAATCTGCCTTATTCCAGCGAAGTTGTTGTTGCCCTTCTCAATTACGGCCAGTAGCGGCTTAATCCACAACACCGCCTGACAGTACGTCATCGAGCTGGCGGCAGCGGCACGATCATTGGCTGAATCAGTTCTGCCGGTATCGGGGTACAATGCGCTGGAACGTAAACGGTGCGCATATTTGAGCAACCCACCAGCAATGTCAGCAGGAACAGGCATATCACAGGTTTTTTCACTACGGATAATCTCCCGGTATTCGATTACGGTTTCTTCGGTACTGGTGTCGATCAGGGAGTTAAGCCTGTTAGCATGTTCTGCAACCTGATTGAATCGACTGAAGTTGAATGCCTGGGTGGCGATCACCTGCCCCTGCAAAGCATTATCATTTCTCAGAACGTCGTTATCACTCTGTATGCTGGTTGCATCTGCGCAACTCTTTATGAGCGCTATTGACAGACCAGCAATAACGATAACGCCGATAAGCCCCGGATTAATTTTCATTGGTCCAGCCCCCAGCATGCCAGCGCACTTTCCTGGTCGCGCCGCTCGACCTGCCCATAACAGCCATTCTTCTGGCCTTTAGTCAGGCGGCAATCACGTCCACCGTCTTTAATCCACCAGCGGATTGCCTCGCATGAACCTATGCGGTCACCTGCATTGATGCGCCTATAGAAAGTCGAAGGGAAGCATTTACCGGGGCCAATGTTGTACGGGCAGAAGGATGCTATACCGACCCTCTGCGGCTCTGTCAGAGGCACTTTGATATTGCGATCCACCCAGGCTAATGCCTTATCGCGTTCAATAGCGTTAACCTTCCGGCATTGCTCCTCAGTGGTCTTCATGCCTTTAACAACACGCCTGCCATCGATAACGGTCACGCCGTGACATAAAGACCAGACCCCACCCGGATCAACAACGGCCACCAGCGCATTGCCTTCTTTCTCGCTGATGAATTGGTCGAAAATGAGTGGAGCAGATGCCCCTGACGCGATTAGCGTCAGCACTGCTGCGCTGAGCTTTGCTTTGCTTTGTTCGACATCATTCACCCCGCGCAGCTTTGCGGCGATCCGCTTTGATTTGGAAATAGAGATTGGTGAGAAAGGTGAGCAAGCCGAACAGTAAACTACCGATCACACCTATAGCGGCCCACTGTTCGGGGGAGTAACCGTCAAGAAGTCTTCTAAACCAGTAAATGGCACTACCTCCCGATGCGCCGTAGGAAATGCCAGTAGTTATTTTGTCCATTCGATACATACTCTCACCTCGCTATGAGCGAGTGCGTTTAAAGCCAATAAAAAAGGCCCTTAACGGACCTTTCGACGGAGTAATTTTTTTAGGAAGGAGAAGATGCTGGGTTTCGGTTTTTTTCGGTGGGACTCGGATGCTTCTACAAAGAGTCGTGCTTCTTCGTCGCTGTAACCAGCGTCAGTCCATATTTTAATTAGTTTTTTTCTATGTGATCTGTCAGATATTTTTTCAAGGATCAGAAATAAAGGAGGGACTACCAATTTCATCATCGCTATAACGAATACAATCGTCGTCATAGCTCTGTAATGCTCGAAAACACCAGTTACATATCCAGAGATCCATTCAAGCATGCTGTGACCTTCTAGCAAAAAGAAGGATTTTCTCACACGCACGTTGATTCCGGCAAAGCCAACGATGTAATTAATCGAAACGACGATATGACAGGGGTATTGATGCAATGCACCTCGCGAATACCCCTGTCGTATCGCCGTAAAGCAAAAGCCCCGATTAGCGGGGCTCTCGTTATGTTTAAATTGTCGCTTATGTTCGCTGCCATCGCGGCGCAGCTCTGCCAAGCATGAATGAATTATCTAAATTCTTGGCTCGTTTTCAATGCTTAAATCGAAATTAAGCACGAAAAGCTAAATAACAATAATTCAGTTCTGATCAGCCAGAAGTTTCCGCGTAGATAAAAAGACCTTAGCCCTAAAAATCTCCAGGCACCAGCGTACACGTTTCCGGGCCTCCCAATCCGTTAGCCACGGTGCGATCAACTGTAACTCCCGCGTAATGTCTGAGATTTTTTTGCGTGTGGTGTAATACTGCAGACCGACGATATAAACCGGGTCATTTACATCAAGCGCCTGCAGCACTGACTGCTCGACAAAATCAACGTCATCATCGTGCATAGCTTCATCAATAATGCTGGTGGCTGGCTGTGGCCACAAAATGGCGTGAGCACGATTTAACGCCTGCAGCCCTCTGAATCCCTCTACTCGAGCTTGTTCCAGTGCAGCTGTAAAGCGAGACAATGCCTTATCCGACCATCGCCCGCCCTTAAGAACATCCCAGCATGCATGAGCGCGAGGCAAGCGAGGTGCTGTTCCACCGCTTACCCCGTCTCCCCATGTTGTCAGCAATGATTTAATCCAGGCCGACTGGATACTTGTAAGAAGCATGCTTTTACCCAGCCAGCTTTTACGCGGCGCACTCGCTGCTCTACCCAGCGCTTCAATATGGTTACGGCGTTGACGTGGTGTCATCCTGTTCTCTCCTTACGCCAGAACGCCGAGCGCATAGGCCCGGTCCAGCACTCTAATGATCATTTCCAGCTGCGAGCCATATTTGCGCTCGAATGCCAGGCGGTCGTTATGCAGTTCGGTATGATGTTTGCGGCAAAGTGGAATGGAGAATATGTCGTGCGCTTTAGTTGCCATGCCACCCTGCCCCCACCCGATTAAGTGATGCGGGTCGTCTGATTGCTGCTGGCAGCATTCGCAGGGCAGTGTTTTCACCCAATTCAGATAATTGCGACTTTCCCAGCGCAGACGCTTTGGTCGACGCATGAAAGACTGAGGCGGCGCTGGATCCACCATCACGCCCACCAGCGGTTCTGTCAGCGCATCAGGTAGGTCGACCGCTGAAACTAATTCCCCAAGGATGCTGGTGGCCGGTACTTCGGGAATTATGTCACTTTCTCGTCCAATACGACTTTCTTCACGCATACAAAGAGCTTCACGAACGCATGATTCTGGAAGTGCATCCGTAACTTCTTTACGAACTGCCCACCAGCAGAGCTCTGCAAGTGAGATCTCCCGGCTTTTGTCCAGGCAGAGATGAATGCGGACAGAATCCAAAACAAAGACAATTACATTTCTGCGTGCCAGCTCTGCCAATGCTTCGGTACGCTGCTCTCGCAAGTGATTATCGCAATAGCCACAAAGCAGGATGGATCCTGGCTCATGGTGCATGATGGTTAGTTCGTGGTAGTGGTAATCGCTATGAGCGTATTGGCAATCGCCGCCGCCGTACTTCAGCAACCAGTAATCAAGCCCGCTTATACCACCAGCAGCAGCCAGAACCTGTTCATTCAAAAAGAAGCTTCGCAGCTGCTCGTTTTCAGCCAGTGGCTGCCGCGCATCCGAAACACGACCAGTTTGACACCCGGCCATGCTTTCAGGCTGGCGCTCGATCAACACTCTTCCTGAGGTGAACAACTCCATCAGCTCTCTGCCCGGCTTCAACAGAACGACACCCAGCTCTCTCGCAATAACAGGTTGAAGAAGAGCACGCATCACTCGCTCTCCCTGATAATAATTTGCCCATTTTCGCCCCAGAGCTTTGTTATCCTTGAATCCCAGATATGCGTGTCGTCCTCGAAGAGCGCATCCATCAGAGACTTCATCAGGTTATCGAGATCGGGTTTACCCTGATGGGGCTGCCCGTTCATCTCTGTGCGCTTCTTTTTGCTCCAGCTCTTCGGCATCGGAAGAACGAAGGTAACGTGTGAATTTGATTCAGGCATACAAATGCCCAGGAACCGGACGTGATCGCAAAAGGCCCTGTAACGCATAACTTCAGGGCGCTTCTTCCATTTGTCTGAACGCGTCATGCGTGGCTTACCCATCGGGAGGATGTTGTAGACTGTCACGATCACCCCCATGCCCGGGAACGCATACTTTGCGCCGTCTTAGCTGAGGATTTTTGCTGAGGTAGTAATGCGCTGACTATCCAAAGACGAGGGTCAATATCGAGACTTTTCTCGACGGGGACACCTTTAGACTTATAGCGAGCCACCAGCTCATCGGCTTCTTCGGTTGTCAGCCCGGTGTGAGTGAACCAGCTTTTCTTCATGCCGCCTCCTGCAGGAGTGACATCAAAAGAAAATTGCTGGCCCTTTGAAGGGTCAGTAAGGATTTATTCTGGTTTGGTATTTGCGCCATGGTATCTCTCCAGTGGCGCAGCAGGTATAGGGTGTTCAAGCCTATAACTGGAATATAACACAACTAGTAAGGGACGTTACCCCCTCCCAGCATAAATGTGTTAAAAAACTAATAAGAAAAGCTCTAAAAAATGACCCTGTTTCGCCTTAAACACACAAAACTTCATGGACGGTAAGTTGCCAACAATTTATAGTTTGGATTCATCTTGAAAGGTTCATTAATAATGATGATATTGGATTATTAGCATGCAAATAATTTCATTTAAAGTATCACAATTTCGTTCTATCTCTGGTGAAATAACCACTGACGGGCTAAATGGCATAACTATCGTTGGTAAAAACAATAGTGGAAAATCTAACCTACTACATGCAATGAGGGTTTTTTTTGAAGGAAAATATAAAAGTCACTTATATAACTACGACAGTGATATCCCCGACAATCTAAAATCAGGCCAAACTAGTTTTGCTGTTAAATTTTTATTTGAAGATAATGAACTAAATGACGTATCAGACCATTTAATAGATCAAGATGACTCAGACGATGAAGATGATAGTTTAATTGAAGAAAACACTTCAGAAAACAGTTTATCGCTTGGTAACTCTGATATTGAAATCGCTGATGAACAAGAATTGAATCAACCACAAAGGGGAAGAAGAACATTAAGTTTACGAGATAGATACCTGCAATTATTTAATATGATTGAAGACTCTAGGCTATCAACACCACAAAATGAAGTAACCGTTCACTTAACAATAACAAACAAAAATAATTTCTATTATAGCGTTTTTAAAGGATATAAAAGAAAGCAAGACATTACATCTAGCAAATATACTTCTAAGGAACGAATCTTTGTTGATAAACTCCTAAAGTCATTTAGCTGTATATATATCCCATCCTCTAAGAGCATTGAAGACATTTACAATACGCTTCTAGAACCTTACATTAGAACTGAAGTATCATCAGCAATAGCTCCATCTATCGAACTCATTAAAGCAAAATTATCTGAAATATCTCAAGAAATCACCACCGAGATGGTTAATAGTGGAATACATGATTGTCAATTATATATAAAACCACCAAAAGAAATAGATTCGCTTTTTGGTAATTTCAGTTTGCAGATGAAAGACACTGTAGAAAATACTTTATCTAGCAAAGGTACAGGGATACAATGTCTTTCATTATTCTCGGCTTTCAAATCAATTTCTAAAAAGAAACTTGAAAAAGGGATACAAACAATTTGGATGATTGAGGAACCTGAGTCGTTTCTACATCCTTCTCTTGGTGTTTCTTGCTCAAAGATAATTGAATCATTACAATTAGTTGCATATGTTGTTACAACAACACATGCCCTGTCATTTGTAAGCAATGACGTAACCAAAATTATTGAATTGGTAAAAGAAAACGGTGTAACAAAGGACAAGAAACATCTTAAAAAATTTGACGCGGTTTCGAGCATACGTGAAAATTTGGGCGTTAAATTTTCTGACTTTTTCAATCTTTCTGGTGCAGCTATATTCGTTGAAGGAATTACAGACAAATTATATATATCACAAATCCTCAAGATTTTATCTGTAGATGATTATGCTCAAAATTGGCCACTATTGAGATCTGCTCAGATAGAAGAGTTTGGTGGAGTTTCAGCCTTAGGAGGTTTTCTGAGAGGGTGTTATAAGTTCTTATACGACCAAGCACAAATTGTAACTATATTTGATGGTGATGAAGCTGGCATCAAAGAAAGAAAAGCGTTGCAAGGTTTCTTTGGAAACCAAGGTATTAGATTTGAAGCAAATAAAGATTACGTTTCTATTAGAAGTGGGCATTCGATTGAGGGTTTATTTCCAGACTCATTTATAACCTCACTGATGCAGGATCATCCATCATGGTTCGTTGGCCAGGGGCTATCTGTAGATGCTGCTGGGGTAGTAGAGTCATTTAGTTTAGTTGATACAAAAAAAACCAATGCCTACAACTATCTAATCGAAAAATGTAAATCTACACCTATCCAATTTTGGGTCGAACGTTGGGAAATTGCATTCAATGCGATAGAATCAGCGCTAGCTGTTAAAGAAGTTGAACTTCAGAGGAAATCGCTTAAAACTCATACTGAAGATTCATTACAAGAAACAGCAATGAGCTAAAACTCGTATTCTAGTCGTAAGCGTCAGCATGAGATGACATGATTAACATGGCGTCTCATGCTTGTTGATATCTATTCAATGCTATTGACGTTTTGAACAATAACCCGCTTTTTCCAGCATTGCAGTAAAGAGTGTTGGTGTACCTACAATCTCCCCCCCCTTTAGCGGTATGAACGATACTTCATCGCCCCGCCTGTACATCAAAGCGCGCTCACATTCGGGAAATGAGTGCAGTCTTGCAACGATAACCCCATCGTGGCATCTGATGACCGCGTAACCTTTGCTCGATAATTCTTCTTTTTGTTTCACCAGTCCCCCTCCACACTGGAAATTTATTGCATGCTGTCTTTATAAAACCACTCGTCAGCGCTCTCCCAGGTTTCCTGCAGGATTTCTTCAAAACGCTTTTTGTCCGTATTTTCTCCGCCAACAATGTTTAACCCGTCAGAACCGGCCCGGCGAACGACCAGTTTGGAGTCGGTGTAGCTCTGTGTGATTCGCTTCAGAAGCTCCTTCTCAAGTGCCGGAATAGCACCGTCGGGTAGCTTTTTGGTACGGTCGTTGGTGACTTCGATTTTCATAAATTCCCTTTCGAAGATGTACTGTACAAATAAACAGTATACTCATCTGAGAAAATGATCAATCCTTTAAGAGCACTTTTTGCTAAGGCTACTGCTATGTTTCTTAGAGTATTTTTTACCATTGGCGAGAAAACGCCCGCACGCAGCGGGCTTAGGGATATATCAAATTTTTGAGGTTACGAGGATTTCTTCACTCAATGTCCAGGCCAGTCAGGTCTTTAACTTTCTTCTTGGCAAAACCCATCGCCAGTGATTTTGATAGGCCCATTAGTGTGCTTATTCCTTCATCTTTAAAATTTGTTTTTATGGTTTGCCATACCTCTTTCTGACGCAAGTCAGCGATAAAATCATGCCCTCTTGCCGTCAGCCTGAGCGGAGTATCAAGCCAGTAATAGCTAACCCCTTCTCCCAAAGCTCTGGACATCTCGTGCCCAAACCCAGATTTCCCATCAGTCCTAACAATCAGCCCATTGTCATAAAGCAAACGCATATGGAAAATAAAATCCGAGTCGTCTTGGTGAAACCCTGATTCACCAAGCTCACTTAGCATTGTGTCAGGGCCTTGAGTTTCCTCGAAAGCTATTAGTAAATCCTTGAGGTATTGATGGTTTATTTTCATAACTTTCTCCGTGACATGTCACAGTCTTTTATATCACCAATTTAGTTTCGTGCCATCCTCGCATCTCCGGCAATTTTTGTGTTAGCTGCCGCTTCCCTTAACGCGCGTTTATCGTTCATACTCGCGCGCCCCCGAAAATTTTGTGAATCATATAGCCTTGCCAGTTCTGGCGGCAAACTTCGGTGATACCTGACTTCTTGCGAACCACCGGTAATGGCTTAATGCATGTTTCCCCGCCTGGCTGCATCATGTACATAGGGTGGTGTCGCTGACCGATGTTCTTCACGGCGCCAGCAGAAACGAGATGCTCCAGCAGGCGACAGGCCTTTTTGCTGTCGCAGCCCAGTAACTGGCGAACTTGCCGCGGGGTGATCTCGCCACCGTGCTGAATGGCGCGAATGATTGTCCAGAGGTTATTGCTGGCCATAGTCATACCCTTCCCGCCTGGCGCAGACAGTCTTTGCGGCGCTTGGCAATACGGGCTACTTCAACAGCACTACCGGCGATACCAAACATGTCCGAATATACTGCTGCTGCTCTTCGCCAAAGCCCCCTCTCCTCTAGCTCCTTCGCTTTCTGCTCGGCAGCTTGCATCCTGACCGGATCACTTTTTTCAACCATGCACGGGAGGATTACGTCTGGAATATCTGCGTGCGGTACCGCCCGGTATGTGTACTGAACACTGTCACGTAAGCGAATAATCACGCCTTCGTCACTCAGCTCGCGCAGAAGTCTGCCCGCTGTCCCGCCTGCCATATCCAGCGCTTCGGATACATCGCCAACGGCGCAGTTCGGTTGGTAGCGCACAAACACCGCCACCTGCTCTTTTTGGGTTAATGTTTTGGTCATTGGTCAATACTCGATTTGATTACTTAACAACCCGTAAATGGGTCACGTTTTTGCGATAACTTCCCCAGGCAAAGTTCACCCAGATACCGTTATCAATGGTTAAGCGGTCCATTACCCGCTCACCAAGAGTCTTCGATAATTCATCAAAATTCAGGTTAGTCAGGACGCCCACTGGTTTCATCGCCGCCATACGACGATCAATAATTTGATTGAGTAGAACCCATTCGTTTCGCGTTTCTCTTTGGACGCCGACTTCATCAAGAACCAGTAAATCCACTTTGCAAAGGTCATCCAGCAGCGCGGACTCTGATTGCCCCTCGTCATAGCACTTACGAGCGCGCAACATCAGATCAGGTACTGTAACCACCAGAACGGAGTGATCATGTTGCAACAGGTAATTACCGATTGCTGCAGCAAGATGATTTTTCCCGGTCCCGCAGCTCCCGCTGAAAATGAAACTAGTGAAACCAGAACCGAAGTTATGGGCATAGCTCTTTGCCATGGTGAGAGCATGCTTTTGCCCGTCGTTGCTCACCTGATAATTCGAGAAAGTGCACCCCTTATGCAGATCGCATATCCCTGAACGCCCAAATATCTTCTCCGCTCGCGCCCGCTGATTTAGTTTTTCCAGCTCTACAGCACGCTTTCGGCCTTCTTCCTGCTGCCAGGCCATCAATTCCTGACTGCTGGTAAACTTCGGCTGGACACCTGCAGGCATGATATTGCGGAGACGACCAAGCAAATCGTGCGTCGATTTCATAGTTACCCCCTGAATCCCGGTGGGATCTCAGTGTCTGGTTGTGAAATGCCAAAGCCTGCCTGACGGCGAGAAGATGCCCCAGAGGTTGAGGTTTTGGCTCGGGATGTTTTCAGGCTCGAGGCGAAAGTCTGTTCCCACTGCAGGTGGTGTTTTACCTTCCCTTCGCACTTCCAGTAATCGCGGAACTGCTGAAGTTCCACTGGGGTATAACCAGGGCGGTCACCGAGATTAATTCCCCACTGTGCGGCTTGCCCGACAAAGTCATCACTCGGCATCCAGTCATCGGTAATCGGGAATTTGCCGATTGGTGGCAAAAATGATTCTTGCGCGCTTAACTCTCTCTCTTGTTTCTCTTTTAGATCTGTATCTGTATCTGTATCTGTATCTGTATCTTTATTAGTTGAGTTGCCGTTGCTGCTCTGTTCAAACGGAGCATTAACACCCGTTGAACGCTCGTTACTGTTTTGTTGGGTGTTTGCTCCTTTTTTGGCCTTTCTCGCCTGGGCGGACGCTTTACCTGCGGCCGACTTTTGACTGATTGAATTTTTCACAGCCTCCAGATCCCGCTCAATTCTCTCCTGCACCCATTCGGTGCCAGTGTCGTTAAAAAACTCTTTCAACGATGGCTCAACGGCATCCCAACGGTCGTTGCTTAGCCGTGCTATTTTCGAGAGGCGATTTTTGGGGATCGGGCGACCTGTTTGCCAATAATTGAACATCAGCAGCAGGTATGCGCCATGCTCTTCTGTAGACAGATGCATGGTGTCCGCCAGGTAATCAGCAATGTAAAGTTGCATGTAAGGCAGAGCTGCCATGGTTACTCCCTTGTCCGGTTTCCCGGTACGTAATGGTTATTGCTCAAAACTCGATTAAAAAAATTGCGGCGCTACGGCGCTGATGCTCGCCAGTAGTGGTCCCGCCGCGTCAGCAGGTAACATGTTGAATAAAGCGATTGCCGCTTCACGAATTTCTTTTTCAAGCTTTTGAAGGGGGGCGCCCAGCAACTTAGCTTGATGCGCCTCACTGCATTCTTTGATTGAACTCGCCACCAGCTCGGCTTCCGTTCTGGCGTTACTGAGTCCATGCTTTCTGGCTATCTCGATAGGCATAGCTGCGAGGATTGCGCGCGACAACTGCATAACGTAAGCAGTATATTTCTCCGACCCTCCTTCATTTTTTAGATAGCGGAATAAATTCTGCTTATTGACCGCGATGCCGCGTCCACCTTCCTTTGCCCACTGCTCAGCCACCAGCTGAGCGATTTTTTCCTGCGCCTGGCCGGGCAAAGTGGATTCCCACTCCCGAACTGCAACCTGTATTGAACGGTGCTTAAAGCTATCTCGCCGATGCGCCATAAATTGATTTTGAGTTTTCAGCGGTCCGGCCAGGCGTTGGTTATGATGTTGATATGTAGCTGACTGCATGATTAAGCCTCCTTCTGAGGTAAACCATCTTTTGGATTGGGATAAAGATCAGGACGTAATTCATTAGGAGTAACTTGCCAATCGACGGCCTTACTCACTTTGAGCACCAGCTCTCCGGGAATTTTGTTTTTAAACCAGCCATTTACAGTTTGGGCTCTCCTTTTCATCCGGCGTCCTAGCTCAGCCTGACTGCAAATCGATAAGAGCTTTTTTTGAATTGATGTCTTCATCAGTTGTTCTCAGTAGTTAACGATGAGTGACAATAAAACAAATTAAATCGATATCGTCAAATTATTTCGATAGTAAGAGCTACAGAAAAAATCTGTATAATTGCTAATAACTAGATGAATTGGATGAAGAGATGAACTTCGGTAAGAGATTGCAAAAGGCGTTAAAAGATCTCGAAATATCACAATCTGAGCTGGCACGCAGACTGGGAGTCAAGGCTCAATCTGTTAATGGCTGGTGCAATTCTGACATTTTACCCAGATCTGAAATACTGAATCTTCTTCCCGCTGCGACTGGGTATCCACTCTCATGGTTCTTTATGGAGGATGGTGAGACCCTCGAAGAGCACGATCCTTGGGCACCAAAACCAAAAGTTAAGCCGTCAACAGAACTTCAAGAAAGACTTCTGGAAGCATTCGAACAATTGCCAACAGATGATGAAAAAGAACGAATTATCAAGATAATAGACCTTAGACTTGAAGAGCTCGATAATTTTGCAAAGACTTATCTGCAGAAACGTAATCTGATCCCGCCAACCAAATAGCCTTTCTTTTAATTCACCCTCTTGTGCTCGGGTCATCAATGACCCTAGGTTTTTCTCGCCCCAAGCTATCGATTTAATTTGACACATATCGATTGAATTGATAATAATATCTCTATCGCAACGAGCCATCGAGGCAGGACGCCCACGAAGTAGCTGCCGGCGGCATACGAAACACCGGATGAGATGGCAAGACAATCGCGCAGCAGGTTTACCGTTCCGCCAGCCTGGCGTTAAAGGCACACAGGAGATAACCATGATCGATTTCGCACGCAAAAGAGCTGGCTGCCAAGCCGTACGCTTAAATCTGTTTGAAGTTCTGGTTCGTAAGCTTTGCTACTTACTGGCCCAAAAAGGCAATCCAGAGCTAAAAGTATGAGCTAGTTATTTGCTCTGATCGTAACCGTCTGTGCCCTCACCGGGGAATGCTCAGACATCATGCTCGGTGTATACCAAACCGAATCTGGCTGTGATGCAGCTGCCAAAGAGCAGCACATTAAAGGAGTGTGTTACCCATATAAACCGGCTGGAGACCAACAGCCTGCTTTCAAGTTTTAATCGAGTTATGACCAATGGCTGTTACCAGCCCCTAGAAGCACAAAACCCGCGCAAGGCGGGTTAAGTACCCGGTCAGCCGACCAAAGCTTTCCGGAATCGAGTTTTGACCAATGACCACTACCCAAGGCGGCAATCACTAGCTTCGGGTATCTTACAACCAAAATTAAGGACCCGATATGGAATTCTTTCATTTAATCAAGGCAACGCAGAAATCCGGCAAAGAAGATGCCGTTATCTGGTTCACGGCTAAATCAGAAGCACGAGCCAATTTGCAGCTGGATGTTGAGCTGGAAGATGCTGGCATTGAAACCGGCCGAGGCAAGGATTATAGCAAGCCTGTCCGTACCGATTTCCCTGTTTACAACGACCTACCGGAAGAATGCACAGTGGATTACACCTGGTGCAAACGCTACGAACTCCAGGACGATGGACGCACCTGGCTGCCAAAGGCTGGTACTGAGTCTACTGGAGCCGTGGACAACAACACTGCCGCTCCGGAAGCGACCACTACAGTTGAAACCATCGTCGAGAGTGTCCCGCTTGAAAACCGCACTCCAGCAGTACGTTTTGCCGTTCACCTGACCAGCGACAAGTATCAATCACACATCACAAAAGAGCAGCAGCTGGCTGCCAGCGAAATGTCACTGGATGAAGGCAATACCTATCTTAAGAACCTGCTGCTGGCGAAGAGCGACATCCCTGAAGTTGCCGAACTCAGACTGAACGCTGAGTGGAAACTTGTTCAGGCGATTAAGCTGGTATTCGCGCCAGATGAAGCACACGAAACTGAAAATATCGCTGCATTCATGGCTGACTGGGCTAAAGCAGATGCCAGCGATCGCAACCAATTAGTGGAAGCCTGGCGCAGCGGCAAATTTACCCATGTGAAATCTGAAAGCACCAGCGACACCGGTGTTATAGCAGATCAGGGTCTTGAACCTGATAACGGTATCCAGATTGACGAGAATGATGACGAGACCACACGTTATCCAGTCTTTCGCATGCCCTTCCGTAAGCAGGTACTCGCCCAGTTCACCTCCGACGAACTGCGCCACCACATTACACGCGATGAATACGAAGGTATCAGCGCGCTGGAGATGGACACTGACAATAGCTATGTCCAGAACCTGCTGCTGGCGGCAGAAAACTGCGAACAGGTTAAGTGTTACGACACCAAAGACCTGTGGCGCTATACCGACGCCATTCGCAAAGTGTTCAGCCAGGAAAAGCGTCACGAACTCGCTTTGGTTCTCCGATTCACCAGAATCTGGGCGGCGACTGATTACATTGACCGCGGCCTGCTGGTAAAAGAATGGGCCAAAGGCAATCGCATTGCTGAGATACAGCGTACTGAAACCGGTACAAACGCTGGCGGAGGCTACAAGACCGACAGAAACCCTGACCTTAAACATGATCTCGACACTCTCGATTTAGAAATTGCGCTGGCCACGTTACCAATGGATTTCAACATTTATGATATCCCTGGTGGTGTTTTCCGTCGGGCAAAAGAGATCGTTAGTAAAAAAGAAAGTCCATTCAAAGAATGGTCTAGAGCTCTTCGTGCAACTCCGGGGGTTTTGGATTACTCGCGTGCAGCTATCTTTGCACTTATCCGCAGCGCTCATCCAGAGCATTACCTGTATCCGGCACGTCTCAGCGGATTCATTAACGCGAACCTGACTGAAAGCGATCATTCTGCTCCATCAGACGAAACTCTTGCGGCTGCGCGCCATAACCCTGAGGTGAGCTGGACAAACGAGGTAACTAATGACTCTGCTGTTGAAACTGGCGGCCAGAATGAAGGGGCACAAGTCGACGGCGGCACGCTGCCGGTTCTCGAAAAAGTTGGTAATGGTCTTTTTTCTATTGAAGGGTTGGCCACCAGCAACGCTGAAATCGACCAACAAGATACCGCAGCGGAGTACGTTGATAATGTGCCGATGGAAGAAACTGGCAATGATGAAACCTCGAACGGTGCTGCGTTATCAAAAGGCGCGGAAGAAACTATCTCAGGCGCAAGCGCTATTGAAACTTATAGCAGCACAGCTGCCATAAATAATGATACCGGTCATCATAATTATGCCGAGCCTGAAATGCTCTATACACACCTTATGGTCGACATTGAAGCGTTTGGTAAAAAGGCTGATTCACCAGTCGTATCTATCGGGGCCGTGTTCTTTGATCCATCAACAGGTAATACCGGATCGGAATTTTATAAAGTTATTAGCCTGGAATCTTCAATGGCCAGCGGCGGGGTACCGGATGCATCTACCATAATATTCTGGCTTAAAGCTTCGCCTGAGGCTCGTTCTGAGTTAGTGATGGATGATGCTATTCCGCTCGATGATGCCTTACTGCAGCTAAATGAGTTTATAGCCGAGAATGCGGCTAACGGCCCTGATTCTGTACAGGTATGGGGGAATGGTGCCACCTATGACAATGTCCTGCTTGAAGCATCTTATGACCGGGTGGGGATCCCCTGCCCATGGAAGTTCTGGAATAACCGGGATGTAAGAACCATTGTCGAGTTGGGTAAAGCCGTAGGCTGCAAGCCTCGCTATGAGATCCCATTTGAGGGAGAACCTCACAAGGCTATTTCGGATGCGCTGCATCAGGTCAAATACGTGTCAGCAATCTGGCAGCGTCTGACAGAACACTGATTTTTTAATTTCAGAATATGGCCCGAATATGGGCCATTATGAGGTAAATCACATGCTTCAAATGCTGACTTTAGAAGAATGGGCTGCGGAAAAATACCGGAGTAATCCTCCAAGTCTGAATACTTTACGCCGATACGCTAAAGAGAGCATGTTCACTCCCCCGGCCACCAAAGAAGGGAGATATTGGCGGGTAAGAGAAGATGCCGAGATTACAGGTAATTTAACCCAGCCCGTAATTAAAAAATCTGATTCGCCTATGCTTCAAAGGATACTGTCTGATGGCTGCCCGACCACGTAAAAACAACGTCAAGATACCTAACCTTTATCCGCTCTACAGTCGTAAGGTAAATAAAATCTACTGGCGCTATAAGCATCCTGTTACTGGTAAATTTCACAGCCTCGGAACTGACGAGGCTGAAGCAACAGCAATAGCAATAGAAGCTAATGCGCGACTAGCTGAACAGCGCACCAGGCAGGTTTTGGCAATAAGTGACAAGATCGCCACCAGCAAAGGAAAAGCGATATCAACGAATACATGGCTGGATCGTTATTGGAAAATTCAGGATGAAAGACTGGAGAATGGTGATATCAAGCCGAACACTCATAAGCAAAAGGCTAAACCAGTAGCCCTACTTCGTGAGAGCGTAGGAATGAAATTGATTTCATCCGTCGATGTTCGGGATGTTGCCCAGATACTGGAGTCCTATGTTGCAGAAGGTCAACCGAGGATGGCCCAGGTAATCCGCTCTGTTTTGATCGATGTTTTCAAGGAAGCCCAACATTATGGCGAGGTACCGCCGGGTTATAACCCGGCTCTGGCTACAAAACAACCGCGCCGGCGGATTAGCCGACAACGTCTAAACCTCGACGAATGGCAAAAGATTTTCGCGATCGCAGATGCCCGCCATCAATACATGGGCAATGCAATGCTATTGGCGCTCGTTACGGGTCAGCGGCTCGGGGATATTTCCAACATGAAGTTTAGCGATATTTGGGATGACCATCTGCATGTCGTACAGGAGAAGACGGGAAGCAAGCTAGCGATCCCTCTATCCCTGAGACTTAATGCGATTGACTGGAGTTTGAGGGATGTAGTTGCGCGTTGCCGTGACTATGCCGTGAGTCCATACCTTATCCATTTCTTCCGGGCGACCTCAATGGCCGAACGAGGTGCGCAGGTGAAGTCGAACACAATAACAATGAATTTCAGTAAGGCCCGTGATCAAGCAGAAATAAATTGGGGGGATGGAACACCAGCAACGTTCCACGAACAACGATCTTTAGCGGAACGTCTTTATGAAGTTCAGGGCATCGATACGCAAAAACTTCTGGGGCATAAATCGCCTAATCAGACAGCTCGCTATCATGATGACCGAGGTAAGGCATGGACTTTTGTAGGATTATGACTAAGGGCATTTTGAAATGCCCACTATCTAGATAATATTTTTTAACTTGCATTTAGTGAACAATGCCAGCGCATCAACGTTCTCCCCCCAAGCCTTAATGTCGTAAAATAAAACATGGACATCACTTACAAGTCGGTCCACAGGTAAATTATCAAAAAGAGAGTATTCCTCAATGTAAATTTTGAACTTGGAACCGTGCTTAGAAATGCCATTGTAATATAATATCATAAGTTCATAATTTGATATTTGCGCGCGCAAAATATTTGCATATTTTTTCTTGTCGGAATCTTTAATCGATGATTCATGAATGAATTTATAAAGATTATATATATACCTATAATAATGCGAGAAATTACTAGAGCGGTGTTTAAAGTATTCCCAGAATTTTTCAGAATAAAAAAACCGCTCATTTTCTAACACAAACTTTGAATGGTTTAAATCAGATGTTGTATTTATATTATAGGTTAATTCACAATGAGATTTAAATCTTCTATAATGATAAGTGAATACTGATCTCCCCTCACGCTCTTTTGTTTGCTTCCCAGCAGGGACTTTCATATCATTTATAATCGTTTGCAAGATAGATAACATATTAAAAAATGAGTTTTCAAAATCTCTGAGCTTCTCAGATTCCGCCCTTAATTTTGAGTCGTTTTCAATTTTATTAGTAGCATCTAACTGCAATTTGATTGTCCATATCACCCCACAAAATCCTAATGCCGAAAAGATGGAAGTAAATGTTCCCCATGAGTCGCCAAAAGAACCTCGTTGTTCCAAATTCATACCAGTAAACGGCCAAATATCATTCATTAAAAGATAACTATAACCATAACTAATTAGCAGTCCCACACTAATAAGCGTCAAAGCACGTAACATATCAATCCTTAACCTTGTTATTTTGATAACTTATTTTGATAAAATTTTGATAACCGTTAGAAAGCTAATAATAAAAACGGGAACCAAGTGGCTCCCGTTCATGTTTAATCCACCAAGTGGATTACATGTTCGCGATAATCGCGTCGCCAAACTCTGAGCATTTCAGCAGTTTAGCGCCTTCCATCAGACGTTCGAAATCGTAAGTTACGGTTTTGGCGTTGATCGCGCCTTCCATACCTTTCACGATCAGGTCTGCGGCTTCGAACCATTCCATATGACGGAGCATCATTTCTGCAGACAGGATGATAGAACCTGGGTTCACTTTATCCTGGCCGGCATATTTTGGTGCCGTACCGTGGGTCGCTTCGA
>Ga0308166_1002080_pt1 | contig 19216 bp, 17 predicted proteins | sample PhyCR2_2_FD_202137 | JGI IMG/M metagenome (GOLD analysis project Ga0308166, IMG submission 202137) | Phyllosphere microbial communities from UC Gill Tract Community Farm, Albany, California, United States - DLSLCC.R2 | ecosystem: Host-associated > Plants > Phyllosphere > Unclassified | place... | reverse complement strand
AAAAACTGACCTGTCTGGTATTCAGCGTCACAACCTCTCCCTGGAAAGAAGAAACAGGACGCTCAGATTACAAACAGGCCAGAGTAATTGTCGCGATGCGGACGGGGTAATTGTCGCCTAATATCCGTATGCCAGAAAATTCCGACCTCCGCCAGAATACGCTGCACAAACGCCAGGTCCGTTTCCTGCCACTGCGTGATGAGCTCGCGCACCGGGTAGTCCCGCGCCAGACGAAACGCAAAGTCCGGGCCTTCCAGGCCGTGCGAGCGCAGTATCTGTTCCACCAGTTCCGGTACGGTAACATTCTGGTAAATGGCACTCTGGCGGGTGAACTGCAGCAGCGCAATACGCGGTACCAGGGTGAGCTGATACGTCGTTTCATCCGCCGATGTCGACAGTCGTCTGAAAGACTGCACCACGCCGTGCAGGGTACGCAAGGGGGTGGCGGCCCTGCCGTAAAAATCCGGCACCTGAAACGTCAATGACGCAAATTTCAGCAACAGCGCATCACAGGCAATGTCCGCCGTCCCGCAGGTCACCCGGATATGATAATGCCAGGGAGAGCTGAGGGACTCTTCAGCCCTGAACGACAGCACATCCAGAAAATGCGGGCATTCATGCACATCCAGACGGTAACGGGACTGGCTGACAAGCGTCTGAGCGGCCAGGTCTGCCAGACCGGTCAGTATCTCACTCATGGTTCACCTCTTTTCCCGGGGCCACAAACTGCATCACGATGCCTTCCTCATCATGCCAGCCGAGCGTCAGGTGATTCAGCGTCACGCCGGCGGCGAGATGGTGCAGCAGTTGCTGACTCAGCACCGGCAGTATTTGCTGGTTAAGCAGGCTGTCGATATTACGCGCCCCGGTATCCGGCAGCAGGCAGGCTGCCCCCAGCGCGTCGTACAGGCTTTCATCGATGACGGTGGTAATGCCGTAGTGGCGGGCCAGACGCTCTGTCACCTTTGCAAGCTTCATCGCCACAATGGTGCGCAGCGGGGCTTCGCCGAGCGGGCGGTACAGCACCGTCTGAAAACGCGCCAGCAGCGCAGGCTGGAAGTGGTCGCGCAGCAGCGGGCGGACAAGTTCTTGCAGTTCGCCGTCGGTGGTCTCCGGATTTTCCGTAAGCGTCTGCATGATGTGGTCGCTGCCGAGGTTCGAGGTCATCAGAATCACGGTGTGACGAAAATCAATCTCGCGTCCCTCGCCGTCGCGCATGACTCCCCGGTCAAACACCTGGTAGAACAGGTTCATCACGTCCCGGTGGGCTTTTTCCACTTCATCGAGCAGCACCACGCTGTAAGGGCGCTTGCGCACCGCTTCGGTAAGGATGCCGCCCTGTCCGTAGCCGACGTAGCCCGGTGGGGAGCCCTTGAGCTGCGAGACGGTGTGTGGCTCCTGGTATTCGGAGAGGTTGAGGGTGATAAGGGATTTCTCCCCGCCGTACAGCGCATCCGCCAGGGCATGGGCAGTTTCGGTTTTACCCGTGCCGCTCGGCCCGGCCAGCAGGAACACGCCCTGCGGGCCGTTCTCCGGCGTCAGCCCTGTTTTTGACGCCCGCAGGCGCTGTGCAATGGCAGAAAGTGCAGTGTCCTGCCCCACCACACGCTGTTGCAGCAGGGCCTCCAGATGCAGCAGTTCCGCCTGTTCATCCTTCAGCAGCGAGGAGAGAGGAACTCCGGTCCAGTCGGCAATCACCTCCGCCACCATACGCACATCGACATCCGGGCACAGAAGCGGGCTGTTCTGCTGAAGTTGCTGCAACTGTTGCTGAAGGTCTGCGGTTATGGCCCGCTGTTCCGGAGCGTTGCGGCTCTCCAGCAGTTGCGTGACCAGCCGTTTCTCTTCCTGATAACGGGCTTCCAGGGCCTGCTGTTCATCGGTGAGCCGACGGGTCTGCAGAGTAATCTCCGCCAGGCGAACGCCGTTAGTGTGCTGACCCACCGCCTGGTCCTCCAGCAGAGCCTCCTCTTCCAGCACCAGCGCATTCTCCTGCGCTGCCAGCCGGGTGAGGGCCTCCGGGACCGTGTCGAGACTCATGCGCACACGGGCGGCCGCCGTGTCCAGCAGGTCCACCGCCTTGTCCGGCAGCTGGCGTCCGGTGAGATAGCGACGCGAGAGCGTGACGGCGGCACGGACTGCCTCATCGCTGATATGCACGCCGTGGTGCTCCGCGTAGCGGGACTTGAGGCCCCTGAGCATCAGGCAGGCGGTGTCGTCATCCGGCTCGTCCACTTTGACCATCTGAAAGCGTCGCTCCAGCGCGGCATCACGTTCAAAATACTGTTTGTATTCGCTCCAGGTGGTGGCGGCAATGGTGCGCAGTTCACCCCGGGCCAGCGCCGGTTTCAGCAGGTTGGCCGCATCCGCACCGCCCGCCTGATTGCCGGCCCCGATAATAGTGTGGGCTTCGTCAATAAACAGCAGCACCGGGTTCTCCGACTGCTGCACGGCATCGATGATGTTTTTAAGCCGCTGCTCAAACTCTCCCTTAACACCGGCACCGGCCTGCAGCAGACCGAGGTCGAGGGTGCGCAGGATGACCGGTTTAAGGGACTCAGGGACGTTGCCTTCTGCGATGCGCAGCGCCAGTCCTTCCACCAGGGCGGTTTTCCCCACGCCAGGCTCCCCCACCAGAATCGGATTGTTCTTGCGCCGGCGCGAGAGAATATCCACCATCTGACGAATTTCATTGTCGCGGCCGAATACAGGGTCGATTTTGCCGTCGCGGGCTTTTGCGGTGACGTCAGTGGTAAAGCGGTCGAGGACCGCCTGCTGGGCAGCTGTGAGTTTACCTTCTTTTGTGGCTGAGACTGCAATCTCGTCAGCACCAACCGGGCGGCCGACAAAGGTCACCTTATCACCGCAGGTATCGTGGCATGGGCCGCCCCCGTCCATCAGTGCCGCTTCCTGCTGAACATCATGACGCTCCGCCGAATAGCCATCCAGCAGCGGGCGCAACGCCGTGAGCTGCCCGGCGGTCAGGGAGAGCAGTGGCCAGAGACCACCACAGAGCAGCAGCGAGGGGTTATCCTTCATCGCCATCAGCAGATGAAGGCTGCGTATCTGCTCTTCCCCCGACACCGATGCACACAGCCACGCCTGACACAGCAGTTCGTTAAAGGTCGCTGACAGCTGCGGGCGGCTTCTGACCGAACGCGGCAGTTGGTCGAGGTATGCCAGCAAATCCTGCCAGATGTCATCCATATCCCATTCATAACGGCGGGCCAGCACGGTGAGGTCGCCCTCCCCCTGCTCCAGTAGCTTCAGCAGCCAGTGTTCAGGATGAATCTCCGCGTGGGCGCGGGTCTGGCACAGGGTGGCCGCATCCTCCAGCGCCCGGGCGCAGAACGGGTTAAGGCGACGTAACAGTACGACAGGATTTTCCATGTTATTTTTCTCAGTGTCGGTGACCATCAGGCACGCTACCGCCCCTCGCTGTTTCCTGGTGTTCAGGAGCCTGTAAGCGCATCAGGTCAGAGGTCCGGATTGTGATGTTTTTTGCAGAGCGTCCGTGCGGACAGGCGCTCTGAAAAAAAAAAGCAGACAGGAAAGCCCCCGTCTGCTGATGTATTACGCCGTGGCGCGTTCGTTCCAGGCATCTTCGTGCATGATGTTGCCCTGCACGGTGTGCCAGATAATTTTTTCGTAGCGCAGGGCCACTTCTTCCAGGTGGTTGTGCTTCTCTTTTGCCGCATCCTTGATGTCGTGCATCACCGGCTTAACCCCAACGACCTTGACGTTTTCCAGGGTCACGTTGAAGTACACCTCTTCCTGACCGGCATCATTGATGCGATACCAGTTGAAGCTCGCTTCTTTGAGCGTCTGCCCGGAGGTCACCGCCTTGTACAGGTACGGGCTGGAGGCGTCGATTTCTTTAGTGAACAGAAACGGCGTGTGGATGCGGGTGCCGGTCAGCTTGCCGGTGTTGTTGTCGGTCGGGATATACAGGCTATGCTCCTGTGCCACCACCTCAATGCTGCCCTCGCGGTCCTTCACGTCCACGGAACCTTTAATGTCCGCACCGCCGTCGTCTTTCAGCCACAGATAAACCGGAATTGCCATGTTGTTGATTCCTTCACTTATTGATATTGAGAAACGCCACCACCCTGTGATGGCACCGGTTTTATGCCCGGCACCCTGCAGGCATCGGCCTGCGGTACCAGACGGATTTCAACCCGACGGTTGGCCGCCCGACCCGCCGTCGTGTCATTGGTCTGCAGGGGACGCGTCGCCCCGTAGCCCTGCACCGCAAAACAGCTTTCCGGCACGCCGCCGGTGTCGCGCATCCAGTCGCGCACGGCTTCGGCGCGCTTCAGGGACAGCGTCTGGTTCAGCGCCGGGCTGCCGGTATTGTCGGTATGCCCACTGACCACAATCAGCCAGCCGGACTTTGCCTTAATGCCGACCAGAGCGTTCACCAGCACTTTTGTGGAGTCGTGTCTGAGCGTTGATTGTCCAGGTGCAAACAGAGACAGGCTGTCCAGGCGTACAGTCTGCACAGGGGCGGCAGATGCCCGGGGAGGCTCCTGCTCAGCCTGTGGCATAACAGGCACCACACCATCCGCCACCTGCTGTAGCGCCAGCAGCAGAGGCTCTCCGGTATACAGACCCAGCCCGTAGCGAAGCGGTGCCCCCTGGCGCTGCCAGCGTTCAAGCAGCAGCCTGCGTTGCGTCACAGCAGGGAACACCTGCGACCGACTGGACAGGGGGTGAGCACACCACCGGGTGAGCAGATCACGGGTGCTGTTAATCAACTGAGCGTTGTTAACGGTGGAAAATGCCAGGGCAGCCAGCAGGCACCCTGTCAGAAAAGCCAGCGTATAACGCGCGGCAACCGAATGACTGATCGGTGCCGATGCGCGGGCAAGCACCGGCAACAGCGCATCCACGAAGGTCATGGCTTCGCAGGCAGGCGCTGAGGTAACGTGGTAACGTACTGCCGCCGCGCGTATCAGCCAGCGCTGCCAGAGCGAGGTGTCGGCAGCCTGCTGTGCATTCAGACGAAGCACCACCGCCAGAGGCGATACCACGGGAAAATAGTCATCGGGGCGCGTCAGCTCACTGAGCAGAATATCCCGGCAAAACGCCATCGCCTGCGACAACACCGGGGTGCAGGTCATGTGATTATCCTGCTGCTGCCATTCACTGAAAGCATACGCTTCGCCATCATCTGTACAGGCATTAACCTGTGTTCCCTGAACGATAAACCAGGGCGTGTCGGGGCCGGCGAAGCGACACTGCAACACCACCGTCAGCAAAACCGTGTGCGCATCCTTTATCCGCTTAATCTGCTGGCGCAGGGTTTTCAGTGACAGCCGAAGGGCCACCTCATCTTCCTGTCCGTCCGGCTGGCTGCAGTACACTACCGATAACCGCCCTGCCAGGGCTGGAGAGTGTCTGAGCAGACGACTGACCCGGGCCGACAGCGCCCCCGGATCCCCGCACAGTAACCAGCAACCGCTGGACGTTCTGCGAAGCGACTGCCCGGCGAACATCGCTTCTGCCCCGTCGCCGCAGACCAGCACCACCGGTCCGTGCACGTCAATACCCGCGAATTCATCATCAGGTACCATCGGCCCGGACGCGCGTCGGTGAAGAAACGCCCATCCCATGCCCACCATCAGCACCAGTACGGTTAGCAGACTGCAACTCAGCACTGAAAGCGGCACAAATCCCCACAGCAGCCACATCACTGCGCACAAGCAAAGAGCGACAGACAGCACTATCCGGGAAATCAGCGAGACCAGCATCAGGAAATGAACCCCGACAGATGTGTGGTCAGTAATGACTGGAGCCAGAAATGTCCGCCCCACCAGGCAAGCCCGGTCACCAGTAGCGCCGTAATCAGCCAGAATCCAAAAGTGTGAACCCACCCTGTGCGGTAACGGGTACGATGATTCACCACGAGAGAAAGGTCAGACGACAGCGGAGGCACCCGTGCAGCCAGCGCCTTCAGCACTGCGTCCCGCTGTGACACGTCCTCATCTTTACGGGTGTACAGTCCCTGGAACCCAAAGGCCAGCACACGGTGATAGCAGGTAAGCACCGCCTGTACCGGTTCGGGCTGCTGCAACACCTCCCTGATACGCTGCCAGAGCGTACCGCCGGCCCGCAGGGTACTGAAATACCGGCTCTGCAGGGGTACCGCTTTCCATTCTTTCGGCACACCTTCCGTACGTGACACGTTACCGGAAATACCCTCAACGCCCTGTACGGTCGCGTGATGTCTCAGTACCGCTTCATCCAGCAACGCGCACTGCGCGAAAGAGATATGTTCGATACTGGTCCTGTCGTAACCCGCCACTTCCAGTACCTCACGAACCCGCTCAATCTCCCCGCAGCAGCGCTGATACAGGATTTTGCCTTCGGGCACCGCCGCACCGTGGCGCAGCATCGTGACAATCAGCCATGTCCTGGTCATCACCTCGTCAATGTCCACCCCGGTCATGAGCGCAGCACCGCAAACAGTTCAAGCTCCACGTTGCCCAGCACCGCCGGAACGTAGAACAGACAGACGCCCTGCTCCAGCATGTCGCGAGCCACAGGATTATCCATGTCAAGGGCAAAGTACTGGTTTTCCATACGGACAGGCAGAGCCGCAGGTACCCGGGAAACCGGGACTAACGGGATCCCATCGAGGGCCACGCTGGAAATAGTATTCACATCATCGGGGCTACCGGCCTTGCACAGATCGGGGAATTGTTCTGCCAGTTGCCAGAGAGGAATATCTGAGCGAACAGACAACCAGAAATCCGCCTCTTCGCGCAGACGAATATCATGAAGTGTTGCCTTCCACGTATGGTCATCAGGCCGTGACATCTCCAGCGCGACCACCCGTGACGGCAGGCTGGTTTCCAGTAGTTCCGCAATCAGGTCAAATAACGGCGGAAACGTTCGCGCCGGATCGTCATGGTAATACTCCGGAATCACATCCGGATCGTGCTCCAGCGAGAACGTCAGCATGCTCCCTGCCAGGCGGGTCAGTTCAGCCCAGACCACCTCTGCCTGACGCTGTGGCTTCTGTTCATAGCGGGTCAGCACGCGGGTATGAGAGTTCAGGGCATTGAGCAACCAGAACAATGACACATCCGCTACCGCAAAATCAGCCAGACGGGCATTACTTTCACGCCGCATGGACATCAGCCTGGCCCGTCGGGAGCGCAGTTGCCGGTTCAGTAATGACAAACGCTCACACATCGTCACACTGGCAGAAAAAAGCGCGAGTGGTGGAATAAAATCCGTATCGTTATGCCATTGTCCCTGCTTGTCCCGCACCAGACGGGCAACCGGGCAGGTCTGCCATGCCGCATTGTTTTCATGAGCATACCGGATGGACAGATTTAAACGGGCGACCGCAATGGTCTCTTCTTCCTGACCAAACATATCCGGCACCGGGATCCACGCTTCACGAAAACGTAACGGCTGGCCACTCATGACGCCTTCAGTCTGCACGTTCACCCTCCCCGGCAGCATCAGGGGTAATCCCAGCAATACCGTTACCGAATCCCGACCTGAAAGTGCCTGTTCGTCCAGCTCCCGAACATCCGGACCCGGATCGATGTCCGGCATATCCACCAGCGTGCCATCCTGCAGCCAGAGACGCAACGCGGTGAACTGGATACGCCCGAAAGACAGCAGACGCTCATCCAGCTCAACACGCTCAACCCCCCACGGGTATGGCGATGTCAGAGCAGATCCCCCCGCACGGATAAAGGCGTCCATAGCAGACTGCTGCTGAAATTGCTGGGGGGACAGCAAAACCCCTTCGTTCCATAACGGACGATAAATTTTCATGACAGTAATCCGTTATGCTTTCGCCTTCGGCATCTTGCTGACCAGGGAGAGATTGACGTCCATCCCCTCCACCTGGAAATGCGGCACTGCAAAAAGTTTCACGCGGAAGAAGCCCGGGTTGTCATCAATATCTTCCACCACCACTTTGCCTTCGCGCAGCGGATGAGACGCCTGCAGTGCATCGCCCGGATCGGTCATCTCGGTCACCAGGCCACTCAGCCAGCGGTTCAGCTCCTGCTCCAGCACGCGGCGATCTTTGGTGGTCCCGATGTTCTCGCGCTGAATGACCTTAAGGTAATGGGCGATACGCGACATCAGGAAGATATACGGCAGGCGGGCGTTGATGCGGCTGTTGGCCGTGGCATCCGGCGTGTCATAGAGTGCCGGTTTCTGGGTGGAGTTGGCAGAGAAGAAACAGGCAAAATCTTTATTTTTATAGTAACTTAGCGGAATTAATCCCAGATTAGAGAAATCAAATTCGCGGGTTTCAGAGATCATGATCTCGGACGGGATTTTGACCTGGCTGCCGGTCCCCAGGTCGAACAGGTGGATAGGCAGGTCTTCCACGGCACCCCCAGCCTGTGGGCCACGGATCTGCACACACCAGCCGTTGTTTGCAAAGCTGCGCGCCATGTTGGCGGCGAAAGCGAAAGAGGCGTTGGTCCACAGGTACCTGTCGTGATCCGGGCCTTTCACTTCTTCCACATAGTTGAAGCTGCGTACCGGGACGGTATCCGGGCCATACGGCAGGCGGCCCAGCACGCGCGGCATCGTCAGGCCGATGTAGCGCGAATCATCGCTTTCCCTGAACGCCTTCCATTTGATATACTCCGCGCGGTCGAAATAGTTGGTGACATCTTTTATCGCAGCCACTTCATCGATCGTATTTTTCATGAAGAACTTCGGACCGACAGAGCCAATGAACGGCATATGGGCTGCTGCGGCCACTTTGGAGATATTACGCAACAGTGCGATATCCTGAGCACCGGCATCAAACTCATACGCTGAAATCAGCGCCGCAATGGGCTCACCGCCGGGTTGGTCATATTCCGAGCAATACGCATGCTGGTATAATCCGCTCTGGATAATTTCCGGCGCATCCTCAAAATCCGCCCGCAAATCCTCCTTGGACAAATCAAGCAGTTCTACGCGAATATTTTTCCTGAAATCCGACTTCCCGACCAGGTGCTCCACGCCGCGCCAGAGGCTTTCCACCTTCTGAAACTCTGGATGGTGAAGAATTTTATCCAGATCCTGACTGAGCTGACGATCCACTTCACCGATCATCTGATCCAGCAGGGCCTTATCCAGCTTATCGACTTTTTGCGTACCGGACTGGCGAAGTTGCTCCAGAAAAATGCCCAGAGCGGCGGTCACACGCTGATTCGCACCCGCTTCCGCCATATCGGCTTCATCGCGCCAGCCACGGATATCGCTGAGCCGATCAACGGGGGCGAGATTGATTTTTTTGAGTAATGACGCGTAGACCCCGGCAGACTGCTCCTGCTCCAGGACTTCAGCCGTTGCGGCGGCGGTATTCTGTTCTGCTGACATGTGTAGTTATCTCGTGCAATTAGGGGGATCAGATGTCCTGTGGTGCCAGGGCGGCAATTTCAGCGCGGAGCTCGTCGCTCAGGTCGGGGTTACGCAGAATTTCCAGCAATTCACGGCGGAAGCTGACGTCATCTAACAGGTTGGCCCGCAAATCCTTCAGGAGGTTGCGCATGGTCAGCATCGCCTGCAGGCGCGGCACTTGCCGGGCAACGTGTTCCGGGGAAAAATCCTTCATATTGCGGAATGTCAGATTAATCTTCTCTTCCGTTTCTTCGCCGTCGTGTGTATGCTTCACATCAAAACTGACCGAAGGTGCAAACTCTGCGACCACCTGCTGAATGTTCAGCTTATTGATGTTGATCTTATTCCTTTCTGACAGCGGAGCTGTTTCCCGGCCATTGCTGAAATCTCCGGCAACCACCATTTTCAGGGGCAACTCCTGCTTTTTTTGCGCCCCTCCAGTATGTACATCCAGCTGAAGATTTATTCGTGCTTTAGGTATTTCCGACTGATAGCTGCTCATGGCATCCTTCGCGATATCTGAGAATAATTAGAGAAACGCGGAGACTAGATACGGGAGGTAAAGAAATGCAAATGCGCAGGCTATTTCGCTACTTTAAGCTATACGTGCGGAATATTATTTCATTCGGTTAATTTAGTGCATTTATCAAGCACTCAGAGGGGCTATATCTTGCCATGACCAGCCTCCCGTTTGTTGTTGCTATGATTTTTCTGGTGAAATTAGAATAAAATCCAGGCAATTACGGCCCGTAATTAATCGTATTATCATTAAGACATCACGTTATGTTTTTGCAACTAAATGTGAATTGCAGTTAACTGTGACTGACTTCAAATAAATATCTTCATCAGCGACCTGTTTATCGTCATCATCCTGCTCAGACAGAGATGTGACCGGATTGCATGTTTCTCAGGTACTGGAATATCGGGGGGAATCAATGACCCAAGGAAAGGGTATAAACCGGGATCCGGCGGATCGTACCGGTGAGATTATCAAAAACTTCCGTATCCGATGTGGCAATCCTCATCCCCGATTTGCGTAACCGCTGCACATCAGCGGCGATACGCTGAATGCCGAACCAGAACAGTCCGTCCAGCGCGGTTACCTGCAGCCCGCTTTCCAGTGCCAGCCTGAGTCGCTCGCGCGGCGCTTTGATGTCTTTCGCGATCTGCTGATAAGGCGTGGTCGTTACGCCAGTGGGATCCAGACGCCGGATGCGGGTCACCATGCGGTACTGGAATTCCTCCGGGATTGCGCTGAGGTCGGTTTGCAGGCTCCAGACGCAACCAAAGCGCTTCCCGTTGAAGATCGCCTCTTTCTGATTAAGCTGTAGCTCATTGTGCAGATCGGCGATCAGTTGGGGCGTGCGTATCAGCAGCAGCCGAAAAGGCAGCTCGAAGCTGGTGACGTAATCGACGTTGAGCAGGGCGATACGAAGTCGCTCTTCCGACCCTGCTTTCAGGTGTCGGCATTCTTCCAGCACATCCGCCCACTGCCGGGTCAGACGGGGAGTCTCGCCATCGCATGAAAACTGGTATTTCTCGATCTGGTAGTCAATTCGCCTCAAGGCCATTTCCTCTGCAGTCATCTACACGTCAGGAATGTTCACATCTGCTGCTGGCAACAGCGACAGCAAGCACCAGCCAGCGTGTTGCTCACCCGTTGTGTAACGCAGCTCCCGCGCCTCAAACGCATCGCCAGCAACACGGGTATCACCAACGACGATAAATTCCACCGGCGCGGATTGTTGTCCCTGCTCTGTAAAATGGCGCTGCAGTTCGGACTTTCTCACCAGCAGTGCATATACGTCTGCATATTCGGCGTACAGAGATTCGGGCAACCATTCTTCATCAGATACCACCGCATTCACCCAGCCCTGCGCTCTGAGATACTCAATTGCGTGCGTTAACCTGAAGAGGTCAGACTGTTGCGCCAGCGGCTCCGTACAGGACTGGTGGAGGTATTCCAGCCGCGTTAACAATCCGGCTGCGGGACCTTTCTGGCGTCCCAGACGAAGCAGACTGTCTATATCTTCGGCTACAGAACGAGGAAAACGACGCTGCTTTTGCGCGGAGCCTAGCCAGCGTAATAAAAAGGTGTGAATGGTCAAAGGAGACAGCGCCTGACCGTCCTGCTGCGCCAGTCGTAAGCCCACCAGCGCACACCATGAAAAATGGGCGAGTTCGGCGAGGGATTCTTCGGGAGGTAATGCAGTGTGATTCTTTTTCATGCAAAGAATTATAACGAGGACACGGCTGATGGAAAAGGTGGTGAATCGTCTCCTTCAGGGACCACAGTTGCCAGGTAGTGCTGACTACCCGGCTTTTTATCAGTGTGTGGCTTTACCCACAACACCACCGGCACCGGCTCCCAACGCAGCACCTTTCAGCACACTGTGCCCGGTCACTGCGGCGACGCCCGCCCCTGTAGCTGCCCCCACAACACCGCCTTTGCGTGCTGCTTTGCCTTTATCGCCTTTCTCCAGCATAGCCCCAGTACCGGCCCCAACCACGGCTCCGCTCGCGGTGGATTTCAGGCTCTTGCCGGTTGCGGCACCGATAACGGCACCCGCGACGGCCCCTTTGGTGGTTTTCTCTGCCGCCATGCCTGAGGCGCTGAATAATGCAGCAACAACAATTAACGTTCCGGTGAGTTTTTTCATTACAGGGTTTCCATTGTGAACAGTCTTCCACTGATATCTCCAAACGGGAGCCAGGCTGTGGCAAGCCATTCAGTCGCCGGTGAGGTCTGTACAGGGGAGGGCGATAAACACGGCGCGGTCAAACACCCGTCAGCCCGGACGTTCAGCATCCGGGCTGCAAGGGGTCAGCGGGAGAACTCCTGAGTCAAAGTTACAGCTTCCGGCTGCCGCTCATCGTCCGGATGTACCGGCGCGGTACGGTGAACCTCATTCACGCGTTCACGTACGCCAAACCAGCCCGCCACCAGCAGGACAGCCAGCAGCGGAATCGAGGCTATCGTGTACGTCCCGTCCGGGTAGTCGAATGCCATCAGCACCAGCACGCTGAACAAAAACAGCAGCGTCAGCCAGGAGGTTACCGGTGCGCCGGGCAGCTTAAAGCTGATATCCGCTGCCTTTCCTTCCCTGATGGCCTTACGCAGGCGCAGCTGGCAGACCATGATAAAAGCCCAGGAAGAGATAATGCCGAGGGAGGCGACGTTCAGCACAATCTCAAACACCTGCGAAGGCACCAGATAGTTAAGGAACACCCCCACCACATAGACCGCCAGCGTCGCCAGAATCCCCGCATACGGTACCTGTTGTTTGCTCATCCTGGACATGAACTTCGGTGCCGACCCGCCCATCGACATCGAACGCAGGATACGTCCGGTGGAGTACAGTCCCGAGTTCAGGCTGGAGAGCGCCGCTGTAAGCACCACCAGGTCCATGACGCTACCGATATAAGGCACGCCCAGCTTAGTGAAGAACGTCACAAACGGACTCTGCCCCGCCTGATAGGCTGTCCACGGCAGCAGCAGAACCAGCAGCATCACCGAGCCAAAATAAAACAGACCGATGCGCCAGATAACGCCGTTGATGGCTTTAGGTACCGTCTGCTCAGGGTTCTCACATTCACCGGCAGCGGTACCCACCAGCTCAACGGCGGCAAAGGCAAACACCACGCCCTGTACCAGGACCAGGGCAGGCAGCAGACCGTGCGGGAACAGCCCCCCGTTGTCGGTTATCAGATGCAAGCCGGTGGCATGACCGTCCAGCGGCTTACCGCTGCCCAGGAATACCGTCCCCACCACCAGAAACGCCACAATCGCCAGTACTTTGACCAGGGCGAACCAGAACTCCATTTCGGCGAACCATTTCACCCCCACCAGATTCATGGTGCCAACTATCGCCAGCGCCCCCAGTGCAAACACCCACTGCGGCACGCCACCGAAAGCGCCCCAGTAGTGCATATACAGCGCCACGGCGGTGATATCGACAATGCCGGTCATCGCCCAGTTAATGAAATACATCCAGCCCGCCACAAACGCGGCTTTTTCGCCGAGAAACTCGCGCGCATAGGACACAAAGCTGCCGCTGGTTGGGCGATGCAGCACCAGCTCCCCCAGCGCACGCAGGATAAAGAACGAGAATATCCCGCAGACCAGATACACCAGCGCGAGCGCCGGGCCTGCCATCTGAAGACGCGCACCGGCACCGAGAAACAAACCGGTACCAATCGCCCCACCGATGGCAATCATCTGCACCTGGCGGTTATTCATGGCCTTGTGATAGCCGTCATCGTGGGCATTGAGCCAGCGACGTTTTTCCGCGTGATGCTCTGCTGCTGTTTTATGTTTTCTTTTCATTACGTTACCTGTCTGATTTTTTCTTTCTGGTGGAGTATCTGCCCCTGAACGCGTGGTATACAGCGAACGGCCAGCATGCTGGCGCTGATACGCCATGTTGTTTTGCTGTTGTTGTGGATGAGGAACGGTGATGTCGCAACTCCGACGGTATGCGCCGCAGTGAGTGAATGGGTCTGCCTTTGTGCAGCATGATGAATGGCTTTTTTAGCGCAACGGTATCAGTTGTCAAAGAACGAACCTGATTACGCCGTCAGCATAAAAGGTTCACTGGAGACTCTTCACGGGAACGAGGCATGTTCAACCGGTGAGATCACAAATTTAACTTAAGACGTTACTCTCGCTAATAGAAGGGGCCATCTACTGATGGCTTTCCAGTGACCGTTTCCTGTTCTGGACAGCACCAGACTGCCGTTTTGAGAATAGCGGACATTATCACCAACCGGATTTACGCTGTGCATGTTACCGATTTAACGCCCCTGTCCTGGTCCCACATTCTGGTCTGCCTGATATGCGGCACATTCATTGGCCTGGAGCGTCAGCTCCACGGTAAACCCGTTGGTATCCGTACCTCGACGCTGATTATTCTGGGTAGCTACCTTTTTCTGGCAATGGGTATCCATCTTACCGGAGTAGAAACAGACCGCAGCCGCGTACTCGGACAACTGGTGAGTGGTATCGGTTTCCTGGGCGCAGGCGTGATGATGACCCGCGACGGTCAGGTGATGGGCGTCACCTCAGCCGCCACCGTCTGGGTGCTGGCGGCACTCGGTGCCATGATTGGACTGGATTTACTGGTGCAGTCCGTTGTAATGACGCTGGTGATCCTCGGGATCCTGACCGGCGCGAGCTGGCTGGAAAACAGCTTTAAAGCGCTTCAGCGCGGTGTTCACCGCCGTCGTGATGGCACAGCGCAGACAGCACCATACAACGACAGGCCGGACGAGATTCTCCCTCCGGATGCTGATTCCAGCGAAAACCACTGATACCAGGCTGGGATACCGGCAACCAGCAATAGAGACAGGCACTATGACCAGAAGTACCTCCGTAAACTGTCTTGATCAGCGTGTTATTCGCATCAAATGCTGGATGAGTTGATCCACGGCGGGAAACGACAGCGACTGAACCGCATAACAGCCCCCCGTTCGTCTTGATAGCGGGTGCCCAGGAAGGGCTCTGATCACCACCTGAGAATGTTCACGTGCCAGTGATTCCGGCACAATCGCAACCCCCAGTCCCTGCATGACAAGTCTGAGTGCCAGAGCATACGTCCCGGCATTTGCAGCGGGTGAGTTTGCCGTCGCACCGTACACCGGCAGCAGACGCTGGTGTGATGACAGTTCAGGACACATGACCCAGCACAGATCATGAAGATCCGCTTCGGTCACCGTCGTTTTCTCTGTCAGTGGGTGGTCGCCCGGGAGAGCCAGGAGAAACGGCTCGGTATTCAGTGGTAAGAACAGTTCATCTTCACAACGCAATTCCTCGCAGCCAAAACGAATATCCCCCGTGCAGCCTGACGCCAGCGTCACCAGCAGGCTGAACTCCGGATCGCGGATGTGCTGCAGAAAAGCGTTTAACTGACTGTCAGCAATGTCATGCTCAATACCTATATTCAGTTGCTGTCGGTGTCTCCCCCGTCTGAAGCTACGGGCTAATGTATCCAGCTCTGCGACCATACGACGGGCGTGCGGGTAAAGGATCCTGGCATCCTCCGTCACCTCCACGCCGCGTGGCTGGCGCAGAAATAACGGTGTCCCGAGATCGTCTTCAAGCATTTTTATAGTGGCTGACAAGGCGGGCTGAGTGAGGCAAAGCCGACGGGCTGCGCCAGTAATATTCCGCTCCTCGAAGACCGCGATGAAAGCATGAAGCTGGCGATAATCCATAATATTTAATGATGCCTGTGAGAAGAAAAAACCATTTTAAAGCCTGAAGTGGATGAATTACAGTCCACCCGTCGTTTTAGCTATCACTTTTAATGATGTGGAGTTCAGCATGCAATATGAAAAGAAACCCCTGATTGTTATCACCGGCGCCAGCGCCGGTATCGGCCTTGCTACCGCCCAACTGTTATCAGCAGAAGGGCATCCCCTTCTGCTTCTCGCCCGCCGTAGCGAGCCAATGGAAGCGCTTAACCTGCCTGATACGCTTTGCAAATCGGTGGACGTGACTGACAGAACCGCATTGACTCAGGCAGTTAGAGAGGCTGAAGCACGTTTCGGTCCGGTGGACGCACTGATTAACAATGCCGGGGTAATGCTGCTCGGCGATATGACCACGCAACATCCTGAAGAATGGGAGCGCATGCTGGATATCAATGTCAAAGGCGTGCTGAACGGGGTGCATGCCGTGGCGGCAGGTATGGTGGGCCGCAAATGTGGCACCATTATCAATATCAGCTCGGTGGCTGGACGTAAAACGTTTCCGAACCATGTTGCCTATGTAGGGACGAAATTTGCTGTGCACGGTATTTCCGAGAACCTGCGTGAAGAACTGGCCCCACACGGCGTCAGGGTTATCACCATCGCGCCGGGAGCGGTGGAAACGGCGCTGCTGAGCCATACGACTGATGAAGAAATAAAGTCCGGTTATCAGGCCTGGAAAGAGGATATGGGGGGGATTGTGCTTTCTGCTGAGGATGTGGCAAATACCATTCGCTTTGCTTACCAGCAGCCTCAAAACGTCTGTATCCGCGAAATTGTGCTGGCAGCGACCAGACAGCAGGCTTAAAGGACTGCATTTTTACCCTGATGAAGACAGAGCACGCCCTGAGAAAGTAACATTTCGTTAACTAAATAACAGAGGCAGTTGCGGAAACTGCCCTTAAGACCTAATGGGCAGATGTGGCAATGAAATCAGCGATAGCCTGATAAACCTGTGCAGTTTGCTGCGGTACCAGAAGATGGCGGCTCAAGAACAGCCGGTCAGACTCGTCACAGTCCCCGGTCGTTCATGATCCAGGGGATATCACCGGGTTTGCTGCGAAGTTGGTAGCCGCTAATGGCACGTTACACCCGTTCTTGCCGTTGCTAATGGCGCTGCCATGGCCTTAACCTGTGCGGTAAGCTGGTTAAAGGGTGTGGTGAAGGTTCCCCGGCCAGAGCGATTGAGAATAATCGGCGTGATGTCCGTTACGCCGTTGCGTTCTGTGCCAGTCACCGTCACCCACGCCTCTCTGAGCATTTCGCTTATTGCCTGATGAACGTTTTCAGCAAGCCCTATATGACCACCAGCCACCAGAGTATCGAGATTGAGCAGCAGCACCATTTTGCACTGTGGCGCACTGGCCGACTCCGACTCCCACACCCAGCGTAACAGCGTCGGCGGTGAACTCTGACGGGCCTGCTGGCGCTCCCACGAATATTCACCAATCCGCTGCCAGACTTCGGTATGAAAACGCAGGATCAATGACCGGTAATCGGCAATGCTTTCACGATACGGCAGAGCCAGCGTAAAACTGAACGCCGCAAGTCGCGGGTAATGGTCAACCGCCTGCTGCAGAAAAGCGCGTGTATTCGCTACATCCGCAGCGCTACCGGATGTTGCTGTTTGTGAATAATGATTCATAAGAGAGTTCTCAATGTTGGCCAGCGAGGGCGTGGAGGATTTATTTACAGCTGAACAGAAGATTTAAACGACCGGGAATTGCGGATCAGAAGCAGCTTCGCACAGGAGCGATCGCAACAGGCTAAATGCTCCCTCACTCGCTTTTGGTGGACGATTTGCTTATCCTGCTGGAGATAAAATTCAAATCAGCCGTGTGAGCGATAACAATGAATAACGTCAATAACTACCCTGTTGAGGCTTTTCCGCCTTTTTTACGCGATGCAATCACCGCGTTTCATGAAGACACACACATCCCCATTGAGATGATTGGCAGTACGGTTCTGGCGGCTTTCGCTCTGGCCCTGCAGCCTCTGATTGATGTTGCATCCCCTTTCGGAAATAAAAAACCGGAGCCCTGCTCACTGTATTTTCTGGTACTGGCAAAATCAGGAGAAGGGAAAAGCCCGGTGCGCGAATGCATCATGGAGCCCTTCGAGAATTTCGCGGCAGAAATGCATACCGAATATGAAGCCCAGTTTGATGTTTATAAAAAAGACTATGCTATCTGGTCTTCAAAAGAAAAAGCTCTCAACCGTAGTTTTCAGAAAGCCGCTAAACATGGTGGAGACAGTAACCTTGAAGAGTTATTGCTTCGCGAACACCAGGCCGCAGAGCCGACAAAACCCAGGGCATTTGAAATGTTCTATGAAGATGCCACACCCGAAGGAATTATTCAGGGGTTAAAAGAATACCCTTACGCCGGGGTATTTGCTGATGAAGCCATTACCTTCTTTACCGGCCACCTGAAGAATAACCTTGGCCTGATTAACAAAATCTGGAAAAACGAACCCCTTTCGCTCTCCCGGAAAAAAGACGGTAATATCCGACTCAATGCATACCTGACCTTTTTACTCATGGTGCAACCTGAGATATTTGACGAGTATTTAGAGAAGCATGGCAGGCGGGCTGTTTCCAGTGGATTTCTGGCCCGATTTCTTTTTACGCATACGGCGAGTACTATCGGGCAACGAAAAATAAACTTACATCAGGAGAAATCGAAAAGTGCTTTTGAGTCCCTTCACAGAGGTTTTAACCGTATCCTTCAGGAGCAAAAGAAACACTTTTATGATAATACAGATACTAAAAAGACGTTAGCACTGTCTGACAATGCTAAAAGGTTATTTGAAGATAAGATAAGTCACTATCAGTCACTCATTGGTAAGAATCAGCCCCTGGAGCATATCGCGGAATTTGTATCTAAAGCAGGCAGTCATGCAATACGCATTGCTGCTTTATTTAGCTTCAGTTCAAAAGAAGGTATTCCTGAAAGTACACTGCAGGATGCCTTTGCTCTTACTGAATGGCATCTTAATCAGGCCGACAGGTATTTTTACGTGCTGAGCGAACAGTATCAGTTACAGCAGGATGTGTATGAGTTATTTGACTGGATAAAAAACAGATTTAATAACCCCAAAGGAAAAATGAAAGGTGTCGTCAATCAGTTTGGTGGCATTCAGGATGTGGACCTTAATCCGTGGCAGCCTTTTTCGAAAAATGAACTGGAGACTCACGGCCCGGCAAGACTGCGAAAAATTGAACGTTTAACGCCGGTACTAAATCAGCTTATCCAGCTCGGACTGATTGTCACCCTGTGCTATCCACCACAACGAGCACTTTATATCGCGGTAGCGCAAGAAGGGGCATATAATTATATTTATCCTCTTAATCCTTTTTTCCCACAATACCACCTTGTTGACTACAGAAATAATGCAACACCACCACTGACTGGCTATGATCCTACCAGACTACAATGGCAGTAATTATTGCACCTATGTTACACAATGCCGTAAGAGTAGTATCCGCGGTCAATCCGGCAGACGCAGCATCACTTACCGTCAGAAGTCAGCCTCAAAAGAGATTGAACTTCTCTATCATACATGCAAAAGCTGCTAAAATTTACTTTTTTAGCAG
>Ga0308166_1002078_pt1 | contig 19240 bp, 17 predicted proteins | sample PhyCR2_2_FD_202137 | JGI IMG/M metagenome (GOLD analysis project Ga0308166, IMG submission 202137) | Phyllosphere microbial communities from UC Gill Tract Community Farm, Albany, California, United States - DLSLCC.R2 | ecosystem: Host-associated > Plants > Phyllosphere > Unclassified | place... | reverse complement strand
CCTTGAGCTCCTTGAAGGGTCGTTCGAGACCAGGACGTTGATAGGTCAGGTGTGGAAGTGCAGTAATGCATTAAGCTAACTGATACTAATTGCCCGTACGGCTTGTCCCTATAACCTTGGCAGTCATGCCAATGCAAGGGTTCAGCTGTTTGTTGAGACAACAGATTAAGAAACTACTTCTTCCAGATTCAGAGTGACGCACGCAATAAGCTGCGGCACTCGTACAAGTTATGCCTGATGACCATAGCAAGTCTGTACCACCCCTTCCCATCCCGAACAGGACCGTGAAAAGACTCTGCGCCGATGATAGTGCTGCAACCAGTGTGAAAGTAGGTTATCGTCAGGCTAATTATTAGAAAAGCCCGCTCAGTATGCACTGAGCGGGCTTTTTGCTTTTCAGCGCCATCTGCCGCCAATAGCAAAATTGCCCTGAAAACGAAAATTTTTGCATCGTCATATAAAAAACTGCAGCCCTGTTACGCTTTCATGCGCCGGCGGCGCTAAGCTTTCCTGACGAGACACCCGATGTAGGCAAGATGCAAAATTTCTATAAAAAAGCGCTTTATGCGCTCCTTTTGTTGCTGCTCGCGGACGCGTTGATCGCCTGCCTGTGCGTGTACCAAAGTTATCCATCCGCCGCGCTGATGCCGCCGGGCGGCGGGGGCTTGTACTGGCGCCCGGTCACGAAGACGGACGCGCCAGAGGGCGGTACCTCGACGATACGTGTCATCGAGACCGCCCAGCGATCGCTGCGTTTCGACTTCCGGCTCACGCGGGCGACGACGTATCCATTCGTCTCGGCCGACATGTTGTTCGAGGACGGCGAAGGCAATGCCGTGCCGGTGGATTTGTCGAGATTCGACACCATCACGTTCACGGCCAAATGCAATCCAATGAACGCCCTCATATTCGCCTTGCCGACATTCGACGCGACCATCTCGAAGCCGGGCGACTACCTGACCTACCCGTCGCCGCTCACGTTTTTCTCCTGCAATGAGAAGGGTACGCCCGTATCGCTGGACCTGACGCGGCTGACCATTCCGCAGTGGTGGTACGACAGGATGCATCTCGACCTGTCGCATCAGTCTTATCAACTGAACCAGGTGGCGAAATTCGTTTTCGGTGTCAGCCAGCAGACCCCACGCGACCGCGACAGCCGCGTGGAGATCAGTCGCGTGACGTTACATGGCCGCGATTATCGATATCTCGTCGCCCTGGCGATCATCCTCGTGAGCAGCTGGTGCGCGTTCGCGTTCTGGTTTTTCCGGGCCCACTCGCGCGAACTGTCTGCCAGCCTGGACACCAAGCTCAGGAAGGACTTGCCGCTCGTCGCCTATCGGCAGCTGACACTCGAACCGTTCAAGGACAAGGAAAAGGCGGCCGTCCTGCGTTTCATCGCGACGAATTATACGAATCCCGACCTGGACCTGGACAGCGTCGTCGCGGGAACGGGTGCCAACCGCAACAAGGTCAACGAAGTGCTGAAGGGGGAACTCGGCATGACGTTCACGGCGTATCTGAAAAAACTTCGGCTGACGGAATCGGCCCGGCTGCTCACCGAGGCGCCAGCCGTGACCGTGGCCGAGGTCGCCTATTCCGTCGGCTACGCCAACGTCTCATATTTCAACAAGCTGTTCAAGGAAGAATACGGCTGCACGCCCAAGGTCTTCAAGACCGTGGCGAGCACCGCGCAGCAGGAGCAGCACGACTCATAACAAATCCTGCATTTTTTGCCAAATCTTCTGCATTGTCGTTAATGAGACGGCGCCGTGCACCCTTATTCTTTTGTGGTCGAGAAACTTTCAAAAGATCCAAAAATGAAGCTCATTGCAAAGATCGCCTTCGCCCTGGCCACGCTGGCCGGTCCTGTCACGCTTCCGCTCGCGGCACCCATAGGCTGGCCCGGCCCGGGACAACTGTTCGTCGGGACGTGCTACCAGCCCGTCGACCGCACACCCGACCAGATCCAGCGCGACATCGCCCTGATGAAGAAGGCCGGGTTCAACGTCGTCCGGATGGGCGACCTGTCCTGGGATTACTTCGAACCCGAAGACGGCAAGTTCAAGTTCGAGGAATTCGACCGCATCGTCGACGCCATGCAGGCGAACGGCATCAAGGTAATCGTGGACATCCCCGGCACGCCGGCGCCCCTGTGGCTGCATCGCAAATACCCGGGCGTGAACCTCGTGAATGCGCAGGGCGCGACCGTGCAGCCGGCCGAGCGCTACATGCTCGACATCAGCGACCCGGATTACCGCCGTCACGCCGTCCGTCTGGCCGAGAAGCTGACGCAGCGCTACGGCAAACATCCGGCCGTGATCGCGATCGGGTTCGACAACGAGATCGGCAACACGTTCATGTCGTATTCGAAGGCCGACCGGACCCGCTTCGTCGCCTGGCTCAAACGCAAATACGGTACGCTGGATGCGCTGAACCAGGCGTGGGCGACCCAGCGCTGGTCGCGCCACCTGTCGTCGTGGGACGAAGTGGAACTGCCGTATGCGGACGGTCCCGGCCCGGCCGAGCGCAACCTCGACCTGCGCCGCTTCTGGTCCGACAACACGATCGCCGTGCTGAAGGACCTCGAAGCCGTCCGCGTGAAGTATGCGCCGGACAAGCCGGCGATTTCGAACCTGTGGGACAGCGCCGGGCGCAAGGGCTTCGATTATCTGTCGACGTATCGCCAGTACGCGCATTACGGCGCGATGGGCTTTTATCCGGGCGAGCCGGTGGGGTCCGGCTTTGAAGCATTGATGATGAAGGCCGGCCTGGACACGCCCATCTGGTTCAACGAGTTCACGGCGGGCGGCGGCGGCTACTACGGGACCAAAGGGCGCTCGCGCATGTGGGCTCATTTCGGCCTGCTGCTCGGCGCCCAGTCGGTGATGGCATGGACGTACAATTCCCACCTCGGCGGCGAGGAGCAGGCGTTGATGGGCCTCCTCGACCACGACAGCAAGCCGTCGTGGAAGCTGTGGGAATTCGGCACGATCGCCCGCGAATTCAAGACGCTGCAGACGCTAGGCTTCCCGCGCCACACGGAACCGCAGGTCGCATTCGCATATTCCTTCGACAGCCGCAACGCCTCGACGCCGCCGGGGCCGTCGAACACGATGCGCCAGTACTTCACGATCCCGTACATGGACCAGATCCATAACGCGTTCGCGCCCATCTTCAACGACAACATCGACACCGCCGTCATCCACGTGGGCCATGACGACCTGCGGCGCTACAAGATGGTCGTGGTGGCGGCCGACGTCTTGATGGACAAGGCGAGTGCGGACGCGCTGCGCGGCTACGTGCAGGACGGCGGTACCGTCGTGATGACGGCGTTCTCCGCGAAGGTCAGCGAGACCGGTCAATGGTTCGACACCCCGCTGCCGGGCCGCCTCAGCGACGTGTTCGGCCTGCGCACCAGCGAATACTACAACGCCGACGCGCCGCTCGACGTCGGCTTCGACGGCAAGACCGTGACGACGACGACGAAGTTCTACGAAGTGCTGGAGCCGTCCACCGCGAAGGTCGTCGCGCGCCTGACCAACGTGCCGGATGCGCCGCCCGCGATCACCGAAAACCGCTACGGCAAGGGCAGGGCGATCTACGTCGCCACGGCCGCGCAGCGCCCCGTCATGCAGGCGTTGTACCGCAGCCTGTACGGCGAACTTGGCATCAAGCGGGGCCCCGCGACACCGGAAGGCGTCTATGCCCGCGAGGTCGATGGCCGCACGCTGTACGTCAACACGACGACCCAACCGCAGGACGTGAAGTTCGACGGTACTGCCACCGGCGTGCTCGGAGGCCGCGCGTGGAACGGCACGCTGCGGCTCGAGCCCTTCGGCGCGGAGCTGCTGCGCAAATAAGCGCCAACCCTGTTCTGGAAGACGGAATGAATCGTTTCGTGAAGAAGATCGGTCTTGCCTGCGCCGCGCTGCTGGTGCTGGGATTGGCGCTCGCCGCGCTGCGCGCCCGGACGCCGGCGCCGGTACCGGTACACTACCCCAGCTACAATCCGAACCCGCTGCCCGCCGACATGTCGGGCATGCGCGACGACGCGGTGCACATGGCGGGCAGGATGCGCCTGGGCTGGAACGTCGGGAATACGATGGAAGCCATCGGCGGCGAGACCAACTGGGGCAATCCGCTCGTCAGCGATCGCCTGATCCGGCTGGTCAGGCAGGGCGGCTTCGATGCCATCCGCCTGCCCGTGGCGTGGGACCAGTATGCCGACCCGAAGACGGGCAAGATCAGCGACACCTGGCTGGCCCGTGTGAAGCAGGTGGTGCAGTACTGCGTCGACAACGACATGGTCGTGCTGGTGAACATCCACTGGGACGGTGGCTGGCTCCAGGAGAACTTCACGGCCGACAGGCAGGCCGCCGTCAACGCGAAACAGAAGGCGTACTGGGAACAGATCGCCACGCTGCTGCGCGACTTCGATGGCCACGTGCTCTTCGCCAGCGCCAACGAACCGGACGTCAAGGACGCCGGCCAGATGGCCATCCTGGCGTCGTACCATCAGACCTTCGTCGATGCCGTGCGCTCGACCGGCGGCCGCAACGCCTACCGCGTGCTGGTGGTCCAGGGGCCGAGCACCGACATCGAGAAGACCAACAAGCTGATGACGGCCATGCCGACCGATACCGTCCCCGGCCGCCTGATGGCGGAAGTCCACTTCTATACCCCGTTCAACTTCGCCCTGATGACGAAGGACGAGGCGTGGGGCAAGCAAGCCTATTACTGGGGCGCGGCGTATCACTCCAGGACCGACACCGCCCGCAATGCGACCGCGGGCGAGGAGGCACTGGTCGACGACCTGTTCGGCCGCATGAAGGCGCAGTTCGTGGACAAGGGCATCCCCGTCCTCCTCGGCGAATTCGGCGCGATCCGCCGCTCGCAACTGACGGGCGACGATCTCAAGCTGCACCTCGCCAGCCGCGCCTACTATCACAAGTACGTCGTCAAGACCGCCCTGAAGAACGGCATGATCCCGTTTTACTGGGACACGGGCGATCTCGGTCCGAACAGCTTCGGCCTGTTCGACCGGAAGAGCGGCACGGTCTTCGACCGGCAGACGCTCGATGCGATGCGCGAGGGCGCGTCCGGGGAGTGATTGTCAAGTCGGGGACGTACTGACGCCGCGGCCGATCGCGTTGTCCCACAACCGGTCGTGCAGCGGCATCAGGATCACGTTGCAAACCGGTTCGAGCAGCGCTGCCATGCCGCCGAAGGCCACCGACCCGGTGGCGAGGTACAGCACGAGGAAGGCGATGACGGCGTGCATCGCGGCCTGGCTGATCTTCTCGAGGCTGGCCAGCAGGTAGCGGCGTCGCCCGCTGGCCGCATGCACCCCGCGCGCCCACGCCCGTTCGTGGAACGGCAGCAGCAGCACGTTCAGCACGGGTTCGACCACCACGGCGAGTCCGCCGAGTGCGATCGACCCCGTGAACGCATAGGCGATCGCGAAACCGATCGCCATGTGCGTGATGACCTGACTGCCTTTGCGTGCCGCTGCCATGAGATTCTCCTTTATCGTCCAGCTCGCTCAAATGATATCGATTCTCATTTGAGTGGGCCAATCGGATGATTTGAAGCCGGCGATAGGCTGGCTTTATCGACCATCGAGGCGCCCCCCGTGACGGACCTGCCGCCCGGCCTGCAGATTTACCCGATGTCGGCGCTGGGCACGGCGGCTAGGCGAGCGCCAGCAGCCGGTCGAGGAGCGGCGCCGCCGCATCCGCGATGCGGTCCAGGCTCGCCTCCCGCAGCGCCGCCGTGTCCACGACATGCGCGCTGTGCAACCCCGCCCAGCGCAGCAGCGCCGTGCACGCATCGGCATGGTCGAACAGCCCGTGCAGATAGGTGCCCAGGACCTGGCCATCGTCCGAGCAGGCACCTTCCGGGCGGCCGTCGATCTCGAACGCGGGCCGGGTCAACGCATCGCCCGTCGACACGCCCATGTGGATCTCGTAGCCGGTAACCGCCGCCTCCAGCGCATCCGGCGCGAACGCGCAGCGGCCGGTTACCTGCGCGAGGCGCTTCTGGCGCGTCAGCGTCGTACCGAGGTCCAGCAGGCCGAGCCCCCTGGAGTGGCCGGCGGCGCCTTCCACGCCGTGCGGATCGTCGACGCAGGCCCCCAGCATCTGGAAGCCGCCGCAGATGCCGATCACCTTGCCGCCGTAGCGGAGGTGGCGGCGGATGCGGTCCGGCCAGCCCTGCGCGTGCAGCCATGCGAGGTCGCCGCGCGTGTTCTTGCTGCCGGGGAGGATGATGAGGTCCGCGTCCGGTACCGGCTCGCCTTCGCGCACGAAGCGCAGGTCGACGTCGGGATGGACGCGCAGCGCATCGAAGTCCGTGTGGTTGCTCATGCGCGGATAGCTGGGCACGACCACGCGGAACGCGCCGGTCCCGGGCGTCACGGCCTGCACGGCATCTTCCGCATCGAGATACAGCCCGTGCAGATAGGGCAGCACGGCCAGCACCGGCTTGCCCGTCTGTTCTTCCAGCCAGTCCAGGCCCGGTTCGAGCAGCCTGATGTCGCCGCGGAAGCGGTTGATGACGAAGCCCTTGATGCGCGCGCGTTCGCTGTCCGACAGGCAGGCCAGCGTGCCGACGATGTGGGCGAACACGCCGCCGCGGTCGATGTCGGCGACGAGGATCACCGGGCAGTCGACCGCTTCCGCGAACCCCATATTGGCAATGTCGCGGTCGCGCAGGTTGATCTCGGCCGGACTGCCGGCGCCTTCCACGATCACGGCGTCGTATTGCGCGCGCAGCCGCGCATGCGATTCCAGCACGGCCTGCATCGCCACCGTCTTGTACTGGTGGTAGTCGCGCGCATTCATCTCGGCGCGCACGCGGCCGTGGATGACGACTTGCGCGCCCGTGTCGCTCGACGGTTTGAGCAGCACCGGGTTCATGTCCGTGTGCGGTTCGAGCCCTGCGGCGACGGCCTGCAGCGCCTGCGCGCGGCCGATCTCGCCGCCGTCGCTCGTGACGGCGCTGTTCAGGGCCATGTTCTGCGGCTTGAACGGCGCCACGCGCACGCCGCGGCGCACCAGCAGCCGGCACAGCGCGGCGACGAGCGTGCTCTTGCCCGCGTCCGACGTCGTGCCCTGCACCATCAGGGTGGGGTAAGGGAAGCGGTTCATTTGCCGCGATGGCTGCGCGCCAGTTCGAGTTTCTCGCACAGCTGCGCGGCACCGGCGATCATGCGCGGGCCGGAGCGGTTGAGCAGGTTGCCGTCGATGGTGAACAGGTTGTTGTTGCGGACGGCGGTGAGTGTCCCGTAGGGCTTCCACAGGCTCACGCCGCCGTAGTTCTTTTCCGCGGTGGCGAAGATCGCTTCCGGATTCTCCTGCAGCACGGCTTCGACCGACACGACGGGCGCCGTCACGGGCAGCTTGTCGAAGATGTTCTCGCCGCCGCACAGGCGCAGCGCGTCGCTGACGATGTGGCGGCCGTTCAGCGTGTACAGCGGCTTGTCCCACACCTGGTAAAAACTGCGTACGACGGGGCGCTTCGCATAACGGGCGCGCAGGTCGGCGATCCTGCCGCGCAGGCTCGCTGCCGCGGGGCCGGCGACGGCGTCGGTGCCCATCAGCTGGCCGAGCTTCTGCACGTTGTCCGCGATGTCTTCCAGCTTCTGCGGCTCGCTGTGGAACATCGGGATGCCGAGCTTCTGCACCATCTCGATCTGGCGCTCGGAGCTGCCGTGGCGCCAGACGACGACCAGGTCGGGCTTCAGCGCCATGATGCGTTCCAGGTCGACTTCGCGGTTCGAGCCGATCTGCTGGATCTTCTTCGCTTCCTCGGGAAAGTCGCTGTACGAGACGACGCCCACGACATGGCTGCCGCCGCCCGCCGCGAACAGCAGCTCGGTGACGTGCGGCGCCAGCGAGATCACGCGCTGGGCCGGCTTCGCGACGGTGACGGTGGCGCCGGCGTCGTCCTTGACGCTGATGGCGGCCTGCGCCGGCAGGCTGGCCGCGCACAGGAGCGCGGCGGCGGTGATGATCGGTTGTTTCATGTGTCGTTCCATTCCCGGAGTGCTTGTTCGATGCGCCGCCATGCGGATTCGTTCCCCGGCAGGCCGATGCGGATGCCGCGTGCCGCGCGGGGGAACAGCCGCACCCAGATCGCGCGCCGCGCCATGTGTTCATGAAAGGCCTCGGCGCGCGGCTCTGCCCACCAGTGGAACAGCGGGGTGCCGTGCGTGTCGATGCCATGGTTCGCCAGCAGCGCGTGCATGCGCGCGCCGTCGCGCGCGAGGCGCGTTTGCGTGGCCTGTTGCCAGCCGTGGTCGCGCAGCGCGGCGATCGCGATCTCCTGCGCCGGGCCGCTGACGGCCCATGGCCCGAGCAGGTCGTCCAGCGCCGTCAGCAGGGGCGTGTCCGCGCCGACGAAACCGAGCCGCAAGCCGGCCAGGCCGAAGAATTTGCCGACGGAGCGCAGCACGATGAGACCGGGCCGGCCGGCGTGGGCCGCCACGCTGAGTGCGCGCGCCGTGTCGCCGAACGCCTCGTCCACGACGAGCCAGCCGCCGCGCGCCGCGAGCCGTTCGGCCCACGCCAGCAATCGGTCCGGCGCCACCGTCGCCCCGGTCGGATTGTTCGGGTTGACGACGACGACCACGTCGCTGCCGTCCATCGCATCGTCGAGCGCATCGTACGCCACCTGATGCATGACGTGGCCGTGGCGGCCCCAGTGGTGCGCGTGTTCCGCATACGACGGCGCGGACATCGTCACGCGCGCCGGCCCGGCAAGTTCTGCCCGTAGACGCGGCAGGGCCTGGATCGCCGCCTGCGTGCCCGCGACCGGCAGCAACTGCGGTGCGCCGTAGTACGCGCATGCGGCACGCAGGAGCTCCGGATCCCGTTCGGGCAAGCGGTGCCACGCGTCCGGCGTCGGCGCCGGCGCCGGATAGCCGTGCGGATTGATGCCGGTGGAGAGGTCGATCCAGTCCGTGCCGCCGTAGCGTTGCTGCGCCGCGCGCAGGTTGCCGCCGTGTTCAAGCATGGATCGCTCCATCCAGTACGAACAGCGCCCCGCCGGCCACGACGACCCACAGCAGCGTGGTGCGCCACACGAGGCGCCAGGCGCGCAGGACGTCGTCCGCGCACGCGTCGGGACCGGTGCCGAGCGGGGGACGCTGTTCCGTCACGCCGTCGTACACGGCCGCGCCGCCGAGCTGCACGCCCAGCGCGCCGGCGCCGCTGGCCATTACGGGGCCCGCGTTCGGGCTGCTCCACGCGGGCGCCTGCGCGCGCCAGCAACGCCAGGCGCGCAGCCGGCCCCGTTCCGCCAGCAGCACGTACGACAGGGCGGTCAGGCGCGCAGGGACGTAGTTCAGCACATCGTCGATGCGTGCGGCCACGCGGCCGAACAGGTTGAAGCGCGCATTGCGGTAGCCCCACATGGCATCCAGCGTGTTCGCGAGGCGGAACAGCACGACGCCGGCGCCGCCGCCGACGAGGAACCAGAACAGCGTGCCGAACACCGCGTCGTTGCCGTTTTCGAGCAGCGATTCGGCGCCGGCCTTGGCGAGGTCCGATTCGCCGGCTTGCTCCGTGTCGCGGCTGACGATGCGCGCCGTCAGGCCGCGCGCCGCATCGAGATCGCCGCGCACGAGCGCCGCATGGATCGGCAACGTATGGTCGCGCAGGCTGCGCAGGCCGATGCCCAGGTACAGCAGCACGGCATGGGCGGCCGCGCCGGCGTATGCGCACGCGAGCCACGAAAGCAGCGACAACGGCAGTACGGCGAGCATCCACGCGAGCAGGCCGCGTGCGATGCGCGAGCGCCCTCCGTTGAGCCGGCGTTCCAGTGCGGACGCCAGCCGGCCGAAGCCGACGAGCGGATGCCAGCGCCGCGCTTCGCCCAGCAACAGGTCCAGCACGATGCCGGCGACGAGCGCCAGCGCAAGCGTCGTGGGCGCCAGCCCGCTCAGCATGGTGCGCCCTTCAGCACGAGCGGCAGGCCGGCCGCGACGAACAGCACGCGGTCGCAGCGCGCCGCGACGTCCTGGTTCAGGCGACCCGCTTCGTCCACGAAGGCGCGCGACACGGCGCCGTAGGGCACGATGCCCATGCCTGTTTCGTTCGATACGAAGACGACGTCGCCGGCGGGCTTGGCATCCAGCCAGTCGAGCAGCGCGGCGCGTTCATCGACGAACAGCGGCGGCAGGTCGATGGGGCCGACCTCGGGAAATTCCCGCTGCGTGGAGAACATCAGGTTCGTGAGCCACAACGTCAGGCAGTCGACGAGCACGATGCGGCCGGGGGCACAGTGCGTGCGCAACGTGGCCGCCAGCGCCGTCGCTTCCTCCACCGTTGTCCACCCGGCCGGCCGGCGCGCGCGATGATGCTCGATCCGCGCCGACATCTCGGCATCGCCCGCATACGACGTCGCGACATACACGACGTCCTTGCCGGACGCGCGCGCGAGCCGTTCGGCCAGCCCGCTCTTGCCGGACCGGGCGCCGCCGAGGACGAGGGTGCGGCTCATTCCAGCTCTCCCTGCAGCAGGCTCGCGACGGCGGCCGGGTTGGAGGCGAAGAACGCGTGGAAGTACGACGCCGTCAGCGACCCGACGCGGTAGACGGCCTCGCCCTGCGCACCGGACGGATGCTTGACCGTCCACGCGACGGGGGCGAGCGGCGTCTCCAGGCGCGAATAGTGGAAGGTGTGGCCGCGCATCTGCCCGGCGTTCGTCGCGAGGCCCTGCGATCCCAGGCCCGCGAGGCGTTGCTGCATCAGCACGCGGCCCGGCAGCAGGCCGGCCATCGGCCAGTCGCGGCCTTCCTTGTCCGCGAGCGATTCGGCCAGCACCATCATGCCGCCGCATTCCGCGAGGATAGGCAGGCCGGCCGCATGCGCCGCGCGGATCGATGCTTGCCAGCGCCCGGCCTGCGCCAGTGCTTCGCCGTGCAGTTCCGGGTAGCCGCCCGGCAGGTAGACGGCGTCGGCATCCTCGGGCACCGGCTCGTCGGCGAGCGGCGAAAACCATGTGATGCGCGCGCCCAGCGCTTCCAGCGTATCGACGTTGGCGGGGTACAGGAAGCAGAACGCGGCGTCGCGCGCGATCGCCACCGTGAGCCCGGCCAGCAGCGGCGCGACCGGTTCTTCCGGCAGCGCCTCGTCCGGCAACTGCGGCGCCAGCGCGTTCCATTGCGCCTCGTCCAGCTGCAACTGGTCGGCCAGTTCGTCGAGGATGACGTCGATGTCGGCGACTTCACCCGGCACGACCAGGCCGAGATGGCGTTCCGGCAGCCGGCGCGCCTGCTTCGGCAAGGTCGCGAGCAGCGGGATGTCGCGCAGCGACGCCGCCACCATGCGGGCATGGCCTGCGCTCGCGACGCGGTTGGCGACGACGCCGGCCATGCGCACGGGCCCGTAGTCGCGCAGGCCCATGACGACGGCGCCGGCCGTCTGCGCCATCGCCGACGCATCGATCACGGCCAGCACGGGCAGGTCGAACGCGCGCGCGAGGTCGGCGGCGGACGGATCGCCGTCGTACAGGCCCATCACGCCCTCGACCAGCACGACGTCCGCGTCGCGCGCCGCGCGGGCCAGGCGCTGGCGGCTCTGCTCCAGCCCGACCATCCACAGGTCGAGCGTATGGACCTTCGCGCGGCTGGCGTGCTCGAGGACCATCGGGTCGATGAAGTCCGGCCCGCATTTGAAGACGTGCACGCGCTGGCCCATGCGGCGCAGGCGGCGCGCCAGCGCGGCCGTCACCGTCGTCTTGCCCTGGCCGGACGCGATGGCCGCGACCAACAGCATGCGGGCGCCGGAGGCCATCACCACTCCGTCCCGGCCTGCGCCGCGATCCCCGCCTTGAAGGCGTGCTTGACGACGTTCATTTCGGTCACGGTGTCCGCGACGGCGATGAGTTCCGGCGGCGCCGCGCGGCCCGTCACGACGACGTGCTGCATGTCCGGGCGGTCGAGCAGGTCGGCGATCACCGTGTGCACGTCCAGGTAGCGATACTTCAGCGCGATGTTCAGTTCGTCCAGCACGACGAGGCCGTAGGCGGGATCGGCCAGGAAGCGGCGCGCCTGCTCCCAGGCTTCCTCGGCCTTGGCGATGTCGCGCTCGCGGTTCTGCGTCTCCCACGTATAGCCTTCGCCCATCGCGTGGAAACCGACGTCGTCGGGGAAGCGGCGCAGGAACATCTCTTCGCCGGTGGACATCGCGCCCTTGATGAACTGGACGACGCCCACCTTCATGCCGTGGCCCAGCGCGCGCGCGACCATGCCGAACGCGCTAGAGCTCTTGCCCTTGCCGTTGCCGGTGTTGACGATGATGATGCCGATCTTCTTGTCGGCCGCGGCGATCTTGGCGTCGATGATCGCCTTCTTGCGTTCCATGCGCGCGCGGTGGCGTTCGTTCAGCTCCGCGGTTTGTTCAGGGGTCATTTCAGTCATGAGGGGCCTCCAGGGGAATGAAAATACGGCGGCCCTTGTTCTCGATCGCATCGATCGGGTGGCCGAGATAGCTGCTCAGCAGCGGTGCCTGCAGCGCGTCGTCGACGGTGCCGGCGTGCCAGCGGCCGTCGCCCATCAGCAGCAGGGCGTGGGTGGAGATACTGTGTGCCAGGTTCAGGTCGTGGCCGATCATCACGATGGTCTTGCCGCTTTGCCGGCACAGGCGCGACAGCAGCGACATCGTGCGCACCTGGTGCGCCAGGTCGAGCGCGTTCGCCGGCTCGTCCAGCAGCAGCAGCGGCGTGTCCTGCGCGAGCAGCGCGGCGATGGCCACGCGCTGGCGCTCGCCGCCGGACAACGTACGGACGTCGCGCGTGGCGAGGTGCTCGACTTCCATCGCCACGAGGGCGTTCACGGCCGCGTGATGGTCGTCGCTCTGTTCCCAGTAATGGTTGGCGTGGTAAGGATGGCGCGCCGACAGCACGGTCTCCATCACGCTGTACGCGAATGCGTCGCTGCGCGACTGCGGCAGGTACGCGCGTTCATGTGCCAGCGCTTCCGGCGGCCAGTCGGGCAGCGGGCGGTCGTGCAGCGCGACGGTGCCCGCGTCGGGCGCGCGCAGGCCGGCCACGGTGCGCAGCAGGGTGCTCTTGCCGGCGCCGTTGCGGCCGATGATGGACCAGCATTCGCCGGCGCGCACCTCCCAGTCCAGACCGTGCACGAGTACGCGGTCGCCGGCGCGCAGTTCCAGTTGTCGGGTCGCGATCGTCATTTGTGCATCCGGTGCAGTTGATACAGGAAGACGGGCGCGCCGATCAGCGCCGTGATGGCGCCGACGGGCAGCTGGGTCGGCGCGACGACCGTGCGCGCGACCGTATCGCACAGCACGAGCAGGCTGCCGCCGCCCAGCATGGCGGCCGGGATGAGCACGCGGTGATCGGGGCCGAACGCGAAGCGGCAGGCGTGCGGCACGATCAGGCCGACGAAGCCGATGGCGCCGGCGCTCGTCACCGCGCTCGCCGTCAGCACGGCCGACACGAAGAACAGGCCCTTGCGCACGGCGCCCACGCGCACGCCCAGCGTGGCGGCGGCTTCCGCGTGCAGCGCGAGCATGTTCATCGCACGCGCGTTGCGCAGCGCGTACACGAGCGCCGCGGCCAGCACGATCCAGGGCAGGATGCGCAGCGGCGCGCCGGCCAGGTCGCCGATCATCCAGAACACCATGCTGCGCAGGCGCCCCTCCGGCGCGATCGACAGCATCAGCGTGACGAGCGCCATGCTGGCCGACTGCATGATCGTGCCGGTCAGCAGCAGCATCGACGTGCCGCCTTCCACCGCGACGCCGCTGCGCATGTCGCGCCGCGCGAGCAGATAGAGCAGCAGGGCGATCGTCACCGCGCCGGCCATCGCCGCGCCGTCCACGGTGGCCGCCGCGCACATCATCAGGAGCGCGAACAGCGCGCCGACCGACGCGCCGGCCGAGATGCCGAGCACGTACGGGTCGGCGAGCGGATTGCGCAGCAGCGCCTGCATCATGACGCCGGCCAGCGCGAGCGCGCCGCCGGTGACGAAGGCCATCAGAGCGCGGCCGGCGCGCAGCTCGACGAGCGACGCGGCCAGCGATTCGGGCCGGCCGCGCAGCACCTGCGCCACCGCGTCCGGCAGCTCGGCCGGCGCGACCGCAATCGATCCGCTCATGCCCGCGACGAGCAGGCTGGCGGCCGCCACGCACAGCAGCGTGACGATGATCGGAATGGCGCGCTGGCGCAAGGGTGGTGGTACAGGGTGCATGGCTCGTCGGAACATGGTGGTTAGCGGACTCCGTAGCGAATGCCGGCGAACCAGGTGCGCCCGGCAGTGCCATAGTTGCGCGCCAGGTCATAGCGCTTGTCGGCCGCGTTGTCGACGCGGACCAGCAGCGACCAGTCGCGCGTCATGTGCCAGGTAGTGTACAGGTTCAGCAGCCCGTAGCCGCCGAGGCGGTTGGCGTTGGCGGCATCGTCGAAGCGGCGGCCGGAGGCCTGCAGTTCGACACCGGTTTCCACGGTACCCACGGTGTAGTCGGCCGCGACGCTGGCGTGGCGGCGCGCGCGGCGGGCCAGCTGCTTGCCGGTCGTCTCGTCGCGCGGATCCTGCAGGTCGGCGTTGGCGCGCAGGTCCAGGTTGCCGATGCGGGTGTCGGCCGCCAGCGTCAGGCCTTCCAGCAGGGCGTGGTCGACGTTGTACGCGCAGCTGCCGTTCGGGCGGCCCGGGCACGGGGTGACGGACACGATCATGTCGGTCAGGCGGTTGCGGTAGTAGTTCGCCTGCAGGTCGACGCCGGCCACGCGGTACTGCACGCCCACTTCCGCATTGCGGCCCCGTTCCGGCTTGTTCGACGTCAGGCCATAGCCCGGGTAGTACAACTCGTTGAACGTGGGGGCGCGGAAGCTCGTGCCGTAGCTCGCCGTGGCGCGCAGGTCCTGCGTGAATTCATAGCCGTAGCCGACGGCGCCCGTTGTCTTGCCGCCGTATTCCGAGTGGTCGTTGCGCGCGCTGACGTCCAGCAGGTGGTTGCCGCGGCGCAGGTCGTACGAGGCCGCGACGGAATTCGTGATGCGCGTGCGGTTGATGTCCTCGATGGCGCTGGACAGGACTTTTTCCTTGCGGTGGCCGGCCAGCACCTGCAGCGTGTCGCCGGCGATGTCGAACGTGTTCTGCCACGTGAACTCGTCCTGGCGCGTGTTCAGCTGCGTGGCGCCGGACGGCGCCGTGCTCGTGAAGCTGCCCAGTTTATCTTCCGAGCGCGCTACCTGGACGCTGCTGCGCCAGTTCGGAAGGAAGCGGTCGTTCAGGAAGACGCTGTAGCTGTCGAGTTCCTGGATGTTGTGGGTGTCGAAGGCCGACTTGCCGCTGTCGTATTGCGCATTCAGGCGGCTCTGCATGAATTGCGCGCCGATCTCGTGCCCTTCGGCCAGGCGCAACGCGATGCGGCCGTTGACGCTGTTGCGCGTGTAGCCGTCATCGTCCGCGTTGTAGCTGGACGAGCCGGGACGCGTGGACGAGAAGCCGTCCGATTCTTCGTGCGCGCCGGAGAGGGCATACGTCACGCCGTGCGCACCGCCCGTCGAGCCGTGCACGCTGGCGTCGTACTGGTTGGTGCCGTAGGTGCCCCCGCCCGCGCTGGCGCTGAACATCGGCGCGCCTTCGCTCTTCTTCGTGAAGATCTGCACGACGCCGCCGATGGCATCCGCGCCGTACAGGGAGCTCAGGGGACCGTAGACGATCTCGATATGGTCGATGGCCGACAGCGGGATCGCGTTCCACGAGGCCGCGCCCGTGGTGGCGGAGCCGATGCGCACGCCGTCGACGAGCACGACGACCTGGTTGCTGTTGGCGCCGCGCAGGAACACGGTGGTGTTGGTGCCGGCGCCGCCGTTGCGCGAGATTTCGATGCCGCGCTGGCGGCGCAGCACGTCGGCGACGGAGCCGGCGCCCGCGCGGGCGATGTCTTCGCTGGAGACGACGACGGTGTCGGGGATGACGTCTTCGGCGCGTTGCGGCGTGCGGTTGGCGGTGACGATGACGGTGTCGGGAATGGGATCGGCGTGGGCCGATGCGGCGGCGGCGAATGCGAGCGAAAGCGCGGCCGCTTGCCGGGAAACAGGAAAGGACATGACTTTTATTGTGTAGACCAACCGGCCGACGTCCCCGTCAGCCAGGTGAACAGAAGCGCAGGGCGCTTCCACCTTTTGGCCGGTATCCGGGCTGGCGAGTATGGCCGTCCGACCTTCCCATGCGGATGCACAGTGGTATGTGGGGACGGTTGCCGCGCACGCGTGAGCGCGCGCAGGCACTTGCTTACCGTTGCGGGGGCAGCACACGTTGGCGCTTGTCTGAAAAGCGCTTCGTGTTTCCCGTTTAACTGCGCCCCAGAGAGGAGCGCGAGCACCAAAACGCCGACATTATACGCCCAGCACGACGAGCTGGCCGTAGCCGATGCGATGCGGCGTCCGCGCCGCGTTCAATGCCGCCTGTTCCAGCGGTACTCCGCCGTGCAGCGCCGCCAGCAGGCGGATGGTGCCGGCGTGGCAGATCACCAGTGCGGACGATTCGTTCAACTCGTCGATGAAACCTTGTATGCGGCGGGCCACATCGAGCACGTTTTCCGCGCCGCCGGGGCGGTAGTGGAGCAGGTTGGCCGCCCACGCGTCGACGTCGGCGCGCGGGATGTCCGACCATGGGCGCAACTCCCACGCGCCGAAGTCCATCTCGGCCAGGCGCGCGTCGAGCGTCACGCGGCCCGGCGCCAGGCGCTCGGCCAGCAGGGCGCAGCGTCGCAGTGGGCTTGAGTAGACGGGCAGGCCGCGCGGCAGGGCGAGCCCGGCGTGCACGCGCGCGAGTTCTGCTTCGGTGACCGGCACGTCGCTGGCGCCGTAGCACAGGCCGGGCGCGACGTCCGGTTGCGGATGACGGACCAGGTACAGCGTCATGCGTTCCAGGCGCCGTGGCCCAGCGTGGCCAGCACGGCGACATGGATGAGCGCTTCGGCCAGCTGCTGGACGGCGCCGAGGCAGTCGCCCGTGTAGCCGCCGAGACGGCGCACGAACAAGCGGCCGAGCCACAGCGCGGCGAGTGCCGCTGCGATGAGCGCGGCCAGCATGGCCGCCGGCGTCATCGCATTCGTCGCCAGCACATACGCCGCCGGCAGCGCGCAGGTAATCGTCGCGATCGCGAATTCGGCCGTCGTCATTTGCTGCGCCAGCGGCTTGGCCTTGCCTTCGCCGCGCACATAGTCCAGCTTCCAGATCAGCGCCGTGGCGGCAAGGCGCGACAACGGATGCGCGACGAACAGCGCGGCCACGGCCACGCGCGGCGGCAGCATCGCCAGCGCGGACAGCTTGGTCGCCAGCATGCACACGATGCCGATCGCGCCGTATGCGCCGACGCGCGAATCCTTCATGATCTCCAGCGCCCGTTCCTTCGTCATGCCGCCGCCGAGGCCATCGCACGTGTCGGCGAAGCCGTCTTCATGGAATGCGCCGGTAATATAGATCGACGCCGCGGTCGACAGCACGGCCGCCACAGGCGCGGGCAGCACGAGCGCGGCCGCATAATAGACGCCTGCCGCAACCGCCGCGACGACGACGCCGACGAGCGGGAAGTAGCGCGATGCGTGCTGCAGCCACGCGGCCTCGAAGCCGACCCAGGCCGGGATCGGCAGCCGCGTAAAGAACTGCAGCGCGATGAAGAACAGGCGGACTTGATGCATCAGGCGGATTTTGCGCTGACGCTGGCCGACGCGAACGTCGCCATCTCGTTCAGGAAGTTCGCGGCCGCGTGCAGCAGCGGCAGGGCCAGCGCGGCGCCCGTGCCTTCGCCGAGGCGCAGGTTCAGGTGCAGCAGCGGCTCGGCGCCGAGCGCGTCCAGCATGCGGCGGTGACCCGATTCGTCCGAACAGTGCGCGAACACGCAGTAATCCAGGATCGCGGGTTCGATGCGCGCCGCGACGAGCAGGGCGCTCGTGACGATGAAGCCGTCGATCAGCAAGACCTTGCGCAGCGCGGCCGCCTTCAGCATGGCGCCGGCCATCATCGCGATCTCGAAACCGCCGAACGTGGCCAGCACCGCGCGGGGATCGTCGACGCCGGCATGGCGCTCGGCCGCCGTTTCGATCACGCGCTGCTTGCGCAGCACGCCGTCGGGCGAGAGGCCGGTGCCGGCGCCGACGCACTCCGCGGCGGGAATCCCCGTCAGCTTGTGCATCAGGGCTGCCGCCGCCGTCGTATTCCCGATCCCCATCTCGCCGAAGCCGACCACATTGCCGGGCAGGTCGGCCGCGAGGGCCGCGCCGTGTTCCAGCGCGGTGGCGCATTGCGTCGGCGTCATCGCCGGTTCGAGCGCGAAGTTGCGGGTGCCGTGTGCCACCTTGCGGTCAACGAGGCCGGGGCGTGCGCCGAAATCATGATTGACGCCCGCGTCGACGACGTGCAGGTCGATATTGTTCTGGCGCGCGAACACGTTGATGGCGGCGCCCTGGGCGAGGAAGTTCTCGACCATCTGCCATGTGACGTCCTGCGGGTAGGCGGAGACACCCTCCGCGACGATGCCATGGTCGCCCGCGAACACGAGGATGGCGGGCTGCCGGATCGTGGGCGCGACCGTGTTCTGGATCAGGCCGAGGCGGCTGGCCAGCCGTTCGAGGGCGCCGAGGCTGCCGAGCGGCTTCGTCTTGTTATTGATGGCGGCGGCGAGGGCGGCGGCGAGATCCGGATTGCTGGTGGGGGCGATGCGCATGGGGACTCCATGGGGTGATGAAGCCGGCAAAGATAGCACAGAAGCAACTCGAAAATTCTTACGGTAAGCCCCTTGCATACCCCCGATCTGGTTTGCTATAGTTCGCGTCCTGCTTCGGCGGTGCAAGAAAAGTTCAGCGAAATCAAACAGTTGAGCTAGGTGGTTTGACAACGCCGCTTGCGCTGATGAAAAAGATGAGTTGACGAGTTAAACGAAACACTGCATAATCTCGTTCCTCTGCTGCTGACGAACAAAACGATTCGCAAACGCAGCAAGGCAGTACCGAATACGAAGCTCTTTAACAATAAACAGTCGATAAGTGTGGGCGTTTGATGAAGTGCCGGCAGCTACGTAAGTGGCTGCTGAATGCTTAAATTATCAAATGTTCACGCAAAAGAAATACGTTGCTCAGCAATGAGTGACGGTCAGTATTTTGAGTGAGCGAACCCCGACCAATGGGAGGGGTTCGGACTAGAAATAGTCCGACAAAAACAGAGATTAAACTGAAGAGTTTGATCCTGGCTCAGATTGAACGCTGGC
>Ga0308166_1002074_pt1 | contig 19270 bp, 13 predicted proteins | sample PhyCR2_2_FD_202137 | JGI IMG/M metagenome (GOLD analysis project Ga0308166, IMG submission 202137) | Phyllosphere microbial communities from UC Gill Tract Community Farm, Albany, California, United States - DLSLCC.R2 | ecosystem: Host-associated > Plants > Phyllosphere > Unclassified | place... | reverse complement strand
TGCTGGGCCTGGAGCGCATGCGCGAACTGCGCCCCGCTGCGCGCCGCGACCACGATCTGGCCAGCGGGCCCGGCAAGCTCTCGCAGGCCTTCGGGCTGGACCGCAGCTTCGACGGCGCCGACCTGGTGACCGGCAGCCACGGCGTCGTCATCGCCAGCGATGGGATGCCGCCGCCGAAGGATCCGGTGATCGGCCCCCGCATCGGCATCACGCGCGCTGTTGATTTCCCCTGGCGTTGGCACGTCCGTGATCATCGTCACGTATCGATTCAGCCACGTCGTACTCCCGTCCCTGCGAGGAAACGATGATGACCCCGCTCGACAAACCGCTGCGACGCGAACTGGACATCGATGGCCAGCCCTACACCCTCATCGTGGACCCTGAAGGACTGAAGCTGGTTGAAAAGGGGCGCCGCAAGGGCATCACGCTGCGCTGGCAGGACCTGGTGTCCGGTGATGCCGCACTGGCCACCGCCTTGCAGGCATCGCTCCGGCAACGCTGAGCCGACGCGCGCGCCTCACGTCGGCATCACCCCGTCATGGCGATACATAACGCGGCAAGCACTAGCGTAGTGCCAGACAGCCGCCGCAACCGCCCTCGCCACCCTGCCCTGAAAAGCACCATGGACGAAGCCGAACGACTGCTCGAAATCGAACGACTGCACCTGCTGGACACGCCGCCGGAGCCGGTGTTCGATGCCATCGTCGCCGCCGCCCGCGCCGCGACCGGCATGACCATGGGCCTGATCAGCGTGGTGGCCGAAGACCGTCAGTGGTTCAAGGCCAACATCGGCCTTGAGGGCGTCAGTGAAACGGCCCGCGAAATTTCCTTCTGCACCCATGCCATACGCCAGGACGAGCTGCTCGAGATAGCCGATGCACGCCAGGATCCGCGTTTTTCCACCAATCCACTGGTGACGGGCGGGCCGCGCATCCGTCACTACGCTGGCATCCCTCTGGGCTCCGCGCACGGCGCACGCATCGGCACATTGTGCCTGCTCGATCCGATGCCCGGCGTGCTGTCTCCGTCCCAGCGCGAGCTGATGGTGCACCTTGCCCGGGTCACCACCCAGGTACTGGAGCAGCGCAGCATGCTGATGGCGCAGGTGGGCCAGGCCAAGGCGCTGCATCGTGAGCTCAAACGCAGTGAGGACTTCCTGGAGCGCACCAACCGCGCCGCCCGGGTGGGCGGCTGGGAGATGGACCTGGTCACCAACGAAGTGCGCTGGACCCGCGAGACCAAGCAGTTGCACGGCGTGCGCAGCAACTTTGAACCGACGCTCGACGCCGCGCTGTCGTTCTATCGCGAAGACAGCCGCAACATCATCCGGGCAGCAGTGCAGCGTTGCATCGACGAAGGCACGTCCTGGGAAGTGCAGCTGCCGATGACCACGGCCGACGGGCGCGCGATCTGGACCCGCGTGGTCGGCAGCCGGCAACAGGTCGACGGCCACCCGCGCCTGGTCGGGGCGATCCAGGACATCACGGACGAACGAGCCGCGCTGGACGCGCTGGAAGCGAGCGAAACCCGTTACCGCCGATTGTTCCACTACAGCCTGGGCCTGATCTGCACCCACACGCTGGACGGAACATTGACCTCGGTGAATCCGGCGGCCGTGCAATCGCTGGGTTTCGAAGAAAGCCAGATGATCGGGCGCAGCCTGTGTGACCTGATGCCGCCGGAAAAACGCGCGGGCTTCAATGCCTACCTCGCTCGGATCCAGGCAAACCACACCGACGCTGGTGTGATCGAGCTGATCGCCGCGGACGGAACGCGCCACTACTGGGCGTATCACAACGTGCTCGACAACGAAGCCAGCCCGCCCTACGTGCTGGGACATGCTCAGGACGTCACCGCGCTGCGGATGCAGGAGCAGCAGCTGCGCGAAATGTCATTCAAGGATCCCCTCACCCAGTGCTACAACCGGCGCTACCTGCACCGGCTGGATGAACTCATTGACGAGCGCTGGGCATGCGTGATGTTCGACCTGGACCACTTCAAGCACATCAACGACACTCAGGGCCACCGGCGTGGCGACGCCGTCCTGGTCGAGTTCGCGACGTTCCTGCGCTCACCGCTGGGCAAAGATGAGACGGTGGTACGACTGGGCGGCGACGAATTCATGGTGGTACTGGTCGCGCCTGCCGACGGCCGGTTGAGCGAACTGGAGCATTGGTACCAGGACCACGCCGCGCTCGCGCCCAGCGCGTTCTCGATGGGTGCGGCCATCAACACGCCCGGCGAGCCGGTGGCCGACACCATCCAGAAAGCGGACAGCCGCCTGTACCGCACCCGCGCACGGGTACGCCGCGAGCGACGCGAGGACCCAGCCGCGCGTTGATCACGCGCTTACCGTCACCCAGGCCGGCGCGTGGTCGCTGGCCTTTTCCTGCAGGCGTACCCAGCGGTCGACGCCAGCGTCCTTCAGTCGCTCCGCCAGTACGGGGTTCAACAGCAGATGATCGATGCGTAACCCACGGTCGCGCTCGGCATGCTGGCGAAAATAATCCCAGAAGGTGTAGATCGTGGCGTCGCCGTGCACCTTCCGCACCGCATCGGTCCAGCCCTGCGCCAGCAGTCGTTCGAAGGCCTCGCGTACCTCCGGCTGGAGCAGCGCGTCGCGGCGCCAGGCTTTGGGGTCATAGACATCGGCGTCGGTGGGAATCACATTGAAATCACCCAGCAGCAGCGCAGGGTGCGGCAGCTCGACCAGGCTGCGCGCATGCCGGATCAGGCGCTCCATCCAGCGTAGCTTGTAGTCGAACCTGGGCCCGGGCTGCGGGTTGCCGTTGGGCAGGTAGAGTGCACCCACCACAATGCCATGCGCCGCCGCCTCCAGGTAGCGGCTCTGGGTGTCCTTGGGCTCGCCCGGCAATCGGCGGCGGCTCTCGACCGGCGTGGTCCCTCGTGCCAGCAGCGCCACGCCGTTCCACCGCGCCTCGCCCTGCCAGAGCGCGCCGTAGCCAGCCTCTTCCAATGCCGAAGCCGGAAACGCGGCGTCGGTCGCCTTCAGTTCCTGCAGGGCAACCACATCCGGCGATTCCCTGTGCAGCCAGTCCAACAGCTGCGGCAGGCGTGTGCCGATGCCGTTGACGTTGAACGTGGCAATGCGAAGCATCTTGCGACGGGCCATGCGGGAAGTCTCCTCGGCGCATCGGGTGAGCGTTCAGTGTGCGCGCCCAGGCATCCAAGGACCGTGGATGCCGCGTAATGATGCGGTGCCATCCGGTTCACCGACCGCTGCCATGCCGCGCAACAGGCTGGTCACCGTGAACCCGGCATCAGCCACCTGTGGCTGCTGCCGTTCTACCGCAACGCCGGCCGTGATGGCGGCTACGATGTCACCGGGTGCGCCCCTACTCCGCCGCCAATGCCTGGATCGGGTCCAGCTGCGCGGCAGTGCGTGCCGGAAAGTAGCCAAAGCCCAGCCCGATGGCCGAAGAGCACGCCAGTGCGGCGAGCACCGGCCCCGGCGAGAACAGGAACGGCACGCCCAGCGACAACAGGCTCGACAGCGCACCCACAGCGAACGCGAGCAACACCCCCAGCACACCGCCGAACACGCAGATCAGCACCGCCTCGATCAGGAACTGGCGCAGGATGTCGTTCTGCCGCGCCCCCACCGCCAGTCGCACGCCAATCTCGCGCACGCGCTCCTTCACCGACACCAGCATGATGTTCATTACGCCTACGCCGCCCACCACCAGCGCCACCGCCGCGATCGCCGAAACCAACGCGGCCAGGGTCTGGCTGGACTTCATCACCGCCTTGCGGATCTGGTCGGCGTTGTAGATGAAGAAGTCACGACGGCCATGCAGGCGCTCCAGCTCGGCGCCCAGCGAGGCTTCGGCGGCATTGGTGGGTACGTTGTCGCGTACGCGCACGGTGATGCTCTCCAGGCGTTGGCTGCCCAGCAGCCGGGAAGCCGCCGAGGTGTACGGCACGTAGACCGTGGGGGTTGCACCACCGGCGAACGCATTGGGACCGACCGCGCCGATCACCTCGACCGGCATGCCACCCAGCAGCACCGTTCTGCCGATGGGATTGCCAGTGAACAGCGCCTTCGCCGCCTTCTGGTCGACCACGCCCACTGCGCGGTGCGCATCGACTTCGGCGTCGGTGAAGAAGCGGCCGGCCTTCAGCCGCAGCCCCCGCACGCGCGGCATGTCGGCCCCTACGCCCAGCACCTGGGTGTTGGCACGACGGCTGCCCTGCAGTGCCGCCACCGATCCCGTCAGGTTCGGACTGGCGCTGTCCACATAACTCAACGCCGCAAGATGGTCCGCGTCGGCCACCACCAGCGTTTCGACTTCCGCCGAGCGCGGGTCACCGAAATCTGCGCCCGGGAAGATCTCCAGGGTGCTGGCGCCCAGCGCGTTGATCTGGGATTCAACCTGCGCTTGTGCGCCCTTGCCCAGCGCAACCACGGTCACCACCGCGGCCACGCCGATGATGATGCCGAGCATGGTCAACAGCGTGCGCAGGCGATGGGCCAGCATCGAACGCGCCGCCATGCGTGCCGCTTCGCGGACTGCATCCCTGCGTGCGCGGCGCTCGGCGACCGGCGACGCGCCGCGTTCGGTCCCGCATCCTGCGGCCGCAGCCAGCAATCCCGGCTCGGCGCGGTCGGCCACCACCCGGCCGTCGGCGATCTCGATCACCCGCGCCGCGTTGGCGGCGATCGCCGCATCATGCGTCACCAGGATCACCGTGTGGCCCTGCGCGTGCAGGCGCTTCAGCTCGGCCATCACCTGCTGGCCACTGGCGTGATCGAGCGCACCGGTCGGCTCGTCGGCCAGCACGATCGCGCCGCCGTTCATCAGCGAGCGGGCAATGGACACGCGCTGCTGCTGGCCACCGGACAGCTGACCCGGCCGGTTCCCGGTGCGTTCGCCCAGCCCCAGCGCTTCCAGCAGCGTGCGTGCGCGCGCAGTGCGCGTCTGTGCGTCCACGCCCGCATAGACTGCCGGCAGCGCTACGTTCTCGGTGGCACTCAGGTTCTCCATCAGGTTGTAGCGCTGGAAGATGAAGCCGAAATGCTCACGGCGCAGGCGTGCCAGCGCGTCCGGCGCCATCTGTTCGGTGGCCTCGCCGTTCACGCGATAGCTGCCCTCGGTCGGCCGGTCCAGGCAGCCCAGGATGTTCATCAGCGTGGACTTGCCCGAACCCGAGGGGCCAATGATGGCGATGAACTCGCCGGCGTTGATGCGCAGCGAGACCTCCTTCAGCACCACCACCTCGCCGGCGGCCGAGCGATAGGCGCGCGATACGCCCTCCAGTTCCAGCAGTGCATGGGCCATGCTCACATCCCCAGCAGGCTGGCGGGTTCGGCGTCGCCACCGCTGGGCGCCTGGCCAACCACCACGTTATCGCCCGCTTTCAGGCCAGACAGGATCTGCACGGCGGTGGCGGTGCGCAGGCCGGTCGTCACCGCACGTTCCTCAGCGCGGCCCTTGGCATCGACCACGCGCACGGTGCCGCGGTTGCCATCCTTGTCATCCGGCTCGGCCAGTGCCGTCAATGGCACCTGCAGCGCGTTGGCGACCCGCGCCAGCTGCAGGGTCACTTTCACCGTCATCGAAGGCTTCAGCTTCAGGCCAGGATTGGCTACATCGAACAGCCCGGCGTAGTACACCGCTTTCGGCGTCTGCGCAGAGCCGCCCGCATTGCCGGAAGCGGCCTCGGCAATCGAGGTCGGCGCTGGCTCCAGCTGCTGCAGATGGGATTCATAACGGCGCCCGCTCGGCCCCAGCGTCGAGAACCACAACGGCTGGCCGGGTGCGACCAGTTCCACATCCGCCTCGGCGATCTCGGCACGCACGGTCATCGTATCCATCTGCGCCAGCATCACGATGGTTGGCGTGGTCTGCATCGAGTTCAACGTCTGCCCGGCCTTGGTGACGATGGCCACGATGTAGCCGTCGCTGGGCGAGACGATGCGGGTATAGCCCAGATTGATCCGTGCAGTTTCGACCTGGGTCACAGCCTGGTCGATCTGCGCCTGCAACGAGGCCACCTCCGAACGCGCCGCATCGCGTGCCACGCGCGCGGCTTCGAAGCCTTCCTGCGACACCAGGCGCGATGCCACCAGCTGCGACTGGCGCTGGTAAGCACGACTGGCCTGCGCATAGCGCGCCAGGCTGGCCGCATGCTGGGCACGCAGCGTATTGGTGGCCGCCTCGGCGCTTCGCAGCGCGATCCGCTGCGGTTGTGAATCGACCTCGGCGATCAGATCGCCGGCCCGCACGCGCTGGCCCAGCACCACATGAAGGCGCTTGACCTGGCCGGACACCTGCGCGCCCACCGCCACCAGCTCCTTCGGATGGACCCGGCCGACCGCCTGTACGGTCTTCTCCAGATCCGCCACCCTTGCCGGCGCGGTGATCAGCGCGGCATCATCGCCGCCTGCAAACGTCCACCATCCAGCACCGGCGGCCAACGTGGCCACGGCGGCAGCAATCATCCAGGTCCTGCGGTTGCTCATCGAAACGCCCGGTTGCGGGCAGTCACCCAATGCGACCGCCGGAGCCGCAGTCTGGAAGACACTGATGGACGTTTCTTGGAGCCACCGTGGAGATTGCATGGAGGCGCCGCCGCCGTTCAGGCACCAGCGCCACGCCTGAACGCGATAGCTCCGCGTCCACGCAATCTCGACACAATCTCGACCGAGTCTCCATCAACGGTCGCTAGCCTCGTCGGCCTCGCCGACTGCCTGTTTGCCGTGTCCCTTTCCTACCCGGACCTGCCACCCATCGATGTGCGCCGTGCCTACCTGGCATGGTGTGCGCCTTCGCCATGGTTGATAGCACTGGTGCTGGCATCGACCAGCACGTGGATGTGGGTCGCGCCGTATCCGGGCCTGCCATTGCTGGCCGGCTTCGGGGCCGCCGCACTGGTGGGGTTCGGCAGTGATGGGCCCGGCCGCACCTGCCGCACCGGGTCCCTCGCATCGCTGGCCTTGATCGGCCTGGCGGTCTGGGCGGCAACGCACCCGGCCGCCAACGTCAACCTGCATCTGCTGCTTGCCCTTGCCACCACCGTGGTGGCCGCCCTGCTGGCAGTGCGCCTGCACACCATCGCGCGCATGGCTGCACGGCTGCAGGCCCGGGTGGACGCCACCCCCAGGGCCTCGCGCTGGAGCAAGCTACCCTCGGCGGTGTCCACCCTGATGCAGCAGCAGCTGCGCGGCGCGGCTGCGGTGGAACCCAGCCTGCAGCGCACGCTGGTGCTGGCCACACTGGCCTGGGCAGCCAACGAGGAAGCACAGGCCATGGAGCGCCGCCGATGACCCAGCCCCTTCCCGCCCTGCCCTCGAACCCGCAGCACGCAATGAGACATGAACTCCGTAGCCGACCCGCGCCCCTGGTCCTGATTGCCGAAGATGAAGGCGAAATCGCCGATATCCTCGGTGCCTACCTGGCCCGTTCCGGCCTGCGCAGCGCACGCGCCGCCGACGGCGAGGCGGCGCTCGCCAGCCATCGCCAGCTGCGCCCGGACCTGGTGCTGCTGGACGTGCAGATGCCCAGGCTCGATGGCTGGCAGGTATTAAGCGAACTGCGGCGGCGCGGCAACACGCCAGTGATCATGCTCACCGCGCTCGACCAGGACGTGGACAGGCTGACCGGCCTGCGCGTGGGTGCCGACGACTACGTGGCCAAACCATTCAATCCCGCTGAGATCGATGCACGCATCCAGGCCGTGCTGCGCCGCAGTGCCCCCACCGCCGCCGAAGAACCCAACGGGTTGATCCGCCAGGGGCCGTTCGAGATCGACCTGCGCAGCCACGAGGTGACGGTGCGCACCGGCGAGCAGGTGCACGCACTGAGCGTCACCCTCACCGAGTTCCGGCTGCTGGTGCATATGGCGCGCGCGCCGCGCCAGGTGCATGCGCGCGCGGACCTGCTGCATGCCTGCCTGCCCGAAGGTGATGCGCAGGAACGTACCGTCGACAGCCACGTCAGCAAGCTGCGGCGCAAGCTTGAAGAGGTGGGCGTGATCGGCATTCCCGCCACCATCCGTGGCGTCGGCTACCGTTTCCTGGACTGATCGATGAATCCCAAAGGCAAGAGCATCGGCCGCCAGATCACCCTCTCCATCACGGTCGCCTCGTTGTGTTCGACGGTGCTCTCGATCAGTGGCTTCTACCTGTTCTATTACCTGCTGGAGGTGTTCTATCCGCGCTGGTACGACGCGCCGGAAACGATCATGCCGTCCGGGCTGGAATGGCTGTGGATCGGCTTGACCGCCACCGTGGTGGTCATCTTCGCCACGCTGGTCGCCTCGCGCCTGACCCGGCGCATCATCACCCCGTTGAACTCGGTGGCCGAGAGCCTGCGCCGGGTGGCCAGCGGGGATCTGGAAGCGCGTGCACGTGGCGGCAACACCACGATGGCCGAAGCGGCCACGCTGGTCAGTGATTTCAACTCGATGGCCGAACGGCTCAGCCGGATGTCCGAGAACCGTGTGTTCTGGAACGCGGCGATCGCGCACGAACTGCGCACGCCGATGACCATCCTGCGCGGCCGCCTGCAGGGTATTGCCGAGGGTGTGTTCGAGCCGGGCCCCGAGCAGTTCAACAGCATGCTCACCCAGCTCGAAGGACTCACCCGCATCATCGAAGACCTGCGCGTGGTCAGCCTGGCCGAGAGCGGTCACCTCGATCTGCGCCTGCAGCGCAGCGACGTCAGCGTGCAGGTGGCCGCGGTGGTGGAAGCAATGTCCGACGCACTGGCCGAAAGCGGGTTTTCGGTGACCCTGGAGGCACGGCCGTCACTGGCGGACTGCGATCCGGCCCGCATCCGCCAGGCGGTGCTGGCGCTGCTGGAAAACGCACGACGCCATGCCGTCCCCTGCCCACTGCGGGTTCGTGTCACGCTGGCCGAAGGCCATTGCACCGTGACAGTGGAAGACGGCGGCCCCGGCGTGCCCGACGAGCTTCGCGACAGCATCTTCGAGGCGTTCCAGCGCACCGATGTCTCGCGATCGCGACAGAGCGGAGGCTCCGGCCTAGGCCTGGCCGTGGTGCGGGCGATTGCCGTGGCCCATCACGGAACGGCGCAGTGCCGCCCGACCGAACGCGGCGGCAGCGCGTTCGAGCTCCGTTGGCCGGTGCATGCGCGTCGTTGAGGACGCGGCAGACGCTGCCCTGGTAGCGGCCCACCTTTGATGGGCATTCGCTTCGCTGAACGGCGCCGGTTTCTCCACGCAATCTCCATCGATCCTCCATGCCCGCTCCAAAGGGCCGCAGATACTGGGCGCAACCCGGGAGATGGCAGGCATCCGTCCCCTGCCCTGTCCCCGACCCACCCAGGCATCCCATGAAACACCCCAACGATCCAGCGGCAGCCGCCGGCAGCATCGGGCAGCAGAATGCGGCCGCCACTCTGAAGGCGATCCTGCGCACCTATCCCTGGCAGCTCACCGGCACGTTCTCGCTGGTGGCGCTGGAGAACACCCTGCTGCTGGCCTATCCGTTGTTCGCCGGCTTCGCGGTGGACGCGATCATCAGCGGCAACATCGGCCATGCCGTTTCCTATGCCGGCGTGGTGCTGTTGTTCTGGTTGGTCGGCGCCGCCCGTCGAGCGGTCGATACCCGCACCTTCACCCGCATCTATGCCGATCTGGCAGTGAGCGTGGTGCAGGCACAGCGCCGCCTGGGCCAGGCCACGTCCACCTCGGCGGCACGCGTGGTGCTGGCCCGCGAGTTCGTCGACTTCTTTGAAAAGCACGTCCCGATCATCGCCACCGCGCTGGCATCCATGTTCGGTGCGGTGGCCATGCTGCTGGCGATCGAACCGATGGTCGGTGCCGCTGGCCTGGTCACCCTGCTCGGGGCCCTGCTGGTACTGCCGTCGTTCGCACGCCGCAACGAGCAATTGCATGGCCGGCTGAACAACCGCCTGGAACACGAGATCCGCCTGGTCGACCGGGTCAGCCCCTCGGTACTGCGCCGCCACTACACCACGCTGTCGCGCCTGCGCATCCTGCTGTCCGATCGCGAAGCCGGCGCCTATGTGGTGATCGGGCTGGCTGCTGCGGCATTGTTCGCGCTGACCATCGGCCGCCTTGCCACCACCGACGGAGTTACCCCGGGCCATGTGTACGCGGTGATGACCTACCTGTGGACGTTCGTCGGCAGCCTGGATGATGCACCGTCGATGGTGGATCAGCTGGCACGGTTGAAGGACATCGGCCGCCGCGTCAGCCCCGGCATGGAGGATGCGGAGCGCAAGGACGCCGCTTGACCGGTAGATGCCCACCTTGGTGGGTACCGGTGGAAGCCAGCGCCAACCAAGGTTGGCGGCTGACAGGAGCGATAGGCGCCCATGCGCCGCTTGGCGCTACAGGAACTCCGCCATGCGCTGCAGTTCGTCTTCAAGCGCGCCACGAAACACCTTGTCGCGGGCCAGCGACTTGCCGGCATAGCCCACGCTGGACACCAACTCACCCTCGCGCACGCTGAGATTGGCCCAGCCCACCACCTGGTCGTGCCACAACACCGGCAGTGCGTAGTAGCCGTACTGGCGTTTCGGCGCAGGCGTGTACGCTTCGAACCTGTAGACCCAATCCCACAGCAACTCGAAACGGCGCCGGTCCCACACCACCGGGTCGAACGGCGCCAGCAGGCGCACCTGATCGTCTGGCGCGTGCCTGCGCGAACGCGGATTCTCGTCCGCCGGCCAGTACCAGGTGGTGCCCTCCAGCGTGCAGCTGGCCAGCTGCTGCTTGGCCAGCGCCAGTGCCTTGCGGGTCTGCTCGGCCAGATGCGGTGCACCATAGCCCAGCAGGCGCACCAGATAGGTCAGGCTGGCCGATGGCAGCGGCGCGTACTTGCGCACCACCAGGTCGATCAGCGCGGCCGCGCGCTCGACCTGCGCTTGTTCGCTGGCATCTGGCTCGGCATGCGCGGCCACTGCATAGATGCGGGTGCCACTGTCGCGCCGCTGTACGCGCAGCAGGCCGCGGTAGTGCATGCCGTCCAGCAGGTGCGTGCTGGCATTGCTGGTGCCGCCCCAGTAGTTGGTCACCCGGCCATGCGCAAACGCCTGGTCAACCTCGCGGGGGTGCACACTGCCGCGCTCTCGCACGAACGCCAGCACCTCGGCAGCGCGGCGATGGGTCTCGGCGTCCCACTCGCGCTTGGCCGCGCGTGGGTGCATCAACGCCAGATGCTCGCGCGGCAGGAAGCCGTAGTTCACCAGGCAGTCCTCTTCCACCGGCAGGCGCGCATAACGACGTTCAAGATCACCTGCGCGGTAGTCCTTCACCCGGTGCCGCAGGGTCAGGTCCTGCGCGCGTGCCGGTGCCCGGATCGGGTCGGCCTGCACGAAGCCCAGCTTCCGGATCGCGGTCAGCAGCGTGGTCGGCTTGAACAGGGTGCGCGCCACCGCATAGCGGCGCAGATCTTCAAGGGTGGGCGTGGCTGGCATGGCCGCATTGTAGATCCACGCCAGGCGTGGATGGGATCACGGCAATTCCCCCGAGGGCTAGCGCTCATCGCACCCGGACACTTCACCGGGCCCAACTACAGGCGCTGCCAGACCACGCCCTCACCGCGGCGAAAGTACACCGCCACGGCGCGGCCGTAGATCCGGTCCGCATCGACCCAGCCGAAGAAGCGGCCGTCCAGGCTGTTGCCACGGTGATCGCCCAGCACCAGCACCTTGCCGGCAGGTACCCGCAGATCGGCAATGTCCGGGCCTCCGCCATGCGTTAGATCCAGTCGGGCCTGCCGCTTGCCGAACCGTTCCACGTCAGTCATGGCAGTCATCTGCAAAGGCTGGCCATTGATGGTCAATCGTCCCTCCTGCAAGCGCACGCGGTCCCCGGCTACTGCGACCACGCGCTTGATCATGCGCACGCCATCGGCCGGGGAAGCGAACACCACCACCTCCCCGCGTTGCGGCACGTTGTCGCCCATCAGCTTCAGCCCGGTGAAAGGCAGGCGCAGGCCGTGCGCCCGCATGTCGACAACCACACGATCACCCGGCTGCAGGGTCGGCTGCATCGAACCGGTTGGCACCACGTAGTGATTGGCCAAGGTGTCGCGTGCAGCCAGGAACAGGCTCAGCAGCATCAGCAGCGGCAAGGCCTCCTTCTTCAGCCACAGCAGCGCTCGCTGGGGCAACGGCGCGCGGGAAGGGGCATGCATTGAGGGCTCCGGAAGATGATGGAAGGGTCCAGCCCCCAGCCTAGACGTACGGCTCTGGGCCATGCATAGGACAAATTCCAGATGTCCTCCCTGGGCGCATGAAGTGCCCACCCGGAGGGCTGTCCGGCCTGGCTCGACGTTACAGCGCGCCGTCCGCATCCAGCATCTGCAACGACCCGATCACCAGCGCCCGCATGCCCTGCTTGAACTCGGTGATCACCTGGCCCTCTTCGTCATCCGCAATCGCGTAGATGGTGTCGGCGCCGGCGATGCAGTAGAACGCGATTGTGGCCAGCAGCCAGCGTGCCTTGTCCATCGGCAGGCCGAAGACTTCGGCCACGTGCGCCTGGTGGGAGGCGATCTTCTCCAGCATCGGCGCGGTCGCCACCGTGCGCCGCAGCAGGTACGGCGGCAGCCCGGGATGCGCCTTCACCACCTCGCACAACGATTCCACGAACACCATCAGATAGCCCTGCAGGCCGCCCGCCGCATCGGCCGAGGCGCGCGGAATCTGCCAGCGCTGGAACACCGCCTGGGCCACCAGCCGCTTCAGCGCCTCCAGGTTCGCCACGCGCTTGTACAGCGCGGCCTGGGTCACCGCCAGTTCGGCGGCCACGTTGGCCATGGTCAGGTTGGGCAGGCCCAGGCGAATGCCGATGTCGGCCAGGCGCTCGGGGGTGATGGTGGGCGGGCGGCCACGGGTCGGCGCCGTTGGATCGGGGTGCGGGCTCATACGGTGCGTGTTCATACCCTGCCGAGGGTGCCAGCAAAGGGACCCTCTTGTCCGCTTCGGTCTATTTAGTTTAATTTACCCAACTAATTCGGAATGCGTCTGGTTCGCACTCATGGCGCCGCCCGAACCGAGCCCCAGGCTCACTTCCCGCCAGGTCCCCACCCAGCCGACAACCCTGCGCTGCGCGCTCTTCCCGTGCTTGCCGATGGCAGCGCGCCAGGCGCGCTCGCCCTCGCGATTCACAGGACTCTGGCATGACCGTGTACCCCTTCTCCTCTCCACAAACCCGAGCTGCCGCCGCGTCCTGCAGCCAGCCACTCCCACACGGCCTGGCCCGGCGCTACCGCGCATCGGCGCTCGCGCTTGGCCTGATGGCATCGTGCGCCGCGCTGGCCGAAACCGCGCCGTCCACCCTGCCCTCGGTGCAGGTGCAGGAACAGCGCCGCGTGACCGGCGACTATGCCGGCGGTCAGGTGGCCGCCGGCAGCCGCGTCGGCCTGCTCGGCGACAAGGACTTCATGGACACGCCGTTCAGTACGGTCAGCTATACCGAGTCCTTCATCCGCGACCGCCAGGCCAAGGACCTGACCGACGTCATCGCCGCCACCGACCCCACCGTCTTCAGCAACGGCGTCACCGGCGCATGGAGCGAGAACTACGCGATCCGCGGCTTCGCCTCCAGCACCAGCGACACCACCTTCAACGGCCTCAGCGGCATGGCGCCGTACTACCGTACCTCGCCGGAGATGTTCGAACGCATCGAGGTGCTGAAAGGCCCCTCCGCGCTGCTCAATGGCATGCCGCCGGGCGGCTCGGTGGGCGGCGCGGTGAACCTGGTGCCCAAGCGCGCTGGCGAGCAGCCGCTGTTGCGGGTCAGCGCCAACTTCGCCTCCGATGCGCAGTTCGGCACCCATGTGGACATGGGCCGTCGGCTCGGCGCCGACAAACAGTTCGGCATCCGCTTCAACGGCGCGTACCGTGATGGCGATGGCGCGGTCGGCAAGCAGCGCAAGAAGGTGCAGCTCGGTTCGCTGGCACTGGACTGGCGCGGCGAGCGTGCGCGGCTGTCGGCCGATCTGTACAGCGCCGATGACCGTGTTGATGGCCCCGCACGTGGCGTCGGCCTGGCGCCCGGCGTCGCCATTCCGCGGCCGCCGCGTGGCGATACGCTGATCAACCCGGACTGGGCCTACGTGGACAGCCAGGACAAGGGCGCGATGCTGCGCGGCGAACTGGACATCAACGATAGCCTGATGGCCTACCTGGCCTACGGCACCAGCAGGACCGACTACCGCTACAACGGTTCGATCAGCGCGCAGATCCTCAACCCGGCGGGTGACTTCACCACGGTGATCGGCCAGCTCGGCTTCGATATCAGGAAGCAGTCCGGCGATGCCGGCCTGCGCGGCAGCTTCCGTACCGGCAGCGTGGGCCACCAATGGGCCGCCAACGTGACCCACTATCAGCATACCCAGAACGACTACGGCCGCCGCAGCGTGCCGGGCTGGGACTGGACCACCAACCTGTACAACCCGGTGTGGGGCCCGGCCGCGCCGTTCGTAGCACCACACATCTCGCATACCGAACTGCGGCTGGACAGCATCGGCTTCGCCGACACCTTGTCCTTTGCCGATGAACGTGTGCAGCTGACGCTGGGTGTGCGCCGCCAGCAGGTGGTCAGCGAGACCTTCAACGTGGCCACGGGTGCACGCACCTCACGCTACGACGAGAGCGCCACTACCCCGGCAGCGGCGCTGCTGGTGAAGGCGACCGACACGATCTCCCTCTACACCAACTACATTGAAGGCCTCAGCCAGGGCGCGACCGCGCCGATGACCGCTGCCAATGCCGGTGAAGTGTTCGCACCGTTCCGCACCAGGCAGAAGGAGCTGGGCCTGAAGCTGGACCTGGGCCGCTTCGCGCACACCTTCAGCGTGTACGAGATCAAGCGGCCGAGCAGCTACACCGACCCGGTCACGAATATCTTCTCGTTTGGCGGCGAGCAACGTAACCGCGGTGTGGAATGGGGCTTCTTCGGCACACCCATCGACGGCGTGCGTCTGCTGGGTGGCGTGGCCTACGTGCAGCCGAAGCTGACCCGCACGGCAGGCGGCGTGAATGAAGGACGCATCGCCACCGCCGTGGCGCAGCGGCAGGCCAAGCTGGGCGTGGAGTGGGATGTGTCTGCGCTGGAAGGCCTGACCCTGACAGGTAATGCCACGTCGATGTCGAAGCAGTACATCAGTGCCGACAACCGCCTGTCGGTGCCGGGGCGCACGTTGTTCGACGTGGGCGCGCGCTACAGCACCACGCTAGCCGGGCGGCCCCTTGCGCTGCGGGCCACCGTGAACAACGTGACCAACAAGTCTTATTGGGGCATGCCGTTGCTGTCCAGCCTGGCACTGGGTGCACCGAGGACGGTGCTGCTGTCGGCAACGATGGATTTCTGAGAAGGCATCCACGCATGGCGTGGATCTAATGTGGAGCCGAGCATAGGCTCGGCTCCACAGCAGAAGTTGGGGCCGGATTCCGTTGCCGAGCCAAGAGGATGAGACCCCGATGCAGGCTCACCTACCAGGCCATGCGCAAGCCCACTTGGCCACCTACGTTGCGATAGCCGCCGTCGCCACGCTGCACGCTCACGCCGCCCCACGCGCCCCAGCGCTGGCCCAGCTTCAGCTCGGCACCGGCCTGCACCTCGTAGCGGTTGCGCGGCACGTCCGCGCCCGGCGTGTCACCGTTGAACTGCAACGTGCTGGTGCCGCTTCCACGCAACCAGTTCACGCCCAGGTACGGCTGCACCGTGTTGCCGGCGGCAGTGCCATGGCCAAACACGCGCACGCCCAGGCGCCCGCTCAGGCCACCGGCGTCGGCGTGGTCGATCACCGTGCCATTGCTCTCCACATGGCGATCGGCGCGGAAGTCGACATGACTCAGCTGCAGCTGCGGCTGCACGTACAATGCGCTGGCGGCACCCTGCCACACGTTGAAGGTGTAGCCGGTCTCCAGCGACGCACTGGCCATGCGGGAGTCGTAGTGCTCCGGCGCCAGGCCGACGCCCTGCACGCGGTTATCGAAACGGCCGTACTGCAGGGCCGCATCGATGTATGCACCCTGCGTGCCGTCAGCCGCCTGCAACCAGGTGCCGTACACACCTAGCGCGCTGCCACGCACCCGACCCTTGGCGCTGTAGCCGGTCAGATCGGACACTGCGCTGCTGTCGGCACGCCCCGTACCCAACATCACGCCGAATGCAGCGTTGCCTCGGCGAACAAGGTCACTGCCGATCTGCAGCACCGAGGTGTTGCCATCGATCGACAGCTGACCGCCGACCGCGCTGAAGTCCGCCTGCTGCCGGCCCACGAGCGCCCACGCGGCACGGCCTTCATCCAGCGGGACGGTACCGATGCGGTCGTTCATACGATGGGAAAACATGTTGATGGCTGCCGACTGGTTTGCCAAGTACGCACCGGCTTCCGCGCGCAGCAGCCGAGGCGGAGTGATGGGGTCAACCGGATCGATGGGGTCAATCGGCGCACAGCCCGGCAGCGACGGATCGACCTGGCACGGGTCGGGCGTCGTCGGCAGTTCGGAACGCAGGTACCAGTTGCCCTCGCCACCAGCCACACCACCCTTGTGCAGGAAGTACTCATACGTACCGGCCACGGCACGTCCGGCCAGCGTGTAGCGGGCCAGCGACGCGCCATCAACCCGGATCAGTTCGATCCCGTCCAGCGTTTGCGCACCGATGCCGCCGACGTTGTTTACCACCACCTGCGCATCGCCCCGCGCGTCGCCATGCACGTACAGGCGGTCGATGGCCGAATCGTCCCCCTGCAATGCACCGTTGAACAGGAACGTCGCAGCGGTCGTATCCAGATCACCGGCCACGGTCAACGTGTTGAAACCGCGCCCGTCGGACAGTGCAAGGCCACTGCCGTTGACCTGCAGCGATTCGACCGCAGTATCGCCGGTCAACGTCCACTGGCTGCCACTGTCCAGCGAGACGCCGTGCAGCCGATCCGAGCGGCCCACCCACAGCGAGCCCTCCGACAGGTGCACGTGCAGCTCCGACTGCGGCGCCCGGCCCGCCGCCAGATCGTCGGGATTGATGACGATGTCGCCCTGCATCCGCGCGCCCTCCGCCAAGGCCACGTCGAAGCGACCGGCCACGGCCGCATCCAGCTGCACGGCGATGCCGTTGCCACCGTACAGCAGCGCGCCCTTGCCCAGCGCCAGTCCGGCATCACGCGTGGAACGGATCCAGGCACCGCCGTGCTGCTGGCTCACCAGCGATCCGCCATCAATCTGCAGGCGCCCGCCATCGTTGACCACTGTCGCCCACGAGCCCTCGCCTTCGGTCAATACGTGGGTGTCGTGCAGCACAACGTCGCCGGTGCCACCGGCCATCACGCCGGTCGCGTCTGTACCGGTGGTACGCACCACCGAGCGGTCCAAACGGACGGTGCCGCCCTGTCGCGCAACCACCGCCGAAGCCTGGTCGCCCTCGGTCGTGATCCAGGAACCCACCATGTCTACCGTGGGAGGCGTTGCGCCGACACGGCTGCCATCAGCCAGGAGGGCCGTTGCTCCGTGGCCCGATGCCTGCAACACACTCTCGTGGACCGTGGCCTTGCCACCTTCCAACCACAGGGCCACGCCGGAATCGGCCAGCGCGCTGAGGCTGGAACCGCGCACCTCCAGCGCGTTGTTGCCCGACGAGCGAATACCGTTCCCGCCACTGATGAAACTCGATTCAACCTTGGCCGTATTGCGCTCTCCGATGATGGAGAGGCCTGTGCCGGATCTGGCGCCTTCTACGCCTGCGGCAGCCTCAAGCCGGCTCTCGCCGACCAGGACGGTATGGTCACTACCCGTTATTGATACTGCATTGCTCCCGCTGGAAGAAACAATGCTGTTTCCAAGGGTGAGCTGGCTTCCATCGCCGCGGACCTGGACTGCTGTGTAGGTAGCGCTCAGCTGGCTGCCGGATACCGTGCCCACGCTACTGTTGAGGTCCAACGCGACGCCGCCGCTCAGCTCGCTGCCGGCGATATCCAGCTGCCCCTTGTAGGTACGTGCCGCGGTGCCGCCTCCAGCATGAATCCGGCTGGCGTAGACCTGTGCCATCCCTCCGTCGGCCAGCGACAGGCCCGCCGGATTGAATCCCTTTTCCTGGTCGCTCAGGACGATCTCAACGCCATGCAGTGCCACCCGTGCGCTTTCGCGCACAACGATGCCCTCGGGTTCGAAAAACGTCCCCGGTGCAGGCGGTTGTTCAACAATGCGGACATTCCGCAGCACGACCTCCGATGTTCCCGTGGCCAGGATGCCGGTGCGCGAACTCCCCTGCAGGTCCACCTGCACCCCCTCCAGCAGCGACGTCCCACCGGACGCTACGAAGGCCCTCTCGCTGTTCGCGGTGATCTTCCCGCCCCGCATCTGCAGGCTGCCGTCCTGTACCGAGATACCAGCGCCACTGCTTTCCGCCGTCGTGATGCCGACGTTCTCGAGGATAACGTCCCCTCCGTCCACCGAAACTCCGGTGCTTCGCCAACCTCCCACCGAAATGTCCATGTTCGAGACATGCACCGATGCCGCGGACCTCGCGGAAATGCCGTGTGCATCGCTTCCATTGGTCTGGATGCTGCCGCCATCCAGCACGATCCGGCTGCCGTCGCCTTCCGCCAGGACCGCTGGACGGCCGCTGCCCGACTGGTACAGGTTCACCGCGCCTGCAGGGACGATGGAACCGCCGTTGAGCGCGTGAAAGAGTGGACGGCTGGAGGCCCGATAGTCACCGGCTGCAGGCGTCTGCTCATCGCCATCGGCGATGACCTGCTGCGCCAGCACCGGGAAGCCGGCGAGCACGCCAGCAAGCAGCCCCAAAGAGGGGACGACACGTTGATTGCGACACATGAAAGCGCTCCGACGAAAGGCAATGTCGCAAATGGTCCCTTCTGTCGCAGAGGCCATCCATGCAACTTGTTGCAATCAGGCAGCACGGACGGCGGTGGGTTCATCTGGCGTTGCACGGCCCGCATTGCAGACCCGCGCTGGCGGCCAGGAACGCCGCCGGGCGTAGGCCCGGCGCTACAACGATGCTGTTGCTACCAGCGCCGTGCCACGCCCAGCTGTGCGCTCGTCTGGCGGTAGCCGTGATCACCACGCGAGACGTTGAGGCCACCCCAGGCGGACAGGCCGCTCCGGAACTGGATGCGTACCCCACTTCCCACTTCGTAGCGACTGCGCGGTGTAGTACCGGCGATTGTCTCGTTGCCGAAACCGAGCTCGGATCGGCCCGTACCGCGATACCCGTGGGCGGCCAGCCATGGACTGACCACTAAGCCCTGTCCTTCGGCACCCTGCCCCTCCAGGCGCAACCC
>Ga0308166_1002071_pt1 | contig 19296 bp, 21 predicted proteins | sample PhyCR2_2_FD_202137 | JGI IMG/M metagenome (GOLD analysis project Ga0308166, IMG submission 202137) | Phyllosphere microbial communities from UC Gill Tract Community Farm, Albany, California, United States - DLSLCC.R2 | ecosystem: Host-associated > Plants > Phyllosphere > Unclassified | place... | reverse complement strand
GTTATTATTTAACTATAGAAAAACTTTTTACATTGTCGTTATTTTTAGCTCCTTTAGGAGATATAAAAATAAAGCAATGCCCACCTATACACTGCTACGCAGCGTGTGGGGTCTACCGACGGTTGCCTGCCGCAGGCTAACACCGTTTCCTTCGGAAACAAGGTCAACGTCAACACCAGAGTTTTTCCTGCGAAAAACTAAAACCAGTGTAGTCGTATTGGAGATTTATATTTTGGTTTTATATTTAAATTTATATTGAGGTTGTTTTTATTGTATGGCTATTTTTCATCTTGATTTTAAAATTGTGAGACGTTCAGAAGGTAGGTCTTCCGTTGCGAAGGCTGCTTATCATGCTCGTTGCAGAATAACAGATGAAAGAACAGGTGATACCTATGATTATAGTCGCCGTACCGATTTATACGGGCATGTCATATTAGCACCAGTTAATGCTCCAGAACATATCGTAAAAGACTCTACAGCATTGTGGAATGAAGTTGAAAGAGTTGAGCGCCAGAGCAATGGTCAAACATCCCGTTATTTCGATGTTGCCATACCTGCCGAGTTAAACAATGACGACAAGAAAAGACTTGTCCTTGAGTATTGTCAGAAAAATTTCGTTGATAAAGGCATGATTGCCGATATCGCTTTCCACGATCTTGATAGCGATAATCCTCATGCTCACGTTATGTTGACATTAAAAACCATAGGCCCTGAAGGTTTTGGTAAAAAAGAAAGAAGCTGGAACGACAGAAAAATGTCTGTTTTATGGCGCGAATCATGGGCAGCTATGGCGAACAGCTATCTTGCTGCTGCTGGTTCATCAGAACGTATTGATCATCGTTCTCTTCAGGCCCAGCGCGAGGAAGCGTTAGAAAAAGCAGCAGTAGCTTTAGATAATGAAGAAAAAGCGTTATGGCTTGCTAAGGCCGCTGAAACAAATCGCCCTGCAATGAAACGTATCCACAGCGCTAAATGGCGTAGTAAAACAGCTCAAGAGCAAAGAGCCACAGAACAGGCTGTTCGTGATGAAGCTAAACAAGAAGCAGTTGAAGTCTACAAAACATTCAGCGAACTTGACCTTGAAATCGTCGTTGATGTCAGAAGCTTTACTGTCTCCGTTCTTGCTGAACCCGAAGAGATCGTATTACCAGAAACGCACTCCGGCTCTTCTACTCATGAAACACAAAGGCCTGTATTGGTAGCTCCAGTTCCTCATACTCATGTGCGTGGTGTTAAATCTTACCGTGATAAATCCAAAGTCAGTAAGGTTGTTGCTGGTAAGAAACCATCAGTCAGTATTTCTGATTCTGGAACAAATACTATACTGAAAACATCCATATCTCAAAACCCAAACAGGGCATCAAGAAGCGCCCCTAAACGTCTTAAAAGGAAACAGGCTACTCCACGTCAGGAGAATGTCTTTAAACGCTTTACAGACCTTTTAGTTGATTTTATCAGGGATAAATTCATATGGGCTAAAACAAACAAAACTAAAGTTGATAGTATCAGTGAAGAACATGATAAACGTATTGCTAAAAACTACGTCTATGATGAAGTATTAGGCTATCCTGTTCTACGCACTGAATATGAGAAACGAGCTAAGTTTAACCAAGATGACTACAAGCCAACACCGGATGAGATTAGACGTTTCCCAAGTCGTCATAAAAAAGAAATACCGGAACAAGATAATAGTTTGGATCTCACTCCAGCCATTCCATCCGAACAGGCAAAAATTAGTTGCTATCCAAGATTGAGGCCGCCGGGTTATCATAATGATAGAGAATCATAATACCAACGAAGGGCCTTATTAAATAAATCAGTTAGATTGCCAACCTTTATTAGACTTAACCAAAACAGCATTAGCATCAACGGATTCAACCATTCCTCTTATATCTTATTTATTGTATTGGAATTATTTCACCATCTATTTTAAAAACTCAAAATTAGCAACAAAATATAAATACTCAAGTTTTTACAAAAAATATAGATGCAATATTTCCAAATCACATAATTAAAAACTTGACTATATTACTCCTCACAAGATAAAATAAATAGCACTGGGAATAATATATAGAATACTCTTGTCATGTAAAGATACAAATACATCACTATATCGAGAACTGATTGATGACAAATAAAATAATTTGCTCTAATCAAGAAATTTCAGAGGATTTCAGTCTTAACATTTTATTTAATGTTCCTTTAGGTCTGCTTGATCCAAATCATCCTGCAATAAATCAGAATCTTCAAAAAAAAATTCTTCACGACCGTTATCATAAAAAGTTGATAGCAGATGGATTAGAAACTGGTCATTTCTTTTACGACCAGCAAGGTATTTTAAGATTTCAAACTAAACTACCAATTCACTCTTTTGCTGGTTTTATATTTGAAGCATTTGCGGTTAACACATTCAATGAAAGTATAAGAAGCATTGGGAAAAAAGCTTTTTCATGGTGCACAAACAGAAACCAATGTCGAGATGATTATATTGACCAATTCAAAGTAATTGGAACCGGTTTTGTTTCAACAAGAAGTATTTATCCTAATTTTTATTCCCCACAAAATAATTTTGATTTACAGTTTATTCGTAAAAACATTAAGCAGGAAATTGATGAGCCAGCTACTGTTCTTGGTACAACAAGGCCCGCAGGCATTCAGGTAAAAGCAATAACAGGTTCAGAATTTGAAGAGATAATAGAACCAATTCGCATTGGGAAGTACTCTCATGTTTTGACATTTTTACGTCATTCCGATGGAGTTCATAGCTATAATAAATGCATAGATATACTAAACTCAATGTATAGATCTGGTCAATTGCAACTATCTGAAAAAGATAATATAGAGAAAAGAATTGGCCACCCTGAAATGTTTGGAATAGACCAGCGAGATGTAGATGATTATTATAGATATATTCTATATTGGTATTCAGGCCGCGCAAATAGCGACCAATTCATAGCCGATGGAATTGGATTAGAGGTTAAAGGGTACAAATATCAAAATGGTCTTTTAATTCCCGACAGCTAATAGAATCCAGAAATAAATATTACAAAGTATTTACGTGTAAAACCATACGTTAATTTATATGTATGGTTTTTACTAAGAAACGTAATTACATCCTTCGCCTAAACACAACATTGTCAAAGAAAATTGCCTTACCAGCTATAAACCCAACAGCCGCAATTATTGGTAGGCTGATAGTAGCTCCCGCCATACCTGCAGACATTCCGATCAGTATAGACAGGCCGAAGGTCAATACTATAACAACGAAAGCATACCAGCCGGGGTAGGTTCCATATAGAACAGTCGCCATGCAGCCGGTGCAGACATGAACCCCTCTCTGGCTTTCCTTTAAGCAAAATGGGCACTTGATAGTATTGTTTTCCATTATTTGCTCCTTAATTGGCTTTCCAACTGTAAATAGACCCGTTTTAGTTCCAGGCATTTTTTGAGATCCCGGCCAAATGATTGTGTTGCCGATATTCCTCCGGCGTCATATTGTTCAGTGATTCATGCGGGCGTTCACAGTTATATTCTGGCACCCACCTTTCCGTGATTTCCCGCACTTCATTCAGCGTTCTGAACAGATAAAAATCGAGTATTTCTGTACGGTATGTTCGGTTAAAGCGCTCAATAAAAGCGTTCTGCGTCGGCTTACCCGGCTGAATAAATTCCAGTTTTACTGCATGTTGCTCTGCCCATTCAGCCAGTGCAAGTGAGATAAATTCCGGACCATTATCCATGCGAAGCATGACCGGATAGCCGCGATTTGCCGCAATCCTGTCGAGTACACGGACCACGAGCAAAGCTGGCAGATTCAGATCGATTTCAATCGACAATGCCTCACGGTTAAAGTCATCAACGACATTGAACGTGCGAAAACGACGGCCACAGACCAGAGCATCATGCATAAAATCGACAGACCAGCTCTGGTTTAGCGCTTCCGGTGTGGCCAGTGGCGAGGGATTACGCACCGGCAACCGTTGTTTGCCTTTACGGCGAAAATTCAGCTTCAGCAGACAATAAATACGATGGATCCTTTTGTGATTCCACGGGTATCCCTGCCGCCGCAGAACCTGGAAAAGTTTTGGAAAACCATACCGTGGGTATCGCTCTGCCACTGCCTGCAACGCGACAATAACGGGTTCGTCACGCGTGGTATCAGGACGGTAATGATAAACCGTTCTGCTCAGGTTCAGACTCCGGCAGGCCTGACGGATACTGAGTCCAAATGTCGTTATCAGATGAGTGACCAGCTCACGCTTAAAGGCTGGTTTTAAAGCTTTTTTTCGATAACGTCTTTCAGCGCCCGGTTCTCAAGGCTCAGGTCGGCAAACATCTGTTTGAGACGCCGGTTCTCGTCCTCAAGATCCTTGATCTTTTTAATATCAGAAGCCTCCATGCCGCCGTATCTGGACTTCCAGTTGTAGTAGGTGGCTTCAGAGATACCGGCCTCCCGGCAGACATCTTTGACGGTTCGTCCGGCTTCAACCGATTTAATTACGGCAATGATCTGATGCTCAGTAAAACGGGCTTTACGCATAGCGATCTCCTTTGTTGGCAGAGTGATTATGCCGGAGGATCTCTAAATGTGAATGGCACGATTATGCGGGATACTTACAGTGACAGCAGCATGTTGAACGTTGCCGTTTCCCGTGCTAAGGACAGTTTTCTGGTCTTTGGGGATATGGACCTCTTCGAGATCCAGCCGGGCTCTTCGCCCAGAGGATTACTGGCGAAATACCTGTTTGCGTCCGCAAATAATGCGCTGCAGTTTGAGTTCAATAAACGCCCAGATTTGAGCACTGCTCAAACACAGATATCTACCCTACACGGGGCAGAAGAGCATGATGCCTTTCTCAACCAGACGTTTGACTCAATCGGGAAGAGCATCACGATTGTCTCTCCTTGGTTAATCTGGCATAAGCTGGAAGAAACCGGATTTCTGGCATCAATGAAACGTGCTCTTTCTCGCGGAATTGATATCACAGTCGTGACGGACAAGAGTTTCAATACCCAGGCTTCCAGTTATGAACAGCGGATAGAAAAACGGCAGCGCCTTGATGAAGCTCTTGGAAAGCTAGAAGAGTTCGGTATATCAACCAGACTTGTTGACCGCATACACAGTAAAGTGGTCATTGGTGATGAAGAGCTCTTGTGTGTCGGTTCATTCAACTGGTTCAGTGCATCTCGTGATAAGAACTTCAAACGTTACGACACATCAATGGTATATGTCGGTGATGCTTTAAAAAATGAAATTAAGATCATTTATTCCAATTTGGAGCAACGTTTATTGGAATAAATGTAGGGCATGTTTTTTATTATTATTGTATCTGTTGCCGTTCTGTCAGTTTCAGAACGGCGCTCATAACTTATTGAAGTTTCTTTATGAGCCTGTTGTTCTGAGGGGGTTTTAGTGTTTCTAGGTGTGTGTGAAATTATATTGCATTATCGGTTGTAGTATTTATAACTATTCTTTTTGCCCATAATATTGATTTTGTTATTTTTTTAAAGTGATAACTTACGTGTTTTGTGCGATTAAATTATGAGGTTATATGGTTTCTTGCAATTATGAATTTTAAAGTAGGCTGCTTTATTAAATAGTAGATGAAGACTTTTTAAACAGTCTTACTTAACTAAACAGCATTAGGTGAGGATGTTATCGTGAACAATATTATTAACGTTCATCAAATGATGGCCTGTTCTATGACTATAAGGATGTTTTTAAATGAACGAATTCCCTGATGGTCTACCATACGAATTTATCATTAAAGCTATTAAGGCTTATGATGAAGGGTTTTTACATCGCTTCAAAGAAGCTCGACTTTATGAACTTGAGTTTGAGGGACGTCGTTATCCTTCAAAAGCCATTGCTGGAATAGCTGCATCACTAATGACCGGCAAGAGTTTTACGCCTCAAGATTTCTCAGGTGGTATTAACTCAAAATGCGTAAGGTTATTGATAAAGCAAGGATTTAAAATCATTCAAGATAAAAATCATGCTTTACCTGTTCAGGATTTTCTCTTTCCAGATGAAGTACCCAATGAATCTCAATATGTTGAGGGTGCTGTAATGCAAGTAATGGTCAATCGATATGAACGCGATCCAAAAGCCCGCAGCGCCGCCGTTGCTTATCATGGTCATCAATGCAAAGTATGCCAAATTGATTTGTCAAAAATCTATGGTGATATTGCTAAAGAATTTATCCATATTCATCATCTCAAACCGCTTTCTAAAATAAAAAAAGAGCATTCTCCTGATCCCATTAAAGACCTTATTCCCGTTTGTCCAAACTGTCATGCAATGCTACACCGTAAAAATCCACCATTTACACCAGAGGAGATCAAGGATATGATTTTTAAAAATTAATTTGAAAATTATTATTCATTTTACTCTTGGGTTTGATAATGAGTTATTGTCTAATTTTTATCTAAGGATTATTCTTGTTTTGAGAGTTGCATTTATTAGATGGATGGACTCTCATTTATTTGATTTCAAAAAAGAAAGTCATTGCTTAATGATAAAACACATATTTTTAACCCACTCAGGCAGCACCTCCCCGTACCATCCCAAATACTGCGCCAGTTCCGGCTTCCTCCGCGCATTCAATATCAGCACCACTTCATTCACAATCCACGCTTTAGCAAGGGCGATCTCTTTCGCCAGCACATCCGCATTAAACCTGCTATTCAACTGACAATAGCGTCTTGCTAAAACTCGAAAGTCTTCTTCTCCGCCCATCCCTTTGACCAAAGGCGCTAAATCTATCGCTGGGTTACCCAGGCCAAAGCGTTCCCAGTCGAACAGCACCAGTTCGCCATTCTCTCTCTTTCCCCAGTTACCTGCATTGGTATCACCGGAGATCACGCAATGCGGTTCAAAAAGAACATTGCTGTGCTTCTGCATTGCCCGAAACTGCCGTTCCGCCTGAGCAGGCAGGCGAAGCAGATCGAGGCAGCCTTCAAGTGCTGCCTCGTCCCACTGATGTGTGCTGAACGTCCATGAGGGATCAGACGGTACAGAATGTAATCGTGCAATAACGGAAAGGAACGCATCGCCCGTAACAGCGTCTTGCTGGATGAGTTCAGGAATATATTCGAGTACGAGCTTTCGTTGTTCGTAGCAGGCTGATTTCACCACGGGCGTCAGAATGCCAAGCTGGGCCAGAAGAGGAGCGGCATCGCGGTAGAAAGCATATTCCACCTCGCTTACCGGCGCTTTCTCAATGGCACAGGGCTTACCATCTTCATCCGCAAGTCGTTTTACGCGGGCACTACCCATTTTCGCTATATCGGCGTCGGTCATAGTAACTCTGCATTTACTCTTAACGTTAAAGACCCAGCTCGCCCCCACCTCCGCAGGAGCAAGCCCCATCAACTTTACTAGTCAGTCAACCCAATCGCCTTCATCATCCGCTTTCTCATATGCACAGGCAATGACGCCAGTTCCTCAATCGTTCTTACCCGCGTCCCGTTGATCACATCCCTGGGCTTAAAGCTGATAATGATCCGCCCCCAGGTCACTTTCACATCCAGTTGCGCACCAATGGGAAACCCCGCTGTTTTCAACCAACAGCCCTTCAGGGTAATCGCTGGAACGCGGCGATAATTTGGAGTGCGGGTCACATAACCCACGGTCGCATAGCGCTGGGTATAGTTTGGCTCTTTAGGTTCAGTGTGGCCTGAAATACAATCGAAAGCAGTCATGATGACTATTCTCCGTAAATAGTGATTGTGATCAGCGATGCGGATGTGTTGCCCCACATTCGTATCGCGCTAAATGACCGGAACATTTAATCAGGCAGGTAAAAACGCAGCGAGAGTGAAAATAAAAAACTGCGAAAGGCCACGCAGAAGACCCCCCGCTCTTTTCAGCTGAATTCATGCATTTTCGACGTTGATTCAATTCCCCTCGGTTAACCCGCAAAGGATCGCCATGTTGCAAAAAGACGCTTTTCCCAGCAGGACCAAATGGACCATTATCACGATTGGGATGCTGGCCGGGCTGACAGGGGCGCTGCCCAATGCGCTGCATTTGCCGGCGAGCTATGCGCGTTATCTGTGGCCACTTTCATTGGGCGCGGCCAGCGTGCTTGCGTTCACCCTCAACCGCCTGATCGCCGTTAAACCCTGGCTGTGCGCGCTTGCGGTATTGCCGTTTATTGCGTTGATGACCGGCTGGCAGCACTAGAATTTTCCTGCGTCTCATGATGATGACTTTTATTTCAGAAACAGTGGCGCAGTCCTGCTTATGCTCGGTCTGGCGATGCCGTTTCTCGTCGCTTTCTGCCATGAATCGCCAACGCCGAACAATAACCTCTCCCGCAGTGCAATCATCGTCGAAGCGATGTGGCGCAACACTTTTACGCTGTGCGTGACCGCCATCATGACCGGGCTGTTCTGGCTGGTGCTGTTGCTGTGGAGCAAACTCTTCAGTCTGATCGGCTTTAGCCTGTTCGAGCGGCTCTTTTTCAGAAATGACTTTTTCCCGTCGATGGCGACCGGTGCGGCCATAGCGGCGGGCATTGTATTTTGTCGACGTTTGCCAGGCGCTGTCGGTGTTTACCGCAACGTCATCACGCTGGCGGTGGGCGTGATAGTGCCGTTGCAGGCGATCTCCTTGCTGCTGTTCCTGGTCTGTTTGCCCTTTACCGGATTAGCGATTATCCCCAAATCGTTCTCGGCCGCCACGCTGCTGCTGACCATGACGTTGCTGATGCTGATATTCAGCGCGATGGCCGGTATAAAAGAGCAGAACGAACCACGCTGGCAGCGCGTAAGCGCCCAACTGGTGCTGGCTGCACTGTGGCTGACGCCGCTCCTGGCCGGTCTGGCTGTCTGGGGCTTATGGCTGCGTGTTGCCGATTATGGCTGGACGGTGGATCGGGTTTATGGCGCTGTAATCGCGTTTATTGCTTTTGCCGGCTCGCTGCTGATGGTGTGGTTCCAGCGACCGGTCAGGTCGCAGGACGCCAACAGCATGAATACCTATATCGCGCTGATGCTGGCGTTAGCGTCCGGCGGCTGGTTTTTACTGCATTCGCCGGTGATCGATCCCTGGCGCATCATGGTCACAAGCCAGCATGCACGTTACGAACATGGCAAAGCAAAAGCGGACGCGGGGGATCTCTATGTATTGAGCACGGCGGGGCGACGTGGGAACAAGCTGTTGCAGACGCTGAATGACCATCCTCAGTGGCTTGAGGACCCTGTAAGAGTAAAAGTCATGCTGATGCAGATCCTGGCAGGGCATAACACGACAGACATTCAGCCCGATATCAGCACGCTCAGGCAGGCTATCCCGGTACGTCCGGGTAGCGAAACGCCACCGAAAAGCTGGTGTCAGGCACAGAAAGGCTCAGAACAGGCGTTGAGGACCTGTCTGGCGGATGTGGGTTCCTGCCTGGTGTGGATGCAGGATCTCAACAACGATGGCTCGTCAGAAGTGCTGTTATACAGCCCACACTCATCCCTCATTTTTATCTATACCTTGCGCGGCAACACATGGCAGCAGATTGGAAGCGCGAACGTGCCGCAAAGCGCCGATAGCGCTATGCGTAAAGCAATGCCTGACACAGTGCCAAAAGCGTGGCGCGATCTGGAGATTAACGGCCAGCGCTTGTCGGTGGATTACTATGGCTATGAGGGGCAGTAGGGAGAGTCTCAGGCTTTGATGTTTTCCCAACTCAGACCAAAGCGCGAAAGGTACTTTAGTTGCGCAGGCTATCGGTGTTATCGGGAGACGGCCATCTGCCGTCGATATGTTTTAGAGGGCTGGTACGATACAGGGTAGAGCGTGTTACGTCTGATGTGATTCATTGTTCTCAAAGAAATGCCAAATAATTTTTAAACAGATGTGATCGCGTCGTGTGATTGCTCAAAATTTAGTCTTTTTCTGAAATCACGTACAAGAAAAAATCGCGTACAGCCGGAGAATGAGAAGGGCAAACACTACACTTCTTATGGACAGGGCGAAAAAGTGATTAACATCGAAGAAAAAATTGAAAAACATATTCAATCATTTCCAGCATCATTAATTAACTACCTGAAAAGCGACTATGAAGAAGACTTAATGGTGGTTATAGATGATTTACTACCTGGTGATATAAAAACAGCAATGGAAAATGAGGCGCGCGAACTATTGGCAGAGGAATCGTTGCGTCGGGAAGTAATTATTGCTGAAAGTGGTCATACACCGCGCGCTTATGATAGCGTGGGCAGAAATGCGATTCGGGAAAGAGGGAAGTATATACCGGCTTTTTTTGATAGCCCAAGCATTCTTAATTTTTTTATGCAAATAACCGGTGAAAAGTTACACCGTGTACCTTATGAGCCCGAAGAGTTTATAATTAATTCACAAAATAAAAGTGGTGATACGCATGGATGGCATTGGGATGATTATTCCTATGCATTGGTTTGGGTCATTGATGAACCAGATGTTCTTTCAGGTGCTCGCGTTGAATATGTTCCACGTATTCCCTGGAAGAAAAAAGAAACACGTGAGTGGATTAAAAACGTTTTAAAAGATAATACAATTTTTAGCCACCATGTCTCACAAGGACAATGCTATCTGTTGCGGGCTCGGGATGCCCTGCATCGAATTTCCCCTCTCACTTATGAGTCTCGCCGAACGGTTATTGTCTTCACCTATGCCAATGATTTCGATCTGGCGGATGAAAGTCTTACGCATGATTCAATGGAAGCCATTTATCCTCAGGATACACAGGCTTAATTAAATAAAGGGAAGTGAAAATGTCGAAAGAAACTTCACTGGGCGGAATGAACGATGACACAGGTTTCCCCGTATTTTTTACGGAAATATCAGACTGTCTGGGACGCTATGAAAATTACAAGGATGCGGCCAGAGCAATAGCAGAAAAATTTCCTCCCAGTAAGTTTCCTCGTTTGCTCGACATATGCTGTGGCATAGGAAAAATGAGCGTTTCACTTTTTGAACTGGGTTACGAGGTTGTGGGGTTAGATTTATCTCTTGAGCAGTTATCTGTTGCTAAAAAGATGTGTAAAGGACCGGTATATATCCATGCAGACATGGGTAATCTGCCTAAAGACAAATTCGATATTCTTATTAATGTCTACACGAGTTTTGGCTACTGCAGCACTGAACATGAAGATTTGGCCGTTTTGCCCGAATGGTATGAAGCCCTAAATCCAGGAGGCATACTGATAATGGAGTTGGCCGATATGGACAGAGCCAGGAATCGAATAGATGTATCTGGCAGATTAATACGTATGAATAGTGGTGTGACTGAAATGCTTTTTATGGATTGGGAGAAAAGGATTCTGACGGTAAATTACGACAAAGATGGTCAGTCATGGTCATGTTCAACGCGACTCTACGAAAAAGAATTTTTACAAAATGCGTTAATAAATTGTGGTTTTTCCAGCGTCGAGCTTTATGGTGATTTTTTACAAAAGCCGAAGGGGAAAGACGATAATTTGCTTGTCATTGCGCGTAAAGGATTATAATTATGAGAAATGTTATCTGCATTGTGGATGCCTATTCAACGGGCGCTGATCTGGCTCCAGTTTTTAAGAAGTCAGGATGGCAATGTATACACGTTCAGTCTAATGCTGTTATTCCGGATGATTATCTGCCTTCATTTATTCCAAAAAACTTTGATTTTCTGATGGTCCCTGACTCAGATGAGTTAAGTGGATTCGAAAGTATCATTGAGAAATTACAACTTTTTGACCCGGCATATATTATCCCGGGTACAGAGACAGGCGTCAAAATCGCTGACTATCTTTCCCATCGTTTATCTAAACCCGGTAACGCTTGGGAAAGCAGTACCCTGCGACGAAATAAATTTCAAATGCAGGAGGCGCTTAATGATGGCGGACTTTTATCTATTCCGCAATTTGTCACCGATGATGTCATTAAAGCGGTAGACTGGGCAGAACAGCATCAATGCTGGCCGGTGGTTGTTAAACCTGTTGACAGTGCTGGAGCTGATAGTGTCAGGTTCTGTGAAAACCACGTGGAGCTGGAAGACGCTTTCAATAATATTCTTGGTAAGAAAAATAAACTCGGTCTGTTTAACAGCACTGTACTGATTCAGAAAAGACTACGCGGTCAACAGTTTATCGTCAATGCCGTCAGCATGGATGGCATGCATCTCATCACTGAAATATGGACAGATGATAAAATACCCGTTTCAGATGCTTCCTTGATATGTGAAAAAGAAATCCTTCTTCCTTTTAGGGGAGAAATACAAAACACACTTGTCTCATATATGAAAAAGGCGTTAACACTTCTGGGTGTTGATAATGGTCCTTCACACAGCGAGTTAATCATCACTGAACAGGGGCCTGTTTTGATTGAAACAGCTGCGAGAATGCAAGGTACTATTATGCATGATGCGGTAATTTCTGCACTTGGGTACAGCCACGTTACCCTGACTGCTGAGCGATATATCAACCCGAATGCTTTTTTGGGTAAAATCCATGATAAGTATAATCTCAAGAAAAATCTTTATTGTGTGACACTTTCTTCAAAAGAAGATGGTGTTGTCAAAAATAACAGATGTAAAGAGTTAATCGGTCAGTTTCCATCCTATTTTGGATTAATGCATACACCTGAAAAAGGTGAAAATATTTTTCGCACCACAGATCTGTTTACAAATCCTGGAATTATTTATCTTTGTCATGATTGTGAAGATCAAATTAAACGTGATTATATAAAGATACGCGAGCTTGAAAGTGATGGTTTATTGTTTGAATTGATGTGAGAAAATCATGGAAATAAAAACTGGTGCTGTTTTTGGCCTCATTATGGTGTTAATTTATAATTTCCTTGATGCAGGAAAGGAAGTTTATTCTGGCCACTTGGTGCAAAGTTTGCATCCAATGCTGGTGACTTTTATTGTATTTTCAACAGTCCTGGTTTTTTTTCAATGCATATTCTTGGTGAAATTAAGCAGGGGTTATATTATTCCTTTGCAGTATCCTGTTATCATTACACTTTTAAATATAACTACTGTGGGTTCTTGGGTGACTTTTTTTTATTGCCTTCGTTATATAGAGCCAGCTATTGCTTCGGCAATAATTACAGGATTTGCCCCGCTCATTATTGTTCTTATTTCTCCATTTTTATACCGTAATGAGAAAAGGCAATATAGATTAAGTTTACTTCTGGGGATCGCTCTGTGTTCGTTATGGTTGAGCATCATCAGCTTGCAAGGTGATAATAAAAATTATAGTTACAGTAATTATGAAATAGTGGCTGGAATTTTTTTAGCGATTTCCTGTGCTTTCTTCAGTATCTTGTCGAATATACTGAGTAAGAAACTGAGTGACAGGAAATGTATTCCTGAATCAATCATGGCTCACAGATTTTACCTGACCATCATAGTTACTTTTAGTTACATTTATGATGTTAATACTGAACATCTAAGCGATAGTGGCCTGTTCCCGGGCGTCCTTTTTCTGGCTATATTAGGAGTGATATTGCCTTTGTGGTGTCTTCAGTATGCTATTAAACATTTAGCACCCGCTAAGGTTATGATTTTTATGTCCATAAGCCCTGTGTTTACTTATGTGTTTCAGCTTTTAGATCCCAGGTTGTCTCCAACCTATTCATCGCTCGTGGCCATCTTGCTATTGTGTTGTTTTTCACTCGCCACCGAGATTTGGCAAATCAGACATAAAGGAAGAACTCTGGACAATGGCTATAACGGCGTACCGGAAGATAAGCGGAGTTGAGATTACTTTCTCAGACAGCACTGCTCATGCTTTTCCTAAGCATTCACATGATGAATTTTACATTGGTGCCAATGTCTCAGGACGTGAAAAAATCTGGCTGGACGGTAAGAGTGATGAAGCAAGCGTAAACGAAATCACAATTTATAATCCAGGCCAGGTACAGTCAGCGATTCCTACGCCTTACACATGGCTTTACTATAGTTTTTATATTCAACCCGATATGTTAAGAAGCCTGTCGGGTTTTCACGATGATGAAGAATTTAAACGCAGCATTTTTTGCGCTCCGGATACCGCTCAGCAGATTCGGGAAACGGCACGATTTTCCCTTGATTCCAGCAACAGTAACGGAGAAGTGATTGAACACCTGTCGTGCCTTTTGAACACTGTTATAAACAGAGCTGGTGTTCGCTATAAATGTGAACTTGGTCATAATGATAGTTTATTAGCGGAGAAAATTGCCTGCCGTTTAAAAAGTGAAATGTTATCTCCACCGTCCCTCATTGATTTAGCTGCCGAAAATTGCGTTACACCTGTGCAATTAGTTCGTATTTTTAGCCACACTTACGGTTTGCCGCCCCTTGCGTGGCTCCGATGTGAAAAACTCAAATTATCGAAGCAGCTTATTCTTAGTGGGGAAGCCATTTCTGCGGTAGCTGCAGATCTTGGTTTTAGCGATCAAGCTCATTACACACGTAATTTTAAAAATATGTTCGGCATCACACCTGGAGCGCTTTACAATATTGTGAATAATGTTTAAATGTAATTTTATTGCAACCCAAAGCTAATTAATTTTTCTTGTTTGTGTTTATGATTTTATTGAATGGTAGGATTAATCTATGATAATGCAATGAAGTGGTTTTTGATTAAGTTTATCTTTGTTAGTAAAATATGAATGGATTTTTCCGAAGGTGTTTAAAATAAAGTAATATTACGATTGAATAAGGGGTTAAATAAAGTGAGGAATTGGCTGCATTATTTTAAGCAAAGTTATGGCATTGGAAAGCCGAATTTTTTTCACAAGCACGGTGCTGGTTCATAAAAAATCATATACCTTAACTATGAGTTAAACTATGCGTTTTTTATAAACTAAAGTAACAAGCCAGTCAGAGATTTTCGAGTTTGTAAAGCGACTGAGTATGCTTTCTCCCCGTCATGTGATCAATGTTATGCAGCATCCCTTGGCTGAACAGGCGGTTTTGCTTGAGATATGTCAAGAATTACCTGTCCCGCATTACGTGAACATAACTCAGTGATTCAGGAAGCGATTAACAATGAAAGACGATATCGATCAGCTTTTTTTCGCGCTTGTGCGCCGCCACAATGGCTTTTACCTGTTTAACAACGTAAAGAATCAACAACTGCTAAACTGCAATTCTTATATCGACGCTGATATGCAATTAGATGCTGGTGAAGAGGAAGACCTGATGGATAACTTTTTCGAAGAATTCCATGTCAAGAGGGGCAGTTTTAAGATTCAAACGTACTATCCAGATGCCCCTTTTTCATGAAATCCCTTTAAGAAAATTGAACCCATACTCGTGCCTGATTTTACGATCGGTATTAGGAACTGTGCGCCCGTCGCCTGATATCGAAATCCGTTCGTATAATTTTGTAATTACGCTGAATGCTTTGCACCTGTGAAGCCCGTTGATTACAACGAAGACGCAGTAGGGCTCCGTCATGACTTTATCACCCTGTGGTGCCGTTTTCTCTTGATAATCTGGTATACAGACCCGTAAGGCGCTTAACGTCAGGATAAAAATGAAAATCAGAGAAGAAACTCTTATGCGGTCCGGTTTCACGTCACGTGAGCTGGGCAGAATAAAAAACATCTTGCAACGCTCCGGTGATACCCTGGACAAAGCCATTAGCGACCTGGCCCGACGCTTTATAATTGCTGCTATCGCCGTGACATTTTTCCTGATGGTGTTCTTTGTCCTGCTTGTTTTTGGGTCACCCCAATCTGCTATCCCGGGTGCTATCGGTCTTGCCTGTGGTGCTGCTGTTGCAGCATTCTCCCAGCCACCTGTTATCACTTATAAAGCCTGGCGTTTCAGACGCGCTCAGCGCGGTTGATCGCTGTTTTTGCTGTCGTGAAGCCGTTCGAAAATGGCCCTGGCCTTCACTCCGTAGTTCACAATCTTCATTGTCAGCTGTGACCTGTCCATCGTGTCTATTTTCCGGAAGTAGTTGGTCGGTAGCCACCTAAAAAGCCTCCATGCTTACGCCGCAGGAGTCGCTGCGATGGGCAAATGCCAGCGGTTCGCTGGCAATCGGTAAGCGTGGCCCAATGGAAGGCACGTCGACGCAGGCCCAGATCAGGCAGGTTTTGAGGAAGACAGGCTAAAAATTAAGCTATAAAATTAACGCCTTGGCTTTTCTGCCTCTCCAGCGTCTTAGGCCTTTAAAGAAGTTAGTGCTGTCGTTGTGTTATAAAATTGAAATTTCTCAGCCATTATAAATAACGACATGCATTCTTTTTTATCATTGATTTTACCGCTGGCGCTTATCATTTTGCTGATTAAGTATTTTTTTCTGCCGATGTTCAAGCGAGACGATTTCTTTGCTGCTAAGGGCGAGTTGAAGAAGATTTCTATCGATACACCGCTGCTTAACCGTCTTGGGATGAATACGGAGGATTACTACTACGACGCAGATTTTCTCTATCAAAAACGCAAGGAAGACATCCTTAATAAAATCGCGCTGGGCCAAATCATTCAGGTGAGACCGACCGGAACGAAGATCGGCAATCGTCGTGTCTGGCAGGTTCGTTATCGCACAGGTGTCTCGCGGACAGAAAAAACATTGAGCATTCTGAATAACTACTCGCTATTTAATCAGGATTTTGCCGGTTTTCTTTCAGCCGTTCGGGCGGCCAATCCCGAGGCTGAAGTAGAAAAAATGACAATCTGGCGTATATAAACACTTGTATATAGGTGTTGAAACACGGCTGGAAATGGCACTTTATATCACGTTATTGGCCCGTATAAATTTTTTAATGGGAACCAACCATCTTACGGAAAGCTGAATGATTGAGGATGAATGCTGGACCCCGTGCTTCCGGGGCAGGTTAGTGGGTTCAACAGAATATGACAGTCTTGCTATGACCTCTCGTATAAATCTATTCCAGCAAAGGACATCCCATGCACGCTGAGCCAATAACCCCCCAGGCTTCTGTTCTTTCATCAAGAAATGCCGGCTTTATTATTGCAGCGCGTTTTATCTCAGACTTTGGCGCATTCCTGAACATGGTTGTGTTATCGACATATGTTTATGTGATCACGCAAAGCGTGTTCCATGTCAGTGTATTTCTGGCGAGTCGTGTCGCGGGTGGCATCATTGCAAGCGTGATAGGCATTCCTTTTTTTCGTCGTTTTCACGGCTATTTTTCACTGATTATTTTCGATGTGCTACGTGCAGCACTGCTCGTATTACTTTTAATATTGCCGGTAAATACGCAGATTTACCTGTTGCCAGCCATCGCTTTTGGTATTGGTCTTGGAAATTCCATGTTTTCCATTGGCCTGAATAGCCAGTTACCATGGTGGGTAATGGCATCGCATCGCGTCTCTACCAATGCCTGGCTTACCTCCGTTTCATCAGTTGGTGCGGTAGCGGGGAGTTTGATTTCCGGGATTCTGCTTGCCGCGAGTGGCTACCAACAGGTTTTTATCGTGAATATCATGACTTATCTTGTCGCAGGGTTGTACATTGTGTTTTTACGCTATTTAGAAACACCGGTTATTACCCCAACCGCTGCGCCGCGTAAGGAGTGGCATAACCTGATTACGGGTTTACGAACAGCACCCTTACTGGCTGGAATGTTGATCGTCACGCTGACCGACACCTTAGGCAGCGCGGCGCATAATGTTGGTTTTCCCATTCTGTCGAAGCTGATGACGCCAGATTCTGCGGGCAAGACAATGGGACTTCTGCTGGCTGTGTGGGCAAGCGGTAAATTTTTAGGTGCGCGCCTTGCCAGCTATTTATCACGTAATAACCTAGGGCCCGGTATCGAGAGGCTGTTCTTTATCGGTGTGGCGTTGATGTCTTTAGGCTTTATTGCCGCCTTTCAGCAGACTGCTGTGCACATGGCGCTCGTGTTCATCATTTTTGCGGGCATCGGCGATGGTATTGCGGATGTGTGTCTGATTTCAAGTATTCAGCGCGAACCGGACATGCTGAGACTGCCGGTCTTTAGCCTGATGACCTTGTTTCAGATGACGGGCTTTTGTGTGGGCATGCTAATTGTTGCTCCTTTTTATGCATGGCTTGATCCTGCGCTGGTTATTATCATCTTTCACGGTCTTCCGCTGGTGACGTTGGTGATAGTTGGTTTGATTACACGACGATTTTAAGCATTTGAATCTTGATAGCCACAAAAAATGTACCTTCATCCACTTACACAGACAGTCGATAAAAACCGCATAGACGCGCTGTAAGGGAAAACGGCAACCCACCAGTAACTGGACCAACGTGCCTTGCGTTGCCAATGCTGCCAGGCAAAGGCGCGTCATCCACGACTTTGCGTCGGCGAGCAGATCAGGATGGTGCATGAGTAAAGGCTGATCATGGTGCCAACGTGGCCGAGCTAATGCGTTACCGGGCTTTTCAAGGGAAAAATAAACGAGCATTCGACGAAACCAAAAGGATGTAGTGCTCGTTGTAACCGAAGATAAACCAAAACCAACAATCAAGGCCTTCTCACGATGAAAGTCATTCTGGTCAGACACGCGGAAACAGAGTGGAATGTACAGGGCATTATTCAGGGGCAGTGCGACAGCGCAGTGAGCGAACGTGGCAGACGCGAAACGGCTGCATTAGTGGCCGCGCTGGCAAAAGAAGATCATGTCGTTGAGTGTGTTTATGCCTCTCCACTAGGGCGAGCATGGCAAATGGCTCAAACCCTGGCTCAACGCTTCGCCTGTCCAGTGATTGCGGAATCTGCACTTAAGGAACAGGCATTTGGTATGTTTGAGGAAATGAACATAGCTTCACTCGCATCTGACTATCCTGCTGAAGCTGAGGCGTTATTTTCATCATATGCTGATTATTGCCCTCCAGGTGGCGAATCGCTGGCGCAGTCAACGCACAGAATGATGCGGTTTTTGCATTGTCTTGCGGACGAGCAAAAACACCAGACTGTTTGCCTCGTTTCACATGGGCAGATCATTCAGGGAACGCTTGCCATGCTTAAAGAGGGAAACCTTGTTAATTTTGCCCGCTATGCTCAACCCAACGCGAGTTACTCCATATTTGAGTTGATTGATGGGCGCTGTACTGCGCTTAAATGGGGCATCGCCTCGCATTTGCTTCAGTGTTAACTTTGCGGTTTCTGCTATCGCTATGTGGCGGATTCTGTGTCCGCCAGGATTAGTGAATCCTCTGAGCGCACTTATCTCAGCGACACCAAAAACCCCACCGCCACCAACGCATAAAACCCCGCACAGATCAGATCGAAACTGCGCCGTGCCCGATTGAGATACGTCTCCGCCATTTGCGAAGCAAAAATCAGCGCATACAGGCTAAATATCATCACCCCGGTCAGTGCGCAGGTAGCAACCAGAACATAGCTCT
>Ga0308166_1002068_pt1 | contig 19328 bp, 18 predicted proteins | sample PhyCR2_2_FD_202137 | JGI IMG/M metagenome (GOLD analysis project Ga0308166, IMG submission 202137) | Phyllosphere microbial communities from UC Gill Tract Community Farm, Albany, California, United States - DLSLCC.R2 | ecosystem: Host-associated > Plants > Phyllosphere > Unclassified | place... | reverse complement strand
CCGAGGATCCGTCGCTGCCGGAGCTCGAGAGGGCGAACTTCCTCGCGATCTTCGCGAGCAACCTCGACGAGTTCTTCATGGTGCGCGTCGCCGGCCTGAAGCGCCGCATCGTGACGGGCCTCGCGGTGCCCACGAACATCGGCCGCTCCCCCGCCGACGCCCTCGCGGACATCGCTCGAGAGGCGCATGCGCTCCAGCTGCGCCATGCCGAGGCCTGGACCTCGCTCGTGCGTCCCGCCCTCGCGGAGTCCGGGATCGAGATCACCGAGTGGTCGGAGCTCACCGACGAGGAGCGTTCAAAGCTCTCCGAGTACTTCGGCGCCCAGGTGTTCCCCGTGCTGATGCCGCTCGCGGTCGACCCCGCGCATCCGTTCCCCTACATCTCGGGCCTGTCGCTCAATCTGGCGATCCGCATCCGCAACGCCCGCACCGGCCGACAGGAGTTCGCGCGCCTCAAGGTCCCGCCCATGCTGCCGCGATTCGTGGAGGTGCCCGGCACAGGCGAGATCAAGCGATTCCTCACGCTCGAAGAGCTCATCGCGAATCACCTCGGCGACCTCTTCCCGGGCATGGAGGTGCTCGACCACCATGCGTTCCGCCTCACGCGCAACGAGGATGTCGAGATCGAGGAGGACGAGAGCGAGAACCTCATCCAGGCGCTCGAGGCCGAACTGCTGCGCCGCCGCTTCGGCCCCCCCATCCGACTCGAGATCACCGATGACATGGACGAGGTCACGATGGACCTCCTCGTGCGCGAACTCGACATCACGGATCAGGAGATCTACCGTCTCCCCGGGCCGCTCGACCTGCGTGGCCTGTTCGACCTGTCGCGCATCGACCGCCCGGACCTGCGCTACCCGCCGCATCTGCCGACCACCGCGGTCGCCTTCCAGCCCACCGGCAGCAACACCCGCGCGGACATCTTCAAGGCGATCCGCAAGTCGGACGTGCTCGTGCACCACCCGTACGAGTCGTTCACCACGAGTGTGGTCTCGTTCCTCGAGCAGGCCGCTCGAGACCCGCACGTGCTCGCCATCAAGCAGACCCTCTACCGCACCTCGGGCGACAGCCCGATCGTGGAGGCGCTCATCAACGCCGCCGAGGCGGGCAAGCAGGTGCTGGCGCTGGTCGAGGTCAAGGCACGCTTCGACGAGGCGAACAACATCGTCTGGGCGCGCAAGCTCGAGAAGGCCGGGGTGCATGTGGTCTACGGCCTCGTGGGCCTGAAGACGCACTGCAAGCTCGCACTCGTCATCCGTGAAGAGGACGGCGTGCTGCGCCATTACTCGCACATCGGCACGGGCAACTACAACCCGAAGACCAGCCGCATCTACGAGGACTTCGGTCTGTTCACGACCGACGCGCAGGTGGGCAAGGACCTCACCCGTCTGTTCAACGAGCTCAGCGGATACGCGATCGAGAAGAAGTTCAAGCGCCTGCTCGTCGCTCCGCTGCACCTGCGCAAGGGACTCGTGCGTCAGATCGATCACGAACGACGCAATGCCGAGGAGGGCAAGCCCGCGAGCATCCGCATCAAGGTCAACTCGATGGTCGATGAAGAAGTCATCGACGCGCTGTACCGCGCGAGCGCGGCCGGCGTGAAGGTCGATGTGTGGGTGCGAGGCATCTGCAGCCTGCGCACCGATCTCGACGGGATCAGCGACAACATCACCGTCCGCAGCATCCTCGGACGGTATCTCGAGCACTCGCGCATCTTCGCCTTCCACAACGACGGCGATGCGCAGGTGTACATCGGCAGCGCCGACATGATGCACCGCAACCTCGACCGCCGCGTCGAGGCGCTGGTGCGCGTGACCCATCCAGGCCACATGAAGGACCTGCTCGACTTCTTCGATCTCGCGATGGACCCGGGGACCACATCGTGGCACCTGGGTGCGGACGGCGTATGGACACGGCATTCCGAGGATGCCGACGGCAAGCCGCTCGTCGATCTGCAGGACAAGACAATGGGGTTGATCCAGCGGCGTCGTCGAGCACGGGCGGTCCGATGAGCTCCACGTCGAGCGCTCAGGCGACGAGTTCGAAGTGGACCGACAAGGCCGTCTACGCGGCCGGTGCGGTCGTCTGGCGGCTCATCGACGGCAAGCTGCGGATCCTGTTGATCCATCGCACGAAGTACAAGGACGTCACGCTCCCCAAAGGCAAGGTCGACCCCGGCGAGATGCTCGCCGAGACCGCGGTGCGCGAGGTGCACGAGGAGACCGGCATCCGCGTCTCGCTCGGTGTTCCGGTCGGCGTGAGCCGCTACCACCTGCCGTCGAGCAAGCAGAAGGTCGTGCACTACTGGGCCGCTGAGGCCACAGCCGACGCGATCCGCGCGTCCACCTTCGTGCCGAACCGCGAGATCGCGGCGCTCGAATGGGTGAGCGTGAAGAAGGCGCGGGCCCGTCTGAGCTACCCCGTCGATCTCGAGATCCTCGACTTCTTCGCGCAGCTCGTCGACGACGGCGTGCTGCGCACGTTCCCGATCGTCGCGCTGCGTCACGCCAAGGCGCTCTCGCGTTCGGACTGGGACGCAGCGGATGCCGCGCGTCCTCTGACCGACCGCGGGCGCGAGCAGGCGAGGTCGATCGTCGCCCCGCTGCGCGCCTTCGGTGTGCGCCGGATCATCACGAGCGACGCCGTGCGCTGTGTGCAGACGGTCACGCCGCTCGCGAAAGCTCTCGACCGCAAGATCGTCGACACGGCGAAGATCAGCCAGGACGCGTGGGAGGACGGCGAAGACGACCTGCGCTCGGTGGTCGGCCGCCGCGTGCGGGCGGGCAAGCCGGCCGTGCTCTGCAGCCACGGGCCGGTGCTGCCCGGCATCCTCACAGAGATCGCACTCGCCACCGGCACGATCCGCGGCTCGTACGTCAACAGCGCGGCAGATCTCGAACCCGCCGCCTTCTCGGTCGTGCATCTGTCGGCATCCAATCCCGGTTCCGGCATCATCGCGATCGAGACGCACATCCCCAAGATCTGATCGCTCGTCGAGCGGTCTCAGGGGACGAGTGCGCGCCTGGGAGGCGCCCCAGAGAGACGCGCGCCGTTCACCTTCCGTTCACCTGCGCGGGAGAGTCTCGTTAACCGCCGCACATAGCGTCACTGTGTGCCCTGCACCGGGCCCCACCCATCCAAGATCGAAGGATCCACAGTGAAGATCTCCCGAATCGCACGTATCGGCGCCATCGGCGCCGTCGCCGCTCTCGCACTCGCCGGCTGTGCCGCGAACGAAGGCGGCAACGGCGGCTCCACCGACGCCCCCAGCGAGTCCACCCTCTCCGGCACCGTCGAGGCCACCGGAGCCTCCTCGCAGGAGGCCGCGCAGCAGTCCTGGGTCGCTGCGTTCCAGACCGCCAACCCCGACACCACGGTGAACTACACCGCCACGGGTTCGGGTACCGGCCGCGAGAACTTCATCGCCGGCTCCTCGAACTTCATCGGCTCGGACCGTGCGTTCAACGCCGACGAGATCGCCGCCGGCGGTTTCGGCTCGTGCGCATCCGACGAGATCGTCGAGATCCCCGTCTACATCTCGCCGGTCGCCGTCGCATTCAACCTCGAGGGCATCGACACGCTGAACCTCGACGGTGAGACCATCGCCAAGATCTTCTCGGGCGCGATCACCAACTGGAACGACGCCGCCATCGCATCGCAGAACGAGGGCGTCAAGCTCCCCGACCAGGCGATCGTCCCCGTGCACCGCGCAGACGCGTCGGGCACGCAGGAGACCTTCACGAAGTACCTCAGCGCCGTCGCCCCCGACGTCTGGACGTACGAGGCCAGCGACGAGTGGCCGCTGTCGACCGGTGAGGCCGGAGACGGCACCTCGGGAGTCGTCGACGCGATCACCAACGGTGTCGGCTACATCGGCTTCGCGGACGCATCGCGCACCGCCGACCTCGGTCAGGTCGCCGTCGAGGTCGAAGGCGAGTACGTCGCGTACTCCGCCGAGGCCGCCGCAGCACTCGTCGAGGCGTCGCCGCTCGAGGAGGGCCGCTCCGACCACGACCTCGCGTACGCCGTCGACCCGGCCGCCGCACCGGCCGGCTCGTACCCGATCGCTCTCGTCTCGTACCTCATCGGCTGCGTCGACTACGACGACGCCGAGACCGCAGGCCTCGTGAAGGCGTACTTCGAGTACGTCGCATCGGCCGAGGGTCAGGATGCCGCTGCCGAGGCCGCAGGCAGCGCACCGATCTCGGACAGCCTGCGCGACCAGATCAACACGGCGATCGACGCGATCGTCACGGAGTGACCGAAGGCTCAGCGCACAGCTGAGCCCCGGTCCGACGCCCCCGGGTGTCGGTCGTAGGAGAAGACCGACACCCGGGGGCACCCGCATGACACCCCCGACAGTCCCTCAGAGCCTGGAGTCGCTCCGATGACCACAACCTCAACGGGTCCCGATACCGCCCGTTCCACCGGGACGCGCCCTCGGCTGCGCCGACGGGGTGACCTCGTCTTCTCGGGCACCGCTCTGGCGGCGGGAATCATCATCCTCGTCACGCTCGCAGCGGTCGCCGTGTTCCTCATCGTGCAGGCGATCCCGGCTCTGTCGGCAGACACCTCGAACAACCACATCCTCGAGGGGCAGTCGTTCCTCTCCTGGGTCTGGCCCTTCGTCTTCGGAACGCTGTGGTCGAGCCTCATCGCGCTCGTCATCGCCGCTCCGGTCGCGATCGGCATCGCGCTCTTCATCTCGCACTACGCCCCGCGCCGTCTCGCCGGATTCCTCGGCTACATCATCGACCTGCTGGCCGCTGTGCCGTCGGTCGTCTTCGGACTCTGGGGCGCCCTCACCTTCGCGCCGATGCTCGTGCCCTTCTACAAGTGGCTCAACACGAACCTCGGCTGGATCCCGATCTTCAGCGGAACGCCCTCGGGAACCGGAAAGACGATCCTCACGGCATCCCTCGTCCTCGCGGTGATGATCCTCCCGATCATGACCGCGATCTGCCGCGAGGTGTTCCTCCAGACACCGAAGCTCCACGAGGAGGCTGCACTCGCGCTCGGCGCGACGCGCTGGGAGATGGTGCGGATGGCGGTGCTCCCGTTCGCACGCAGTGGAATGGTCTCGGGCGCCATGCTCGGCCTCGGCCGCGCACTCGGCGAGACCATGGCTGTCACGCTCGTGCTCTCGCCTCTCGGCATCGTCACGTTCAACCTGATCAACCCGGAGAACCCCACCACGATCCCCGCGATCATCGCGCTGCGGTTCCCCGAAGCCCACGACGAGGGCGTCAACACGCTCATCGCTGCGGGTCTGATCCTCTTCATCGTCACCTTCGCGGTCAACTTCGTGGCCCGCTGGATCGTCTCGCGCCGCGCCGAGTTCTCGGGAGCCAACTGACATGACCGCCACACTCACGCCCTCCCCCGCACCCGCGCCCTCGTCGGTCGTCGCGCCGGTCCACACCACGTCCGCGGGGCACCTGCCCAAGTGGGCGCCGTGGGCCTTGCTCCTGGTGGCCTTCGTGGTGTCGGCGACGATCTTCGCCTTCGTCAACGTGGACAACGATCCCGCCGACTTCAACATCGCGCTCACGCTCGTCGTCGGCCTCGTGTTCTACATGGCGCTCATCATGGTCATCTCGTCGGTCGTCGAGAGCCGCCGTCACGCGATCGACCGGCTCATGACCGCCCTGGTGTCCGGCGCCTTCGTGGTCGCGCTCCTCCCCCTCATCTCGCTGCTCTACACCGTGGTCGTCAACGGCCTCATGCGCTTCGACGGAGAGTTCTTCAGCTTCTCGATGCGCAACATCGTGGGCGAGGGCGGCGGCGCCGTCCATGCGATCTGGGGCACCCTGCTCATCACCCTCGGCGCGACGATCATCTCGGTGCCGATCGGCCTGATGACCTCGATCTACCTCGTCGAATACGGCGAGGGCCGCAAGCTCGCGCGCGGCATCACCTTCCTCGTCGACGTCATGACCGGCATCCCGTCGATCGTCGCCGGTCTGTTCATCTACTCCGTGTTCGCGCTGCTCGTCGGCCCCGGCACCCGGATGGGGATCATGGGGTCCCTGGCGCTCTCGGTGCTGATGATCCCGGTCGTCGTGCGCGGATCCGAGGAGCTGCTGCGGATCGTCCCCAACGAGCTTCGCGAAGCCGCCTACGCACTCGGCGTGCCGAAGTGGCTGACGATCATCAAGGTCGTGCTGCCGACCGCGATCGCCGGCATCCTGACCAGCATCATGCTGGCCATCTCGCGCGTGATCGGCGAGACCGCGCCGCTGCTGCTCACCGTCGGAGTGGTGCAGGGCATGAACCTGAACATGTTCGGCGGTCAGATGGCGACGCTGCCCGTGTTCTCGTACATGCAGGCCAAGTACCCCGGCATCCCTGTCGATGCCTATCTCGAACGTGCCTGGGCAGCCGCTCTCACCCTGATCGTCATCGTGATGGTGCTGAACCTTTTGGCTCGCATCATCGCCAAGGTGTTCGCCCCCAAGATCAACGGCCGCTGAGCCGTCATCCCCGACTGAACCAAAGGATCCCTCTCGTGTCCAAGAGCATCGAAGTCAACGACCTCAACGTCTACTACAGCGACTTCCTCGCCGTCGAAGGCGTCAGCATCGACATCAAGCCCAACACCGTCACCGCGTTCATCGGCCCGTCCGGCTGCGGCAAGTCCACGTTCCTGCGCACGCTCAACCGCATGCACGAGGTCATCCCGGGCGCCCGGGTCGAGGGCGAAGTGCTGATCGACGGCAAGAACCTCTACGGCGCGGGTGTCGACCCCGTGCTCGTGCGACGTCAGGTCGGCATGGTCTTCCAGCGCCCGAACCCGTTCCCCACGATGTCGATCAAGGAGAACGTGCTCGCGGGCGTGAAGCTCAACAACACCCGCATGGCGAAGAGCGATCAGGAGGCCCTGGTCGAGAAGTCGCTGCGCGGCGCCAACCTCTGGAACGAGGTCAAGGACCGCCTCGACCGCCCCGGCTCCGGACTCTCGGGTGGACAGCAGCAGCGTCTGTGCATCGCCCGCGCGATCGCCGTCTCACCCGACGTGATCCTGATGGACGAGCCCTGCTCGGCTCTCGACCCGATCTCGACCTTCGCGATCGAAGAGCTCATCGCCGAGATCAAGACGCAGTACACGGTCGTCATCGTGACGCACAACATGCAGCAGGCCAGCCGCGTCTCCGACAAGACGGCGTTCTTCAACATCGCCGGCACCGGAAAGCCCGGCAAGCTCATCGAATACGACGACACTCGCACGATGTTCACCACGCCGTCCGTCCAGGCCACCGAGGACTACGTCTCGGGTCGCTTCGGATAAGCATCCGTTCTGCCCGCTGTGCTCGCGCTGCTGCCGCTGCTTCCGCTGCTCGCTGCTCGCGGGCACAGCTTCGGAGCCGAAGGATCGAAACGCCGTGTGGCTTTGAGGCCCCACGGCGTTTCGTGATTGTGGTCCGAATCTGTGCACAGGCCAGACGCACCGGATCTCTCCTGCACATTCATGGTCAGGTACGGCGCGCTCACAGATCGCGGGAGTGTGGTCGGGAGCAGCCTCTCCGACTGAGGATGCTCGTTCGATGTGCGCCGATTCATCGATCGACATCTGGACCTGGAGAGAGCTACGGGCATCGAGCACCAGGAGGACGCTCGAGACTCGCGTGCGACGTGGGGAGCTCCGTAGGATTCGACGCGGAGTATATGCCGCAGACACAGCCTGCGCGAGCGCCGTCGAGGCTGCAGCGCACGGCGGGTCTCTGGGATGTGAGACCGCGGCGCGACATCTCGGCATCTGGGTGCTCGACGAGTTGAGTCTGCACATCTGGCTCCGCGCGGACAGGCACCATCAGCCGGGCATCAGCAGGGCGTGCGCGTGCATCCGGCATTGGGACGCAGGTGCTTCGGCAGAGACCTTCGCCCTCCCCTCGGTACCACGCATCCTCCTGCAGATCTACCGGTGCAGGGGCGGCGAGGCTTTCTTCGTCGCGCTCGAATCCGCGCGTCGGCTCGGCCTGATCGGGCTCGACGGACTGCGTTGGGTGCGACGTCGCACCGACGCCGCGGGTCGGGATCTGATCGACTTCTCATGCGCCGATGCCGACAGCGGATTGGAGTCGCTCGTCCGTCTTCGCCTCCGCGGCTACGGGTGGACGGTTCGCGCTCAAGTGCGCTTCATCGGCAGCGGCGTCCTCGATCTGATGATCGACGACTGGCTGATCATCGAGACCGACGGCAAGGCGAATCATGACGACGAGTCGCATCGGCATCGTGACCTCGTGCGAGACGCGACCGCGGCGATGTGGGGGCATGCGACGTTGCGTTTCGACTACGCGATGGTCATCCACGACTGGGAGCTCGTCGAACGCGCGATCGTCGGGATGATGACCCTCAGGCCCTGACCCCGGCCCCGCTGCGCCGCGCTCCCCCACCGCATCGGGCGAATCGTCTGCCTTTGCGAGCACGACTTCGGACGTGAATCATCGACGCGCCGTAACCGATGACCCTAGCCCGGCGTTTCTGAGATGAGCTCCGAAGTTGTGACCGCGAGACGCGCGGCGAGGGGCACTAGCGGGCGGATGCGGGCGTGCGGTCATGCGGGCGTGCGGGCGTGCGGGCGGATGCGGGCGTGCGGGCGTGCGGGCGGATGCGGGCGTGCGGGCGTGCGGGCGTGCGGGCGGCGACGATCAGTCGCGGGGAGAGAGCAGGTACCTGTTCAACTCGGCGGTGAGCACGTGGTCGACCGGCACCTCGACCCCGTCGACGGCGGTGATCGGCGCCGCGAGCCGGACGCTCGACACCAGCCAGGCGGCATCCGCGCGCGGAAGGTCGGATGCCGGGATCTGCCCGTAATCGGCCGCGATACCGCGGCCCGCGAGGTACTCGTAGACGCTCAGCTGCGTCGTTCCGTGCAGGATGCCGCCGTTGGGCGCCGGGGTGACGAATCGGTCTCCGATGCGCAGGATCAGCGAGGCGGTCGGCGCTTCGAGCACGAAGCCGTCACGGGAGAGGAAGATCGCGTCGTCGGCGCCTCGTCGGTGCGCTTCGCGCAGCGCCGCCATGTTCACCGCGTACGACAGGGTCTTGGCACCGAGCAGCAGCCACGGCGCGTTCTCGGCGACATCGAGGTCGTAGCCTCGGTCGAGCGTCACGACGCGGATCCCACGCTCCCGCACCGCGGAGAAGTCGGACGCCGGTGCGGCCGTGACCCACGCGGTCGGGGTGGGCCCGTGCTCGACACCTCGGCTGAGGATGAGCTTGATGACATACTCGCCCTGCTCGCAGTGGGAGGCCGCCTGCTCGATGGCCTGACGCCACTGTGCCCGATTCGGCAGCGGCAGATCGCAGAGCTCCGCAGAGTGTGCGAGCCGCTCGAGGTGAGGGATGACCTCCTGCGCGTGACCGTCGACGACGCCGATCGATTCGAAGACGCCGTCGCCGCGCTGTGTGCTCAGCTCCCCCACGCTCAGCGCGGGAGCTGCCGCATCGACGAGCGTGAAGGTGTCGGCGAAGTCGGAGCGATCCACGTTCGCAGCAGCCGGATCGATCATGAGAGCAAAACGCCGGGTCATGGTCCGAGCCTAGACTCCGGGAATAGCCTCGGTGCGATCTTGTTACAATGTAGTGGCCGGGCCGCATAACCCCGGGCTCCAATTTTTGCCGCTGCGAGCGGCCTTCCGCCGAGAGGCGTTCTTGCGGCCCGGTCTTCTCCTGTCCGGAGGCGGTATCCGACTCCGCCGGCTCAGGACAGCGCGTCCATCCGCCATAGCACCGCAGAGGCCGACAGATCCTGCGCGTAGCTGCTCAATCGCAGCGCTCTGGTCGTGAGCTCGCTCGCGCGGGCGGGTTCGGTCGGCTCGTAGTCGTCTGCCGTGTGGGTCGCGCCGGACGCCTGCACGCGGCAGAAGGCCGCGGCGCGGTCGAGCGCCACCGCGAAGTCGCCGCGGAACGCGCCCCGCAGGATCGTGTCGATGAGCGCGACGAGCTCGTCGGGGTTCGCGGGCACCGGAGCGCCCGCGATCACCGCATCCACCGAGGAGAGCTCGACGCGTCCCCGCTCGTAGAGCAGCGCAGCGGTGTGGGGGTCACCATGGATCGCCAGCTGGAGGATGTACAGACGCCACAGCGCACCGGGAAGCGTGCGCGAAGGAGCCTTGGACCACAGCTCGGCGATCTCGTCGATCCCGTGCTCGTCGGTGAACGCGACGAGGCGGTCCGCACTCACTCCGCTCTCGTCGGCGCGCACACGGGTCAGCAGCGCCGATGCGGTCGCATGCGCGATCCGCGTCTCCTCCGCCGGATCGTGGCTGCCCACGATGTTGTCGAAGGCGGTGGTGGGACGGCGCACCGGTCGTGAGAACTGCTCAGGCATCAGTCCAGGTTACGCGCGATCCGCGAGGTCAGGCTGTCGGGATCACGACGACGGGGTCGGTCGTCGGCAGGCCAGAGGGCGAGCCGCCGTCCTGCTCCACCGTGACCGCGATCACGTCACCCGCCTGCATCTCGCCGGCGAGAACTGCTGTCGCTTCCCCGTCTTCGGCTGCGAACACACCCGCCGGAACGGGGGTGTCGCCACGGACGTACCAGAGTTCGTAGGTCTCGCCCTCGGACAGCGCCGGGATGCCATCCGTCACGAGGACGGATTTTCCGAGCGATGCCGACCAGTGCGCGGTCGCCGTGCCACCGCTCTCGAGAGGGACGCTCGCCTGCTGCGCATCTGCGGCAGCCTGGATGTCCTCGAGCGCGACGACGCTGGCAGGTCGGTTGATGTACGTGTTGATCGCGACAGCGCCTGCTCCCACGCCGACGAGCAGCGCGAGACACGCCGCGAGCGCGAACAGAAAGCGGAGGCGGTGCGCCGGCGCCTTGGCGACGCCTTCCCCTCCGTGTGCGGCTGCCGATGAGTCGTTCGCAGACGAGTCGTTCGCAGAAGCGGGTTCCGTCGTGGACGCGGTGTCCGACGAGCCATCGGGTGCGGTGCCCGACATCGAATCCGTGAGGACGACATCGCCGTTCTGCGGTGTCACGGCGATGCGTGCGAGCAGGGCCGAGCGAACGTCTGGCGAAGGAGTCGACGGGGCGGCACCGTCGGCCAGGAAGCCTGCGCTGTCCGCATCCGCATCGACGATGCTCTGCCATTCGGGGTGCGCTGCGAGCGCGGCGTGATAGCGCTGCTGATCATCGGGCGACAGCGCATCGAGTGCTGCTCCTGCCGCGAGTTCCGCGAATTCCTGCTCGTTCATGCTGTCACCCCCATGGCTGTCCTCAGGCGCGAGAGCCCATCTCGCATCCGTGTCTTGATCGTCCCCAGCGGTGCCCCGACGAGCACCGCGACCTCATTTTGACTGTATCCGCCGTAGTAGGCCAGTACGAGAGCTTCGCGCTGTGCCTCGGGAAGACCCGAGAGAGCGTTCACGACCTTCTCGCCCTCGATGCCCAGTTCCACCGTTTCCGCGACACTGTCGTGCGCGACTCCGATATCTCTGAACCCGGCTCGTACGTCCCTGTCCGCGCTGGACTGGGACGCTCGGACCCGGTCGACCGCACGACGGTGCGCGATCGTCATCACCCAGGTTCTTCCCTGCCCCTTGTTCGGAGCGAACTTGGAAGCGGATTGCCAGATCTCCAGAAAAACCTCCTGGAGCACCTCTTCGCTCTGAGAGCGGTTCACGAGCACACGGAGGATGAGGCCGAAGACCCTCGACGAGAGCGAGTCGTAGAGTTCGGCGAACGCGCGCTGGTCACCGTCGCCGATGCGTACGAGCAGGTCAGCGACAGCATCCTTTGCCGTACCGTCTTCGGGTACGTCCATCCCATCGATGACCATCTCTACCAGCATGCCGCATCCCCATCGCTTTTTCGTGCAACGACCACTCGAAAGTGACGGAAACGAGTGCTCTTAAGTGCGGTTGCTCGAATGCTGTTCGCTGCGGCCCTTGAAACGGATTGGATCTGCCCCCTCCGAAAATTCTTTTGCACTTTCTCCCATCCGATCGCGCAGGGGCTCCGAACAGCTGTCAACGCCACGGAGAGGCCGTGGCACAGTTCTGAAGGAGCTCGAGATGTTCAGCACCAAGAAGAAGGTCACCGCAGCGATCACCCTCGGCCTTGCGAGCGCATTCCTGCTCTCCGCATGTTCCATGGGCGGAACCACGGACGAGCCGGCAGAGTCGACGGCACCGGAGTCCTCCGAGACGACGGCTCCCGAGACCATGGACCCGGCCGCGGATCTGGTCGGCCCCGGCTGCGCTGCATACGCAGAAGCAGTGCCGGATGGCGCAGGTTCGGTCGAGGGCATGGCTCTTGACCCGGTCGCCACCGCCGCATCCAACAACCCGCTGCTCAAGACCCTGGTCGCCGCAGTGAGCGGCCAGCTCAACCCCGACGTCAACCTCGTCGACACGCTGAACGGCGACGAGTTCACCGTCTTCGCACCGGTCGACGACGCCTTCGCGAAGATCGACCCCGCCACCATCGAGGCACTCAAGACCGACAGCGCCACGCTGAGCTCGATCCTGACGTACCACGTGGTCCCCGGTCAGATCGCTCCGTCTGACATCGATGGCATGCACGCCACCGTTCAGGGCGCTGACCTCGAGGTCACCGGCAGCGGCGACTCGCTGATGGTCAACGACGCGAACGTCATCTGCGGTGGTGTCAAGACCGCCAACGCCACCGTGTACCTGATCGACTCGGTGCTGATGCCCCCGGCTGCGTAAGCCCGGGGATGCCGAGGCAGGACTCGGCACACACCATCTCGCCACTCAGGGGGAGGACGGCGTGATGGAGAAGGAGCCGCTGGCGACACGTCGTCAGCGGCTCCTTCATTGCGCCCTAGACTGGAGGGGCGGGCCTCTAGCTCAGTTGGCAGAGCATCGGACTTTTAATCCGCGGGTCGTGGGTTCGAGCCCCACGGGGCCCACCGTTATCATTGCCGCGTCCATCCGGCCACCCCCTTCACGGCAACCGCCGCGTGCGAGAGTGTCGAGTCGTCCCCGCTGGGACCTCCACCTCCACGAAAGGACGCATCATGGCGACTCTCACCGACAATCGAGTGGCATTCCTGGCCACGGACGGATTCGAGGACAGCGAGCTGACCAGTCCGTGGGAAGCGGTGCAGGGCGAGGGCGCGAGCGCCACGCTGATCGCACCCGAAGGACTGCAGATCACCGGCAAGAACGGTCACGTCCAGCACGTCGATCTCACCTCTGACGCCGCGACCGCCGACGAGTTCGACGCGCTCGTGCTCCCGGGTGGCGTGGTGAACGCCGACCACCTGCGGCTCGACAAGCCGTCGATCGATCTCGCCCGCTCGTTCTTCGAGCAGCACAAGCCGGTCGCCGTCATCTGCCACGGCGCCTGGATCCTGATCGAGGCCGGCGTGGTCGACGGACGCACTCTGACGAGCTACCCGAGTCTCGCGACCGATCTCCGCAACGCCGGAGCGACGTGGGTCGATCAGGAGGTCGTGGTCGACGAGGGCCTCGTCTCGAGCCGCACGCCCGACGACCTGCCCGCGTTCAATGCCAAGCTGATCGAAGAGGTGGCCGAGGGCCGCCACGCCGAGCAGACCGCATGATCTGATCCGCGTATCCGGCGGTCCGGTGTCAGGCGCCTGCGCGCGCCCTGTGACGCCGGACCGCCGCTCTGTTCGCACAGCGCACCGAGCAGAAACGCTGCCTGCCGTTTCGCGTCACGTCCACGACGACATTCGTGCACGGCGAGGCCCCGCAGCGTCCGAGGCGGTCCATGCCACGCGTGACGAGATGCAGCGACGTGCCGACTGCGAAGATCGCCCGGAGCACGTACGGCAGTGACTGGACGTCGTCTCGGTAGTGCAGATGCCACCCCTCGCCGTCGTGATTCGTGAGGCGTGGATAAGCCGCAGCCTTCGCCATCTGCGCATTGAGCACCTCGGCTCTCGCTGCGGGGTCCCGCTCGTCGACGATCTGCAGCCAGTCGTCGACGACGTCGCGGACGCGTTCGTGATCGTCGGGTGCAGGCGGGAACGTCATGGTCATGCCCATCTCGAGCGTTCTCTCCTCGATCCCGGCGCGGTCGGCAGGGAAGTCGTCGGCGAGCGATGCGGCCAGCAGCACCGCATACTCTCCGTAAGGGTTGAGATGCATAAGGCCATTACATCACGCTGGATACATGACCTCACTGCATACCCTCCCGATCCCCCGCCAGACCACCGCCGCGCACGAGCATTCCTGGCTCGTCGACTCGCGGCATCAGACCAGCGAGGGCATCGTCCTCTACGTGCGGTGCAGTGGATGCGGGACACACAGGGTGGATCTGCAGGGTCACCCTCAGGTGCCGCCGGCTGCGCTCAGCCGAGAGACCTCGGGCTGAACAGCGCTCAGGCGGTCAATTCGGCCAGCCTGCGCACGGTGCGGAGGTTGCGCGCCGTACCGGCCACACCGAGAGCGCGGTCGAGGACGGCTTTCGTGAGCCTCGTGCTGTGCACGCCGGTCTCGGCGTAGTCGATCCACAGGTCGTCGCCGACGAGCGCGATCCGCTCCCCGGGCACCAGACGCTGCTCCAGGGCTTGGACGGCCCCCGGGGCTGCCGGCCCCTCGAGGAACATGGCGTGCAGCAGCTTCTCCGTCGCACCGCTGAAGGGGTGCGCCTGCAGGGCCTGCTCGAGCGCGTCGTGGGTGCGCAGGATCACCGGGGTCTCGACGCCGAACTCGTGAGCGATCAGAGCGCGGACCTCGGCGCACGCGGATGACGGATCTTCCGGATGCTCGCACAGGATGTTGCCGCTCGCGATGTAGGTCGCCACCTCGCCGAGCACCGGGGCAAGCGACTCGCGCAGCTCCGCCATCGGCACCCGATTGCGCCCGGAGACGTTGACCGCGCGCAGCAGGAGCACGCTGCGGGTCATGCAGAACCGCTCTCGACCAGCACGGCACCCGCGTGGGCGAGCTCGATGAGTGCCGCCTCACTCGGCCCGGGAGCCACGCCCGCGATCAGGTCGGTGAGGATACGCACCTGTAGGCCGTGCGCGATCGCGTCGAGCGCAGACGCTCGGACGCAGTGGTCGGTGGCTATCCCGACGACATCTGCTGTGAGCACGCCAGCGCTCGTCAGGATCGATCCGACGGTATCGCCGGTCTCCGTGGTTCCCTCGAACATCGAGTACGCCGGCACACCCTGCCCCTTCTGCACGTGGTGCGTGACGGCATCCGTCATCAGCAGCGGGTCGTACTCCGCCCCGGCAGTGCCCGCGACGCAGTGCGGAGGCCAGCTGTCCACGAAGTCAGGGCTGTCGGCGAAGTGGCCTCCGTTGTCCCCCGAGGGATCGTGCCAGTCCTTCGACGCGACGATCACGTCGTAATCATCGGCATGCGCCGCGAGGAAGGCGGACACGGCGGATGCGACGGCATCGCCGCCGGCGACGGCCAGCGCACCGCCCTCGGTGAAGTCGTTCTGCACATCGACGATCAGAAGCGCTCTGCTCATGTTCCGAGGGTACGCCTGCGCAGGAAACCACAAGGCCCCGTGATCTTTTCAGATCACGGGGCCTGCTGGAGCCGCTTGTCAGAATCGAACTGACGACCTTTTCATTACGAGTGAAATGCTCTGCCGACTGAGCTAAAGCGGCGCGATCATCGATATTACCCGTTCCGGGGCCGCACCGCGAATCGAGCCCGACTCACTCGCAGCGGAGGCCGTCCTCGGGCACGACATCGTCGAGGAGGAAGGCCTCCACAGCGCTGTCGACACACGTATTGCCCTTGTTGTAGCCGGTGTGTCCCTCGCCGACGCGAGTGATCAGAACGCCCTCTTCGAGCTGGTCGGCCAGCGACTCGGACCACTCGTACGGCGTCGCGGGGTCGTTGGTGGTGCCCACGACGAGGATGGGTCCTGCACCCTCTGCGGTGATCTCACCGCGGGTGCCGGTGGGCGGGTACGGCCACACCGAGCACGAGTCGGGACCATTCCAGTAAGGCGCGATGGTCGGCGCGCCTTCGGCGATCTTCGCCGTGCTCTCGGCTTCGGCCGCCGGGTCGTCCTCGACCGGATAGTCCATGCAGTTGTACGCACGGAAGGCCTCACTCGAGTTGTCGAGGTAGCTGCCGTTCTCGCGACCGTTGTAGAAGTCCGCGAGGAAGAACGCCGTCGTCGGGTCGCCCTGGAGAGCCTCGTCGAAGGCCTGCGTCAGATAGGGCCAGCTGTCGGCGGAGTAGAGCGCCGCGATGATGCCGGTCATCAGCGCATCGGCACCCAGCATGCGTCCGTCGCCGTTCTCGAGGGGTGATGCGTCGACGCTCGCGAGCAGCGCGCCGAGGTCGGCCATCGCCTCATCGACCGAGCCGTTGAACGGGCACTCGCCCGAATCGAGACAGTCCTGCATGTAGGCGCGGAGCGCGGATTCGAATCCGATCGCCTGCGTCGCTCCGACGTCGAGTCCCGACACCGCCGGGTCGATCGCGCCGTCGAGCACGAGACGCCCGGCCTTCTCGGGATAGAGGTCGGCATACGTCGCACCGAGGAAGGTGCCGTAGGAGTAGCCGAGGTAGTTCAGCTGCTTGTCGCCGAGGACCGCACGGATCAGGTCCATGTCTCGTGCCGCGTTGATCGTCGTGATGTAGGGCAGGATGCCGCCGCTGTTCGCCTCGCATGCATCGGCGAACTCCTTGTGCGCCTGAAGCAGCTCGGCCTCCCACTCGGCACTTCCGCGGGGGGCTGCGGGGATCGTGTAGAGATAGTCGTCCATGCCCGCTGCATCGAAGCACGTGACGGCACTCGACTGTCCGACGCCGCGCGGATCGAACCCGATCACGTCGTAGTTCTCGATCAGGTCGGCGCCGACGGCGAAGTCCAGGCTGTCGCGGATCAGCTCGACGCCGCTGGCGCCGGGGCCACCCGGGTTGGTCAGCAGCGATCCCTGGGCGGTGCCTTCGGCCTGGTGGCGCACGACAGAGAGGGTGATCTCGCCTTCTGCCGGGTTCTCCCAGTCGAGTGGGGCGGTCACGTCGGTGCAGTCGAAGCCCGTGCCGCACTCGGTCCAGCTGAGCGTCTGCCCGTAGAAGGGCAGCAGATCCGCAGCGACGCCTTCGGTGTCGGGCGCGTTCGTCACCGACGGCTTCGGCTCGGCGCCCTCGGGGATCATCGCGTACAGGCAGCCCGACAGGGCAACGGATGCGGCGGCGAGGCCGGCGATCACCGCCACGGTGCGTCGGATGCGGGAAGTCGGTCGAGTGTTCACGGTGTCCTCCCGCTCGTGACAGTCACGAGCAAGCTCTCGAGCGCGAGCAGCGGTGCGACGTTGCGCTCCAGCGACTGGCGGGTGTCGGCAAGGTGGTCGAGTACGACAAGCGTACGGGTCTCGGGCCAGGCGGCTGCCAGAGCCGCCAGCTCTTCATGCAGCTCGCGGTTGATGAGTTCGTCGTCGCGGCCGAACTGCAGCATGACCACGTCGCGGAAGAGCGACTGCAGGTCGGTCAGCACCCTGTCGATGCCGTCACGCAGACTGCGGGTCGCGCGTTTCTTCTGATCGTCTTCGAGCGCGGAGATCTGAGAACGCAGCGCCGGCGGCACAGCCTGCCCCTCGGCGATGCCGACTGTACGCAGCAGGCTCGCCCGCTCGGCCGAGTCTCGCTCGGCTGTCAGTGCCTTGGCATCGTCGGTGGCGGCCTGGATGATGCGACCTGCGACCTCGACCGCATCGCTGACTCCACGGACCCCCAGCACTGAACGGAGGGTCTCATCACGACGTCTGCGAGCGGCATCGTCGGTGGCCAGACGCTGAGCCATGCCGATGTGGCGCTGCGCGTGACGCGCGGCCTGTTCGGCCACGACCTCGTCGACCCCCGTGCGGAGTGTGATCAGGCGGGCCACGTCTGCGACATCGGGCTCACGCAGGCGCAGCGAGCGCACGCGAGAGCGGATCGTCGGCAGCAGATCTGCCTCGCTGGGTGCGCAGAGGATCCAGACAGTCTGCTCCGGTGGCTCCTCGAGTGCCTTCAGGAGGACGTTGGAGGTGCGCTCGACCATGCGATCGGCGTCTTCGACGACGATCACCCTGTAGCGTCCCGCGGACGGCGCGAAGTAGGAGCGCTCGACCAGAGCGCGGGCCTCGGCGATGGTGATGATCACCTTGTCGGTGCGCAGGGCGGTCACGTCGGGGTGCGTACCCGCGAGGACCTGGCGCATCGCCGCCTCGTCGTCGGGATGATCCGCGACCAGCGCGGCGGCGAAGGCATGGGCGAGGGTGGAGCGCCCCGACCCGGGAGGGCCGGTGATCAGCCACGCATGCGACAGCGCGGTCGGATCGGCCGCCGCGTTGCGCAGCGTCTCGACGGCTGCGTCCTGCCCCCACACGTCGGCCCACGGAAAGGGGGCGGCGACAGTCTGGGGCATGCACTCAGCCTAATCGGGAGCACCGACGTACGCGTCACCCCAGGGAACGCGCGACGACGGGACGGCTCAGGCGACGAGCGCGGCGACGCGCTCGCGGATCTGCGCGGCGACGACCTCGGGAGTGGCGGACGCGTCGACGACCAGGAACCGCTCGGGCTCGGCCGCCGCGAGGGCGAGAAAGGACTCGCGGACACGCGCATGGAAGTCGGTCTGCTCTGCCTCGAGCCGGTCGAACGGCTTGTCGGCCGAGTCCAGACGCGCGCGAGCAGATTCAGGATCGAGGTCGAGCAGCACGGTGAGATCGGGCAGGGCGCCCTCGGCCGCCCACAGCGAGAGATCGCGGATCTCGGCGCCGTCGAGCACGCGACCTGCACCCTGATAGGCCACGGAGGAGTCGAGGTAGCGGTCCTGCAGCACGACCTCGCCTCGTGCCAGGGCCGGACGGACGACCGTCGCTACGTGGTGCGCGCGGTCTGCCGCATAGAGCAGGGCCTCTGCTCGAGGAGCGATATCGCCTCGGTGGTGCAACACGATGTCGCGGATCAGCTGACCGACCTCAGACCCGCCGGGTTCACGTGTGCGCACGACGGCGCGTCCCGCGTCTGCCAGCCATGCGGCGAGGAGTCGAGCCTGCGTGGTCTTGCCCGAGCCGTCTCCGCCTTCGAGCGTGATCCAGACGCCGGAGTCCGACGTCACGAACCGGCCTTCTTCGCCGCGTTCGCAGCACGAGTCGCCGCCGCCTTCTTGGCTGCGGCGGAGCGCGCTGCAGCCTTCTCCGCATCCGTCGCCGGCTTCTTCGCGGCCGGCTTCTTCGCAGCTGGCTTCTTCGCAGCGGGCTTCTTCGCAGGAGCCTTCTTCGCCGCGCCTCGTTTGGGAGCAGGGCCCTTCGCGCGCTTCTCCGCCAGCATCTGCACGGCGACCTCGAACGTGATGTCCTCGACCTTCTGGCCTCGTGGGATCGTCACGTTGGTCTCGCCATCGGTCACATAGGCGCC
>Ga0308166_1002064_pt1 | contig 19347 bp, 17 predicted proteins | sample PhyCR2_2_FD_202137 | JGI IMG/M metagenome (GOLD analysis project Ga0308166, IMG submission 202137) | Phyllosphere microbial communities from UC Gill Tract Community Farm, Albany, California, United States - DLSLCC.R2 | ecosystem: Host-associated > Plants > Phyllosphere > Unclassified | place... | reverse complement strand
ATGGCCTGGGAAGTGGATTTGTTCGGGCGCATTCGCCGCAACCTGGAAGCCAGCGACGCTGACCAACAGGTGGCCGAAGCCGACCTGTACCAACTGCAAGTCACCATGATCGCTGAACTGGTGGATGCCTATGGCCAACTGCGCGGGGCGCAACTGCGTGAACGCATCGCCCTGGACAACCTGAAGAACCAGCAGGAATCACGCACCATCACCGTCAGCCTGCGCGATGCCGGCGTGGGTGATCAACTCGACGTCGAGCGTGCCGACGCACGCCTGGCGGCGGTGGAAGCCAGCGTGCCGCAACTGCAAGCCGAACAAGTGCGCGAGCGCAATCGCATCGCCACCCTCCTCGGCCAGCGCCCCGACAAGCTGAGCGTGGACCTGAGCCCCAAAGACCTGCCGGCAATCGCCAAGGCCCTGCCGATTGGCGACCCGGGGCAATTGCTGCAACGGCGCCCGGACATCCTCAGCGCCGAACGCAAGCTGGCCGCCGCCACTGCGCGTATCGGCGTGGCCAAGGCCGACCTGTTCCCACGGGTCAGCCTCAGCGGCTTCCTCGGCTTTACCGCCGGGCGTGGTTCGCAGATCGGCTCGGCTGCAGCGAATGCCTGGTCCCTGGGCCCGAGCATTACCTGGGCCGCGTTTGACCTGGGCAGTGTGCGTGCGCGTTTGCGCGGTGCGAATGCCGAGGCCGACGGCGCCCTGGCAACCTACGAACAGCAAGTGCTGCTGGCCCTGGAAGAGTCCGAGAACGCCTTCAGCGATTACGGCAAGCGTCAGCAACGCCTGGTCTCGCTGATCCGCCAAAGCGAATCCAGCCGCGCCGCCGCCGACCTCGCCGCGATCCGCTACCGCGAAGGCACCGTGGACTTTTTGGTACTGCTCGACGCCCAGCGCGAACGCCTGGCCGCAGAGGACTCCCAGGCCCAGGCCGAAGTGGATCTGTATCGCGGCATTGTGGCGATCTACAAGGCGTTGGGTGGTGGCTGGCAGCCGGATACGGTGGTGGCCAGCAACAAGTGATGTAAAGAGCTCCTTTGGTTGGTCGCATCCAGCCAATTTTTAGCCCTGCGATCCATTCGGTCGTGGGGCTTTTTTTTGTCAAGACTTCCTAAAATGTTGAAAGTAACTTCTGTAAGTCAAATAAGAAGGCCTTCGTAGGTAATGTCCTAGTCCCGCGCTGTACCTCGCCGCCAGGCTTTAATGCCTCACAACCAACTCACATTTCAGACGCCACGCGCCATTAAAGTAATACGCACACGCGTCGACAACGAAGTGTCACTTACTGATGGAGGAAGGGACATGGCTATCTTGTTGACTGCTGAACAGATGCGGTATACCAAGGCAACCAATGCGTTCGTGATCAAAAATCCAGAGCAGACAATGAATGCATTCACAATTACAGAGAAGAAGGTGGCAGCTGACACCCTACAGCTCAATGATAACAATCAAATCACCCAGCTGAAGGCTTATTTGAAAGATTATGACATGACGTCTATTAGTTCAGATGAGCTAAGAAAAGTAGGGCGCACACTATTTGAGCACGAAATGATTGACATCTATGCATTCAGAATGTTCATAGGTGGCAATTTGCATACCGATGCGAAAGGTGTTCCAACAGAGACGCACGTAAAATTCAACGCAATTGCCTTATTTAATGAGCGACTGGTGGAGTACAGTGAATTCCTGGAAGACAACCCTGCAACCGCAAACGAGCATACGTTGAGATGGCAGCAGGGAATGGTTGCAGCTAATCACGCCATGGGGGCACTGGTCTATTTTGTAAACTCTTCCAATACGGCTTTATCCATAGATGAAAAAGCTTGATTCAGATGCTCGCAAATAGTGCGCCAACAACCTCGTGGCGCACTGTTTAGCTTAACGACTCAGCGGCCGTATCGTGCGGTGCCAGAGTAAGATTGCACCTCCGAACCAGAATTAATCATGACCACTCGATAGGTTCCAAACACACCTGAGAAGGACGTACTACTTCCAAAGGTTCCAGCAACATCTCCCCAGGAAGCCCCGCTCTGCTTTTGAATTATCAACTGCGGCGCCCTCCCCCCACCGCTTATGGAAGCAGAAACATCAATGGTCGCACCAGCACACCCATTAGCAGACGTTATTGTGAACGGACCATAAACAGCGGTTTCCACGCCTGGCTGCAAAAGCCCGCTATAGCTATCCGTTATATACAGACACAAGGCAGACACCTGAGCAGACAAAAGCATTAACGCGAGACACGGCAACGCAATAAGACCTTTCATAATCTCACCTCAAATCAATAAATAACTCATTTGAAAGCAGCTGATCACTTTATTTGCCCATAAGCGCACTCCACGGTAAAACCCCGGATCCCACTACGCGAAGTTCAATGTTCACCAAGCAGACATTAAGCGCCCGCAAACATGGATAGGAACACGTTGCTTACAGTGCACGAAATCAAGCGCCAAATATGCCAGCCGCGTCCTAAAATATCGAAGGAGCGTTCTGTCATACTTAGTTGAAGGATTGAGTGAGAAATGTCTTACTTGCGCGTAACGAAAGTTAGAACCGACTCGAGTCGCTCAAAATCAAACTCCGATAATGCCCCGGATTCGACCCCGCCCACTTGCGAAACGCCTTGTAGAACGAACTCGCATCGGCAAACCCCAGCCGCGCGGCAATCTCGGCAAAGCTGATCTGCGGTTCAGCCAGCCACACAATCGCCAGTTCTTTGCGCACACTGTCTTTGAGGCCCTGATAAGTCTGCCCCTCTTCCGCCAGGCGCCGACGCAGGGTGGACGCAGAAATACATAGCCTGGCGGCAAGGCCCTCCGTTTCCGGCCAGGTGTCGGGAGGCATCTGCCGAAGGTCGTGCTTGATGCGCGTGGCGAGGCTTTCAGGGTCGCGGTATTTGACCAGGATGTTAGCGGGTGCATGGGCCAGAAACCGTTGGAGCTCCTGCTGACTGCGTTTGATCGTCAGGTCCAGGCAATCGGCAGAAAAGATCATGCGGGTACGGGGTCGATCAAAGCGCAGGTTGTCGGAAAACATTACCTGGTAATCGTCACAGAAGTCCGGCTGCGCGCAACGCAGCTCAATGGCCAGGATCGGGATGCGACGCCCCGCCAGCCAGCACGCAACGCCGTGGACGATCATCCAATAAGTGAAATACGTGAACGCACGCTTGGGCTCATCGGGTTCGAGCAGGACGATCTCCGCCAGGCTCTGTTGACGAACCAACTGGGCCGGCAGGTGCTCCAGCATCAACGACAGAAACCCCAGGCCGGTTTCAAGGCCCGCCGCCAGGCTCGGTTGCGCCATGGCGGCGCGACACAGAAACGCCAGGCTACCGGATTTGAGTGCACGCGGGTCCATGCCAAAAAACTCGTCATCCTTGCGCCGCGCCAGCAAACGCCAAAGGCGCGCATAGGCCGTGGCCGGGACACGGGCATGGGGCTGCTCAAGCAACGCAGGGTCAATCCCGACTTTGCTCAATGCCTCGACAGTGGCCGCACCAGGTGCACAGCTCTGCAACAGCGCTTCGCGCACAAGGTGGATGGAGATGGTGTCTTTTTCCGACATGGGATGTTGAGTTATCCGACTGCAAACCAGGTGGCCTGCATCATAAGGGCGGTTGCGCTTCGCCACCACTGTTCAGCCCACGTTCAGCAAAGGTCAATATTTCTTGTTTAGCAATGAGTATCATTATGTTACAACTTAGCTTCCTAACTAGTTACGCCCTGGTGCCCGATGCTCGTTCCTTTTTTAATCATGCTGCGCGAAGGCATTGAAGCCGCCTTGATCGTTGGCATCATCGCCAGTTACCTGCAGCAGACCGGTCGTGGCCAATGGATGCCCGCCGTGTGGATCGGCGTTTTCCTTGCTGCCGCCCTGGCCTTGCTGGTCGGTGGTGGCCTTGAGTTGGTCAGCGCCGAATTCCCGCAAAAGCAGCAGGAACTGTTCGAAGGGATCGTAGGGCTTGTCGCCGTGGGTATCCTCAGTTCCATGGTGTTCTGGATGCGCAAAGTGGCGCGGTCAATCAAACACGCTTTGCATGAGTCTCTCGACCATGCCCTGGCCGGCTCCAGGCACCAGGTATTCGCGCTGATCGCCATGGTGTTTTTTGCCGTGGCCCGCGAAGGGCTGGAGACGGTGTTCTTTCTGCTGGCGGTGTTTCAGCAGAGCGAAGGTATGGGCGCACCGATAGGTGCCCTGCTCGGCCTGATCCTGGCCACTGTCGTAGGCTTTCTTATCTATTCCGGCAGCATGCGCCTGAACCTCGGCGCGTTTTTTCGCTGGACCGGCCTGTTCATCCTGGTAGTGGCGGCCGGCATTCTCGCCAATTCGGTGCAAGCCCTGCATGAGGCCGGTGTGTGGAACCACTGGCAAACCGTGCTGTTCGATTTCAGCGCTGCGCTGCCCATGGACAGCCCGTTGGGCTCGGTACTGGCCGGCATGTTCGGTTATCAGGAGGCGCCGACCGTCAGCACCCTGGGTGCCTATGTGATTTACCTGGTGGCGGCCCTGGTGATGTTCTTCCTGCCTTCGGCCCCCGCCAAGCCTGTCGCCACGACTTCTTCCGTTTCCAGCCAGTAAGGACCGTCTCTTGTCCAACCCAACCCCTCAATCGGCCCCGCCATCCCGCGCCTTGCGCTGGGGTGTGGCCGGCTCGGTGGTGGTGATGATCGCCGCCGGTGGCCTGTTCTACTACGCCTCGCAATTGGCCGCCGGCAAGCGCCAGGCCAACCACAATGAAATCGCGGTGACGATTCACGCCCACGCCTGCGAGCCCAACGCCCTCACCGTGCCGGCCGGGCGCGCAAGCTTTCGTATCATCAACCGCTCCGACCGGGCGGTGGAGTGGGAAATCCTCGACGGTGTGCTGGTGGTTGAGGAACGGGAAAATATTGCTCCGGGCCTGAGCCAGGTGATCAACGCCAACCTGTTGCCCGGTGACTACGCCATCACCTGTGGCCTGCTGAGCAACCCGCGTGGCACCTTGCATGTCACGCCCACCGCGGAGTCCGACGCCCAGGCCAGGGCCAAGCCGTCGATGGTGGCGTTTATCGGCCCGTTGTCGGAGTTCCGTGTGTACTTGAGCGGCCAGAGCGGTGCGCTGATCAAGGCCGTGACGGCGCTGCAACAGGCTATCGACGCCGGTGATCTGGCCCAGGCGCAGGCCCTGTATGTGCCGGCCCGTGAGGCCTATCAACGCCTGGCGCCGGCAGCCCAGCGCCTGGCCGAGCTGGACAATACGATCAACGCCCGCGCCGACTACTTTGAAAAGCGCGAGCAGGATCCCGCCTTCAGCGGCTTCCACCGCCTCGAATACAGCCTGTTCCAGCAGCACAGCCTCGACGGCCTGGCACCGGTCGCGCAACGCCTGGTGACCGACGTCACCACGCTCAAGCAACAGCTATTGGCTCAGTCCCTGCCGCCGGAGCAACTGGTGAGCATCGTCGTGCGCAACCTCAATAGTCTGGCAGATGTGCGCGCCATCAGTGGCGAAGAGGAACGCTACAGCCATATCGATTTGAACGGCTTTGCCGCCAACTTGCAGGTCGCCCGCAAAGTAGTCGACCTGATGCGTCCGCTGTTGACTAAATCCGCCGCCGACCTGCTGCCCCACATTGACAGCGCGCTCAATGCGTTCGACGCCGAACTCAACGGTTTGAAGGTTGACGACCACTACACCCGCTACGACAGCATCACCGCCGATCAGCGCCAGCAGATCGCCGACAAGGCCAAGGCACTGGCCGCCACACTCGATGGAATCGACCCCGCCCTTGGCCTTTCCGGCCTGCAGTGAAGACGACCGCACTATGAGTGATACACCACAGTTTGATCTCCAACGTCGCCGCGTCCTGCTGGGCATGGCGGCCACCGGCGCGGCCATCGCCGGCAGCACCTTGACCTGCCCGGCCATGGCCGCAGCGGCCGAGCAAGTCACCAGCGCTCCGCGCAGCGACAAGACCCACGACCACCAGGCTTTTTTCGGTCAGCATCAGAGCGGCATTGTCACGCCGCGCCCGGCCTGCGGCATGGTGGTGGCCTTCGACGTACTGGCCAGCGACCGCGAGGACCTCGAACGTTTGTTCCGCACCCTGAACGAGCGTATCGCGTTCCTGATGAGCGGCGGCACCGTGCCGCAGGTCGACCCGAAACTGCCACCCACCGACTCCGGCATCCTTGGCCCGGTGGTTACCCCAGATAACCTGACCATCACCGTGTCGGTCGGCGAATCGTTGTTCGATGAGCGCTTCGGCCTCAGTGCCGTCAAGCCCAAGCGCCTGAGCCGCATGGTGGGTTTCCCCAACGATGCACTGGAGCCGGCGCAGTGCCACGGCGACCTGAGCCTGCAGTTCAGTTCCAACACGCCCGATACCAACATCCACGCCCTGCGCGATATCGTGAAAAACCTGCCTGATTTGCTGCTGGTGCGCTGGAAACAAGAAGGCAGCGTGCCGCCCCAGGCCCCGGCCAAGCCCGGCGAACCGGCGCAGAGTGCGCGTAACTTCCTGGGCTTTCGCGACGGTTCGGCCAACCCCAACTCCAACGATGCCAAGGCCATGGACCAGATCGTCTGGGTGCAACCGAGCAGCGACGAACCCGCCTGGGCGGCCCATGGCAGTTACCAGGCCGTGCGTATCATCCGCAACTTTGTCGAGCGCTGGGATCGCACCCCACTGCAAGAACAGGAAAGCATCATCGGCCGCGTCAAACCTACCGGCGCACCCATGGATGGCCAGCATGAAACCCAGGTACCGGACTACAGCAAAGACCCGCATGGCAAGTTGACCAAGCTCGATGCGCACATCCGTCTGGCCAACCCGCGCACCCCGCAGACCCAGGCCAACCTGATCCTGCGCCGGCCGTTCAACTACTCCAACGGCGTCAACAAAAACGGTCAACTGGACATGGGCCTGTTGTTCATCTGCTATCAGGCTGACCTGGAGAAAGGCTTTATCAGCGTGCAAACGCGGCTCAACGGCGAACCGCTGGAGGAATACCTCAAGCCGGTCGGCGGCGGGTATTTCTTCACCTTGCCCGGCGTCACCGGCCCTGAGGATTTCATCGGGCGCACGCTGCTTGCTGCAACGCACTCAACCAATCCTGCCAAGACCTGAAACACACCAGAGCGGAATGCCCCCATGAAGAAGTCGTCTATCGCGTTGTCGTTGTTAATGAGCCTTGCGCCGCTGGCTGCCTTCGCCGCTACCGCGCCGCTCGACCTGGTAGGCCCGGTATCGGACTACAAGATCTACGTTACCGAGGAAATCGGCGAGCTGGTCACCCAGACCCAGGCGTTTACCGACGCCATCAATAAAGGTGACCTGGCCACCGCCAAGAAGCTCTATGCGCCGACCCGCGTGCACTATGAGGCCATCGAGCCGATCGCCGAGCTGTTCAGCGACCTCGACGCGTCCATCGATTCGCGTGTCGATGACCATGAAAAAGGTGTGACGGCCGAAGACTTCACCGGCTTTCACCGGATTGAGTACGCGCTGTTCGCGCAAAACTCGACCAAGGGCCTGGAAGCACTGACCGCCAAGCTCAATACCGATGTGAACGATCTCAAGACGCGGGTCGATGGCCTGACCTTCCCGCCGGAAAAAGTCGTCGGCGGCGCTGCGGCGCTGCTGGAGGAAGTCGCCGCCACCAAGATCTCCGGCGAAGAAGACCGCTACAGCCATACCGACCTGTATGACTTCCAGGGCAACATCGACGGTGCAAAGAAAATCGTCGATCTGTTCCGTGGCCAGATCGGGCAGCAGGACCAGGCGTTCCTGGCCAAGGTCGATAAAAACTTCGCCACCGTGGACAAGATCCTGGCCAAGTACAAGACCCAGGATGGCGGCTTTGAAACCTACGACAAGGTCAAGGACAACGACCGCAAGGCCCTGGTTGGCCCGGTCAACACCCTGGCTGAAGACTTGTCGATGCTGCGCGGCAAGCTGGGTTTGAATTAAAGCTACCGGCAAAAAAAAACACCCAGGCCCTGTTGAGGGGCCTGGGTGTTTTTTTGCCTGCGGGATAACGGCTACAAAATGCGGTACAGCAAACGCTCAATACGCACTCGGCTGACCCGGCGCAGGAATTTACCCACTGCCGGCGGGTAATCAACCAACGTCTGCAATTGCTGGTAGCCCTGAATACGCGTGGTGTGCTGGAAGATCTGCGCCAGCTCGGTACGCCGCGGCTCCAGCCATTGGCCCTTGGGGTCGTCGATCAGCAAGCCGTTTTCCAGGTCGAGGCGAAATGCCCTGGGGTTGAGGTTGTTGCCGGTCAGCAAGGTATAGCGCTGGTCAACCCACATGCCCTTAAGGTGGTAGGTGTTGTCGCCATCGCGCCACAGGTGCAGGTTCAACTGGCCGCTGTCGATCATCGGCTGGTGACGCTTGGCAAAGCGCCGCAGGCTGATCTCATACAGATAAGGCAAGGCCGCGATCACCTTGAACGGCTCGCTGGGCGGAATATAGAAGTCGTTGGCCGTCTTGTCGCCGACCACGATGTCGATCTTCACTCCACGCGCCAGGGCGCGGTTGATCTCGCGGGTCACCGGCAACGGCAGGTTGAAATACGGGGTGCAGATGGTCAACTGCTGCTGGGCGCTGGCGATCAGCTCCAGAATGACCCGGCTCAGGGGGTTGTTCTTGCCGACGCCGAGCAACGGGCTCACCGAGAGGTGACCATTGGGCAACTGCCCGGCCGTGGTGTCATAGGCCGCGTGCTTTAGACGGCTGCGCAGGTCGCCGATATCGTTGCGCAGGCTACGGGTGGTCGGCGGGTTGGGCAGGTCCAGGCGGTGCACGGCCTTGGATGCCACCAGGCCGTGCTCGATCAGGTGTTGCATCGAATCGGCCAGCACCTGGCTGTGGATCAGGTGGTAACGATCGAAGCGGTACTTGTCGAACTTGTGCAAATACACATTGTTGAGGCTGGCGCCGCTGTACAGCACGCTGTCATCGATCACAAAGCCCTTGAGGTGCAATACGCCAAACAGCTCGCGGGTTTGCACCGGCACGCCATACACCGGCACTTCGCTGGCGTGGCTTTGCGTCATGGCCTGGTACCAGGCGCTGTTGCCCGGCTGCTTGCCGGCGCCAATCAAGCCCCGCTGGGCGCGCAACCAGTCGACCAACACCACGATGTCCAGCTCCGGCCGTGCCGCCTTGGCGGCGTGCAGTGCGTCGTAGATTTCCTGCCCCGCTTCGTCGTGCTGCAAGTACAAGGCGACGATGTAGATGCGACGCGTCGCCTGGGAGATTTTTTCCAGCAGGCAGCGACGATAGGCATCGGCGCCGGACAGCACCTCGATGGCCTCCGGGGACAGCGGGAAACCGCGTAGTTTGGGCAACAGGGAGCGTTTGAAGAACGACGGCATAGGGCTCGCAATGGGTCGAATCCGAAGAGGTCCAGAGCTTACACCATGGGGCTGCTCAGGTCTCGCCGTACGGCATGGAAAAAAGCCGGTTGACCAAGAAGAACGATCGTTCTACTGTAATAAGCATGAACGACATAACCCGCGACATTATCCTCGACGTCACCGAAAAGCTGATCTATCGCCATGGCATCGCCGCCACCGGCATGGACTTGCTGGTAAAAACCGCTGGCGTGTCGAGAAAAAGCATCTATCGCTATTTCGCCAACAAGGACGAGCTGGTGATTGCCGCCCTGCAGCGCCGCGACGAACGCTGGATGCAGTGGCTGCGCAGCGAAGTGGAACGCAGCGACAACAGCGGCGAGCGCCTGCTGGCGCTGTTCAGCGCCCTGAAAAGCTGGTTCGGTTCCGCGGATTTTCGCGGCTGCGCCTTTATCAATACCAGTGGCGAAACCGGCAACGCTCAAGATCCGGTACGCCTGCTGGCCAAGGCCCATAAACACAAACTGTTCGAGTACGCACTTGAACTGTGTCAAGCACATGGCACCCCCGACCCGCAACAGCAGGCCGCGCAACTGCTGATCCTGATCGATGGCGCCATTACCGTTGCCCTGATCATGGGTGATTCAACAGCTGCCGATAATGCGCAATGCATGGCGCGAACGTTATTGGGACTTTGAATTCTCGGAATTGGCAACTTCTATCATTCAACCCTACTGTTTTCAGGAGCCACCCCATGTCAGTCAATGCACAAGTCCGCCCGCCCCTGCCGCCCTTTACTCGCGAGTCGGCCATCGAAAAAGTCCGCCTGGCCGAAGACGGCTGGAACTCCCGCGACCCAGAACGGGTTTCCCTGGCCTACACCCTGGACACCCAGTGGCGTAACCGCGCCGAATTCGCCCACAACCGCGAAGAAGCCAGGCAGTTCCTGAGCCGTAAATGGGCCAGGGAACTGGATTATCGATTGATCAAGGAGTTGTGGGCGTTCACCGGCAACCGCATCGCCGTGCGCTATGCCTATGAGTGGCATGACGACTCCGGCAACTGGTTTCGTTCCTACGGAAATGAAAACTGGGAGTTCGATGAGAACGGCCTGATGGCCAACCGCTTTGCCTGCATCAACGATAAGCCGATCCAGGAAAGCGAACGCAAGTTCCACTGGCCGCTGGGGCGTCGCCCGGATGATCATCCGGGGTTGTCAGACCTGGGCCTGTAGCTCTCTTACCCTCTGTAGGAGCGAGCTTGCTCGCGAAAAACGTCAACGATAACGCGTGCGTCCTGAATGAACGCGGCGCCTATGGGTTTCTCGCGAGCAAGCTCGCTCCTACAAAAAGCGATTACCGAAAGGCATCAGTCCTGATTCAGCCCGACCCGATACAACACTCCATTATCCTCATCCGTCAGCACATACAGAAACCCATCCGGCCCCTGCCGCACGTCACGAATTCGCGCTTTCAACTCGCCCAGCAAACGTTCCTCGTGAACCACCCTGTCACCCTCGAACTGCAACCGAATCAACTCCTGGGTGCCCAGCGCACCGATAAACAGGTTGTGCTGCCATACCTTGAACCGGTCGGCGTCATAGAACGCCATGCCGCTGATGGCCGGGGACTTCTCCCAGACATGGTGGGGCTGCACCGTGCCTTCTGCCGTTTTGCCCTTGGCTTCGGGAATCGGTAGCAGGGAGTAGTTGATGCCGTGGGTCGCCAGCGGCCAGCCGTAGTTCTTGCCGCGCTCGATGATGTTCACTTCATCGCCCCCACGCGGCCCATGCTCGTTTTCCCAGATTGTGCCGCTCCACGGGTTCAGCGCCAGGCCCTGTGGGTTACGCTGGCCGTAGGACCAGATCTCGGGACGTACACCGGGTTGGCCGACGAAGGGGTTGTCATCCGGTACCCGACCATCTGGATAGATGCGCACAACTTTGCCTTGCAGCTTGTCCAGGTCCTGGGCGGTCGGGCGGTCGTTGTTCTCGCCCAGGGTCACGAACAGATAGCCGTCACGATCGAACGCCAGGCGCGAGCCGAAGTGGTTGCCGGTAGACAGCTTGGGCTCCTGGCGCAGGATCACCTTGAAATCCTCCAGGCCGCTCAAGTCAGCAGACAGGCGCCCGCGCCCCACAGCGGTTCCGGCTTTGCCATCCTGCCCGCCGCCTTCGGCGTACGACAGGTAGACCATACGGTCCTGCTTGAAGTCTGGTGACAACACCACATCCAGTAACCCACCCTGCCCCTTGGCCCAGACTTGCGGCACCCCCTTCAACGGAGCGGAAAGCTTACCGTCGGGGCTGACAAATCGCAGGTGCCCGGGAAGCTCGGTCACCAGGAAGCCCTGCCGATCGGGTAGAAACGCCAGCGCCCAGGGATGATCCAGGCCTTTGGCGATCGGCGTGACGGTGATGCTGCCTTGCTCGCTGGGGAATTGCTGGCTATCGGCGGCATAAACGGTGGTCAGCGGCAGCAGCGTGGCGGCACACACAGCCGCTAGCAGAGTTTTGCGTAGAAACATAAGGCGAAGTCCTTACCGGCGATTGCCGTTGGCATCATAGGTGGGTGCTTTGGTTTCGGTGGCCGGGCGACTGGGAGCGACGTCGCGCTTGGGATAGGTATTGCCGATTCCACGGTTCTCCACGGTCGGCCGAGGGCCGGTGGGCGCAGTCTGGATACCGCCGGCTGCAGGTGCGTTGGGCTGAGTGCCCTGCATGCTATTGGGGTTGGCCCGGTGAATCTGGCTGTTATTGGTGTCGTATTGGCCCGGCAGGTTTTGCGCCTGGGCCCAAGGCGCCAGGGTCAGGCCCAGCGCAAGTACTGCAAGATAACGTACATAAGCATTCATGACGGAGCCTCTCTATGCCGAGTACTACGTGCTTTCGATAACACGCTACGCCATGGGTTCGGCTTGCGACACTAAATAGTTTCTCATCAGGTGTAACACGATCTGTCCGAGCATCTGCCCGCCGAAACTTTTGCCGCGCCCTGCGAGTCACCAGAACAGGCTCACTTTTTAAGGAATCGGAGTTATGCCACGGGCAATCTGGAAAGGCGCTATCAGTTTCGGGCTGGTTCATATCCCGGTGTCGCTGGTCTCGGCGACATCTTCCCAAGGCGTTGATTTCGACTGGCTGGACAAACGCAGCATGGACCCGGTCGGCTACAAGCGCATCAACAAAACCACGGGCAAGGAAGTCACCAAGGAACATATCGTCAAGGGCGTCGCCTTTGAGAAGGGTCGCTATGTAGTGCTCAGCGAAGATGAAATTCGCTCGGCCCATCCGAAATCGACCCAGACCATTGAGATCATCGCGTTTGTCGCCGCTGACCAGATCCCCCTGCAAAACATCGACACGCCCTACTTCCTGGCGCCGGACAAACGCGGCGGCAAGGTCTATGCACTGCTGCGCGAAACCCTGAAGAAAACCGGCAAGGTCGCCCTGGCCAATGTGGTGCTGCATACCAAACAGCACTTGGCCGCGTTGATGCCGCTCGAATCGGCCCTGGTACTGGTGATGCTGCGCTGGCCCGCAGAAGTGCGCGGCCTGGACGAGCTGGAACTCGGTGCCGATGTAACCAAACCGACCCTGGCCAAGGGTGAGTTGGACATGGCCAAGCGCCTGGTGGAAGACATGAGCGCAGACTGGCAACCCGACGAGTACCGCGACAGCTTTCAGGACAAGATCATGGCGCTGGTGGCGAAAAAGGCCAAGGCCGGCAAGATCGAAGACGTGGAGTCGAGCCAAGACAGCGAAGAGCGCAAATCCGCCGACGTTATCGACCTGACCGAACTGCTTAAACGCAGCCTGGCGGGCAAACCCGCGGCGAAAAAGCCCGCCGCGAAGAAATCCAACAAAAAGGCCTCTTGAGCCTGCCATTGAGTGGAGCGCGACATGGCAAAGCCCCTGAGCGAATACAACCGCAAACGCGATTTCAAGATCACCGCTGAACCCGCCGGCAGCTCAACCGCCAGCAAGCGGAAAGCCTCGGCGCTGAGCTTCGTGATTCAAAAGCATGATGCGCGCAACCTGCATTATGACTTTCGCCTGGAACTCGATGGCGTGCTGTTGAGCTGGGCGGTGCCCAAGGGCCCGAGCCTGGACCCGAGCCAGAAGCGCCTGGCGGTCCACGTTGAAGACCACCCCCTGAGCTATGGCGGCTTCGAGGGCAGCATTCCAGCCGGCCAATACGGCGCAGGCGATGTGATTGTGTGGGACCGAGGTATCTGGCAGCCCCATGACGAGCCGCGCAAAGCCTATGCGGCCGGTAAGCTCAAGTTCACGCTGGTGGGCGAAAAACTCGCTGGGGATTGGACCCTGGTACGCACCCGACTCAAGGGCAGTGGCGACAAGGAGCAGTGGCTGCTGATCAAGGAAAAAGACCAGCAGGCACGCCCCGCTTCTGAATACGATATTGTCGACGCCGAGCCTGCCAGCGTGCTCAGCGATGCGGTAGTCGGCACGCCCAAGGCCAGGGCCCCAGTCAAAAAAAAGCCAGCGCCAAAGGCCAAGGCCCGCACGCAAGCGAGCGCCATGCCCGACGAATTTGCCCCGCAATTGGCGACCTTGGTCGATCGCGCACCCGAGGGCGATTGGCGCTACGAGATCAAGTTCGACGGTTATCGCATTCTCGCGCGCATTCATGACGGTGAAGTGCGCCTGTTCACTCGCAACGGCCACGACTGGAGCGAACGCCTGCCGCGCCAGGCCAAAGCCTTGCAAGCCCTCAAGCTCAAGGACAGCTGGCTGGATGGCGAAGTGGTCAGCCTCAACGGCGACGGGTTGCCGGATTTCCAGGCATTGCAGAATGCCTTCGATATCGGCCGCAGCCTGGACATCGTCTATTACCTGTTTGATGCCCCCTTCCTGAACGGCCGTGATCAACGCGAAGACCCGGTCGAGGAGCGTCGGGCTGCGCTTAAAGCTGCGCTCGCCGGCAGCAAAAGCAAACTGCTGCGTTTCTCCGAAGCCTTTGCCGCCAACCACCGCGATATTTTCGAAAGCGCCTGCGATCTGGCGCTCGAAGGCGTGATCGGCAAACGTGCAGGCAGCCCCTATGTGTCCCGCCGCAGTGCTGACTGGATCAAGCTCAAATGCCGCCTGCGCCAGGAATTCGTGATTGTGGGCTACACCCGCCCCCAAGGTTCGCGCAGCGGGTTTGGCGCGCTGCTGCTGGCGGTCAACGATGAAACCGGGCTGGTATATGCCGGGCGTGTGGGCACCGGCTTTGATCAGGCCACGTTGAAATCCATCTACGCCAAGCTCACGCCGCTGGAGCGCAAGGACTCGCCCTTGCAAAAGCCTTTGACCAGCACCCAGGCCCGTGGCGTGCATTGGGTCGAGCCGCGCCTGGTGGGTGAAGTGCAATTCGCCGAATGGACGCGTGAAGGCGTGGTGCGCCAGGCCGCCTTTGTGGGGCTGCGCACTGATAAGCCTGCGTCGCAGATCATTCATGAACAGCCGCGTGCGGCCAAGTCGATCAAGGCCTCCAGGAAGCAGAAGGCCGATAAATCCGACAAAGCGGTAAAGAACGTGAAAATCACCCACCCCGATCGCATTATCGACAAGCACAGTGGCACGCAAAAACAGCAATTGGCGCAGTTCTACGCCGACATCAGCGAATGGATCCTGCCGTTCCTGCGCGATCGCCCTGTGTCGCTGCTGCGCGCGCCCGAAGGCATCGAAGGGGAGCAGTTTTTCCAGAAGCACTCCGAGCGCATGGCCATTCCCCACATCAAGCAACTGGATCAGGCCCTGGATCCCGGTCACGCACGCCTGATGGAGGTAGACAGCGCAGAGGCGCTGGCCGGCGCCGTGCAAATGGGCACTGTCGAGTTGCACACCTGGGGCGCCACCACGGACAAGATTGAAACCCCTGACCTGTTCGTTCTGGACCTCGACCCTGACCCGGCGTTGCCCTGGAAGTCCATGTTGGAAGCGGCCGAGCTGACCCTGTCGGTGCTGGATGAGCTGGGCTTGCAAGCCTTCGTCAAGACCAGCGGCGGTAAAGGTCTGCACCTGATCGTGCCGCTGGCCCGGCGTGATGGCTGGGACGCCGTCAAGGCATTCGCCAAGGCCATTGCCCAGTTTATGAGCCAGCAACTGCCCGAACGCTTTACCGCCACCAGCGGCCCTAAAAACCGCGTGGGCAAGATCTTTATCGACTACCTGCGCAACGCCCGTGGCGCCAGTACTGTGGCGGCATACTCCGTGCGTGCACGGCCGGGTCTGCCGGTATCGGTGCCGGTCAGTCGGGAAGAATTGAAAGGGTTGCGTGGCGCCCAGCAGTGGACGGTGGCGAACCTGCACGAGCGTCTTCAGGGTTTGAAGGGCGACCCATGGGCCGGCTATGCCAATCGGCAGAAGATCAGCAAGAAGATGTGGGACAAGCTGGGCGCAAAACCACCGCAGTGATTCGCGCCCGGCACAGGGTTCAGATAAGGATGAAGATCAGCGCCAGAGCGGCAAAAATCGCCCACTTCTCCAGGTAGTAGCGTGTGCGGTTGCGCTTTTTGAGCTCCTTGCCGCGCAGGCGGATCTTGTACAAGCGGGTAAAGGCACGGTTGAGGCCGCCGGTCTTGTCGCCATCATCATTGGGCGAGCCCGCAGCGGCCATTACATTGCGGCTGAACCAACGGTTGAACGCCGCCGCCCAGCGGTACTTCATCGGGCGCTCGATATCGCAGAACAGAATGATGCGGTTCTGCTGGGTGGTATTTTCTGCGTAGTGAATGTAGGTCTCGTCGAACATCACCGGCTCGCCGTCGCGCCAGTAATAGCTCTCGCCATCCACATTGATGTAGCACCCTGGGTCGTTGGGCGTATCGAGCCCCAGGTGATACCGATAGGAGCCCGCATACGGGTCACGGTGGCGCACCAGTTTGGAGCCCGGTGGCAGTTCGGCGAACATCGCGGCCTTGATCGAGCCGATCCCTTGCACCAGCTCGGTGGTGCGCGGGCACAGCTTCATCGCCGACGGGTGGCTGTCGCCATACCACTTGAGATAAAAGCGCTTCCAGCCCGATTTGAAAAACGAGTTGAAACCCACGTCGTTGTACTGGTCCGAACGCTTGATCTCCCCGGCCCGCATCAGGTTCTGGCCTTCCTCGCGGATCTCTTGCCAATGTTCCTGCAAGGGGCTCAGGTCTGGAAAATCGCTGGGCGACAGATAGGGACGGCTGGGCTGCCTGGAGAACAAGTACAGGAAACAGTTGATCGGCGCCAGGAACGTCGAGTGATCGCTAAGCTGGCGACCCAGCTTGTGTCGCACCCGACCACGCAGGTGTACATACGCAATGGAGGCAACGTAGAGAGCAACAATGATGAGTTTCAAGGGATTCGTCACAAGTCAGGGAGAGAACAGGCTGCTCCTGCGGGCCCACAACGGCCGAGGATGGAGATGCAGCACCTGAAATCACAATTCACGTACAGGTGACACGACCGGCTGGGCGACCTTGCGGCGTGTAACCATTGGCCGTTATTTAGCCATACTTTGTAACCAAAGGTTAACTAAGAATTGTGAAAAGCTGTCTAGTGAGTGTGCTGGGGGTGGGAACAGACGGGCTTGTGCGCCCGCCTGTTTAAAGGCGTAACTGCGATTATTGCGGCGCGTCTTTACCGTCACGGCGAGGCAAACTGGCGTCTGCCAACGCGGTATAGGGGACAACCTGGCTACGACTGCGGATGAAGTGGCGGATCAAGGCGATCATCAGCCCCAGCAACAGGCCGCCTACCAGACTCAACGCAATGACCAACGATTTTTTCGGTTTGATCGGCGACAGAGGCTCCTGGGCGCGACGGTCAATCGTCACCAGCTTCAGGTTGCTCATGTCGATGTTCAAGCCACGCAGCCTGGCGACTTCAGCGCGAAGCGGCTCGACGTCCTGCAGGAATATGTCTTCATTGCCGCGCTTGCGCAGCACCTCGACTTCGCGGTTGCTTTCGAGCAGTTGCAAATCCTTGCCGATCTCGGCAATTCGCGGGTTGGTGAAGTCATCGCTGGTGCGCTGTTGCAGCGCAGCGCGTTCGGCTTCCAGAGCCTCGGTGCCCATGAAGTACAGGGGGATCTTCTGATTGTTCACCTCTGTGCGCATGACCTGGCTCGACCCACTGCGCGTGGAGTCCGCCATGGAAGATGGTGTCGTCGGGGTGCGGATGCCCATGGACTTGGCGATGGAGATGGCTTCCGCCAGCTCGGCCAGGCGATTGGTACGCTCCATCTTCATCTGCAGCCGCAGCGCGCTGAGCTCATCCTGCAACTGGGCACGCTTGAGTCGGTCAGCCTCGAGCAACTTGGCGATCTTGGATTCCTTTTCCGTATCGTAGTTGTCACGGGCGGCGTCGATCTTGCCTTTGAGTTCGCTCAAGCGGTTATTGACGATCACCTTGAGGTCGGCGCCAACCTGCTGACGCTCGGCGGCGATGGCGTAGTCTACAAAGCCGTTGAGGATCGCGACACCATCAACGTCTGTCGGGTATTGCAGTTCCAAGCGAATATAGCTGCTCAGCGAGTCTGATTTCTTCGGGTCCGGCAAGATCAGGTTGACAGAGTTTCGATTGAACGCCTCAAAGCTTTGCTCAAGGCTCTGCCCCGGCTTCTTGAACGCCTTGAACAATTCCTCGTGTTCCTTGAAAAATCCCAAGCGCGCCTCGTAAGAGTCTAACTGTGCTCCCACTTTCATCAGGGCGTCAGCGGGAGGCAACTTATAGACTTCCGAACGGTTCAACGCATCCAGTTCATTGATTGCCGCAGGCCGCAGCACACTGCTGACTTCATAAGTCTTGGGTGCCAGGAACGCGTACCCTGCCCCTAATACGCCCACCAGAAGCGTACATCCGACTACCAGCTTTTTTTGTCGCCAGATGGCGTGAAACAATTCAAACAAGTCAATTTCATCAGACGCTACGGAGGGCGGGAGCGGGGAAGTGCGATTCAAAATAAGAACACCTTAAAATAATACTAAAAGGCCATCATTCTCAGAAACCTAAATGGCTTCAAAAATCAGGGACAACGCCCTGGATACGCCGGACCGGTGGCGATGTGACCACTTAGCCAGCCGAAATATCCCACATTTCCAAGGATTATTTCGGTTTTATATCGAGGAGTAGTACAAATGGCGCAGCATTGTCGGACTTGCGCGCTTGCAAGCATAGTCAATAGAACATCAAAATGCTGTCAAATAGCTGTCTTCTAAAGAAAAAACTTATCCGCCTACGTCGTGGTTGCGTACCTGATGCAACGGGGCGCTTCCCTGATCAGCAATAAGGAATTTGCATGCTGTCTGTTTCAACTCTCGATTTACGCGGCTTACAAGGCACCTGGGAGCAGACTGCCCTTGAAGACAGTGGCATCCTCAACCCCGCCGACGCCCACAGTGCGCCAGGGGCTATTACCACCATCACGGGCGATTGCTTCGAAGTGACCACCGTCAATGGTGATCAACTGCTGGCGGGCCGTTTTTTCCTGGATGCCAGTACCACGCCCAAAAGCATTACCTGGATTGACGCTATCGGCGATGACGCCGGCAAGCAGCTTCCCGCCAGTTACCGGCTCGACGGCGATGATTTCGTATTTATCGCAGCGGATGAAGGCATGCCCAGGCCCACCGTGTTCAGCACCGGCCCTGGGCAAACCATGCGCACCTTCGTGCGGCGCTCGTGATCGGTGCGTTTATCCGATTTGATCACGGCATTTTCACACGTTCTTCACTTTCCGGCAGATAGGGTTACATATACCTACTCCAGTGAATCCCTTGGCCCGCCTCTCCTCGCGGGCTTTTTTTTGTGCGCTGTGAACTTGATCAGTCGTTACGTTTGGTCGCCGTCAGGGTAAAGCACAGGGGTAACTGCGCGACCTGATGCTCATATTGATCGTAAAGTTCTTCCCGGTTGGAATGCGGGTATTCCTGCAAATGAGCGATCTGCAACTGCGCTGCGATAGCCCCGCTGACCACACTGCCCAGGGTATGTACATACCAATAGGACGTCGGCC
>Ga0308166_1002059_pt1 | contig 19400 bp, 9 predicted proteins | sample PhyCR2_2_FD_202137 | JGI IMG/M metagenome (GOLD analysis project Ga0308166, IMG submission 202137) | Phyllosphere microbial communities from UC Gill Tract Community Farm, Albany, California, United States - DLSLCC.R2 | ecosystem: Host-associated > Plants > Phyllosphere > Unclassified | place... | reverse complement strand
ATAAAGATCATGGCTCGCTGGTATCGCTCTCCCGCTTCAGTACGGTCGGCAGCCTGATGGGCAACCTGATGCGCGGCTCAATGATGGTGGAAGGGCGCATCGCGCGCTTTGTCTATATCTCGCTTTACCGTATGCACCAGATTGCGCTACACGGCTACTTCAAAACCGGTCTGATGATGCTGGTCGGCAGTATTAACCGGGTTATTCGTCCCCGGCTGAAGCTGCACTAAGCAACAGCAATAACGCTGGCTAATTAATGTTAAGCCTCCTCGGTTCTGAGGGGGCTTTTTTTATGCCCCGGAGAAGCCCCTGAAACAGACGCTGGCGCAGGACAGTGTGGTATCGGTTAAAGCAAAATGCATTCATAATTTTGACTAAAGTAAAATTTTATGAGAATGGCAGAGTAGTATCAGGGTGATGCCTGAAATGCGTACCATTCATAAAAAGAGAATAACCGAAAAAATATTTGCTATAGCCAGAAAACTTTTCAGGTAACGAGTTCGGCTACTTCAGCTCCGTCATTAGCCCGGCTACTAATCTGGTCTCTGACGCGCTGAACGAATGGCTAATTCCTTGTTATTCATTGGCTAAAAATATCCGCCTCTGTGCCTTTAGCTAATCCCGGCGATTCGCCAGACTCAGCAATCCCTGAACTACGATTAATTACTGGTACTTTTTTAAATGGCGTGTCTCACTAACTTTTGTAAGTTTAGTGTAAGTTTTTCTGTAATTTTTCTTGTGGTTTTTGATTCCAGCGGCATAATGTGCGCAGGAAAGTAGTCATATACATTTTGTTACAACTTAACCACATGGATCGGTTATGCAGCCCCAAAAAAATGGAGTTTTAACAACGCTGGCACCTCTGCTTTGCGCGCTGCTGATTACCACCCTGCCAGTTTGCACTGTGCAGGCGGCACCGGGTGATGAGCAATTACAGCATCAGCAGGAGCAACAAAAAGCGCGTCAGCAGCGGCTGATGCCACAGGTGCCTGATGTGCGTCTCTCAGAAACGGTTCCGGCACCTTCCCACCTGACGTTCCCGCAGGAAACACCCTGTTTTGTTATTCAGCAGGTCAGTCTGTCCGGGCAGGAGGCGCTGCCGCACTGGGTGCCTCTGCAGCGTCTGGCCAGTCAGGCCAATGGTCATTGTCTCGGCGTGAAAGGCATCAGCCAGTTAATGAGCACGCTGCAAAACCGGCTGATCAATCATGGCTGGGTCACTACGCGCGTGCTGGCTCCGCAGCAGGATCTGCGCCAGGGCGTGCTGCAACTTCTGATCGTGCCTGGCAAAATCCGCAGTGTGGAACTGTCACCCTCATCATCCCGCTATGTCAGCCTGTGGCCGACATTACCCGCCCATGCAGGCAATCTGCTGGATTTACGGGATATTGAACAGGGGCTGGAAAACCTGCAGCGTCTGCCGACGGTGGAAGCGCATATGGCGCTCCGTCCAGGCCTCAATCCGGGTGAAAGTGACATCGTGATTGAACGCACGCAGCGCCGTTTCTGGCGACTCGGCGCATGGCTGGATGATTCCGGCACCGAAAGTACCGGGCGCTATCAGAGCGGGATTATGCTGGCGCTGGATAACCCGACCTCCCACAGCGATCTCTTCTACCTGACCGCCAGTCGCGACCTGGGATTTGCTGGCAGAAAAAGCAGCAAAAGCCTGTCGGGACATTACTCGGTGCCTGTGGGCTACTGGCTGTTTGGCCTTACCGCCAGCGACTACGACTACCATCAGACAGTCGCCGGTTACAGCCGCGATTTTCTCTACGCCGGAAAGAGCCGCTCGCTGGATGTGCAGGCCAGCCGGGTGATCTACCGCAATGCCGCCGCCAAAACCACCGTCAGCGCCGATGTGCTGGTTAAAGAGTCGCGCAACTTCATCAACGACACCGAAATCAGCAGCCAGCAGCGCCGTACCAGCGCATGGCGACTCGGCCTGTCGCACCGGCACTATATCGGTCCGGCGACGCTGGACGCCGGTGTCAGTTATCAGCGTGGTACGCGCTGGTTCGGTGCGCTGCCCGCCTGGGAGGAGTCATATCAGGACTCTACCTATGCCACCGCGCTTTCTAAAATCCTGACCTGGCAGGCGGGACTCACCACGCCGTTCGCGCTGGGAAATCAGCGTTTAAGTTACAACATCCAATATCGTCGCCAGATGAGCAACACCCCGCTGACACCGCAGGATGAGTTCGCGATTGGCAACCGCTGGACGGTGCGCGGTTTTGATGGTGAACGCACCCTCAGTGCCAGTCGCGGCTGGACCGTTCAGAACACGCTGGCCTGGCAGACGCCGCTGCCCACTCAGGAACTTTATCTGGGTGCCGACTATGGCGAGGTGGGCGGCAACAGCGCCTCCCAGGGTGGACCTCTGGGACGACATCTGGCGGGCGGCGTCATCGGATTGCGCGGCGCGATCACGCCCGCCAGCCTGAGCTACGACTTTTTTGCCGGGATTCCTCTGTCGAAACCGGACGGCTTCAAAACCGATCCTGTCACCTATGGTTTCAGCGTGAACTGGAACTACTAAACCTTTTATCGATATTGCTGACAATGGACTGTGCGCATTATGAATAAACTTTGCTATCGCCTTATCTTCAACCGGGTTCGCGGCATGTTAATGGTGGTGTCTGACATCACCCGTAGCGGCTATTCACGTGTTGCCCGAAGCCCGAAGCGCACCTCATATGCAGAGGCGAGGGTGCGGATCTCACCGCTCAGCTTTGCACTCTGGCTGGCAGCGGGCGTGGTCAGTCTGCCGGTGCAGGCCAACATTGTGGCAGACAGCAGCGCGCCGGGCAGCCAGCAGCCTACCGTCATGGCCACCGCAAATGGTCTGCCGCAAATCAACATTCAGACGCCCAATAGCCAGGGTGTTTCCCGCAATCAGTACAGCCAGCTCGACGTTGACGCGCGCGGCGCAATCCTGAACAACAGCCATCAGAACACGGCTACTCAACTGGGTGGCATGGTGGCAGCTAACCCCTGGCTGTCAAAGCAGGAAGCGACGGTTATCCTCAACGAAGTCAACAGCCGTAATCCCAGCCAGCTTAACGGGTTTATCGAAGTAGCCGGTAAACGGGCTGCGGTAGTCATTGCTAACCCGTCAGGCATTACCTGTAACGGCTGCGGATTTATCAACGCCAGCCGCAATACGCTGACCACCGGACAGGCGCTGATTGAAAACGGCCAGCTCAAAGGCTTCGATGTTAATGGCGGCCGAATCAATATCGAAGGTCAGGGCCTGAATGACAGTGATGCTGACTACACCCAGATCATTGCGCAGTCGGTAGCGGTGAACGCAAAAGTTCATGCCCGCGAACTCAATGTGGTCACAGGCAGGAACCAGGTTGCGACCGAAGGTAACGTCACTACGGTGAAAGCGGATAATGGGACGACACGGCCTGAATTTGCGCTCGACGTCGCGGCAATTGGCGGCATGTATGCCCATAAAATCACCCTGACCGGCACTGAAAAGGGCGTTGGCGTGCGTAATGCCGGTGAACTGGGTGCCAGCGCCGGTGAACTGCACCTGACCGTGGATGGCAGACTGGAGAACAGCGGCACGCTGCAAAGTCAGGCCGCGCTGCAGATCGCCAGCACTGGCGACCAGGAGAACCGTGGCAACATCGTGTCACAGCAGGATGTCACGCTGGCCTCCAGCGGCACGCTGCGCAACAGCGGGCTGGTAAGCGCAGGCCGTAACGCGACGCTCTCCGCCAGCACCATTGAGAGCACCGCTGAAAGTACGCTGGCGGCAGGCGTTGGCGGCAATGAGACGCTGAGCCAGCCCGGTAATTTGCTGCTGACCAGCCAGGGTGAGCTTAAGGCGCGGGGTAAAAACCTGGCGCACGACCAGATTCAGGCGCGGGGTAGCCGGGTCGATCTCGCCGGGAGCCAGACCTCAGCAGATGCCATCGCGCTGACCTCTACGCAGGCGGATATCAGCACCCAGGGCGCCACGGTGGCGGGCCGTACACTCGGGATTCAGGCTGCGACGGCGCTTAACAATGATGACGGCAAACTGGCGGCGGGCAGCCTCGCTGTCGCGGCACAAAACGTCAGTAACAATCGCGGCCTGCTGCGCCAGCAAAACCGCGAAGCCCTGACGATCTCCACGGGGTCGTTGCTCAACAATCAGGGCACGCTGAGCAATGAAGGCGATACCCGGCTGCAGGCAGAGCATATTGAAAACCGCAGCGGGCTCATCGCAGGTAACGGTGACTCACTGCAGCTGGATACGCCATGGCTGGATAATCAGGGCGGCACCGTGCAGCTGGCGGGTAATAATGGCGCGCTGAACCTTAATGCGACCCGGCTGGAGGGCAAGCAGGGCAATCTGCTGTCAGCGGGTGCGTTAACGCTCAGCGGCGACAGGCTCGATCTCTCACAGGCACACACCCAGGCAGAGGCGCTGACGCTGACGGCGGGCACGCTGGATCACCGTCAGGGTCTGCTGTCGCAGCGTGGCGCTGGCGAGATGGCGATCGCAGTTTCGGGTGACACAGACAACCGCGGTGGACGGATTGAGAGCGGCGGTAATCTGCATTTTGCATCAGGCAGCCTGGATAACAGCGGTGGCACGCTGCTGGCTGCGGGCAGCGGCGATCTGCAACTGGATGTTCAGGAGACCCTGACGAACGCGCAGGGTGCGCTGCAGGCCAGTCGCAATCTGCAACTCACCAGCGCAAGCCTGAATAATCAGCAGGGCCTGATTGCTTCAACTGGCGGTGACGCTACGCTGAAGACCCGTGAGGCTATTGATAACACCCAGGGTCGCATCGAAGCGGGTCAGCAGGTCACTTTGCGCAGTCAGGCGCTGGATAATCAGCGTGGAACCCTGCTCGGCCGCGGCGTGACCATCGACACGCAGCAGGGTGAACTGAACAATACTGGCGGCAACCTGGTCGCCCGTACCGATCTCAGCATTTCCAGCGGGACAACGGACAATCACAGCGGTCTGATCCAGTCAGGCGGCGATTTGACACTTGATACCCACGGACAGGCGCTGATTAACCGTGACAGCGGTAAAGCAGGGATAATCAGCGGTGGCGCACTTGCCCTTAACAGTGGCGACCTGGATAACCAGAACGGCGTTATCGCCGCTGCCTCGGCGGCCAACATCAGCAGCGGCCTGCTGACCAACATTGACGGCACACTGATGTCTGATGGGGCGCTGACGCTGAAGACCGGCGCGCTCGACAATCAGCGAGGCTTATTACAATCGGGTCAGGCGCTCTCACTGGATACGCACGGCGCGCAGCTGAACAACAACGCCAGCGGCGATCGCGGCGGCATTGTGGCGCGCGGTGATCTGCAACTCTCAACCGGAAAGTTAGCCGGTGATCACGGCGTCATTCAGGGACAAAACCTGGTGATCGATACGCAGGGCCAGGCCGCTGATTTCAGGTCTGCTCTGATCAGCGCCAGCGGCGAACTATTGCTGAGCAGTGGCGCGCTGGATAACAGCGGCGGGCGACTGCAGTCCGGCGGTGATATGCAGCTTAATACGCACGGAGAGGCGCTGAATAATGCGGCATCAGGCGGCGTTATTGCGGGGGCTAATCTGCATATCAGCAGTGGTGATCTTGATAACAGCACGGGCTCGCTGGTCTCGGCGGGCGCTATGCGGCTCACCAGCGGTGGACTGAACAACGTCGATGGGATTATTAATGCCGATCATGGATTAACGCTGGAAAGCAGCAGCGTGGATAACCAGCGCGGCCTGCTTCAGTCGGGTGAGGCGCTGTCCGTCAACACCCAGGGCGGCGAACTGAATAACCGCGACAGCGGCGAACGCGGTGGCATTGTTGCAGGCGGCGATCTGCTGCTCTCCAGCGGCCAGATTGATGGCCGTAGCGGGGTGATGCTGGGACAGAATATTCGCATCGATACTCATCAGCAGACCTTCGACCACCAACAGGGTCAACTGGGTGCTAAAGGCACCCTGCAACTGGATAGCGGACTCCTCAACAACCGGGCAGGCAGGATTGAGTCGGGTGGCGATCTGCAACTGGACACCCACGGCAACAGCCTGATCAATCGTGAGAGCGGAGCCGCAGGCGGCCTGTTCAGTGCGGGCATGCTGAAGCTCTACAGCGGCGCATTGGATAATCTGCGCGGCTTCATCACCGGTCATAGCGGCGCGCAGGTTGTGACGGGCGATATCAACAACCAGTCCGGCACGCTGACGGGCGGCAAAGGGCGGCTCGATCTCACCAGCGGGGAGCTGCAAAACCAGGGTGGCCTGTTACAGGCTGGCAGCGACATGACGCTGGACACTCAGGGTCACGCCCTGATCAATCGCGACAGTGGTGACCAGCGCGGTATCGTTGCCCTCAACAGTCTGGATCTGCGCAGCGGGGCAATTGATAACCAGACGGGTTTCATTGCCGCCGGACAGCAGGCATCACTCAGCGCCAGTGAACTGAACAATAGCCAGGGGCAGGTCGCAGGCAATGGCGGGCTGACTTTCAACGGTCAGGCGCTGAACAACAGTGACGGTAAACTGCAGTCGGCGGGGGATATCACCCTCACCACGGCAGGTCAGACATTGACTAACCAGCGCGGACTTATTGCCGGTGCCGGTAACCTCAATATTGAAAGTGGTGCGCTGGATAACCAGCAGGGACAGATCCAGGGTGGCACCGATCTGACGCTCAATGCGGGACAAAATGCGCTGCTTAATCAGGCGGGCAAACTCCTTTCGGCAGGTACGCTATCGCTGACGGCGGGTCAGTTGGTCAACAATGACGGCCTGGTGCAAAGCGTCGGCAACGGTACCCTGTCACTGAGCCAGCAGCTGGATAACCGTAGCGGGATGATTCAGGGCGGCCAGCAGATGACGATCACTACGCCATCGCTGATCAACCGCGATACACGACAGAGCGGCAAAGGCATTGAAGCGGGCAGTTTAACCATCGAAACCGGTACGCTGGACAACAGTCAGGGTGCTCTGCGCGCAAAACAGAGGCTGGCGCTTACCGTGCAACAGGCACTGGATAACGTCAGCGGGCTGATCTCGTCAGCGGATACGCTGACTATTCAGGACTCAGCCCAGGGGCAGGCGCTCGCCATCAACAATCAGCAGGGCACGCTGATTGCTGATAAAGAGGCGCAGATCAACGCAGCTTCCCTGAGTGGCGACGGACAGGTGTTGTCGCAGGGGAATCTCGGCATCACGCTGGCAGGTGATTTCCATAACCTCTCAGAGGTCAAAGCCAACGGTACGCTGCGGCTGACGGCGGGCGGAAACGTGACCAACGACGGCACCCTTGCTGCTCAGCAGGCGCTATTCCTTACCGCGCAAAATATCAGTAATCAGGCAAATGGCGAGATAAGCGGCGGGCAGACCGAAATTACGGCAGCCGACACCCTGAACAATCGCGGTCTGATTGACGGCGGACTGACACACCTGGTGGCGGGCGTCCTGAATAACAGCGGCACCGGCCGTATCTATGGCGATCACATTGCCATTGCGGCTACGCTGCTCAACAACCTCAGCGAAGCGGGCAAAGCGGCGGTGATTGCGGCGCGGCAGCGACTGGATATTGCGGCTGGCACGCTGAACAACCGCGACCATGCGCTGATCTACAGTGATGGCGATCTGCACATTGGCGGCCAGCTGGATGCGAATAATCAGGCCACCGGACAGGGGCAGCAGCTCAACAATGACGGGGCAACAATTGAGGCCGGGCAGGATGCCACGATCAGCATGGCGGAAATCAACAATACCAACCGCCACCTGACCACGCAGGTCGTTACGACCGAAGATAGCCAGCATCACGACGCGGTGCTAAAAGGCCACACCGATCGTTTTGACTGGGCCGACGTGGATACCAGCAAAAAAAACAAATATGGCGTGCACACGGCAAAAATGCCGGATGGCACCAGCGGCAGCGAGTTTTATGAGTATGACTACCGGCGGATAGTGAAGGAAACCCAGATCAAAGAGAGCGATCCGGGCAAGATTCTGTCGGGCGGTAACATGACCTTTAGCGCCGGCCGTCTTAACAACCACGACAGCCAGATTGTCGCGGGGGCTGTGCTGGGCGGTCAGATAGGCGAGCTGAATAATCAGGCGACAAAAGGAACGCGCGTTACCACAGACGACGGGAAATCGGTTCGCTGGTACGCGAAGAAGAAGAAAAAGAAACTGGGTGGTACCAAAACGTCGCAGGGCAAAGATAAGAAAAACTACCGCCCGGCACCCGTGACGGAAACCATCGATCTGCAGACGCTGAGCTGGCAGGCGAATGCTGCGCCGCAGGGAAATGGCTATCAGACCGGCAACCGCCAGCAGCAGGGCGTCACCGCGCAGGCTGACCGCATCGGCACACCTGCTCTCCAGCAGACGGTTGCGGCCGTGGCGCTGAGTACCACGGATAGCGGCAGTGCGTTACTGCCAGTCGGATTACGCTATGACAGTGCGCTGACGCTGGACAAGCTCGGCAGCCTCAAAGACCGGCCACTCGTGTTACCTGCCGGGCAACAATTCTCGCTGACACTGCCAGCAACGGTCGTCGACGGACAGACGATCACGCCGGTGATCCGCGCCGTCTCACCTGATATCCGGCTGCCGGACAACAGCCTGTACCAGCTGCAACCTGGCAGTGACAGCCATTACCTGGTCGAGACCGATCCGCGCTTTGTGAATCAGAAGCAGTGGCTCAGCAGCGACTATATGCAGAACGCTCTGACCACCGACAGCAGCCGGATCCTGAAGCGGCTGGGCGATGGTTATTACGAGCAGCGACTGGTGCGCGATCAGATTATCCAGCTGACCGGCAACCGCTATATCAGCGGCTACGGCAGCGATGAAGATCAGTATCGCGGACTGATGAATAATGGGGTAGCCTTTGGCAAAGCCTACGAACTGGAACTTGGCGTGGCGCTGACCCCGGCGCAGATGGCGCTGCTCACCAGCGATATCGTCTGGCTGGTGAATCAGACCGTGACGCTGCCGGATGGCACACAGCAGACCGTGCTGGTACCGCAGGTTTATGCGAAGGTGAAGGAGGGTGACTTAACCGGCGACGGCGCGTTGATCGGGGGCGGTAGCGTGGCGCTGAATGCCCGCAACGACATCACTAATAGCGGGACCATTAAGGGCCGCGACGTGACGCAGCTGACGGCGCAGTCGCTGACCAACAGCGGCTACATCAGCGGCAACACGATCAATCTCACCGCCCGTCAGGATATCACTAACCTGGGCGGCGTCATCAGCGGTGATAAGCAGGTGTCGCTGCTGGCCGGACGGGATATTACCAGCCAGTCAACGCTGCGCGGCGACGGTACCGACCGCTGGATAGATCGTCCGGCCGGTATCTACGTGCAGGGTACCGACGGTGCGCTGACGCTGAGCGCGCTGAACAACATCACCCTGGCCGCCAGCGATATCGGCAACGCCGGAGAGAAGAGCACCACGAAGATTCAGGCGGGCAATGACCTGACGCTCGGGACACTCAGCACGCAGCACACTGAAAATGACAGCTGGAACAGCAGCAACTACCGTCGCCTGTCACAGCAGAGCGATGCCGGGTCACGCATCACCGCCGGCGGCGCGCTGCAGCTGAGTGCCGGACAGGACATCCGCGCTACGGCAGCGGACGTCACGGCGGGCGGGGCACTGATCGCCAGCGCCGGACGCGACATCGTGCTCAGCGCGGGCAACAGCCGTACCGATCTCACCGAACACAGCAGGCAGTCAAGCAAAGGGCTGCTGTCAGGCAGCAGTCTGGAAACCCACCACGAACTGCACAGCAGCGAGGCGCTCAGTACCACGCTGAGCGGCGACAGCGTCCGGCTTCAGGCGGGCCGCGACATTGCCGTGACCGGCAGCAACGTCGCCGGTACGCAGGATGTTGCCCTGGCCGCCGGCCGCGATCTCAGCATCACGACCGCCACAGAAACGCGTGATGAAGTGCATCAGCGTGAGGAGAAAAAATCGGGCCTGATGGGCACTGGCGGCATCGGTTTCACCGTGGGGCAGGCGATGCAGAAGAGCAGCACCGACGCCAGCGGCGCACTCAGCCGCGGCAGCACGGTGGGCAGCAGCGACGGAAGCGTCATCCTCAGTGCCGGTAACCAGCTTAACGTGCACGGCAGCGACGTGATCGCCGGTAAAGATCTCTCCCTGAGCGGCAGCGACGTGACCCTCAGTGCGGCCGAAAACAGCCACACCGCACTGACGAAAACCGAGCAGAAGCAGAGCGGGCTGACGCTGGCGCTGTCCGGCACGGTGGGCGCGGCGCTGAACACGGCAGTGCAGACCGCCCGCACGGCCGATGAGAGCGGCGATGACCGGCTGAAGGCGCTGCAGGGCACCAAAGCGGCGCTGACGGCGGCTCAGGCCGCGCAGGCGTACCAGATGGACGGCGCGCAGACCGACGCGGCGAACGCCAGAAACACCGCCGCAGGCCTGAAGCCGGGCGACAAAGGTTATGAAGAAGGCTCCACCAACTCGATCGGCATCAGTCTTTCTTACGGCAGCCAGTCGTCGAAAAGCGAGACCCGCACCGAAAGCCGTGAAGCGCAGGGCAGTACGCTGGGCGCGGGCGGTAACCTGGCCATCACCGCCACCGGCGCACAGCCGGGCAGCGCGGGCAACATCCTCGTGCAGGGCAGCCAGCTTCAGGCGGGCGGCGACCTCGGGCTGACGGCGAAAAACGACATCAGCCTGCTTTCAGCGCAGAACAGCGAGCGCACCGACAGCACTAACAGCAGCAAGGGCGGCAGCCTGGGTATCGGCCTGACCGCCGGGTCGGGCGGCTACGGCATCAGCGTTTCAGCCAGCGTCAACGCGGGCAAAGGCCGCGAGAACGGCAACGGGCTGACCCATACCGAGACTACGCTCACGGCGGGCAACGGGCTGAGCCTGAACGCCGGGCGCGACACCACGCTGACCGGCGCACAGGTGCGCGGGGACAGCGTGAAGGTCGATACCGGCCGCAACCTGACGCTGACCTCAGAGCAGGACAGCGACCGCTACGACAGTAAGCAGCAGAACGCCAGCGCGGGCGGCAGCTTCACCTTCGGCTCGATGACCGGCTCCGCAAGCGTCAACCTCAGCCAGGACAAGATGCACAGCAACTGGCAGAGCGTGGCCGAGCAGACCGGCATCTTTGCCGGGAAGGGCGGCTTTGACGTGACGGCGGGTGAGCACACCCGGCTGAACGGCGCGGTCATCAGTTCCACCGCCACCGCCGATAAGAACCGTCTCGACACCGGCACGCTGGGCTTCAGCAACATAGAGAACCACGCGGACTATAAAACCGAGCACCAGAGCGTGGGCATGAGCACCGGCGGCAGCATCGGCAGCCAGTTCGAAGGCAACATGGCGAACGGCCTGCTGGCGGGGCTGAACGGCAGCGGCAGCGCCTCGTCGGTGACGAAGGCGGCGGTGAGCGACGGCACCCTCATTATCCGGGATAAGGCGAAGCAGACGCAGGACGTGGCGGACCTGAGCCGCGACGCGGCGGGTGCGAATCCGGGGCTGGATAAAATCTTCGATAAGGAGAAAGAGCAGCGGCGGATGGAGACGGCGCAGCTGCTGGCGGAAATCGGCAGCCAGGCGGGCGACATTGCGCGGACGCAGGGCGAGATTGCGGCGACCAGAGCGGCCACGGAGAAGATGAAGAACATCTCGCCGGACCAGAAGAGGGACGCCGAAGCGCAGTGGCGCAAAGCGAACCCGGGTCAGGAGCCGACCGCGGCCGACATCACCGGACAGGTCTATCAGACGCTGTACAACCGGGAGATGCTGGCCGGCGGAATGGGAACCGGCGGTTCGGTGCAGCAGGGTATCAGCGCGGCGACGGCGGCGATACAGGGGCTGGCGGGCGGCAACATTGCCCAGGCGGTGAGCGGGGCGGCCGCACCTTATCTGGCGGAGCAGATACACAAGCTGACGACCACGAAAGGCCCGGACGGCAAAGAGGTGGTGAACGTTCAGGCAAACCTGATTGCGCACGCGGTGGTGGGCGCGGTGACGTCATACGCGTCGGGTAATCCTGCACTTGCGGGTGCTTCTGGCGCGGCGATGGGCGAATATATTGCGCAGCAGATGTATCCGGGAGTTAAGCGCGAAGACCTCAGTGAGGAGCAGCGGCAGACCATCAGCGCGCTGGGGACGCTGGCGGCGGGCCTTGCGGGCGGCGTGGCCGGAGACAGCACGGGCGGTGCGGTGGCGGGCGCGCAGGCGGGTAAAAATGCATTGGAAAATAATAATCTTCTCTTGCCAAGGCCTGTGCTGGTACCCGTTCCGGGATTACCATTGAGTCCGGGTGACAAGGTAGTTCAGGATGCGAATAACAAAATTGCATCGGAGCTGGATAAGACTCTGAAAGGGTCAGGAACTGAGGCGGATACGCCGCCGATCACTGATGGTCGTGCAATCGTTGAAGCGCGTGATGAGGCTGCAAAATCCCGCGATCCGAATGTGGCGCATAATCAGCAGTATCAGGATGGCAGTAGTAACAAAACGGAAACTGTGCCGGTGAATGATGATCTGACCGGCGGAAAACTGGTTAATCCTTTTCATGATGAAAATAAAGGAACGTCACTGGTTACGCCGGATCAGTCTGGTGAGCAGGGATCCAGCAATACCGGAAATACGGATGGTATGCCGGATACGGGAGGCAATACCACGGTTACACCGATTTCTGAACAGAATAAAGATGATCTGGCTTATCTGGCTGAAGGGGACAAGCCTGCAAATCTTTCTCCTGAAGGGGCTGGTCGCTCAGGTGCTTTTAATGAGGCGAAGAGACAGTCTGGTATACCAGTGAGTCAGAGCCCCAATAAGGTATCCCCTAATATAGACAAGCGTGGTAATCCTCAACCAGGTTATATATATGAATTTATAGTTCAAAAACCGGGAGGAGGTACGCAAAAAGTTTATATAAGAGATGATGCTGGAGGCCATTTCTTTGGAGTCGATGATCCTCAAAATCGAGGCTCACATTTTAACGATCCTGCAGGTAACCACTATGACTACTGATGTTGTTATTAGATATGCTGAAGATATAAATGAAAAAAATGAGATTACAGATTTTAACTTATTTTCAATAAGCGGCAAGGGTATCTCTGCAGTGAGCTGGGAATTACCCAATGCGCCACTAAAGAAATTTGGTGAAGGTTTATTGAAAAAAATGGTAGAGAGTTATTCTGCAGGTGTTAGCGATGAAGACATATACACATTTGTCGTTTTATCAGCGGAGCAACCTGATAGCGCAATTGTTAACCACAGAAAAACCTGGGGTTTACTTAATGTTAGAGGTGTTAAAGTTAATGGGGTTGAGGAAAAAAAAGATGTGATAGTTAAGGGAAGTGAAGGGTTGATTCTTTCCGGCTTAGGTTCTGTTAAATCAAATAGCTTGGGAGTAATTGAAAGCTTAATTAATAGCGGCGAGAAGGTGTTTTTTTCAACCATCCAATCAACTAATGTAAATATGACTGCTTCCATACCGAGGCAGATAACAGAATGGATGAGTAATATCTGGATAAATAATGGTGTTGTTTTTTTTGCATTGGGGCGTTATGACGAACCTGATTGTGAAATTGTTGCTTTAGGCCAAAAAAGAAACCTGCAAAAACTTAAGTACACCTGACGTTAAGGCGGTGGACATCGCCAGGACACAGGGGCAGATTGCGGCGACGAAAACAGCCACTGATAAGCTGAAAATGATAACGCCTGAGCAGAAGAAGGATGCAGAGGTGTAGTGGCAGTACGCTGGGTGCGGGCGGTAACCTGGCCATCACCGCCACCGGCGCACAGCCGGGCAGCGCGGGCAACATCCTCGTGCAGGGCAGCCAGCTTCAGGCGGGCGGCGACCTCGGGCTGACGGCGAAAAACGACATCAGCCTGCTTTCAGCGCAGAACAGCGAGCGCACCGACAGCACTAACAGCAGCAAGGGCGGCAGCCTGGGTATCGGCCTGACCGCCGGGTCGGGCGGCTACGGCATCAGCGTTTCAGCCAGCGTCAACGCGGGCAAAGGCCGCGAGAACGGCAACGGGCTGACCCATACCGAGACTACGCTCACGGCGGGCAACGGGCTGAGCCTGAACGCCGGGCGCGACACCACGCTGACCGGCGCACAGGTGCGCGGGGACAGCGTGAAGGTCGATACCGGCCGCAACCTGACGCTGACCTCAGAGCAGGACAGCGACCGCTACGACAGTAAGCAGCAGAACGCCAGCGCGGGCGGCAGCTTCACCTTCGGCTCGATGACCGGCTCCGCAAGCGTCAACCTCAGCCAGGACAAGATGCACAGCAACTGGCAGAGCGTGGCCGAGCAGACCGGCATCTTTGCCGGGAAGGGCGGCTTTGACGTGACGGCGGGTGAGCACACCCGGCTGAACGGCGCGGTCATCAGTTCCACCGCCACCGCCGATAAGAACCGTCTCGACACCGGCACGCTGGGCTTCAGCAACATAGAGAACCACGCGGACTATAAAACCGAGCATCAGAGCGTGGGCATGAGCACCGGCGGCAGCATCGGCAGCCAGTTCGAAGGCAACATGGCGAACGGTCTGCTGGCGGGGCTGAACGGCAGCGGCAGCGCCTCGTCGGTGACGAAGGCGGCGGTGAGCGACGGCACCCTCATTATCCGGGATAAGGCGAAGCAGACGCAGGACGTGGCGGACCTGAGCCGCGACGCGGCGGGTGCGAATCCGGGGCTGGATAAAATCTTCGATAAGGAGAAAGAGCAGCGGCGGATGGAGACGGCGCAGCTGCTGGCGGAAATCGGCAGCCAGGCGGGCGACATTGCGCGGACGCAGGGCGAGATTGCGGCGACCAGAGCGGCCACGGAGAAGATGAAGAACATCTCGCCGGACCAGAAGAGGGACGCCGAAGCGCAGTGGCGCAAAGCGAACCCGGGTCAGGAGCCGACCGCGGCCGACATCACCGGACAGGTCTATCAGACGCTGTACAACCGGGAGATGCTGGCCGGCGGAATGGGAACCGGCGGTTCGGTGCAGCAGGGTATCAGCGCGGCGACGGCGGCGATACAGGGCCTGGCGGGGGGCGATTTGAAAGCCGCTCTGGCTGGCGGTTCGGCCCCTTACCTTGCAGAACTGATTAAGCAGAAAGCGCCGGATGAGGCCAGTCGTATAATGGCACATGCTGCGGTAGCCGGAGTTATAGCTGCCGCACAGGGTAATTCAGCGGCAGCAGGTGCGGCGGGCGCGGCTACCACCGCCGCGATGGGTGAAGCCATCAAAAATGTTCTGTACGGTGACGTGCCGGTCAGTCAGCTTAGCGAACAGCAGAAACAGACGCTGGTTGCGCTGGGAACGGTTGCGGCGGGTCTTGCAGGTGGTCTGGCTGGAGAGACTACGGCGGACACGGTAGCCGGAGCGCAGGCGGGCCAGAACGAAATCAACAACAATATGGTCAGCATGGGCATGTTGCAGATGATGCAGGCTAAATCGTTGCTGGATGCGGCGGCAGTGGCCGAAGCGGGCCAGGGCGGCGCAAATGAACAGGCGGCACTGGCGCTGACCAAAAAGGTAAAAGCAGGGCTGGACGCGACCTGCCTAGCGAATACCAGCTGTGTGATAATGGCTGTGGTTACGGCACAGCAGCACACGAACGGAGCAGGCAGCAAAACTGAAACCGTACCGGTTAATGATGATTTGACGGGGGGTAAGCTGGTCAATCCGGCGCAGGATGAGAATAAGGGAACGTCGCTGATCACGCCGGTTCAGTCTGGTGAGCAGGGATCCAGCAATACTGGAAATACGGATGGTATGCCGGATACGGGAGGCAATACCACGGTTACACCGATTTCTGAGCAGAATAAGGATGATTTGGCTTATCTGGCCCTTAAAGGAAAAGAGGCTCAAGAAGCTGCTGGGAATTTAGGTTTTGACCGAAGAATTCCGGCACCTAAGGCTCCATTCAATTCTCATGGTCAACCTGTATTTTTTGATGGTAAAACATATATTACACCTGATGTCGACAGCCATAATGTTACCAATGGCTGGAAAATGTTTGACCGTAGAGGGAAACGTATGGGCACTTATGATAGCGATCTAAACAGGATTAAGGATTGACATATGTTTGGTATCTTCCCTGAAGATAAATCAGTGGATATTGAGGGCGAATGCGTCTTACCAGCATTAATAATTATTGATGAATTTTCAGAAATGATGAATATACCTCTATCTTACTGGAATATAAATGATTACAAAGATAACTGGCGATGCTCTCTTGAAGAAGGCTTGGCAAATAAAAAGCATGCTGCTTTAGCTGTTTCTATGTATGAGCCTGCCAATGCAAATTTTATATTTACTTGGGTATTGTATTTTTCTGGAGATGTTGTTTTCGTTCAAAATAGCATTTTATTTTTAGATGAATGTCCAGGGTTCACTCCTGAAAATATAAATAGTTTTACTGAACCGCGAACAACGTATAATGAAGATGGCATGAAAATATCGGAATGGAGTACCGATTTAAAAAGTGTTATTAGTTTTTATCATAGCCTTAAAGACTAAAAAAGATCTCGGCCACCAAGCCTAATGCTGGTCAGTTAAGGAAATGAGGCCCGATAATTCGGGCCTTCAATGAAGTTAAGTAGGGTTGAAACCCTAACTCCTTCGTTTTCCTTCTAAGCAAGACTGTTGAGAATAATGCGCTGGGTGATGGGTGGAACAATATACTGCCATCAGGAGCGATAGATTACGGTCAGTCGGTCACCTCTTATGCGTAATATGCCCAAGATAAGAAACTGCCACCGTAACTGGTCCAAGCCGGTCTGGCCCGGATGGTGAAAGGTGACTTACCGGTAAGTGCCAATATCATTAAAGCGATCCTGGAAAATAACCCCGGTTCAGATACGGTAATCCTGGCGGAGCAGATACACAAGCTGACGACCACAAAAGGCCCGGACGGCAAAGAGGAGGTGAACGTTCAGGCGAACCTGATTGCACACGCGGTAGTGGGCGCGGTGACGTCATACGCGTCGGGTAATCCTGCACTTGCGGGTGCTTCTGGCGCGGCGATGGGCGAGTACATCGCGCAGCAGATGTATCCGGGAGTTAAGCGCGAAGACCTGAGTGAGGAGCAGCGGCAGACCATCAGCGCGCTGGGGACGCTGGCGGCGGGCCTTGCGGGCGGCGTGGCCGGAGACAGCACGGGCGGTGCGGTGGCGGGCGCGCAGGCGGGTAAAAATGCGGTTGAGAATAACTGGCTGCACGTTAATGAAAAGACAGAGTTTGATATAGCGAGGCAAAAACTCAGGAGCAACGACCCGGCAGAGCGTGAGCAGGCACAGCAGAAGATAAACGACCTGCGTGAGAAAAACATCAGCCGTGACAAGAAAGTGACGGATGCCTGTGGTAATGGCCGGGCTGCCACCCCCGCATGTGCTTCGGCAAGGTTAGAAGCTTATTCGGTCAAAGGTGAGTATGAGACCGGAAACTACAATAATAAAGTCAGCGACATGTACCCGGATGCCTACGGGCAGATAGTGAACCTGCTGAATATTACCAGCGTTGATGCGCAGAATCAGCAGCAGGTAAAGGATGCAATGGTCAACTATGCCATGGAGCAGCTTAGGGTTGATAAGACGACGGCGGAGCAGTATGTATCGACCTATGACGGAATGAAGATCGTTGCAGCTTCGATGTCACCAGTCCTGGGAACGGCAGCGGCTAACAAACTCAGCGCGATAGTTAAAGAAGCTAATATTTACCCTTCAGGAATCAGTTTTAAAATAGATCAACCGGAACACTTAGCGCAACTTGCTGGTTATACTCAGAAAAAAGGAATTACTGGGGCGCATAATGCAAATGCATTTTATGATGCTGTGAAAAAAAATAATGTGAAGATAGTTAGTGAAACTCCGACGGGAACTAAGGGTATTACTCAAATAGAATATCAAATACCTGCTAAAGATCGTGAGGGTAATATAATTGGTTTGAAAAATAATGGTGCCGAACCATTTAAAAAGACTATTTATGACCCCAATATTTTTACTGATGAAAAAATGTTGCAATTAGGTCAGGAAGCTGCTGCTAAAGGCTACAAAGTAGCCATAGCTAAAGGGCAGCAATCTTATGATGCCACAGCTGGCGGTGTTGCATTCCGTGTATATATAAATAAAGATACCGGTTTGGTGAACAACTTCCATCCAAAGTAGAGGTTATGGATGAATAAAGAGTTATTTGGTCAACCATATCATGATGATGACCCTGTATGGGTCGTCAAGGCATACTTCGATCGAATGTATAACGATGGGGATTTTTTAAGGGCTATCGAATTATTAATGATTAAAGGTGCATTAAATAAAGATGGTGCATATTGCCATTTTCCAGATATGAATAGCTATGATGAAGAGGATCATTTCGAAGGTGTTGAATTTGCCTACGGTTATCCACCGGAAGAAGATGATACTGTAATTGTAAGTGAAGAAACGTGTTATCAGTATGTCCGCTTAGCCTGCGAAAAATATCTTCACCTACATCCCGAATATACGGATAAAGTTAACGAATTGCTGGCAAAAATCCCGTCTTGAAACAGAATATCCCGGCCTCCGAGCCGGGATATTTTTACCCGCCGATCACCCTTCAGCCAGCCGGATGATCAACTGCCCCGGCCCGGTGATCACCTCGATCTTCTGCCCGGTAGTAAAACCCAGTGCTTCCAGCCAGCGGCCTTTGATGGTGAGCTGCGGCAGCGGGTTCGGCTGGCCCTTATTAGGCCGGTATCCAACTTTGTAATAATGTGCCTGCGTTCCGCTGGCGGCGGTTGTGGGCGTGCGGGTTTCTGACTTATGATGCGTGTCAGCCATGATCAACTCCTCCATAGTTGGTTGTGGTCAGCGGGCTGTTGGTGTTCCACCACCTTCAGCCCGCGCTAAAAAATCTCTCGTTACGCTCTTCCTGCTCTGTTTTACCTGTTTAAATATACACCACCTGCCGGGTAAACTCGCTAAAAGCTAAGTAATAAATTGCGAGCTGTCTCTGAAAACCAGATTGTTTTTCTCCGGTCTGGCTTTCATTCATTTCTTCTTCCCGTAGCCTTCTGTATTAACTGTTACGGGTTGGCTTTCATGCTGTGAATCCGCGTTAACCAGCTTTTATTCTGTCTTCCGCGTTACGCCCATATATCCACCAAAAACGGTAATAAGGGTTGCGACATGACACCGTTTTGACGTGACAGCGCGTGAGCACACCTGGCAGAAGGGTGCGGTGATAGACTCCACCGCCACCGCCGATAAAAACCGTTTCGACACCGACACGCTGGGCTTCAGCAAAATTGAGAACCACGCGTACTATAAAACCGAGCACCAGAGCGTGGGCATGAGCAGACCACCAGCGGCAGTATTGGCAGTCAGCTTGAAAGTACCGCTTTTTGGGAAAATACAGGTATTATTTTTCCGAA
>Ga0308166_1002058_pt1 | contig 19400 bp, 16 predicted proteins | sample PhyCR2_2_FD_202137 | JGI IMG/M metagenome (GOLD analysis project Ga0308166, IMG submission 202137) | Phyllosphere microbial communities from UC Gill Tract Community Farm, Albany, California, United States - DLSLCC.R2 | ecosystem: Host-associated > Plants > Phyllosphere > Unclassified | place... | reverse complement strand
CCAACACCGGCAAAATGACGTAGGGGTCGGGCATGCCCGACCCGTTGCGGTCAACCTCACTCAATCCTCATCTTTATCATCATCCGGCTGTTCCAGCACGCTGTAGGCCACCGCGCAGAACAGTGAGTTCAGGCGCTTCATGTCGCCCAGCAGGCCGAGGTGCAGCGAGCTGGTTTCGATACTCTGAACGTTATGCTGATGCAGGCGATCGACATGCGAGTGCGAATAGCGGCGGTTGGTGATGCGGAAACGGTGCTTCGAGCGGCGCAGGCGCCTGGCACTGGTGATATCACGCGATAAAAACACCGACAGGCTGAGGCGCAAATTGTTAGTTAACAGCTCCAGCTGCGCATCCAGCTCTTTCATGCCCTCCTGCGAAAACGCCCGGCGCGCTGCCAGCGATTTATCAGCCACGTCACCACTCATGCGCTCCAGAATATCGCCCGCCATTTCCAGGTTCAGCGCCATCTCAATCGTTTCCGCCCAGCGCCGTGAATCCTCTTCCGGGAGATCTTCCTTCGGCATCTGTGCCAGGTAGAGCTTGATGGCGGTGTACAGCACGTCAACATCGTCATCCAGCTTACGGATTTCGCGGTCTTCGCGCAGTTCGCCATGTACCACCTTGCTGAAGGTGGTGAGCATCTGCTCCAGCACATCGCCCATGCGCAGGGTTTCACGCGCGGCATTCGCCAGCGCCAGCGCCGGGGTATCGAGCGAGCCGGGATCAAGATGGCGCGGCTTCAGGCGCAGGTCGGTTTCGGTATCGTCCCCAATCAGCCGCTTGCACAGCCCGGCCATCGGTTCGGCAAACGGCACCATAATGATGCAGCGGATCAGGTTGTAAAAAACGTGGAAGAAGATGACAAGCTCTTCGTCGTTGACCGGCAGCTTTTCCAGCAGCGCCGCCAGCGGATCGATAAACGGCAGCACCAGCAGCGAGCCGATAAATTTAAACAGCAGGCTGCCCAGCGCCACGCGCTTTCCGGCGGCGTTCGACGCGCTGTTATTCAGCATCGCCAGCAGGCCGCTGCCGAGGTTCGCCCCGATCACCAGGCACAGCGCCACCTTAAAGGAGATCACCCCGGTGGCGGTCAGCGTCGCGGTCAGCAGCACCGCAGCCAGGCTGGAGTAGCTGATAATGGCGAACAGCGCGCCGATCAGCGAGTCGAGCATCACGTCGCCGGTCAGTGAGGAAAACAGCACCTTCACGCCAGCCGCCTGGGTGATCGGCGTGGCGGCGGCAACAATCAGCTGCAGCGCCAGCAGGATCAGCCCCAGCCCGATGCTGGCTCGCCCCAGCTGACCGGCGCGGGTCTGCTTGCGCCCGAGGAAAAACACCACGCCAAAGAAGATAAATAGCGGCGACAGCCAGGAGAGATCAAAGGTCAGAATACGCGCCATCAGCGCCGTACCCACATCAGCACCCAGGATAATCACCAGCGCAGGCGTTAGCCCGACCAGCTCCTGCGCGACAAACGACGTAACCAGCATGGTGGTGGCATTACTGCTCTGTACCAGCGCGGTGACGCCAATTCCGGCAAGGAACGCCATCGGTTTTTTCGCCACGCTGCGGCTCAGAACCCGGCGCAGATCGGCACCGTAAACGCGCATAATACCGGTGCGGACAATATGGGTTCCCCACACCAGCAGCGCCACGGCAGAAAGAAGATTAAGCAGGGTTAACACCGATAAGAACCTCATACCATAAGAAATAGGATTCTTACGCAGCGGCTATGTGCGCTGCGCCTGATGGCAATAAGTTTAGTCGGTATTGTTAAAAAAATCTTTTTAATCAGCGTGATATCACGCCACTTCACGCAAGGTTTTCTTATCCAGCTGCAGGCCGATGATAGAGCCCGCCGGGTGCAGATCGTCCACCGAGCGGTTCAGCACATCCACCATCAGCTCAACATCGCGCGCTTTCACCCGGTAGCGGATAACGTTGCCGAGCAGGCTGTGGCTGAGGATTTCCGCTGGGATACCCTCTTGCTGCGCGCAGAACAGCAGCGACTCAGGGCGGATCGCCACCTGGCTGTTGAAGCCAAACCCGGTCAGGCGCGTTGCCTGTTCCGGCGTCAGCAGGTTGTAGTTACCGATAAACCCGGCGGCAAACAGATTCACCGGCTGGGTATACAGCGACTCGGCGCTGCCGTTCTGTACGATTTTGCCTTTGTTCATCAGCACGATGCGGTCTGACAGCGTCAGCGCCTCTTCCTGATCGTGAGTGACAAACAGCGTGGTGAGATTCAGCTCTTTCTGGATACGGCGGATCTGATCGCGCAGATGGCGGCGGATACGCGCGTCCAGTGCCGACAGCGGCTCATCCAGCAGCAGCAGGCGCGGGCGCGTCACCAGCGATCGCGCCAGCGCCACGCGCTGACACTGGCCGCCGGAGAGCTGATGCGGGTAGCGTTTTGCGTAGTCATTAAGCTCCACCAGCTCAAGCACCTCCGCCACCCGCCGCTGGATCTCCGCCCCGCCCAGCTTCTGCATTTTCAGGCCAAACGCCACGTTGCGCTCCACCGTCATATTCGGAAACAGCGCGTAGCTCTGAAACACCATGCCAATGGTGCGCTGCTGCGGTGCCAGCGGCACAATGTCCTGCCCCTGCAGGATAATCTGCCCGCTGTCGACCGAAGTCAGCCCCGCCAGGCAGCGCAGCAGCGTCGATTTGCCGCAGCCGCTTGGGCCGAGCAGCGTGACGAACTCCCCCTCGCTAGCGCTGAACTCAATATCCTGAAAGATGGGGGTTGGACCGTAGCTTTTATTCAGTTGGGTAACGCTCAGATACGTCATGCTCAGCCTCTTTCACGGTTCAGGGTATTCGCCAGCCAGGTCACCAGCAGGACAACAAAGAAGTAGGAGATCACCAGCGCGCTGCTGAAGTGGCCGCTGCTGTTGCGCACGTTGTAGAGATACACCTGCAAGGTTTCAAACCGGGTGCCGACCAGCAGATTAGCGAAGACAAACTCGCCGATCAGGAAGGAGAAGGAGAGCAGCACCGCGATGGTCGCGCCTTTGCGCAGATTCGGCAGTACCACCAGCAGCGCCGCCTGCCAGGTGCTGGCACCGAGCAGATGTGCGGCGTCGATCAGCTCGCGCAGGTTAATCGCCTGCATATTGTTGGCGATGGCGCGGTAGATAAACGGCAGCGCGATGGTGAAGTAGCAGCCCAGCAGGATCCACGGCGTACCGGTTAGCATCAGCGGCGGCGCGGAGTAGAGCTGCAGCAGCCCGACCGAAGAGACCACCGGTGGAATGGCGAACGGCAGCAGGATCGGATGTTCATCACCGCATCGAGTTTTGGAAAGTAGTAAGCAATCACAAACATCGTCGGCAGCACCAGCAGCAGCGAGAGCAGCAGCGAGCCGAAGCAGATCAGTAGCGAATGCCAGAGCGCCGTCAGAAAGCGCGGGTCGCTCCACAGCTGGATCAGCCACTTTAAGGTAAAGCCATCAGGCACAATGGTTGCGCCCCAGCGGGTTGCCAGCGCATACAGCAACGTCGCCAGCAGCGGCAGGGCCAGAATGGCAAATACCAGCCAGACGACCACCCGATGATATAGGTATTCACTGCGCGACATAGTCAGCTCCCCTGCCGGACGTGCTGGTAGCTCTTACGCACCAGCCACTGGTGGATCACGGTGATCAGCGACATCAGCACCACCAGCAGCATCGCCAGCGCGCTGCCGAGGTTGGGGTCGAGCGAAATGTCGCCGGAAACCAGCGCGGCTATCCGCACCGGAATGACGTTAAAGTTGCCGGTGGTCAACGCGTAGATCGTGGCGTAAGCGCCCAGCGCGTTGGCCAGCAGAATGACAAAGGTGCCGATCAGCGCGGGCATCAGGATCGGCAGGCCGATATGCCACCAGTAGCGCGCGCGGCTGGCGCCGAGCAGCGCCGCCGACTCCTGCCAGTCCCTCTTCAAGCTGTCGAACGCCGGGTAAAGCAGCAGAATGCCAAGCGGGATCTGGAACCAGGTATACACCACAATCAGCCCGTCGCTGGAGTAGAGCTTGAAGCCCTGCATGATGTCGTATTTACCCATCAGCAGCGTCAGGCAGCCGTTTAGCCCCAGCAGGATCACGAAGGCAAACGCCAGCGGCACGCCGGCAAAGTTGCTGGTCATATTGGTAAATGACATCAGAAAACGGTGCAGCCTGCCGCCGCCGAGCTGGTGCAGCGAGTAGCCGCCGAACAGCGCGATAGCCAGGCCGTACACGCTCGACCAGAACGAGATATTGAGCGAGAAACGGATCGCCTGCTGGTAAAACGGCGAGGTGAGGATATCGCTGTAGTTGGCCCATCCCCAGGCCTCGTTGATATCGCTGTAGAAGCTGTTGATGGCGATCCACACCAGCGGCGCAATTTGAAAGGCGATAAAGAACAGCGCAAACGGCAGCAGGCACAGCAGCGCGAGCCATTTCCCTCTCATAGCGTGGGTTCCAGCAGGGCGGCGCAGTAGGGTTTATCGTGCTCAACGCCGAGGATCTGGCAGATTGTGCCGCACAGTTCGGTTTGCTGCGGCACGGCGTCCGCATTCATCGAAAAAGCGCTGCCGAAGACAAACAGCGGGACGTGAGTCTCTTCCGGCAATATTCCGCCATGGCTGCGATCGTCGTTCATACCGTGATCGGCGGTGACAATCACCTGATAACCCTGCTGCAGCCAGGCCGGCATCCAGTGCGACAGATAGCCGTCGGCCATGCGCGCCCGGTTGCGGTATTGCGCAGAGGAGAAGCCGTGCTGGTGCCCGGCATCGTCGATGTTCATCGGGTGGATCAGCAAAAAGTCCGGCTGATAGCGCAGCCGCAGGCTCTCGGCATCTTCAAACAGATGCGAGTCCGGGTAGCCATCATCAGAGTAGAAGTGCCCGAACTGGATCGGCAGCTCGGGCGCTTCAGTGTGACGGTCGCGCGCCGCAGAAAACGGCGTGCGGTTATACAGCTCGCTGACCCAGTGATAGGCCGCTGCAGCCGTGGTCAGCCCCGCCGCCCGCGCATAGTGGAACACGCTGCGCTGGTTGCTGAGGCGGCTGACGCCGTTGTGAATAATGCCGCTGTTCACCGGCGTGATGCCGGTGAGGATGCACTCATACAGCGGGCGCGAGAGCGAAGGCAGCTCGCAGATCATCCGGTAGCGCTGCCCGTGGCCCTGAGCGCACTCCGCCTGCAAATAGCCCATCGCGTGTTGCGCCACCTGAAAATTCAGGCCGTCCAGCACCACCAGAATGGTTTTCATCACGTTGCCTTATTGCTTCATGTTGATGATGACGCTTTCCTGCCACAGTCGCGGCAGCTGTTTTGCCGCTTTATCCCACGCGGCGGTATCGGCGATAGGATGCGCATTTTTGTATTCCGCATCCGGCAGCATTTTGGCCTGCACGTCCGCTGGCAGTTTCAGGTGTTCTGCGCGAATTGGGCGGGCATAGCCGCGTGCGAGGTTAATCTGCCCGGCGTCGGAGAAGATATATTCACGCGCCAGTTTGGCGGCGTTCGGGTGTTTGGCATATTTGTTGATGATGGTGGTGTAGCCGGAGGTGATAGAGCCATCGGACGGGATCATCACTTCAAAGCGTTTCGGGTCAATCTGGTCGCGGTAGTTCAGACCGTTGAAGTCCCACACCACGGCGACCTGAATCTCCCCCTTCTCGATGTTGGCAATCACCGGATCGGTTACGCCAAGCCGCCCCTCTTTTGCCAGCTCGCTAAAGAAATCCAGCGCGGGTTTCAGGTTCTTCTCGTTGCCGCCCATCGCGTAGCTGGCAGCCAGCACGCCGTTGGCCGCCTGTGCCGCAATGCCGACGTCGCCGATGGTCACCACATATTTGCCTTTCTTCAGGTCGGCCCAGCTGTGGGGGATATCTTTGACCTGGTCTTTATTGATGATAAAGGCGATGGTGCCGGTATAGGCCAGCGCCCAGTGGCCATCTTTGTCTTTCGCCCAGTCCGGGATCTGATCCCAGGTGGTGGGTTTGTAGGGCTGCGTCACCCCTTTCTGCACGGCGACCGGCCCGAAAGCCGCACCGACATCGCCGATATCCGCACTCGCGTTATTTTTCTCCGCGGCGAACTTGGCAATCTCCTGAGCGGAGGACATATCCGTATCACTGTGCTTGATACCATATTTGCTGCTGATATCTTCCCAGGTGCCTTTCCAGTTAGCCCAGCTGTCAGGCATGCCAACGCTGTTAACCTGGCCTTCCGCCTGCGCGGCTTTTTCCAGCGCGGCGGTATCGGCAGCCCAGCTGCTGGCCGGTAATGACAGGACGATGGCACTGGCTAATACGGATGCGAACAAAGATTTCATGGTTGATGCTCCGAATAATGGGGGTGGCCTTCTGGACTAGTCCAGCAAGATGCGAGCCAATCTAGCCTGGTGGGATGAATGTTTTATGACAGCGCCCGTGGGCTGTGGACTAGTCCACCCTCTCCTGCCAGGCTGTGTCCTTAGGCTTGCGCCCCCGGTGGTGCGATTATTGTGCAGTTTCGCACCAAATTGAGGCTTAACGATGACCAAATCATTAACGGTGGATGTAATCAGCCGGACACTGGCGGCGAGGATCCGTCAGGGGGATTATGCCGCCAGTCGGCGTCTGCCTGCCGAACGCGTGCTGAGCGAGCAGTTCGCCACCACGCGCATCACGCTGCGTGAGGCGCTGGGGCAGTTGGAAGCCGAGGGAATGATTTATCGCGAACTGCGGCGCGGCTGGTTTATCGCTCCGCCACGCCTCGCCTACGACCCGCTGCTGCGCAGCCACTTTCACTCGATGGCCGAACGCCAGGGGCGCGTCGCTGCCACCCAGGTGCTGGATGCGCAAAATGTGGCGGTCAGCGCGACGATAGCCACGCGTTTGGAGATGCAGGAGGGGGAAGAGGTGGTGCGCATTCGTCGCCTGCGGCGCATTGATGGCCGGGCGGTGCTGTATGTCGAACACTATCTCAACCCGCGCTATTTTCCTCAGCTGCTGAGCTTTGACCTGACGCGTTCGCTGACCCAGCTGTATCAGGAGGAGTATGGCATCAGCTATGGCCGTGTCGGCTTCACCATGCTGCCCGCCCCGCTGCCAGCCTTCGCCGCCCCGGCGCTGAAAGTCGCCGCCGGCAGTCCGGCACTGTTTATCACCCGCGTTAACCGCGACCAGCACGACCGGATTATCGACTGCGACTGCGAGTACTGGCGTTATGACGCGCTGTATATTGCGGTAGAGGTGAAGCAGGCAGTAAACGAGGTGGGATAACGTCCTGGCCAATCATCGATAAAGCGCGATGAACCGTCAGCGGCGTGAATGACGGTTCATCAGTGAAGGCGGTTCAGTGACTGATTTGAGCCAGGTCGTGGTCAGAGAGGCCGGTCAGCTCTTTGACTAATTGCATCTCCATGCCTTTCAGGATCAGATTACGCGCGACCTCACGCTTTCCTTCCTGCCGTCCAGTCTCAAGACCTTTTTTAAGCCCTTTCTCAAGACCTTGCTCAAGACCTTTTTTAAGACCCTGCTCAAGGCCTTTCTGTTCAAGCTGCTCAGCAATAGTCATCAGTTGGTCCTCATACAGTGGCATTTTCCGCGCCAGATTACGTACGAAAGCTTCAGCGTCCTGAGATCGCAGAGGTCGCGGAGCGGGGGCGTACACCCCCGTGAGGGATCAATCCGCGTCATATCCCAGGTTCGGGGCCAGCCAGCGTTCGACTTCGCTGACCGGCATGCCTTTGCGTTTGGCGTAGTCTTCAATCTGGTCACGCTGCAGCTGAGCCACGGCGAAATATTTACTGTCCGGGTGGCTGAAAATCCAGCCAGAGACCGCCGCACCTGGCCACATGGCGAATGACTCGGTGAGCTGCATGCCGGTGTGAGTTTCCACGTCGAGCAGCTGCCAGATGGTGGCTTTCTCGGTGTGCTCCGGACAGGCGGGGTAGCCCGGTGCCGGACGGATGCCCTGATAGTTTTCGCGGATCAGCTCTTCGTTGCTGAGGTTTTCAGTGGCGGCAAAGCCCCAGATGACCTTACGCACCCGCTCATGCAGGTATTCGGCAAAGCCTTCCGCCAGGCGGTCTGCCAGCGCCTTCACCATGATCTTATTGTAGTCGTCATGCTTAGCATCCCAGGCTTCAGCCAGTGCATCCTCTTCCAGCCCGCCGGTCACGGCAAAGGCGCCGAGGTAGTCGGCCTTACCGCTGGACTTTGGTGCGACGAAATCAGCGAGACAGTAGTTAGCAAAGCCCGTCTTTTCTGTCTGTTGGCGTAAGTGATGACTCACTTTCAAAATATGCGAACGCGATTCATCAGTGTAGATTTCAATGTCGTCACCCACGCGGTTAGCCGGGAAAATCCCCACTACGCCGCGCGGATTGAGCGCGCCATCGCGACTGAGCTGGTCGAGCATCGCATTGGCATCGGCGAACAGGCGTTTTGCCTCTTCGCCGACCACCTCATCTTCCAGAATGCGCGGATATTTGCCCGCCAGAGACCAGGTCATAAAGAATGGCGTCCAGTCAATGTAGTTACGCAGCACTTCGATGTTAGCGCTTACTTCGCTTACACCCATCCTGTGTGCTGGCGGGGGTGTATAACTTTGCCAGTCGAAGGTAAAATCATTGTCGCGCGCAGCCTGCAACGTCACCGGCGGCGTGCGCGGCTTCTTACGCGCATGCTGAATACGCACCGTGTCATACTCTTTGCGCGTGCGGGCCACAAAGTCTTCGCGCTGCGTCGCCGACAGCAGCGCCGACACCACGCCCACGGTGCGCGAAGCATTCTGCACGTAGACCGTTGGTCCGCTGTAGTTCTGCTCGATTTTCACCGCCGTGTGCGCTTTTGAGGTGGTCGCGCCGCCAATCAACAGCGGCAGGGTAAAGCCCTGGCGTTCCATCTCTTTTGCCACGTTGACCATCTCATCCAGCGACGGGGTGATCAGCCCGGACAGCCCGATGATATCGGCGTTGTGCTCGCGGGCCGTTTTCAGAATTTTGTCGCTCGGCACCATCACGCCAAGATCGATTATTTCGTAGTTATTACACTGCAACACCACGCCGACGATATTCTTGCCGATGTCGTGTACGTCGCCCTTCACCGTTGCCAGCACGATTTTGCCGTTGGTGCTGCCCTTCGCTTTGCTGGCTTCGATATAGGGTTCAAGGTAAGCCACCGCCTGCTTCATTACGCGGGCAGATTTCACCACCTGCGGCAGGAACATTTTGCCCTCGCCGAACAGGTCGCCGACCACATTCATGCCGGACATCAGCGGCCCTTCAATCACCTCAATCGGGCGAGCGGCCAGCTGACGTGCGGCTTCAGTATCTTCCTCAATAAATTCGGTAATGCCTTTCACCAGCGAATATTCGAGGCGCTTCGCTACTTCCCAACTGCGCCATTCCGCCTGGGGTTTAGTACTGTCATCTTCCGCTTTGCTGCCGCGATATTTCTCGGCGAGGTCGAGCAGGCGCTCGGTGCCGTCGTCGCGGCGGTTCTGAATAACGTCCTCCACCGCTTCACGCAGATCGCCTGGCAAATCGTCATAGATTGCCAGCTGCCCGGCGTTGACGATGCCCATATCCATGCCGTTGCGGATGGCGTGATAGAGGAACACCGCGTGGATCGCCTCGCGCACCGGGTCGTTCCCGCGGAAGGAGAACGACACGTTGGAGACGCCGCCAGAGATCATCGCATGCGGCAGTTCGCGCTTGATATCTTCACAGGCGCCGATAAAGTCCATCGCGTAGTTGTTATGTTCTTCGATCCCGGTGGCAACGGCGAAGATATTTGGGTCAAATATGATATCTTCCGGCGGGAAGCCCACGTCTTCAGTCAGCAGCTGATAAGCGCGGCGGCAAATCTCGATTTTACGCGCGCGGGTGTCTGCCTGGCCAACTTCATCGAAGGCCATCACCACCATCGCCGCGCCGTAGCGCCGCACCAGGCGGGCATGTCGCAGGAACTGATCGACCCCCTCTTTCATCGAGATGGAGTTCACAATCCCTTTGCCCTGAATGCACTGCAGGCCTTTTTCGATCACCTCCCACTTGGAGGAGTCGATCATGATCGGCACGCGGGCGATATCCGGCTCGCCGGCGATCAGGTTAAGGAAACGCACCATCGCCGCTTCGGCGTCGAGCATCCCTTCATCCATATTGATATCGATGATCTGCGCACCGCTCTGCACCTGCTGCAGCGCGACTTCCAGAGCTTCGTTATACTTTTCTTCTTTGATCAGTCGCTTAAACTTCGCCGAACCGGTGACGTTGGTACGCTCGCCGACGTTCACAAACAGGCTTTCCGCGCTGATGGTCAGCGGCTCCAGCCCGGAGAGGCGGCAGGCGACTGGCAATTGCGGCAGCTGGCGCGGGGCGACGCCGTCGATAGCTTGCGCCATCGCCGCAATGTGCTGCGGGGTGGTGCCGCAGCAGCCGCCGACGATATTGAGGAAGCCGGAGCGCGCCCATTCACCAATCTGTTCGGCCATAATGTCAGCATCAAGATCGTACTCGCCGAAGGCGTTCGGCAGCCCTGCATTCGGATGAGCAGTAACATAGCTTTCGGCGATGCGCGACAGCTCGGCCACATACTGGCGCAGTTCATCCGGGCCAAGCGCACAGTTAAGGCCAAACGAGAGCGGCTCGGCGTGGCGCAGCGAGTGATAGAAGGCTTCGGTAGTCTGGCCGGAGAGCGTACGCCCGGAGGCATCGGTGATGGTACCGGAAATCATCAGCGGCAGCTCGATGCCGAGGGCTTCGAACTCCTCTTTGACGGCGAAGATCGCCGCTTTGGCGTTCAGGGTATCGAACACCGTTTCGATCATGATGATATCGCAACCGCCTTCCACCAGCGCACGCGTCGATTCACGGTAGGCTTCCACCAGCTGATTAAAGGTGACGTTTCGAAAGGCTGGGTCGTTAACATCAGGAGAAATGGAGCAGGTACGGTTAGTAGGCCCTAACACACCGGCAACATAGCGCGGGCGATCCGGCGTTTTAGCACACCATTCATCGGCGCAGGCGCGCGCCAGCTTTGCGGCGGCGTAGTTAATTTCTGCTGACAGCGACTCCATATGGTAGTCGGCCATCGCGATGGTGGTGGAGTTGAACGTGTTGGTTTCGAGGATATCCGCGCCTGCAGCCAGATAGCCGTTGTGAATTTCGCTAATTATATCCGGTTGGGTGAGCACCAGCAGGTCGTTGTTGCCCTTGAGATCGCTCGGCCAGTCGGCGAAACGCGCACCGCGATAATCTTCTTCTTCCAGCCTGTAGCTCTGGATCATGGTGCCCATACCGCCATCAAGCAGCATAATGCGTTTTTTCAGCTGCTGATGCAGCGCTTCAATCCGGTTACTCACAGCACTTCCCCTTCCACTTCACTCGCAGGCACCAACGCCAACACGCCATACTGGCACAACTTTTGCGCGGGTAAAAGTTATGCGATATGAGAGTTCTTCAACCGCTAATAAAGCCAGAAAAAGCTGGAAGTATGGCGGGTATGCAACGAAAATGATTTCCATAACCATAACAACTAAGGAGTCAGGTATGGCCACCCCCGTCGCGGCAAAACGCGGAAAGAAACCCCGCGCTGCCGCCGCTGCTCCCGCCGCACCTGCCGGGCAGGTCCAGTCATTAACCCGCGGCCTTAAGCTGCTGGAATTCATTGCTGAATCGCACGGCAGCGTGGCGCTGACCGAACTGGCGCAGCAGGCCGGCTTACCCAACTCCACCACCCATCGTCTGTTGACGACCATGCAGCAGCAGGGATTTGTGCGTCAGGTGGGCGACTTAGGGCTATGGACCATTGGCGCGCACGCGTTTGTAATCGGCAGCAGCTTCTTGCAGAGCCGCAACCTGCTGGCGCTGGTGCATCCGATGTTGCGTTCGCTGATGGAAGAGTCGGGAGAGACGGTGAATCTGGCGGTACTGGACCTCAGCGATCATCAGGCGGTGATTATCGACCAGGTGCAGTGTACCCAGCTGATGCGTATGTCGGCACCGATCGGCGGCAAGCTACCGATGCACGCCTCCGGGGCAGGTAAAGCGTTTCTGGCCAATCTGAACGACAAGCAGGTAACGGAACTGCTGCATCGCAAGGGGCTGCACTATTACACGCCGAAAACCCTGATGTCGCCGCAGAGCCTGAAGGATAATCTCGCGCTGGTGCGCAAAACCGGCTATTCGTTCGACGATGAGGAGCATGCGCTGGGGCTGCGCTGCGTGGCCGCCTGCATTTATGATGAGCACCACGAACCGTTTGCGGCGATCTCCATCTCCGGCCCAATCTCGCGTATTACCGATGACCGCGTGACCGAGCTGGGTGCGCTGGCGATTAAAGCCGCCAAAGAGATCACCCGCGAATATGGCGGTGGGCGCTAACCTCATTTATAGCCAAAATAATGGGAGCGGCATCAAAGGGTATGAAGGGTATAGCGCTGGCAAAAGCGCTGACGCCGACGATAAGCAAACACATCTTCGATATGGCCATTGCGGATGCGCTGCTGCAGCTCGCGCCAGTACCCGGCGCGAAACAGTTCACTGTGCATCTCATCGAACAGCCTGGCGATTGCCGGGTCGGCACACAGATAGTGACGAAACTCCTCCGGGAACACATCCTCCGGCGACACGCTGTACCACGGCTCGTGGCTCAGCTCATCCTCCGGGTAGCGCGGCGGCGGGATGTCGCGAAAATTCACTTCGGTCATGTAACTGATTTCATCGTAGTCATAGAACACCACGCGCCCGTGACGGGTGATGCCGAAATTTTTATACAGCATATCGCCGGGGAAGATGTTGGCCGCCGCCAGCTGCTTTACCGCGTTGCCGTACTCCTCGATTGCCTCGCGCCGCTGCTGCGGATTAGCCTGCTCCAGCCACATATTGAGCGGCGTCATGCGGCGCTCCATATACAGATGGCTGATGACCAGCTGCTCGCCCTGATAGTGGAGTTTCTCCGGCACCTCGCGCTGCAGCAGTGCCAGCAGCTGTGGGCTAAGTCGCTGCTGCTCGATCGCGAAGTTCTCAAACTCCTGGGTGTCGGCCATTCTGCCCACGCGGTCATGCTCCTTGACCAGCTGGTAGCACGCGCGCACCCGCTCCGGCGTGACCTCTTTCTGCGGCGCAAAGCGGTCTTTGATCACCTTAAATACCCGATCGAAGCCCGGCAGGGTAAATACCAGCATCACCAGGCCCGGTACGCCGGGCGCGATAACAAACTGTTCGCGGGTTTGCGTCATATAGCTGAGGTATTCGCGATAGCTCTCAGTCTTGCCATGCTTCTGGCAGCCAATCGCCATATACAGCTCGGCGGTGGTTTTGCCGGGAAGGATCTCGCGCAGCCATTCGACCAGCGCCGCCGGCAGTGGGGCATAAACCATAAAATAGGAGCGGGCGAAGCCAAACACGATACTCGCCTCACGGTTGCTGGTCAGGCAGGTATCGATAAACAGCTCGCCCTCATCGCTGCGGTGGATTGGCAGCAGAAAGGCGCAGATGCCGCAAGGGGTGCGCAATTTAGCCACCAGCCAGGCCGCTTTGTTGCGATAAAACAGTTCGTTAGCCACCTGTAGCGTTGCCTGCTGTAGCGCCTCCGCACTGAACTGTTCGTGCAGATGCGCCGAGATAAAGCCGATATCGCGCGCCAGATCCTGCCAGGGCAGGCGCAGCGGCAGGTCGTGCAGCAGACGGCTCAGCAGCGGCGGCCAGCCGGCCGTCGCGCTGAACTCCCTGGCCAGCGGCCGCGGAATGCTACGAAAGCGCCGTTCGGGCTGCGAGCTGAAGATAAATAGCCGCTCCGGCGTCAATGCCTGGTGGCTGAACAGCCGACAGTAGACGGAGTTAAAAAAGCTTTCGGCAATCTCAAAGCGCGGATAGTCCGGCAGCAGATCGGTGTAGATCGCTTTCACCCGCTGGAGAAAATCGCGGTCGTCGGCCTGTGAGGCGGTGATGCAGCGCAGCTGTTCCACCACCAGGCCGACGTGATGGTCGTAGAGGTGAATACGCGCTTTCATCGCCTGCTGCACCGCCAGCCAGTCGGCCTGTTCAAAGCGCTGCTGCGCCCCGGCGGTAACCTCAAGAAAGCGACCATACTGCGCGTCAAATCCCTGCAGGATGGTGCGGGCAATCAGGGTTTCGAGTGTGGCCATGGTGTGCCTCCGGCGCTGGATTCAGGAAGGGACGGGCATGCCCGTCCCTGTTGAGAAACCTGAAGCGTTGTGGCTAAAACTGATCTTCTTCCGTCGAACCGGTCAATGCCGTAACGGATGACACCCCACCCTGAATAATGGTGGTGACATGGTCAAAGTAGCCGGTGCCGACCTCCTGCTGATGCGAAGAGAAAGTGTAACCCTGCTTGATAGCGGCAAACTCCGGCTGCTGCACTTTCTCTACGTAGTGGCGCATCCCCTCCCCCTGCGCATACGCCTGCGCGAGGTCGAACATGTTGAACCACATGCTGTGGATCCCTGCCAGGGTGATGAACTGATATTTGTAGCCCATTTCAGAGAGTGCCTGCTGGAAGCGGGCGATGGTGTCGTCGTCGAGATTCTTTTTCCAGTTAAATGACGGTGAACAGTTGTATGCCAGCAGCTTGCCGGGGAAGCGGGCGTGTATCGCGTCGGCGAAACGGCGCGCCTGCTCCAGGTCCGGCTTCGAGGTTTCACACCAGATCACGTCGGCGTAAGGTGCGTAAGCCAGCCCGCGGCTGATCGCCTGTTCGACTCCGGCATGGGTGCGGAAAAAGCCCTCCGGGGTGCGCTCACCGCTGATAAATTCGCGGTCATATTCGTCGCAGTCGGAGGTGATCAGGTCCGCTGCGTCAGCATCGGTACGCGCAATCAGCACCGTTGGCACGCCCATCACATCTGCCGCCAGCCGCGCCGCCACCAGTTTCTGAATCGCTTCCTGGGTTGGCACCAGCACTTTGCCACCCATATGGCCGCACTTCTTCACCGAGGCCAGCTGATCCTCAAAATGCACGCCGGCGGCTCCAGCCTGGATCATCGACTTCATCAGTTCAAATGCATTCAGCACGCCGCCAAATCCGGCTTCGGCATCCGCGACAATCGGCAGGAAGTAGTCAACATGGCGCGGGTCGCCCGGCTCAATCTCGCTCGACCACTGGATCTGATCGGCACGCTGGAACGTGTTGTTGATCCGTTCCACCACCGACGGCACCGAGTTGGCCGGGTACAGCGACTGGTCCGGGTACATGCTGGCTGCGAGATTAGCATCGGCCGCGACCTGCCAGCCGGATAAGTAAATAGCCTCAATCCCCGCTTTCGCCTGCTGCAGCGCCTGCCCACCCGTCAGGGCGCCCAGGCTGTTGACGTAACCTTTCTGCGCTCCGCCGTTAAGCAGTTTCCAGAGCCGGTGCGCACCGTTTTCGGCCAGGGTACAGACCGGGTTGACCGAGCCGCGCAGCTTAACCACTTCCGCCGCGCTGTAGGGGCGGGTAATGCCGTCCCAGCGAGCTTCACGCCAGGTTTGTTCTATCTGCTGAATCTGTTGGATACGAGAAGTCATTGTGGTGCTCCTTGTCAGGGTTCAGGGGAGTAAGCGGTAGCCGGGCAGAGTCAGAAACTCCACCAGTTCGGGTTCGGTGGTAATGCGCTCCATCAGCGCGGCGGCTTCGTTAAAGCGCCCGTTGTCATAGCGCGTGTCGCCCAGCTCCTGGCGAATAACCTGCATCTCTTCAGTCAGCATCTGGCGGAACAGCGCTTCGGTCACCACTTCTCCGCTTTGCAGGGTTTTGCGATGGTGGATCCACTGCCAGATAGAGGTACGCGAGATCTCAGCGGTGGCAGCATCCTCCATCAGACCGTAAATTGGCACGCAGCCGTTGCCGCTAATCCAGGCTTCGATGTACTGCACCGCCACGCGAATATTGGCGCGCATGCCCGCTGCGGTGCGCGCTCCGTCGCAGGGGGCCAGCAGCTGCTCAGCGGTAACGGGGGCATCCTGCACGCGCATTACCTGTAGCTGGTTTGGGCGGTCGCCCAGTACCTGATTGAAAATCTCCATCACGGCGTCGGCCAGGCCTGGATGTGCAATCCAGGTGCCGTCATGCCCATTGGTGGCTTCACGCTGCTTATCAGCCTGCACTTTATCCAGCACCCACTGATTGCGTTCGGCATCTTTGCTGGGGATAAAGGCCGCCATGCCACCCATCGCAAACGCGCCGCGCCGGTGACAGGTTTTGATCAACAGTCGTGAGTAAGCATCGAGAAACCCCTGATCCATCGTGAGCGACTGGCGATCCGGCAGGACGCGATCCGGGTAGTTCTTCAGCGTTTTGATGTAGCTGAAGATGTAATCCCAGCGGCCGCAGTTTAGCCCGACGATGTGATCGCGCAGGTGATAGAGGATCTCGTCCATCTGGAATACCGCCGGCAGCGTTTCAATAAGCAGCGTGGCTTTGATGGTACCGCGTGGCAGATCGAAACGATCTTCGGCGTAGCTGAATACGTCACTCCACCAGGCCGCTTCCTGGTAAGACTGGGTTTTTGGCAGGTAGAAATAGGGGCCACTGCCCTTTGCCAGCAGCGTGTCGACGTTGTGAAAGAAGTAGAGCGCGAAATCAAACAGGCTGCCCGGGATCGCCTCATCACGCCAGGTAACGTGTTTTTCCGGCAGGTGCAGACCGCGCACGCGGCAGATCAATACCGCGGGATCGGGCTTCAGCTGGTAGATCTTCCCGGCTTCATTGCGGTAGCTGATAGTGCCGTTTACCGCATCGCGTAGATTGATCTGTCCGGCAATCACCTTCTCCCAGCTGGGCGCCAGCGAATCCTCAAAATCCGCCATAAAGACATTCACGTTGGCGTTGAGCGCATTGATCACCATCTTGCGTTCAACCGGGCCGGTGATCTCTACCCGGCGGTTCTGTAAATCGGCTGGGATACCGCGGATCTTCCACTCTTTATCTTTAATGGAATTAGTTTCCGAAATAAAACCCGGCAGTACTCCGCCATCGATTTTATGCTGCACCCGTTGGCGATCGGCCAGTAGTGCATGACGTCGCGGCGTAAAGCGTGCCACCAGTTCAGCCAGAAAATCGACGGCGGAATCGGTAAGGATCTGTTGTTCTGCCTGACCAAATGCGCGCTGAAAGGTCAGTTCGCTGCTGATTACCTGCTGTGTCATCTTTTTCTCCTGTCATCGACCGGTGGGCGGCTGAGAGATCCGGCGTGCTGCCGCTGAACAATCTTTAAGCTACAGGATCAAAATATAATCAGTTAAAATTTAAAATCAAAAACTATTTCCATTTTAATTAAAAAATCATCTCAACATGATGATTTAAAGAGAGATTAAAGATCGCAATAACAGGAAGGTGTTTTCATCGGTAATGTGAGGAAGATCGGGTGACAGGATTAAGCTTGATGGGGAGGAGTTTACAGCTGTGGAAATGCCAAAGGGTGGATCGAGGATCCACCCTTTGCTTTCTACGTTCAGCGCGACTATTCGAGCGTCGGGTTCATATGGCGCAGGTCGAATGGCGTAATCTGGTAAACGTAGTAGTTGAGCCAGTTGGAGAACAGCAGGTTGCCATGGCTACGCCAGCTGGCACGCGGCGGTAGCTCAGGGTTGTCATGGGGGAAGTAGTTAAATGGTACTTCCGGCTGCAGGCCAGCGTCGTAGTCGCGATGATATTCGCCGGAAAGCGTCAGGGCATCGTACTCGGGGTGGCCAGTGACAAATGCCAGGCGCTTATCCTTGCTGGCAAACAGATAGGCTCCGGTCTGCTCCGATTCCGCGAAGATCTCCAGATCGGTGTAGTCTCGCAGTAGCTGCACCGGGAAATCAGCATAGCGTGAGTGCGGCGCAAGGAAGGTATCGTCAAAGCCCCGCGTGAGCAGCGCATGCGGATGCAGGATCTGATGCTCAAACACACCTGAAAGCTTGTTTTCCCGCGTCTGCTTGGGAATGCCATACAGAATGTTTAACGCCGCCTGTACCGCCCAACAGACGAACAGTGTGGAAGTGACGTGTTCTTTCGCCCAGTGCAGTACCTGCTGGATCTGCGGCCAGTAAGCCACATCATTAAAGTCGACCAGTCCCAGCGGCGCGCCGGTGACGATCAATCCATCGTAGTTATCATGCTGAATATCTTCGAAATTACAGTAGAAATTATTCAGATGCTCCGAAGGGGTATTACGTGATTCCCGGCTGTCGATGCGCAGCAGCTGCACATCAATTTGCAGGGGAGAGTTGGAGAGCAGGCGCAGAAACTGGTTCTCGGTTTCGATCTTCTTCGGCATCAGATTCAGTACCAGCACTTTTAGCGGGCGGATCATCTGCGTGCTGGCACGCGTGGACGTCATGACAAAGACGTTCTCGTTGCGCAGAAAATTCACGGCTGGTAACTCATCGGGTACCCTGATCGGCATAACCTGCTTCCTCACTACATACGTTTATACGTTTAGACATCCAGACAGCCAAAGATAACGCGCTCTGCCGCGAATGTCGAGTATTCATCGAATAGTTGAAAATGTTTCATCACGCCTGGCTTTGGGGACTAAAAGTGTTGTTCCCGCAGTGTGCGTCAATAATAGCTAAAATAGGGAAGTCGGGAGCTGCCTGGCTTTGTTAGATTGCACATTTCTAAACAGATAATGTGTTCAAGGATATGCAAAAAATAAAGGAATACCTCGCGCTGGCGATGATGATGTGCGTGCCATATCTGATTGTAATGGCTGATAATTATATTTTCAAAAATGAGGTTAATAAGCATTCAATAACCGCCATCTCACACTCTGTCTTTCTGATTATTAATATAATCCTGCTGTATAAAATCAAAGATAATAACAGAGACCTGTCCGGAGGGATCTTACTGATTATAGGGCTTTTTGCTGCGATGTTTATCCGTGAGAACCGGGAAAATATTCGCGATTTATTTAACGGAGCGCTTCACTGGTCGTGGCTGGCTATCGCAATATCAGTGAGTTATCTGTGGCAGGCGGCTCAGCAAGGCATCAGGAAGGCTTTGAGAAATCTTGTCGAGCTGCACCGATTCGGCGATTATAACTACTTGATTTGTGGTCTTATTTTAGTTCTGGTGTGGTCCAGACTGTTTGGCAACCGCTATGTCTGGAAGGGAATTGCGAATATCCATTATAGCGAAGCATTGAAAAATACTGCTGAAGAGCCCACTCAGAGCCTGGGTTATCTCATCATTATGTATGGATTAGTGAAGATCTTACGCAGTAAGTAGTCAGCACGTGTCGATCAACGATTGGCCTTTGGGATCTGGCGTGCTTAACGGCCCTTTAAACGCAAAAAACCCCGGCCTTTCGGTCGGGGTTATTGCTTTATTTGATGCCTGGCAGTTCCCTACTCTCGCATGGGGAGACCCCACACTACCATCGGCGCTACGGCGTTTCACTTCTGAGTTCGGCATGGGGTCAGGTGGGACCACCGCGCTAAAGCCGCCAG
>Ga0308166_1002055_pt1 | contig 19408 bp, 16 predicted proteins | sample PhyCR2_2_FD_202137 | JGI IMG/M metagenome (GOLD analysis project Ga0308166, IMG submission 202137) | Phyllosphere microbial communities from UC Gill Tract Community Farm, Albany, California, United States - DLSLCC.R2 | ecosystem: Host-associated > Plants > Phyllosphere > Unclassified | place... | reverse complement strand
CCCACAGCTGGAGGGTATTGAAATACTGATCCTGGGTCAGCTCATTCACAAACAGGTTTTCTTTTGCCCTGTAATGCTGGGCAAAATATTTAATTCCGATAAACTGAGGATTGAGCAAAGATTCAAAGCCTGAAGATCCGTTTCCCGCCGCACAGCCACAGGCATCGCAATCATCAGAGACGGCTGTCTTAACCGGCATGGGAAAATGCAAGCTGTCCCCGGGTATTTTGGCCCGGCTTAAAAAACAGACTGCTAAACTTAGTATTAAAAAAAGGTTCTTCATCGTATGTTTATTCTGCGAATTTGGGATTGGTAATGAAATTCTTATCGCTCAATGTTTTAAGGAAAGCAATAATATCCTGTTTTTCCTGACCGCTCATCGGAATGCCGGGATGTCCGTTCTGCTTCAGCAGAGGATCGATATTGGGCTGATCTTCCACATTATCGGAATAGAAATCCAGTACCGCTTCCAGGGTATAAAATCTTCCGTCATGCATGTAGGGCGCCGTATATTCCACATTTCTTAAGCTGGGAACCCGGAATTTCATGTTGTCATTCCAGTCCAGGCTTACCCTATACCTTCCGCGGTCACCAAGCTGTGTGTTGTAATACATCCCGGTATTCCTGAAACTTTCATCGGTAAAGAGTCCGCCACTGTGGCAGGAAGCGCATTTCTGCTGAAACAAGGTCATTCCCCGGTTTTCTTCCGTTGTAAAAACCGCTGCTCCTTTCTTCATCCGGTCATACTTTGAATCGGCTGAAACCATAGCTGCCATAAACTGCGACAGAGCCTTCAGCACTCTTTCCCCCGTAATATTCTCATCACCATAGGCCGCTTTGAACAGTTTTTTATATTTCGGATCGGCATTCAGCTTCCCTACGGCTTCCGGGAGGGAGCTGTCCATCTCAAAGTCCGTGGTAATGGGAACCAGGGATCTTTCGTCCAGGTGATGGCTCACCCCGTCCCAGGTATAATTTTTCAGAAAGGCCATGTTCTGGATGGGCTGGGCATTCCGCATGCCCAGCCTGTCGTCGATTCCGTGGCTTATGTGATGGCCATGATGGGTAAAAGCGTATTCCTGAATATGGCAGAAGCCGCAGGAAATCGTATTGTTCCGGGATAACTTTCCTTCGTAAAATAATTTCCTGCCTAAAGCTATTCCATTAATAGTAAGCGGGTTTCCTGTAACGTCAAAAGTTATTTCAGGAAATCCGGCCGGTTTTTCAAGAGGGTAAGCTTCATCTTTTTGCAACGGTTCCATCACTTCATCAGCACATGAAAATAGGGTCAATACATTTAAAAACAGTAAAAAACGGAGAAGGGCTCCCCGTTTTTTTTCAGATGGTGTGAATAACTTAATCATTATGCACATGATCTACTTTAAACATTTTTGCCAGGTTACCGGTCACCTTCACCAGATGCTGGTTCGATCCCATCGCCATATCATTGGAGCTGTCCAGCATCAAGGCCGTTTCTCCGCTCAGGTACTGATTCAGATCCGCCAGAATATGCACGGAAGGAGTGATTTCTTTTGAAACCCTCGCAGCCGTAGGTAAATCAAGCGTGATTTCGCGGTAAAGATCAGGGGTATTGTTGGCCGATGTATTCCCCATATTCCCGCAATGGTTCATAAATTCATTAGTGGGTGAAGAGATTCCGTATCTGCCCTCAAGTTTCGTAAAAATATATCCCGCAGCCCACGACCATGCCATGCCTGCCGTTTTCGCCTTCTGCCAGAAGATTCCCTGGCCGTCCTGCCCCAGAAGATAAGCATCCTGGCTGATTCCCAGACCGATTCGTACTTTCCGGTAGTTGTTTTTGGGAATTTCCGTAAGGTTGATGTAATTGATTCCTGCAGCCGCTTCTGCCTGATCGATAATAAAAGCCCCTTTGTCCGGATCGTTATAATGATATTTGAAAACGCCGCCGTTTTCGTCAATCAGCGTAATATTGCTGATTACGTATTTCAAGGCGGAAAACTGATGCTTCTGTCCGTTGGAAGATACCTGGATGGTCTGGTTCAGCACAACATCCCCAAGCGTATTGAATCCGTTTTCAAATTTCAGCTGAAGCTTTCCTGTAGTTTCCGGTGACACGTTATCCTCATCATTGTTCCGGCAGGCCGTAAAAGTAAAAAAGGTAAGGGCGATAAGTAGCGAATACAAAAATTTATAAATTTTCATTGTTGATTTTTTAAGTTGATTTTTTTTAATAGAAAGGTGGATCGGATGAAAAAAACATCCAATTTAATAAGGCAAACGTCTGATTAACATGACATAGAATATCCGCGCCATGCTTTAGAAAAGCAAAGCAGAATATTAGCATCAGCCTGTCTGGGATTCAATGAAATCACAGACGGATGACCAGCCGTGAAAAATTTTGCCGTTAAAAGATTTGAAGATCAACTTAAAAAAACCGGTGGCCTGAAAACCGGGTTCATGAACAGAAAAGAGTAATCTGTTGTATAGGAAAATCCGGCACCTGAAGACCGGACATTAACCGGTGTAATGACATCCGCTATTTCAGGAAGAAGATAAATATCCAGCAATTTCTGCCCGGAATTTTTGGATTTGCTCAGAGGAAGGGAATCCGCTTCATTGGTTTTTGCGATTTCCCTGGTGAGATAGCATTTTCCGTTGCAGTGAAGCTCCGGCCTGCTCTTGTTGATACAGAGGGTCTCAACGATATAATCATAATTTACAGCATATTCCGCCAGTGGGATCAGAGGCCTGAACACCACAAATAAAGTGAGGAATATGCTGCAGATTAAGTTCACTGATTATTTTTTAGCAACCGCTTCTTCGTACCTTCTGCTGATTTCTTTCCAGTTGGTCACATTCCAGATGGCGGTCAGATAATCGGCTCTTTTGTTCTGGTACTTCAGGTAATAGGCATGTTCCCATACATCGATCCCGAAGATCGGGGTTCCTTTTTCCTCCACCACATCCATCAACGGATTATCCTGGTTAGGCGTTGAAGAAACAAACAATTTTCCGCTTTTATCAACCGAAAGCCATGCCCATCCGGATCCGAAACGGTCGGCTCCTGCTTTTGCCATTTTTTCTTTAAAAGCCTCCATGCTTCCGAACGCATCATTGATGGCTTTTGCCAGTTTCGCAGAGGGCTGTGTATTTTTCACCGGGGTAAGCACCGTCCAGAAAAGCTCGTGGTTGTAATGCCCGCCGGCATTGTTTCTTACGGCCATCGGCATCTTCGAAGCATTGGACATGATTTCGAACAGGGTCTGCTTTTCCTGTGGTGTGCCGGCAATGGCTTTATTCAGGTTAGCAACATAGGCTGCCGCATGTTTGGAATAATGAATTTCCATAGTCTTCGCATCGATGTTCCCTTCCAGGGCATCATAGGCATACGGCAGCGGCGACTGCTTGAACTGGGCCAACGCAAACTGCGCTGCAAATACTGCACTCAGGGCAACTACTTTCATAATCTTCATAAACGTTTCGTTTTTTTGTGGTTTGTATTTATTTTGCAGGAAGATGGATGCGGAAAGTCCGAAGTTTACTCCTCACAGTAGATTTCAAGTCCCTTTCTCCATCTTCTTATCTATTATCTTAGCAAATTTACTATTTCCGGACGGTTTACCTCAAAACTGAATGTTAAACTAAATTAACTTCCAGCCTTTACATTCAATCAATTGCTAATATTCCTTTACAGAAAGGCCGGTTCTGATTGAGCCAAAAGCAACTTCCATCATCCAGTACCCATCCTCCAGCTTTTAATTCAACAGCTTCCGGATATCCTCGATCAGCATTTCCCGGTCGGGATGGTATTTCCCGGTGAGTTTCGGTGTTTTTCCTTCCGGATCTTCGTAATTCAGTCCGGAATAGTAAAGAATCGGCATATTCTCTTTGTTATACCGGCAACGGATATTTCCTTCTTTATCTACCAGGGCAATCATTCCGCTGTGGTTGAGGCTTTCGCTCTCATCTTCCTTATCTCCGACATAAATATTGAACTGGTCTGCCAGTTTTCCGATATAATCCCGGCTGCCGGTAAGAAAATGCCAGTTTGGAGATTTTACGCCTATCCGGTCTGCGTGTTCTTTCAGCAGTTCCGGCGTATCATTTTCCGGATCGATGCTGATGGAAATGATCCCGAATTCAGGATCATTGATCTGCTCTTCGATCGCCCTCATGTTGGTGTTCATCACCGGGCAGATCGTCGGGCACCGGCTGAAGAAGAATTCCACCAGGTATACTTTTCCAAGCATATCCTTATCGGTAATCTTCTTATTGTGCTGATCGGTCAGCTGAAAATCCGGAACTTTCATCACCGTATACAGATTCTTTTTGAAATAGCCCATCCCGATACCGATTCCTAGGAAAAGCACTGCCATGACCGCCAAAGGAATGATGATCCTGCTTTTCGATTGCGGCTTTTTATTTCTGGACATATTTCTCCGGATTTTTTTTAAATTCATCTTTGCAGTACGCACTGCAAAAACCGTACGTTTTATTTTTGTACACGGCCGTATCTTTCATATCCGGCTCAGTCGGCATATGGCAGATCGGGTCTTCCGCATTGGCAAATTTTACCGTTTTAGCATTTGATTTTGCGGTGGAAGAGGCTTTTTTATGCTTTACCTTAGGCGTTTCCTGGGCACAGGCCATCAGGGAAACCGACAATAATGCCGTTAAAATAAGTTTTGATTTCATTTTTATTGAAATTGAAATTAATAAACAGAGAAAAAACAGTGGAATTCTGAACTGAATTTAATGTTACCTATTATGTGATCAACACCAGCGACAATACCTGAAAATATATTATTTCCGTGTAGAAAATGCAGCGATGCCGTCTTTATGAAGATAACCTTTAATTCAATGAATAAAATTAAGCTAAAGGAGGATGGAATATCCGGGAATGATATTCTGAAGTGTGAAAACCGGTAAACTCCGGTTTTATTTTTTGATTCTTAATCTGCGATCGAATAAGTGAACAGGAAAGAATGTCATGAGAAACAAATACATCCAGTCCGGCAAGTTTTAAGTTCTGGCCATTGCTCGATTGTTTCTCCGTTTTGGAGAGTTCCTTTTCCAGGTAGCACTTTCCTTTGCAGGTAGACTGCGGAATGTCTCTTTTCTCACAAAGGTTTTCCACAATATATTTATAATTCACGGCATAGTCGATCAGCGGCAGTACCGGACGCAATGCAATGGTAAAAATAATGAATATGGAAATGAAAAATTTCAATCGCTGATTTTGTTTCCGCAAATATACTACTGAAAATTGTTTTCCAGCTGCTTTATGATGAAAGTCATTTTCTGGAATACTATAATTGAATGCAAAAACTTTCACATAAAGTCAGAAAAGCATTTGACACATAAGTCACATGAGATTCAGATTCCTGCGTTGTGCATATTTCAGATCACAGAAGAAGAAAAATCAAAGATTTTTAGTGAACTGCAAAAATTTCACCACAAGCCGAAGGTTCGACAAAGTCAAAAGTTGCAAAAGACCATCATACTGCATAATAAAGTTTAATGCTGAACGTCAAAAAAGCGCATAAAATTTTTAAAAAATCTTTGATTTTTAATCTCATATGTTCTAAAATATTTTCAAGCTATTCAAACTTTCTCTGTGACTTATGTGTTAAAATAAGCGCAATTATCCGTAAAAATCCGTGCAATCTGTGGGAGAATTTTACCACAAAAGTAACAAAAGAATACCACATGCATAATAAAGTTTAATAAAAAGAAGTTGAACAAACACTCAAAAGTTTTTAAAAAATCTTTGATTTTTTATCTCATGTGTTCTAAAATGTTTTCAAGCCATTCAAACTTTCTCTATGACTTATGTGTTAAAATAAGCGCAATCATCCGTGAAAATCCGTGTTAATGTGTGGGTAAATAAATTTGGGCTGGAGCCGGATGGAAGGTGTCCTCTTTTTAAACGGGCTAAAGCCCGTTCCTATTGATTATATTATGTAGCTGCATAAAATTCATGCATAAGGATCCATGAAAATCCGTGCAATCTGTGAGAGATTAAATAATACGCATTTACACAACTTCCGACACCCATTCTCTCCCTTTAAAATTTCATCCGCTGGATTCTCACCGCATTCAGGATCGCAAGCAACGCTACACCTACATCGGCGAAGACTGCTTCCCACATCGTAGCCAGCCCTCCGGCTCCGAGAACAAGCACGATGGCCTTTACCACAAATGCCAGCATAATATTCTGCCAGACAATCCTTTTGGTCTGTTTTCCGATGTCGATGGCCATCGGAATTTTGGATGGCCGGTCGTCCTGGATCACGACATCGGCAGTTTCAATGGTGGCGTCGCTTCCAAGCCCGCCCATGGCAATGCCGACATCGCTCAGGGCAACGACCGGGGCATCATTTACCCCATCTCCCACAAAAGCTACGGCCTGCTTTTTAGCCCTGATCTCTTTTACTTTGTTCACTTTATCTTCGGGAAGCAGGTCGCCATATGCATTTTGGATTCCCAAAATACCGGCCACATGTTGCACCACGGAAGATTTGTCGCCGCTGAGCATCGTGGCGGTTACCCCTAAGGATTGGAGCTGACTGATGGTTTGTTTCGCATCCGGTTTTACCTCATCAGCAATGGTAAGATAGCCGGCAAACTTCTGATCATATGCTACGGCAATGACCGTATAAACAATACTTTCCGAATTGAAATCATACCGGATACCGGATTCATCCATCAGCCTGAAGTTTCCGACCAGCAGTTCTTTACCGTCAACGGTTGCTTTCAGTCCCTGCCCGGCAACTTCCTCTACATTCTCCAGTTTGATGGAATGGTCCACTTCTCCTACATACTCATGGATGGCCGTAGCGACGGGATGTGAGCTGTTGCTTTCCAAAGCATTTACCATTTTCAGCAGCTTATCTTTATCAAACCCATCGTTGAAATTCACTTCCTGCACTTTGAAGACCCCTTCCGTCAGGGTTCCGGTCTTGTCCATCACCACCTGCCGGACCGTCGCCAGCACATCCAGGAAATTGCTCCCTTTGAACAGAATCCCGTTCCGGCTTCCGGCCCCGATTCCCCCGAAATAGCCCAGCGGAATGGAGATTACCAAAGCACACGGACAGGAAATCACCAGGAAGACCAATGCGCGGTATAACCAATCCCTGAATTCATAATCCGTGACGAAGAAATACGGCAGAAAGGTAATCCCAATGGCCAGGAATACGACAATCGGGGTGTAGACCTTGGCAAATTTACGGATGAACAGTTCGGTAGGCGCTTTCTGTGCCGTGGCATTCTGCACCATCTCCAGGATCCGGCTCAGCTTGCTGTCTTTATAGGCGGCCGTCACCTTTACCTGGCTGACGGTATTCAGATTAATCATTCCCGCAAGAACGGGAGTTCCTTTCGTTCTGGTATCGGGCTTACTTTCGCCGGTAAGGGCCGCCGTATTGAAAGAAGCGGTTTCCGACAGCAGCTCACCGTCCAGCCCCAGCTTCTCCCCGGATTTTAACTGAATGATATCGCCAATATTTACGTTCTCTGCTTTTACGGTGTCCGGTTTTCCCTCCCGGATAACGGTGACCTCATCGGGACGCTGATCCAGCAAAGTACTGATATTGGTTTTTGCTCTTGTCACGGCCATGGCCTGAAACACTTCCCCTACCGAGTAGAAAAGCATCACGGCCACCCCTTCGGGATATTCACCGATGGCAAAAGCACCGACGGTAGCGATTCCCATCAGGAAAAACTCGGAGAATACATCGCCGTTTCTGATGCTTTCAAAAGCTTCTTTCAGTACGGGTAATCCCACCGGAAGATAAGCAACCGAATACCATACCGGCCGGATCCAGCCCGAAAACCAGCCCGGTTTTATAAAATGATCCAGTATAATCCCTCCTAACAAAAGGGCAAAAGACAGTATGGCCGGAAGAAACATCTGAACTACCGATTTGCCTTCCGTATCATGGGAATGACCGTGGTCATGATCATGATCGTTTTCTTCGTGATGATGGCTATGTTGTTTTTCCGGTTTTGTGCTGCAGCATTCTTCCATAGAGGTAAATTTTAAATCAAATGTAATAAGAAAGCAAATGCAATGCTATTGCAAACTTTCGAGGCAGTGTTCGCAAATGCCTTTGGCGAAAAGCCGGATCTCATCGATCCTGAAATTCGTTGCCATTGTTTCAGGAAAAGAGATCTCCTCTCTGCAGGTCGTCTGTTTACAGATTTTACAGTAGAAGTGGAGATGCCGGTCTTTATGGGTATTTTCGCTGCAGCCGTCGTGGCAGAGCTTGTATTTCGTGGTGGTATTTTCCTGGATGCTGTGCACGATTCCCTTTTCTTCAAACGTTTTCAGGGTACGGTAAATCGTAGTACGGTCGGCATTCTCAAAATGGCTTTCCACTTCGGATAAAGACAGGGCGGCTTCCTGGGAACTCAGGAAGTCATACACCAGGATTCTCATGCTTGTCGGCTTGGTATTTTTATTAAGCAATCTGCTTTCGGTATCTTTTTTCATATGCTTGTTTTTAATGTTCATGTTCTCCTGAATTGCTCAGTTTTGCGTTGATGAAATAAGCTCCTTTCATGGCAATTTCTGCATCGGGAGCAATTTCTTTTACGGGGGTTACCGCAGTAAAGCCCATATCGGATGAACCTTTAACCACTTCTACTTTCTCAAAGCTAAGGGGTTCCGGCATTTTTTCAGCCTGCTTTCCGGTGGCTTTCCGGTGGCTTTCATGGGCATCATGACTTTTTCCGGTCCGTACGAAGACGTAGAATTTCCCGTCGGCTTCCACAATCGCTTCATCCGGAAGGGCCGGGGTAACGGTTTTATTAAGGCTTACGATTCCGGTGATGTTCATTCCGTCGATCAGGCCTGTTTTGTTGCCGGTAACAGTGGCATGAACGGAAATGGTTTTGCTGTCGTTTTCAAATGAGGAGCCGATGCTGTAAATTTCCGCATCGTATTCCGTTTCGGGATTGTTGGTTAATTTAAAGTGGACCACCTGCCCTGCCCTCATCTTCGGCAGGTCTTTTTCAAATACCTGGAGATCGAGGTGAATGGAATTGTTGTCGATGATTTCGGCCACCGGCGACGAGACATCCACATAGCTTCCGATCTGCGAAGCAATGCTGCTTACCGTTCCGCTAATGGGTGACGTAATTACCAGACCCGATCTCATGTTACCGTTGCTTACCGATCCGGGACGGATGCCCATCATCTGAAGCTGCCGCAAAAGCGAGGCCTTTTTGGTCCGGAGGGTTTTCAGTTCCGCATCGGCACCCTGCAGGTTTTTCCGGGCGCCCGCATCATTATCGAAGAGTTCCTGCTGTCTCCGGTATTCCTGTTCGGCATAAGTGATCCGGCTGTTGGCGGTTAAATAATCTTCCTGCAGCCTGATGAATTCCGGATTGGCAATGGTGGCGATCACCTGGCCTTTCTTCACGGAACTTCCGACCTGGATGTTCAGGGTTTTAATGATTCCGCCGTACAGGGAAGTTACCTTTGCTTTGTTGTTATTCGGCACCCTCAGCTGACCGTTGGCTTTTATGGTGGCCGTGAGTTCCTTCATTTCGATGCTTCCTAAAGTGATGCCGACCGCTTTCATCTGGTCTGCAGTTAATGAAGCGGTGGTCTGCGGTGATTCCTGAAGCTGTTCTTCAGGCTGCTCCGTTTTCTCTTCCGACTTTTCTTCCGATTGTTTTTTACCGCAGCTGAAAATAAAAACAGCTGAAAATAAAAGCAGGATGATGTTGTATCTTGGATTCATATTATTTGTTGATGATTGAATTAATGAGAATAACCGATTGATTGACCTGCTGAATGGATTCCAGGTATTTCAGCTGGAGGTCTGTAGCGGTCCGTAGGGCGAAAAGATATTCCACATAGGAGATTTCGCCTGTTTTGTAGCCTAACTGAGCCGCTTTCACTATTTTTTCAGCATTCGGCACCGCCTGCCTGATGTAATAATCATATTGCAGCACATCCTGTTCGTACTGGCTCCATGCATTTTTAAGCCGGGTGAAAAGCTGTTTTTCCTGAAACCGGGCATTGGCTTCTGCCGCCTGCTTCTGATATTCCAAAGACTGTATCCTTGCTTTGGTGGCTCCGAAAGTAAGCGGGATCGCTACTCCCAGGGTTACGGCATGAAACCGGTCTCCCGAATTGTAAAACTGCTCCTGCCCATTCCTGGTGTGGAAGCCGGTGAGCGACTGGTTGGTGTAGCCGATGCTGAATTCCGGAAGGCCCTGGGATCTTTCAACCTTTTTATTCTTCTCCGCGATTTCCATTTCCTGATAGAAAGATCGTATGGCAGGGTTACCTTTAACCGCCGTGCTGTCCAACACCTGTTCCGCTTTCAGAGGTTCGTAGTTTCTGTTAAGGGGAACCTCAACGTTTTCAGAAATATTTAAAAGGATCCGTAAGCTGTTATAGGCATTCTTCAGATACACTTCATTCTGGTTCAGCAAAAGGCTGATCTCACCTTTCTGGGTTTCCGCGGTGTTGATTTCAATTTTCTTGATGTCTCCGGCCTTAAACCTTACCGTAGCGATCCTTATAAAATCCTGGTACAGGCTGTCGAGACTTTTCAGCTTCAACCGGTTGTACTGCAGATATTCAATCTGATAATAATAGGTCCGCACCTGTTTCATCAGTTCATTCAATGTAATTTCTTTATCGATCTGCCGGCTTTTCACGGTTTCATTAATGAGTTCCTTTCTTGCTTTAAATAATGTCGGGAAAGGGATGCTCTGCGAAACGGAAAACGACTGGTCGAATTTCGGGCTGTTGTATTGCCCCAGCTGAGCGTCGAAATTAAGCTTCGGAAGTTCTTTTGCCGTACCTCTTAAAGCCTCTGCTGATTGGATGCTTAAATTTTTCGACTGGATATTTAAATGGTGGCCGGCCGCAAGGTCCATCGCCTGCTCAATGGAAACGGATCTTGCCTGTGCATTCATCCGCTGTCCGGAAAATAAAAATGCCAGCAATAAGACCGCCGTCACTGGTTTTGGTCTGAATTTCTTCCATGAAATGCCGTTGTTAAAAATAAGATACAGCATCGGCAAAACGAACAGCGTAAGGAAAGTTGCCGTTACCAGGCCGCCGATCACGACAGTCGCCAGCGGTTTCTGGACTTCCGCTCCGGCACCGGTAGAAATGGCCATCGGTAAAAAGCCCAGAGAAGCAACGGTAGCCGTCATCAGCACCGGCCTCAGTCTGATTTTCGTACCTTCGAATACCCTTTTCAGGATCTCCTTTTCTCCTTCTTTTTCCAGCTGGTTAAAAGTTCCGATCAGTACAATGCCATTCAGCACCGCTACGCCAAACAGGGCAATAAACCCGATCCCGGCACTGATGCTGAACGGCATATCCCTGATGATCAGGGCAAAGACCCCTCCGATCGCACTCATGGGAATAGCGGTAAAAATCAGAGCCGCCTGTTTAAAGGAGCGGAATGTAAAATACAGCAGCATAAAAATCAGCAGCAGGGAAACCGGAACGGCAATCATCAGTCTTTTACTGGCCGCCTGAAGATTTTCAAACTGACCGCCATAGGTGAAATAATAACCCGAAGGCAGCTTCACATGATCCAGTTTTTCCTGAATATCTTTTACCACGCTTTCCACATCGCGGTCTTTGACATTAAACCCGATAACGATCCTCCTTTTCCCTTCTTCCCGGCTGATCTGTGCCGGGCCTAATTTATAGGCGATATCCGCAACCTGGGAAAGCGGGATCTGGGTTCCTGAAGGCGTAGAAATTATCAGACTGCTCACATCTTCTATATTCGTCCGGTGCAGGCTATCGAGGCGGACGACCAGATCAAAACGCCTTTCATTTTCAAATACCTGCCCGGCACTTTTCCCGGCAAAGGCCGTGCTTACGGCGTTGTTGACGTCTTCGATATTCAGCCCGTAATTGGCCATCCGGACCCTGTCATATTCCACATTGATCTGCGGAAGCCCGCTGATCCGTTCGATCTGCGGAGCCGTTACTCCCTTCACCGTCTGAATGGTTTTTCCGACTTTATCCGCATATACAGATAAGGAATCCAGATTTTCCCCGAAAATTTTCACGGCCACATCCTGCCGGACGCCGGTCATCAGCTCATTGAACCGCATCTGGATCGGTTGGTTCTTCTCAAAAAACACGCCGGGAATCAGTTCCAGCTTTTCCAGTATTTCATCGGCTAATTCTTCGTATGATTTTTTGGATTTCCATTCGTCCTGCGGTTTTAAAACGATGATTAGGTCGGAAGCTTCGGGGGGCATCGGATCGGTCGGCACTTCTGCGGAACCTGTTTTCCCGATGACCATTTTCACCTCATCAAACTGCCTGATGATCCTTGACGCCTGCATCGAGGTTTCAATGCTCTGGTTCAGCGAGCTTCCCTGCGGCAGAATACAGTGGAAGGCATAATCCCCTTCCTGAAGCTGGGGAATAAATTCACCGCCCATATTTTTAAAAACAAACAGGGTAACGATAAAAACGGCCAACGTTGCGGAAACGATAAGGTATCTGAAGCGAATGGCTTTCCGTAGTAAAGGCCGGTAGACCTTTTGCAGCCTGTTCATCATTTTGTCGGAGAATGTTTGCTGATGCTTTATTTTTTTAGATAAAAACAAAGCGCTCATCATCGGAATGTAGGTTAATGATAAAATCAAGGCTCCCAGGATGGCAAAGCCCACGGTTTTGGCCATCGGCGTAAACATTTTTCCTTCCACACCCACCAGCGTAAGGATCGGAATGTAGACTATCAGAATGATGATTTCCCCGAAAGCGGCACTGCTCCTGATTTTGGAGGCAGACAGGAAAACCTCTTCATCCATTTCTGTCTGGGTAAGCGGTTGTATGGATTTTCTGAGCCCCAGATGATGCAGCGTGGCTTCCACAATGATGACGGCTCCGTCTACGATCAGTCCGAAGTCGATGGCTCCGAGGCTCATCAGGTTGGCACTCACCCCGAAGACATTCATCATACCTAAAGCAAATAATAAAGAAAGCGGAATGGCGGACGCTACAATAAGCCCGGCCCTCAGGTTGCCAAGGAAAACGACCAGGACGAAAATGACGATCAAAGCGCCTTCGAGAAGGTTTTTTTCCACCGTCTTCATCGCTCTTCCTACCAGATCCGTCCTGTCCAGGAACGGCTCGATCACCACATCTTCCGGGAGCGATTTCTGGATAACCGGAATTCTGGCTTTGATGTTATTGACGACTTCATGGCTGTTGGCGCCTTTCAGCATCATTACGACGCCTCCCACCGCATCGATCTTACCGTTGTAAGTCATGGCTCCGTAGCGCACGGCACTCCCCAGCCGGACTTCGGCCACATCCTTGACGAAGATCGGAACACTTCCCGTTTCATTTTTTACGTAAATATTCCTGATGTCTTCCAGAGACCTTACGATCCCGATCCCGCGGATGAAATAGGCATTCGGTTTTTTATCGATATACGCCCCTCCGGTGTTCTGGTTATTTTTCTCAAGTGCTGTAAAGATATCCGTAATGCTTACGGCCATGGCCCTCAGCCGGTTGGGATCTATGGCGACTTCATATTGTTTCAGCTGTCCCCCGAAGCTGTTGATTTCCGCGACCCCGGGAGTACCATTGAGCTGTCTCCTGACGATCCAGTCCTGCATTGCCCGGAGTTCTTTGGGATCATATTTTTTTTCGCTTCCTTTTTTCGGATGGAGAATGTATTGGTAGACTTCGCCCAATCCGGTGCTTACCGGTGCCAGCTCCGGGGTCCCGGTACCTTTGGGAATTTCTTCCGCCGCTTCTTTCAGTTTTTCATTAATCAGCTGGCGGGAGAAATAGATATCCGTATTTTCTTTAAAAACAACAGTCACTACCGACAGTCCGAACCTTGAAATACTTCTGGTCTCTTCGATATCGGGGATGTTGGCGATGCTCTGCTCGATGGGAAAAGTAACGAGCTGCTCGACTTCCTGTCCTGCCAGGGTCGGACAGGAAGTGATGATCTGTACCTGGTTGTTGGTGATATCCGGCACTGCATCAATGGGCAACCGGGAAGCGCTCCAGACGCCCCAGATGACCAGAAGCAATGTCATGATACCAATAACAATTTTGTTTCTGATACTGAATTGTATGATTTGATCTAACACAAATTAAGATTTTAATTGACGAAAGCCTTTATTTTGAATACAGGGGTCCGAACAGCCGGCACATTTTAAAAATGAACCCGCTTTCATTCGGCATGCTGAAAAAAAGACCATCGTAAGTTGGAAAATATAGATAGACTGACATTTTAAAATGACAGCTGCAAAAATAGCCTGTGGAATCCTGCAACAGAATCGCAAAGTTTCAGGAATTTTAAAAATGAGAAGGGTTAAATCTTAGGCGGCTGCCAGATATGGTCGTACACCTGATAGGCAAAACCGTTGGTACGGAAAAGGATTTTCTTTGAAAAATAAGACTGAACTTTTACCGGAACTTCCAGTAAGACATTCATTTTAAAAGCAGCTACCGTCATCTGGCAGCAATTGCAGACACATAGCGGGGAACAGATATCCCCTTTATCTTTGGAATGAGAATCATCAGTTGTAAAAGAAAGCTGTGCCTGTGCGGAACCGGATTCTTTATGCAGGTCTTCACAAGGCACCAGTGATAATGCCATGAAATAGAATGCCAATAGAAATCGCAGGAGGTTCATATCAACAAAGGTAGCTAATTTTCCTTTACCGTGTTTATGTTTGCTTCCTGTAAACACAAAAGCCGCTGCAATATACAACGGCTTTTATCCAATTTTTAAAAAGTTACAAATTCGGATTGTTTTCTATTTCCTTTTGTGGAATCGAGAACAGATAATATCTGCTGTCGGGAACAAAAGCCGACTGATCCGGAAAGTTGAAAATACTGTGCCCTCTTCCATTGACCGTCTTTACCGTTCCGTCCGGTGCTGTTACCTGCACTTTAATGGCCTGGCCGTTTGCATCAGTGTAAGGTTTCCTCACCACGGTTCCCTGGGTTCTGATGATGTCGGACAAAGCGAATCCTTCCCCAAAGAGTTCTTTTCTCCTTTCGATCAGGACTTCTTTAATGACTTCATTCTGGGCCAAAGATCCATTGTAAAGATTTGCATTCCTGGCTGATTTTAGCTGATTCAGAACCGTTACGGCATTGGCTACATTCCCGCTTCTGGCTTCCGCTTCCGCTTCGATCAGGTACATTTCCGCTGCTCTCATATAGACGATATCGGCAATCAGGTTGGCTTTGAATTTAAATTTGGCATATCTAAGAAGCCCTTCCCTTCCCGGATTTCCGTCCCATGAAAATAAGGAATAACGGATATCATTGGTATCGAAAAGGTCCTTGAAATAAGGATCAGCCATAAAGCTGTAGTAATAGCTTCCCGATGAGGAAACGTCCAGAAAATGGAAAGCATAACTTTCGCCCGACTGTTCCTGGGTCTGGCCGTGTCCCCAGATCCATTCCCCGTTGCTGATGTCGTTGAAGCCCTGCTTGTATTTTTCCGCGGTCATCAGGGCGTAGCCGTTTCTTGCCTGCCTTGCTGAGACAGCCGCTTTCGCCCAGTCGCCGGTATTCAGATAGGCCCTTGCCAGCAAACCGTTGACTACCGAGCGGTCGATTTTGTCTTTGCTATTCCTAGAATATTGCTGAAGCAGCTGACCGGCATCCGTTAAATCACTTTTGATCAGGGCATAGATTTCTTCCAGGCTTGATCTTTTCTTTCCTATAGAAGCGGTTGTGGTAGGTTCGGTATATACCGGAGCCGTTAAGGCTGTTTTATCCTTAAGGTAGCTGAACTGGTAAAAGCCTGCCAGATTCAGGTAGCAGAACGCACGTAAGGCTTTCGCCTGTCCCTTCACCTGGTTTTTCTTTTCGGTACTTCCTTCCGACGCATCAATTTTTGCGAGTACGTTGTTCATGTTATTGATCGTGGCGTACAGCAGGCTCCAGATGAAGAGCGGCCGGCTTCCGGTATTGTTCACCAGATCGGTAAAAGCATAAGCTCCCGGAAAACCGTATTTGTTAGTGAGTACCGCCACATCACTTCCCATGGCATCGCTGGTCCTGAGTACGGTGGAATACCCGATGTTGGCATAGGTTGGACCATCGTCATTGAATTTCGCCCACGTTCCGTTGATGACCGTTTCGGCACTTTCCGCGGTTTTGAAGACTTCTTCCTCATTCGACTGGTTGGTAGGTGCCGTTTCCAGTTCGCTTTCACAGCCTGTAAAAGACAGCGCCGTAATAATCAGTAAAGACAGATATTTCAGTTTTTTCATTGTTTTAATTTTAAAATGTTAGAGGGTGGCCTGCAGGCCGAAGGTTACCGTTCTCATGGCCGGATACCGGTAATAGGTAGTTCCGTCCAGGGTCTGTTCGGGATCCATTCCTTTGTGCTTATAGAAGGTCAGGAGATTTTCTGCCTGGATATAGATCCTGAATTTCTTCAATCCGAATTTTTCAAAATAATCCGACGGTAAAGTGTATCCTAAGCTTACGTTCTTTACTCTGGCATAGGTCCCCGAATATAAAAACCGGGAGGATGCCGAAGTCCAGTTGTTCGTGGTGGTGCTTAAAGCGGGAACATCGGTATATGGGTTTTCAGGTGTCCAGCGGTTCAGCATTTCCGCACTCCAGGCTCTTCCTGCAGAGCTTCCGTTATGCATCAGCATCGTGTAGTCGGTATCCAGGATTTTACCGCCGATAGCAAATGACACCAGGGTTGAAAAATCAAAGTTTTTATACGCCATGCTGGTCGTAAATCCGCCTATTATTTTAGGAAGTGATGAGCCCTGCAGCGTTTTTGTCGCTTTTGCATATTCCGAGGTGGTTCCTTCTACGGTGTTGCCGCCTGCATCTGTGGTTATTGTTTTCCAGAGGGGCTTTCCGTTTGAAGGATCTACGCCCACCCATTCCGGGATGAAGAAATCGTAAACCGAACCTCCGACCTGCAATAATTTGGTTCCCGTAACCACCGATCCTTTGGGAAGCCTGGTAATTTCATTTTTCAGGGTACTCAGGTTGACATCCACGTTCCATTCAAAATCCTTGGTTTTCACCGGTGTCGTAAACAGGGAAAACTCAAAACCCGTATTTTTCAGCTCACCGATATTCGCCTGATATTCGCTGAATCCTAAAGACGGCGCCAACGGCATCCCGAACAGAAGATCCTTGCTTTTCCGCTGAAAATATTCCACATTCCCTTTTACCCGGTTGTTTAAAATTGAAAATTCAAGGCCTGCATTAAAGTTGAGGTTGGTTTCCCATTTCAGATCCGGAGTGGGTAATCTGCCGGCTACGGTTCCGCCTTCTCCCAGGTTATTGTAAAAGGTATAGAGGCTCTGGTAGGCGTAATACGTATTCAGCTTGTCATTTCCCTGTCCGCCATAGCTTGCCCGGAGGGTCAGTTGGTTAAAAACGTTAAGGTTTCTGACGAAATCCTCATTGGAAGCTTTCCATGAAGCCCCGGCAGACCAGAAGGTTCCCCACCTGTTTTCCGGAGCAAACCGTGAAGAGCCGTCCGACCTTACCGATCCTGAAATGAGATATTTGTTTTTAAAATCATATTCCGCCTTTCCCAGGAAGCTCAGCAGCCCGAGCTGATCGCTGTTTCCGGTAAACCCTCCCAGCAAAGCGGCGGCGTCCGGCTCATAATAGTATGGCAATGAAAACTGGCTTCTGTTTCCCGAAATCGTCTGGTATTCGTAATGGTAGAATTCCTGGCCTCCCAAAACATTAAGGTGGTGCTGCCCGAATTTTTTATCGTAGGTGATAATATTGCTGGTGGTGTAAGACAAAGTCCTGGAATTGGTTTTGGTGACCGAGCCCCCGATTTCCGCCCCTTCGCCCAGCAAAGGATTGGTATAATAATGACCGTTGTAATTCACCAGATCGATAGAGAAGCTTGATCTGAATTTAAGTTCGGGCAGGAAGGTAAATTCGGCAAATCCTTTTCCGGAAAAGTTGTCTTCCCGGTTTTCATTTTTGTCCAGCGGGAGCGTTGCTGCGGCATTTTCATTCTGCAGTGCGCTGGTCGGCCTGTATTTTCCGAAGTCGTAAAGGTAGTTCCCATTGGAATCCAGCTTATAGTTTCCGTCGGCATTCCTTTCATAATAAGGATAGAACGAAGGGATGATCCGGGCTGCATTGATGACGTTATCGGTTCTGGAATCCGAAGACGGCGGTGCCTGCTGAAGGCTGTTGGTATACGCGAGGTTGGCCCCGACGTTCAGCCATTTCTTTACTTCGGAATTGAGCTTCAGCCGTGTACTGTATTTCCGGAAACCGGATTCGATGGCAATCCCTTTATCATCAAGGTATCCCAGAGAGAAATAATAATTGCTCTTTTCATTTCCTCCGCTGAAGTCCAGGTCGGCCTGGTTTCGTGATGCGACCCGCTGAAGGATATCCTTCCAGTTGTCGTTCCATAAAGCCGTTGCACCCGGCAGGAGCCTTCCGTCTGTTCCCACGGGTTTTTCATACTGCGTGCCATATGGATTGATTCCTAAAGCATTCACCAGATTGTCCGTTGCCATCTGCGCGGCCTGCTGACCGGAAATATTTCCGGATTGATAGCCGTTCCTCAATGCTTCCCAATACAGCCGGAAGTACTGATCCGTCGTTACCTGTGCATAATCCTTTACCGCTCTGCCTGAAAACCCCTGGCTTATATTAAAGTTTATTCTGGCTTCGCCTTTTTTACCGGATTTCGTGGTAACGATGATCACCCCGTTTGCTCCCCTGGAACCGTACAATGAACTTGCCGTAGCGTCTTTTAGAACACTGATGGACTCAATGTCATTCGGGCTGATGGAATTGATGTTTCCGTCGAAAGGAATTCCGTCTACCACAAACAACGGATTGCTGGATGCGCTTACCGAACCGATTCCCCGGATCCTGATGGAGGCGGTGGAACCCGGCTGCCCCGAAGCGCTGACGGCCTGAAGTCCCGGAACCTGGCCTTCCAACGCTTTCGTAATATTGGTAACCGGCCGGCTGTTGATTTTTTCGCTGGAAATGGTGGCTACCGAACCGGTATAACTGTTTTTTTTTGCTTTTCCGTACGCCACCACCACCACTTCATCAATCTCCTTCTCATGAAGAGTGTCTCTTTTGATTTCCTGCCCCTGAACCTGCGTGATCCCAAGGAAAAATGCTGCTACCGGAGGAATCAAAGTCTTAAGACCGATTAAATTTCTGTTAATCATAATCTATTTTCTTTACTGTTAATTTAATTTTTAGCTTTTGTAAAAAAGACAGCAAAAAGAATCATTCGTCATGATTAACACTTTGCTCATCTTTCCTTTTTCAAGGCTGAATGGAACACCTTACGCAATGCAGGTTGTTAAGATTTCACAGGGTCAGTTCCCTCCATCTTTCTTTATAAGCCGGTGCAAATCTAAAAACAAAAAGTCTACAAAACAAGTAGACTTATAAATTAACAGTATA
>Ga0308166_1002049_pt1 | contig 19440 bp, 18 predicted proteins | sample PhyCR2_2_FD_202137 | JGI IMG/M metagenome (GOLD analysis project Ga0308166, IMG submission 202137) | Phyllosphere microbial communities from UC Gill Tract Community Farm, Albany, California, United States - DLSLCC.R2 | ecosystem: Host-associated > Plants > Phyllosphere > Unclassified | place... | reverse complement strand
AACGCCGACTTCGATGGTGACCAAATGGCTGTTCACGTACCGTTGACGCTGGAAGCCCAGCTGGAAGCGCGTGCGTTGATGATGTCTACCAACAACATCCTGTCACCAGCGAACGGCGAGCCAATCATCGTTCCTTCTCAGGACGTTGTATTGGGTCTGTACTATATGACTCGTGACTGTGTTAACGCCAAAGGCGAAGGCATGGTTCTGACGGGTCCTAAAGAAGCTGAACGCGTTTACCGCGCCGGTTTGGCCTCTCTGCATGCACGCGTAAAAGTGCGTATTACAGAAGAGATCAAGAATACCGAAGGTGAATCTGTTCACCAGACTTCGATTATTGATACCACCATCGGTCGCGCCATCCTGTGGATGATCGTACCGCAAGGTCTGCCTTACTCGATCGTTAACCAGCCTCTGGGCAAGAAAGCGATCTCCAAGATGCTGAACACCTGTTACCGCATCCTGGGCCTGAAGCCGACCGTAATCTTCGCTGACCAGATCATGTACACCGGTTTTGCTTACGCTGCCCGTTCAGGCGCATCCGTAGGTATCGATGACATGGTTATCCCAGCCAAGAAAGCAGAGATCATCGAAGAAGCGGAAACCGAAGTTGCCGAGATCCAGGAGCAGTTCCAGTCTGGTCTGGTTACCGCGGGCGAACGCTACAACAAAGTGATCGATATCTGGGCTGCGGCGAACGAACGTGTTGCTAAAGCGATGATGGAAAACCTGTCGGTTGAAGACGTGGTTAACCGTGACGGCGTGGTGGAACAACAAGTTTCCTTCAACAGCATCTTTATGATGGCCGACTCCGGTGCTCGTGGTTCTGCCGCTCAGATCCGTCAGTTGGCGGGTATGCGTGGCCTGATGGCCAAGCCAGATGGCTCCATCATCGAAACGCCAATCACAGCGAACTTCCGTGAAGGTCTGAACGTACTCCAGTACTTCATCTCCACGCACGGTGCTCGTAAAGGCTTGGCGGATACCGCACTGAAAACGGCAAACTCCGGTTATCTGACCCGTCGTCTGGTTGACGTGGCGCAGGACCTGGTAGTGACCGAAGACGACTGTGGTACTCACAACGGCATCATGATGACTCCGGTTATCGAAGGTGGTGACGTTAAAGAGCCACTGCGTGAACGCGTTCTGGGTCGTGTGACCGCTGAAGATGTCATCAAGCCGGGTACGGCAGACATCCTGGTGCCACGCAACACCCTGCTGAACGAGAAGACCTGTGACCTGTTGGAAGAGAACTCTGTCGACAGCGTTAAAGTCCGTTCCGTAGTTAGCTGTGAAACCGACTTTGGTGTGTGCGCCAACTGCTATGGTCGCGACCTGGCACGTGGTCACATCATCAACAAAGGTGAAGCTATCGGCGTTATCGCGGCCCAGTCCATCGGTGAGCCGGGTACACAGCTGACGATGCGTACGTTCCACATCGGTGGTGCGGCATCTCGTGCGGCAGCAGAATCCAGCATCCAGGTGAAGAACAAAGGTAACCTGAAGCTGAGCAACGTGAAGTTCGTTATGAACGCTTCAGGCAAGCTGGTCATTACCTCGCGTAATACCGAACTGAAGCTGATCGACGAATTCGGCCGTACCAAAGAAAGCTACAAAGTGCCTTACGGTGCCGTAATGGGCAAAGGTGATGGTGCAGAAGTTAACGGCGGCGAAACCGTTGCTAACTGGGATCCACACACCATGCCGGTTGTGACCGAGGTGAGCGGTTTCATTCGCTTCGCCGATATGGTTGACGGCCAGACCATTACCCGCCAGACCGACGAACTGACCGGTTTGTCTTCTCTGGTGGTACTGGACAGCGCAGAACGTACCGGTAGCGGTAAAGACCTGCGTCCGGCACTGAAAATCGTTGATGCCAAAGGCGACGACGTATTGATCCCAGGTACTGATATGCCTGCTCAATACTTCCTGCCGGGTAAAGCGATTGTGCAGCTGGAAGACGGCATTCAGATCGGTGCGGGTGATACCCTGGCGCGTATTCCTCAGGAATCCGGCGGTACCAAGGATATTACCGGTGGTCTGCCACGCGTTGCGGATCTGTTCGAAGCACGTCGTCCGAAAGAGCCGGCAATCCTGGCTGAAATCAGCGGGATTATCTCGTTCGGTAAAGAGACCAAAGGCAAACGTCGCCTGGTAATCTCTCCACTGGACGGCAGCGACGCTTACGAAGAGATGATCCCTAAATGGCGTCAGCTCAACGTGTTCGAAGGTGAAATTGTGGAACGTGGTGACGTTGTTTCTGACGGCCCAGAATCTCCACATGACATTCTGCGTCTGCGTGGTGTGCATGCGGTTACCCGCTACATCACCAACGAAGTGCAGGAAGTTTACCGTCTGCAAGGCGTTAAGATTAACGATAAACACATCGAAGTTATCGTTCGTCAGATGCTGCGTAAAGGGACCATCGTTAGCGCTGGTAGCACCGAGTTCCTGGAAGGCGAACAGGCTGAAGTATCACGCGTCAAGATTGCTAACCGTAAACTTGCTGCTGAAGGCAAGATCGAAGCAACCTTCTCACGCGATCTGCTGGGTATCACCAAGGCTTCCTTGGCGACCGAGTCCTTCATCTCTGCTGCATCGTTCCAGGAAACGACGCGCGTTCTCACCGAAGCGGCTGTTGCCGGTAAGCGTGATGAACTGCGCGGCCTGAAAGAGAACGTGATCGTGGGCCGTCTGATCCCAGCCGGTACCGGTTACGCTTATCACCAGGATCGTATGCGCCGTAAGGCTCTGGGTGAAACTCCGGTTGTTCCGCTGGTTAGCGCGGAAGAAGCGACAGCCAACCTGGCCGAATTGCTCAACGCTGGCAACCTGGGTAGCAGTGACGAATAAGTCACCTGATCCCTGACTGTACGTTTTGCAGTGAATGACTAAAGCCCTGGCTATCCTAGCCGGGGCTTTTTGTTGTACAGTGCTGTAAAGTTAAAATAACGGAACAGGCATGGACACCTCAACTTCAGTCAGTGGCAGCCGCGCTGCCAACAGCGAAATAACCTCATCAACCCAGTACTCTCAAAGCCGGGCGCGGCGTGCCGCCTGGGGAAGCTTTGTTGGCGCTGTAGTCGATTGGTACGACTTCCTGCTGTACGGAATAGTTGCCGCTTTAGTCTTTAACACCGAATTTTTCCCGCAGGTCAGCCCAACGATGGGCACGCTGGCCGCCTTTGGCACCTTTGGCGTCGGTTTTCTGTTCCGCCCGCTAGGTGGCATGGTGTTCGGGCACTTTGGCGATAAGCTGGGCCGTAAGCGCATGCTGATGATCACCGTCTGGATGATGGGGATCTCTACTGCGTTGATCGGTCTGCTGCCCTCTTTCGACTCAGTCGGCTGGTGGGCCCCGGTCATGCTGGTGCTACTACGAGCGGTGCAAGGGTTTGCCGTCGGCGGCGAATGGGGCGGTGCTGCCTTGCTGGCGGTAGAAAGCGCACCGAAGAAGAGAAAAGCCTTTTACAGCAGCGGTGTACAGATTGGTTTTGGCGTCGGTTTGCTGTTGGCTACCGGCTCGGTTTCCTTGGTCAGCCACTTTACCAGCAATGCGGACTTTATTAGCTGGGGCTGGCGTTTGCCGTTCCTGTTCAGCCTGGTGCTGGTCGCCATTGCCTGGTGGATCCGTAACGGCATGGACGAGTCGCAGGAGTTTGAAGCCAATAAAACGCTGCACGAACGGGCCGAGAAAATCCGCAAGTTCCCAATCTTTGAGGCGCTGCGCCAGAATCCCAAAGCCTTCTTGTTGATCATTGCCCTACGCTTTGGCGAACTGCTGACGATGTATATCGTCACGGCCTTTGCCATGAACTACTCGACCACCCATCTTGGCCTGTCACGGGATCTGTTCCTGAATATCGGCTTGTTGGTGGGAGCGGTGAGCTGTGTCTCGATCCCCTGCTTTGCCTATTTGGCCGATAGCTTTGGCAGACGCCGGATCTACGTGACGGGAGCATTGATTGGTGTTGCCAGCACGGTACCCTTTTTCATGGCGCTCGAGAGCCGTAACACGGTGATGATTATCTTCTTTGCCATCATGCTGGGAAATATGGCGCACGACATGCTGGTCAGCGTGCAGCAACCGATGTTTACCGAACTTTTCGGCACGGCATACCGTTATAGCGGGGCTGGAGTGGGTTATCAGGTCGCAAGCGTGGTCGGCGGGGGCTTCACGCCGTTTATTGCCGTGTTGCTGGTGGAGTTGATGGACGGCTCCTGGCATCTGGTTGCCGCCTATCTGGCGCTGGGATGTTTGCTTTCGGCCATTGTAGGTCTGCGTATGAAACCTCAGGCGGCGGATTGAAACGTTGACAGGGCGCAGTGTACGACGCCCCTGCAAGGGGGGCGCGTTAGCGGGCGTTGCTATCCAAGGGACAGTTTAATGCGCATTCCACAGGCCGCTGCATATCGTCGCAAAGTGGAGAGGCTTGCATTTGAAACATTCCTCTCCAGCCGACTCACGGCGGGTTGGCTGACCCCCATTCGTACAGCGATCTCTGTGCTTGTCAGACCTGATTTAGACTTCATCTCGATCAGGACTGCGCGGAGTTCTTCCTCCTGGCTTTCTTCCTCATAGGCCTTTTTGACCTCAGGATTAGCAAGAGATTTGGCTTTAACTTCTGAAAATTTGATACCTTTAACTGTCATCTTTCAGTTCCTCCCATCTTGACTTCGCCAAGGCTATTTCAGCTTTCGGTGTCTTAGAGGATTTCTTTATGAACGTTCTTAAGATGTAGATCTTACGTCTTTTCGCATAAGCAAAAAACGTTCTGGTGATATCTTTTCGGCCAACCCGTAACTCAAACAATCCGCCTTCGATGATGTCCGTGTCCGGATATCTCAGTTCCGGTCCTTTAGCTTCCAGCTTTTCAAGTCCTTTAAGCGCCTTGGCTTGCATAACAGGTTCGAGCTCATAAATTTCGCTCTCTGCCTCGGGGTGAAATAGTAATTCATACATATAAGCCCCCACAGGTGAATAGTCAACATAACCTATGGATTATAATAACGTATAAGTTATATTTTATAGGCGAAGTCAACCAAGGAACCGGAAGCGTGCGGCCAGTCCCCGCACGCTCCGGCGTTTGGTAAGCAAGGCTATCAAGAGGGGGAGATAACCTTGGTTGGCTTAGGAACGCTTGCCAACACCGCCACTATAACCAGGCCATTTTTCCCTGCCAGCTTGCCTTGGCGGCTTTGCGCAGTGTTTCCAGACCTATTGGCTTGATGGTGCAACCGTTGCAGGCAGTTGCGTAGCGCGTCCCAGATAATCATCCCAATCTTTCCACACCGGCTGTAGCCCCGCGGCACCGATTGCCTGTGCCACCTGCTGCGGCGTTCGGCTGTCGTGCGGTTCGAACTGTTCCAGCTCTGGCGGCACATCGTCGGCATAACCACCCGGCTGGGTTTTGGAACCGGCACTGACGCTGTTGATGGCTACCGGGATCATATGGTCGCGGAAGAAGGCCGACTCTCGTGTAGATAATGAAAGCTCCACGTCAGGAGCGAATAACCGGAAAGCACAGATCAACTGTACCAGTTGCGGTTCACTCATGATCGAGGCCGGTTCAATACCCCCGGCGCAGGGCCGCAGGCGAGGGAACGAGATCGAGTACCGGCTCTGCCAGTAAGTCTGTTGCAGATAAAACAGATGCTCTGCCAGCAGATAGCAGTCCGTGCGCCAACTGCTGGAAAGCCCGATCAGCGCCCCTAGCCCGATCTTGTCGATCCCGGCGCGCCCCAGACGATCCGGCGTACTCAGCCGCCAATGAAAATCCTGTTTCTGGCCACGCAGATGGTGCTGCTGATAGGTCGCGGGATGATAGGTTTCCTGATAGACCAATACGCCGTCCAGCCCAAGGGCTTTCAGCTCGGCGTAGTCTTGTTGTGCCAGAGGCTGCACCTCCATCATCAGCGAACTGAAATGACGGCGAATGGCGGGTAGATGCTGGCGGAAGTAATCCATGCCGACCTTGCGCTGATGTTCTCCGGTCACCAGCAGCAGGTGCTCAAATCCTAATGCCTTGATAGCCGCGCATTCCCGTTCGATCTCTGCCGCATCAAGCGTTTTGCGCTTGAGGTGGTTACTCATCGAAAAACCGCAGTAGGTGCAGTCGTTGGCACACAGGTTAGAAAGATATAGCGGCACATAAAAGCTCACCACGTTACCGAAACGCTGGCGGGTGAGCTGCTGTGCTCGTTGCGCCAGGGGCTCCAGATAGGGGGCGGCAGCAGGGGAGATAAGCGCCATAAAATCCTCCCGCGTCAGCTTGGCGCTATTCAGCGCCTGCTCAACGTCACGTGCCGTTTTGCTGTTAATACGCAGCGTCAGGTCATCCCAATCCCAACTTGGCAGGCGCTCGCTAAAATCACTGGCCATCAGCATTTCTCCTCTGAATGACTGAGAAACGCCGTCAGCGGACTGGATGCGGCCGCGATCGACTGGCGGCTGCCTAGCCCGGAGTTGCGTGCTAACTCTCCGGCCTCCAGAGCCAGGCGGAAAGCCTGGGCCATTTGCACCGGATCCCGCGCCACGGCGATGGCGGTATTGACCAGTACCGCATCGGCTCCCAGTTCCATCGCCTCTAACGCGTGGCTTGGGGCACCGATCCCGGCATCAATGACTACCGGCACTTTGGCCTGTTCAATAATGATCTCAAGGAAATCACGGGTCAGTAAGCCACGGTTAGAACCGATCGGCGCGCCGAGTGGCATCACGGCGGCACAACCCGCCTCTTCCAGCCGCTTACACAGTACCGGATCGGCACCGCAGTAAGGCAGCACCACAAAGCCCTGTTTGACCAGGGTTTCCGCCGCCTTGAGCGTTTCGATCGGATCTGGCAGCAGGTACTTCACCTCTGGGTGAATTTCCAGTTTGACCCAGTGAGTCCCCAGAGCTTCACGCGCCAGGCGGGCGGCAAACACCGCCTCATCTGCCGTTTTTGCCCCTGAAGTGTTGGGCAGTAATTTCACGCCCAACCGTTGCAGCGGTGCCAGAATGGCGTCATTCCCACCGCGCAGGTCGACGCGTTTCATCGCCATAGTGACCAGTTGTGAGCCGGAGGCTTGTAGCGCAGCCAGCATTAACTCGGGCGTGGCGAATTTCCCCGTACCGGTAAACAGGCGTGAGGTAAAGGTGGTATCGGCGATTTGCAGCATGTCAGCCTCCGGCAATCGCTTGAAACAGCAAGATGTCATCACCGTCCTGCACCTGACGGGTGGCCCAGTCGCTGCGTGGAATGATGACCTGGTTGATCGCCAATGCGCTGCCTGGCTGGTGGCGTTCCAGCCGTTCGAGCAGTGCGCCAATGCTTAACGGCTGCTCCAGCTCCAGCGGTTGATCGTTGAGGATGATCTTCATGCTGGCTCTCCGCAGAGGGGGCAGGTGCTGGCTTTGCTCAATTGCAGGGTGCTCCAGCTTTGCTGCTTACCGTCGAACAGGCGCAGCTTGCCGCTAAGTGAGGAGGGTAACCCAGCCAGCATTTTTATCGCTTCCAGCGCCTGCAGCGTTCCGATCACACCGACGACCGGGCCGAGCACGCCCGCCGTGCGGCAGTTGCGCTGCGGTTCGGTTTGTTCCGGGTAGAGGCAGGCATAGCAGCCGTGGGCATACGGCGGCTCGATAACCAGCAACTGGCCGCTGAACCCTACCGCGCTGCCGCTGATCAACGGCACGCTGGCTTGGATGCAGGCGGCATTCACCGCATGACGGGTGGCCATGTTGTCGCTGCAATCGAGCACCAGATCGGCACGGGCGACCGCATCGCTCAGCGTAGCCCCTTGCAGGCGTTGCTCCAGCGCGATCGACTCCACCAGAGGGTTCAGTGCTTGCAAGTGGTGCTTTGCCAACTGAGCCTTGTTGGCGGCGATATCACCAGTGCGGTACAGAATTTGCCGTTGCAGATTGGTGAGGTGTAGCTGGTCATCATCGGCCAACAGCAAGATACCAACGCCAGCGGCAGCGAGATATAGCGCCGCCGGAGAGCCTAATCCCCCCAACCCGACGATCAGCACCGTGGCTTGTTTCAGCTTTTCCTGCCCTTCGGGACCGACGTCTTCCAGCAGCAGTTGCCGGCTGTAGCGCAAGAACTCTTGGTCATTGAGCATCGCGCGACTCCTTGCCTTCAATCAGTTGCAGCAGCGTTGCCGTAGCGGCGCGCCAGTCTGGTGCCTGGGTGATGGCGCTGACCACCGCCACGCTGCCAACGCCGCAGGCCAGCACGGCAGGGACGCGCTCGATGCTGATCCCGCCAATGGCTACTGTTGGATACTGCTGTAATCCGGCGACATGGCGTTGCAACTCGGCCAAGCCTTGCGGTTCAGAGGGCATCTCCTTGGTTTGCGTTGGGAAGATATGTCCGAGTGCGATATAGGAAGGTTTGACGGCGATCGCCCGCGCCAGCTCGGCATCGTCATGGGTGGAAACGCCCAGGCGCAATCCTGCACGATGGATAGCTGCCAGATCGGTGGTGTCCAAATCTTCCTGCCCCAGGTGGACGCCGTAGGCATCATGCTTAATCGCCAACCGCCAATAATCATTGATAAACAGCCGGGCCTGATAGCGCTTGCCAAGAGCGATGGCGGCGGCAATGTCCGCCTCCACTTGCTCGTCTGGCAGATCTTTGATGCGTAGTTGGATGGTGGTAACGCCTGCCTCCAGCAGGCGGGCGATCCATTCAACGCTGTCGACAACCGGGTATAAACCCAGCCTGTGCGGTGTTGCAGGGAAGGGAGAGGTGAGGTTAGTCATTATTTATCTCCTCCTGCAAATTGGCCGCGCTGTGGTAGAGCTCGCTGCCGCGTGAGCGGAATTCAGCCGACATTTTCTCCATCCCGGTCAGTTGCACTTCGATCGGCTTGGCGGCTTCCTGTGCGGCAGCATAGTCACGCACTTCCTGGGAGATTTTCATTGAGCAGAACTTCGGCCCACACATGGAGCAGAAGTGGGCGATCTTGCCGGATTCTTGCGGCAGCGTTTCGTCGTGATAGGCGCGGGCGGTTTGTGGATCCAGCGCCAGGTTGAACTGATCTTCCCAACGGAATTCAAAGCGCGCCTTGGACATGGCGTTATCGCGGATCTGTGCGCCTGGATGGCCTTTCGCCAAGTCGGCAGCGTGAGCCGCGATTTTGTAGGTGATTAGCCCCTGTTTCACGTCTTCCTTGTTAGGCAGCCCCAGATGCTCTTTCGGTGTCACGTAGCAAAGCATCGCGCAGCCGAACCAGCCGATCATCGCCGCGCCGATCCCTGAGGTGAAATGGTCGTAACCCGGAGCGATATCGGTGGTCAATGGCCCCAGCGTGTAGAACGGTGCTTCATGGCAATGTTCCAGCTCCTCGGTCATGTTGCGGCGGATCATCTGCATCGGCACGTGGCCTGGGCCTTCGATCATCACCTGTACGTCATATTCCCAGGCAATCTTGGTCAGTTCGCCCAGCGTATGCAGCTCGGCAAATTGCGCTTCGTCATTGGCATCCTGGATCGAGCCCGGGCGCAGGCCGTCGCCGAGTGACAGCGAGACATCGTAAGCGGCGCAAATTTCGCAGATCTCGCGGAAGTGCTGATAGAGGAAGTTTTCCTGATGATGCGACAGGCACCACTTCGCCATGATCGAGCCGCCACGGGAGACAATGCCGGTCAGGCGTTTGGCGGTCATCGGCACATAGCGCAGCAACACCCCGGCGTGAATGGTGAAGTAATCGACGCCTTGCTCAGCCTGTTCCAGCAGGGTATCGCGGAACATTTCCCAGGTCAGGTTCTCCGCTACGCCGTTCACTTTTTCCAGCGCCTGATAGATCGGCACCGTACCAATCGGCACCGGGCTGTTGCGCAAGATCCATTCACGGGTTTCGTGAATATAACGGCCAGTGGAGAGATCCATCACGGTGTCAGCGCCCCAGCGGGTTGACCACACCAGCTTCTCGACTTCCTCTTCGATCGAAGAGGTGACCGCCGAGTTGCCGATATTGGCATTCACCTTCACCAGGAAATTACGGCCAATAATCATCGGCTCGGATTCCGGGTGGTTGATGTTGGCGGGGATAATGGCGCGGCCAGCGGCCACTTCCTGGCGCACAAATTCCGGCGTGATGTTCTCCGGTAGATTAGCGCCCCAGCTTTGGCCGGGATGCTGGTGGCGCAGCACTTCACCACGAATGCGCTCACGGCCCATATTTTCGCGAATGGCGATAAATTCCATCTCTGGGGTGACAATACCGGCGCGAGCGTAATGCAACTGCGTAACGCATTTACCCGGCAGGGCTTTGCGGGGCAGCGGCAGGTGCTCAAAGCGCAGATGGTCTAACCCAACATCCGCCAGTCGTTGTTGGGTGAAGCCGGAACTGACGCCGCTTAACGCTTCGGTATCGGCACGTTCGGCGATCCAGTCCGCTCGTACCTTGGCCAAGCCACGATGTACGTCGATCAACGCTTGCGGATCGCCATACGGCCCTGCGGTGTCATACACCGGAATGGCTTCGTTCTGTTCATATTGGGGCTGGTCTTTGTTGCCGCCAATCAGCGTCGGGCTGAGCTGGATCTCACGCATGGGTACCTGAATATCGCTGCGCGACCCTGCGAGATAGATCCGCTGTGAGTTAGGGAAGGTAACGCCTTGCAGAGAGTCGATAAAATCTTGCGCTTGGTCACGCTGCTGTTTACGGGCACGAGGTTGGTTCACGGTAGACATAGCAAATTCCTATCAGTGTTGTGATGTGTGGAAAATTGCTTGTCTGGAGTTCGGAGGGAGTAATGATGGTAGCCGGCAAGGCAGGCACAGCCCCTGGCGGGAGCATCTTGCCTATGGCAATAGATTACTCTTGTTCCCTTCGCGGGTATTAACCCGATCAGGTTCCGCGGATCCCGAATTAACGGTCTCAGCCTGGCTGGCTTAATGAAAAATCAGCGCTAGGCACTCCGACAAGAGCCCTCAGTATAAGAGGGTAAACAAAAACTACAACCATTCCCCCGCATCTTTCAAGCCGTAGCGTTGTTGGCGACCTAGCGACGGCTTGAAATCTATTGGGGGATAATTAGGCTGGATGAGACATGGATTCAGTATTCGTTGTGCCCGGTTGGCCCTGCTGCCAGGTTTCCGCCGCCAACTGGATCAACTGATCTTCCAAGGCGAAACGTGATGCCAGGGCCTCGCCGATATCGGACAGCGCCTGATTGAGTTCGATACACACATCCTGAGCGATATCGATTTCGGTGTAGCGGTCATGGAACGCCATCACGGCTTCGGTATTGGCCTGTAACTTGGGGTAGAACTTGGTGGCCAGCGCCATTTTCGGGCTGGCAGAGCCTTCTACTTGTTTGATAATTTTGTCATAAATGTGAAAATGCCCGGCAGAGAGATAATCCACCAGATTATGGCAAAAGTTCTCCAGCGCTTTTTCATTGAGCGGCGTATGCTTTTCTTTGTTGGGCTTAATGCCGACTAAGCTGCAATAGGCTACCAGCAGCTGTTTGCGAGCCTGTAACCATTGATCGACTAATTCATTACTGCCACCAACGCGCTGAGTCAGGCTTTCCAATCGGTTGAGCATGGTTGACTCCGTGTGTAAGAGAAAGAATTGTAAGTTAATAAAATGTAACAAAGACCATTCCTAGATTGCCAGTGAAGCAGAGGTTGTGCAACAACATATGGAAATTGCATTAACGGGTAACGAAAATGGCTGGTGGATCGTCAGCCATGAAAGCAAAATTTGGTTACCAAATGGTGAATTGCCGTTTGGTTCTGCCGCCTCATTTTCCTTGCAAGGTCGGCCGGCTCGTCAGATTGGCGAATGGGAAGGCGCGCCGGTCTGGTTGGTGCGCCAGCCAATGCCGAAAGAGATGGGATCGGTGCGGCAACTGCTCAGTCTCGATCGTGGCCTGTTCCAACTGGCCGGGCGCGGCGTACAGCTGGCCGACTTTTATCGCTCGCACCGGTTCTGTGGCTACTGCGGCCATGAAATGCACCTTAGCCGTACCGAAAGCGCCTGCCTGTGTGACAACTGCCGCGAACGTTATTATCCGCAGATTGCCCCTTGCGTGATTGTCGCTATCCGCCGCAATGACGAGATCCTGTTGGCACAACATGTGCGCCACCGTGGGGGGATCCATACCGTGCTGGCGGGGTTTGTGGAGGTGGGGGAAACCCTGGAGCAGGCCGTAGCGCGCGAGGTGATGGAAGAAAGTAATATCGCCATTACCAACCTGCGTTACGTGACTTCGCAACCCTGGCCGTTCCCTCATTCGCTGATGATGGCGTTTATGGCCGAGTATCAGGGCGGTGAACTGCGCCACGATCCGAAAGAGTTGCTCAATGCGGGCTGGTATCGCTATGACCAACTGCCGCTGCTGCCACCGCCTGGTACCGTGGCGCGCCGCCTGATCGAGGACACCGTGGCGCTGTGTCGGGCAGAATAATGTACAATGGCGGCAGATAATCAAGGGAGCCCAAGAAATGAATGAGTTGAAGAACGATCGCTACCTGCGCGCGCTGCTGCGCCAGCCGGTGGATCTCACCCCTGTATGGATGATGCGCCAGGCCGGTCGTTATTTGCCAGAGTACAAAGCCACCCGTGCTCAGGCCGGGGATTTCATGTCGCTGTGCAAAAATGCCGAACTGGCCTGTGAGGTGACATTACAGCCCCTGCGCCGTTATGCGCTGGACGCCGCCATCCTGTTCTCCGACATTCTCACCATTCCCGATGCCATGGGGCTTGGGCTCTATTTCGAAACCGGGGAAGGCCCGCGTTTTTCTTCGCCAATCACCTGCCGTGCCGATGTGGAGAAGCTGCCTGCATTCGATCCGGAAGACGAGCTAGGCTATGTCATGAACGCGGTGCGCACCATCCGCCGTGAATTGAAGGGTGAAGTGCCACTGATCGGTTTCTCCGGCAGCCCATGGACGTTGGCGACCTATATGGTCGAAGGCGGCAGCAGCAAGGCATTCACCAAGCTGAAGAAAATGATGTACGCCGAGCCGCAGACGCTGCATTTGCTGCTGGATAAGCTGGCGGACAGCGTGATCCTGTATCTCAATGCCCAGATCAAGGCCGGGGCGCAGTCTGTAATGGTATTCGATACCTGGGGCGGCGTGTTGACGGGCCGTGATTATCGCGAATTCTCACTGCACTATATGCATAAAATCGTTGATGGCCTGCTGCGTGAAAATGACGGGCGCCAGGTGCCGGTGACGCTGTTTACCAAAGGCGGCGGCCAGTGGCTGGAAGCAATGGCGGCCACCGGTTGCGATGCGTTGGGCCTGGATTGGACCACCGATATTGCCGATGCGCGCCGCCGTGTGGGCGATAAAGTCGCGCTGCAGGGGAATATGGATCCTTCCATGCTGTATGCCGCACCGGAACGCATCGCACAGGAAGTGGAGACCATTCTGGCTGGTTTTGGTCAGGGCGAAGGCCATGTATTCAACCTTGGCCACGGTATTCATCAAGATGTGCCACCGGAACATGCCGGGGCCTTCGTTGAAGCGGTGCATGCGCTGTCGGCCAAATACCACCGCTAAACCGTAAGGAGACGCTGTGATCGATACTCAGGCTCTGCGCGCCGAACAGCTACGGCGCGCCGGGGAAGTCATTCGTCACGATGATTTTCTGCAAGACCCTCCGGCGTTTATCGCCGGTGCGGACGTCGGTTTTGAACAAGAAGGCGCGGTAACACGCGCCGCCATTGCTATCCTACGCTATCCTTCACTCGAGCTGGTGGAGTATCAGATCGCCCGTATCAGCACCACCATGCCCTATATCCCCGGATTTCTCTCGTTTCGCGAGTACCCTGCGCTGATCGCCGCCTGGAAGCAACTGCAACAGAAGCCCGACCTAATCTTTGTCGATGGCCATGGCATTTCCCATCCAAGACGCCTGGGGGTTGCCAGCCACTTTGGCCTGTTGGTCAACGTGCCGACCATTGGTGTGGCCAAGAAGCGTTTATGTGGTAAATTTTCCCCGCTGGACGCTACCGTTGGCTCGCTGGCCGCGTTGGAGGACAAGGGCGAACAGCTGGGATGGGTATGGCGCAGCAAAGAGCGCTGTAATCCGTTATTTATCGCTACGGGCCATCGCGTGAGCACCGACAGCGCCTTGGCCTGGGTGCAACGCTGCATGGCAGGCTACCGCTTGCCGGAGCCCACGCGCTGGGCCGATGCCATTGCCTCACGCCGTCCGGCCTTTGTACGCTGGTTACAGCAGCATCCAGAGGTGTCGTAATGAGCGATTTCGGGTACACTGCGCGGCAGATAATGAGTAAGAGAGTAGACAATGCTACGTAACCCGATTCATTTACGCCTGGAAAAGCTGGAAAGCTGGCAGCATTTGACCTTTATGGCCTGCCTGTGCGAGCGTATGTACCCGAATTACCAGATGTTCTGCCTGCAGACGGAATTTGGCGACCCGGCCGTTTATCGCCGTATCCTGGACTTGGTCTGGGAAACGCTGGTGGTGAAAGACGCCAAGGTCAACTTTGACAGCCAGCTGGAAAAGTTGGAAGAGGCGATCCCGTCGGCAGAAGATTACGATCTTTATGGCGTTTACCCAGCGATCGATGCCTGCATCGCATTAGGGGAATTGATCCATTCGCGCCTCAGCGGAGAGACGTTGGAGCACGCCATTGCCATCAGCGAAACCTCAATTCGCACCGTGGCGATGTTGGAAATGACCCAGGCTGGCAAAGAAATGACCGACGAAGAGCTGAAAATTCTGCCTGCCGTTGAGGAAGAATGGGACATTCAATGGGAGATTTTCCGCCTGTTGGCCGCCTGTGAAGAGCGTGATCTGGATCTGATCAAAGGGTTACGATCTGACCTGCGAGAGGCCGCGGTGAGTAACATTGGGATAAATTTAACGCAATAAGGCAAGAAAACGTGATTTAACGTCTGATTTGTCGTGCCTTAAGGCTTCACATCCGCACCCTGTCTGGTCTACATTTGGGGGGCGAAAAAAAAGTGGCTATCGGTGCGTGTATGCAGGAGAGTGCTGTCCATCGGCATATCCGTCGCACTCGATGCTTTGCAAACGATAAACACACTGTAAGGATAACTTATGAACAAGACTCAACTGATTGACGTAATCGCAGAGAAGGCTGACCTTTCCAAGGCTCAAGCTAAGCTGGCTCTGGAATCTACCCTGGCTGCCATTACTGAGTCCCTGAAAGAAGGTGATGCAGTACAATTGGTTGGTTTCGGTACTTTCAAGGTAAACCATCGTAGCGAGCGCACTGGCCGCAACCCACAGACTGGTAAAGAAATCAAAATCGCAGCAGCTAACGTGCCTGCGTTCGTTTCTGGTAAAGCACTGAAAGACGCGGTTAAGTCTTAATCGCGTGTTCCAGAAAGGTTTAAACAGGGGGGCGTTGGCGCCCCTTTTGTTTATTCAACGGGCACTCATGGCGGTTACGGTTGTTGCTGCCTTGAGTGCTTGTAGTTTCCGTTCTGCCCCGCCAACCTTTACCGCCAGCGGCTTTGTGGCCGATCAGGGGGTAATGCGGGTGTGGAGGATGGATGACGGCCAGCAGCGGCCAGTGGCGCTGTTGAGTGTCTACAGCCCTTATCGCGGGCCGGGTACCGTCACAACGCTGTATGAATATCAGCATGGTGTGTTGTACCAAATCAAACGCAACGATGCGGATGGCGATCGCGACTCTATTCAACTGCGTTTCACCGCCAACGGTACAGTCAGCTTTATGCAGCGCCAACTGGCCACTCAGCGCCAGAAACTCTCCAACGATGAAGTTGTGCTCTATCAATATCAGGCTCGGCGGATACTGGAATTGAGCGATGCGCTTAATGCCGGCCGTGTACGGCTGTTACAAGGGCACTGGCAGCAAGGCGAGGTAAAGCTGTGCAACGGCGAAGTCGTGAAGCCAGGTTTGGACCAACAGGCCGAAGAGTGGATCATGCGGCGTGCGGCCAACAGCAGTCAGCCAGTGAGCGTAGCCTGGTTGGATGGGCCGGAAGGTCGTGAGCTGTTATTGGTGGCAAATAATGATTTCTGCAGTTGGGAACCCACCAAAGACACCCTTTAGCGCATAAAAAAGGCCCTGCGAACAGAGCCTGCTGGTATCTCAAAGAGTAGTTACTGCTCGCGTGCGATAGCGCGGTAGCCGATATCCTTGCGGCAGAAACTGTCTTGCCACTGAATACCTTCCGCTAGCTGATAGGCTAACTGCTGAGCCTGAGCCACCGTTGTGCCCAAAGCCGTAACGCATAGCACACGCCCGCCGTTGGTCACGACGTCATTTCCTTGCATACGCGTTCCGGCATGGAACACTTTGCCATTGGCATCTTCTTGCTGAGGCAAGCCGTGGATCACATCCCCTTGGCGATAATCCGCAGGATAGCCGCCAGCCGCCAATACCACGCCGAGAGCAGGGCGTTCATCCCACTCGGAAGTTTTCTTATCCAGCTTGCCTTCGGCCCCTGCCAGGCAGAGTTCAACCAGATCGGAGCGCAGGCGCAGCATGATCGGCTGAGTTTCCGGATCGCCAAAGCGACAGTTGAATTCGATCACCTTGGGTTGACCATCCTCAGCAATCATCAGGCCAGCGTACAGGAAGCCAACATAGGTGTTGCCTTCCGCCGCCATGCCGCGCACGGTTGGCCAGATCACCTGGTCCATTACGCGCTGGTGGATTTCATCCGTCACCACTGGCGCTGGCGAGTAGGCGCCCATGCCGCCGGTATTCGGGCCGGTATCGCCGTCACCGACACGTTTATGATCCTGGCTGGTGGCCATTGGCACCACGTTCTCGCCATCGACCATGACGATAAAGCTGGCTTCTTCGCCTGTCAGGAACTCCTCGATCACGATGCGATGCCCGGCGTCGCCAAACGCATTACCTGCCAGCATATCTTGAATGGCGTCCTCGGCTTCCTGTAACGTCATCGCGACGATCACGCCTTTGCCTGCCGCCAGGCCGTCTGCCTTGATAACAATCGGCGCGCCTTGGCTGCGTACGTAGGCCAAGGCAGGTTCCACTTCGGTAAAGTTCTGGTAGGCAGCGCTTGGGATAGCGTGGCGAGCCAGGAAATCCTTGGTAAAGGCTTTGGAGCCTTCAAGCTGTGCTGCGGCCTGTGACGGGCCAAAGATTTTCAACCCGGCGGCCTTGAAGGCATCTACCACGCCGATCACCAGCGGCGCTTCCGGGCCAACGATGGTCAGATCGATGGCGTTATCCTTGGCAAAGGCAACCAGCGCCGGGATATCTGTTGGGGCGATATCGACGTTGGTCAGATTGCTTTCCAATGCGGTACCCGCATTACCCGGGGCCACGTAAACCTTGTCTGCCAATGGCGATTGGGCCGCTTTCCAGGCCAGCGCATGTTCACGCCCGCCGTTGCCAATAATTAAAATATTCATCAGGTGCTCCATAAACGGCGTGCGCATTGAGCGCACGCAGCAAAAGGGATTAATGGCGGAAGTGGCGCATGTCGGTGAAGATCATCGCGATGCCGTGTTCGTTGGCTGCTGCAATCACCTCATCATCACGAATCGACCCACCCGGCTGGATCACGCAGGTAATACCAACCGCCGCAGCCGCATCAATGCCGTCACGGAACGGGAAGAAGGCGTCAGACGCCATGGCGGAGCCTTTGACTTCCAGCCCTTCGTCAGCGGCTTTGATCCCGGCGATCTTGGCGGAGTAAACGCGGCTCATCTGCCCGGCGCCTATGCCGATGGTCATGTTGTCGCGCGCATAGACGATGGCGTTGGATTTGACGAACTTGGCCACTTTCCAGCAGAACAGCGCATCACGCAGCTCCTGAGCGGTTGGCTGGCGTTCGGATACCACGCGCAAATCGGCTTCGGTCACCATACCCAGATCGCGATCCTGTACTAACAGACCCCCGTTGACGCGTTTAAAGTCCAGCCCTGCGACGCGATGTTGCCATTGGCCACACGCCAGCACGCGTACGTTCTGTTTCGCCGCCAGCAGAGTGCGGGCATCTGCACTGATGCTTGGTGCAATGATGACTTCAACAAACTGACGGCTGATAATTGCCTGTGCCGTTTTGGCGTCCAGTTCACGGTTAAAGGCAATAATGCCGCCAAAGGCCGAGGTTGGATCGGTTTGGTAGGCGCGCTCATAGGCGGCAAACAGGTTCTCACCGATAGCAACGCCACAAGGGTTAGCATGCTTGACGATCACGCAGGCCGGCTCGGCAAACTCTTTCACACATTCCAGCGCCGCATCGGTATCGGCGATGTTGTTGTAGGAAAGTGCTTTACCCTGTAGCTGGTCGGCGGTGGCCACGGAGGCCTCTTGCACATTCTCTTCTATATAGAAGGCGGCCTGCTGGTGGCTGTTTTCACCGTAGCGCATATCCTGCTTCTTGATGTAGTTCAGGTTCAGCGTACGTGGGAAGCGGCCGGAAGGCTGTTCGGTCTCACCGTGATAAGGTGGCACCAGGGTACCAAAGTAGTTGGCGATCATGCTGTCATAGGCGGCGGTATGCTCAAACGCTTTGATCGCCAGGTCGAAACGGGTTGGGTACAACAGTGAACCGTTGTTGTTATCCATCTCGGTGATCACTGCGGCGTAGTCACTGCTCTTGACCACGATGGCCACGTCTTTATGGTTCTTGGCGGCCGAGCGCACCATGGTCGGGCCACCGATATCGATATTCTCTACGGCGTCTTCCAGCGAGCAATCTGGGCGAGCGACGGTTTGCGCGAAGGGATACAGGTTTACCACAACCATATCGATCGGTTGGATCGCATGTTGTTCCATGATGGCATCATCCTGGCCGCGACGGCCCAGAATGCCACCGTGCACTTTCGGGTGCAGGGTTTTGACTCGTCCGTCCATCATCTCCGGGAAGCCGGTGTAGTCGGAAACTTCGGTAACAGGCAGACCGGCATCGGCCAGCAGGCGGGCAGTGCCACCGGTGGAGAGTAATTCGACGCCTCTCTGGGAGAGGGCTTCGGCGAATTCAACGATTCCGGCTTTGTCGGACACGCTGAGCAGGGCCCGGCGGATTGGACGAGGTTGTTGCATGGTTTTATCCCTTGGCTTTGAGTCGCAATAAAAGAGCGTTACGTGGATCTCCACCTTGTTGCTTCTTATATAGAGGGGATTTCTTCCTATATAAAGAAGGACAGGAACAGATTCAGGTAGCGCCCCGATAAAAACGGGGATTGTTTCGTCGCGGGGAATTGTAGCGAAAACGTTTGCGTGGCGCTCGTAAATTTTCCGACCAAATGCGTTCTGTGGATAAGTTAGTGCATAACCGGGTATAAGGACGGGTTTTGCTGTGGAATGCAGCAAACGGTGTTTTTTGTTGAAAATACCTGTTGCGGCCTGCGTGGAACTCCCTATAATGCGCCTCCATCGACACGGAACATGTGAACAACTTCACAGAGTCTCCGGGGGTCGCAGAGAAAAAACCTGAAATTAAGGTTGACTCTGAAAGAGGAAAGCGTAATATACGCCACCTC
>Ga0308166_1002042_pt1 | contig 19482 bp, 20 predicted proteins | sample PhyCR2_2_FD_202137 | JGI IMG/M metagenome (GOLD analysis project Ga0308166, IMG submission 202137) | Phyllosphere microbial communities from UC Gill Tract Community Farm, Albany, California, United States - DLSLCC.R2 | ecosystem: Host-associated > Plants > Phyllosphere > Unclassified | place... | reverse complement strand
ATCGACATCGCCGACCGCTTCTGCACCGGCTCGTCGATCATGCCGCAGAAAAAGAACCCGGACGTACCGGAACTGGCGCGCGGCAAGACGGGCCGCGTCTACGGTCACCTGATGGGCCTGCTGACCCTGATGAAGGGCCAGCCGCTCGCATACAACAAGGACAACCAGGAAGACAAGGAGCCGCTGTTCGACACCGTCGACACCGTGCTGGACACCCTGCGCATCTTCACCGACATGGCTTCCGGCATCACCGTCAAGCCCGACAACATGCGCGCCGCTGCCCTGCAGGGCTATGCGACGGCGACCGACCTGGCCGACTACCTCGTCAAGAAGGGCCTGCCGTTCCGCGATGCGCACGAAGCCGTGGCGCACGCCGTGCGCGCGTGCGACGACGCGAAATGCGACCTGTCGGAGATGTCGCTGGAGCGCCTGCGCGAGTTCTCGCCGCTGATCGAGCAGGACGTGTTCGCCGTGCTGACCCTGGAAGGTTCCGTCGCGGCACGCGACCACGTGGGCGGCACGGCGCCGAACCAGGTGCGCGCAGCCATTGCCCGTGTCCGGGCACAATTGGCGGAATAAGGACGCCCCCGGGTGTCCGCCCTGACGGAGGACACCCATGCAACGCTACGGCAACCAGAGTCGTGAATCCGGCGTCGTCGCCTACGACATCGACGCCGGCCAGATCATCGTCCAGTTCAGGAACGGCGAACGCTATCTCTACACGGAAGACAGCGCCGGCGCCGCCAACATCGCGCGCATGCAGGAACTGGCCCGGGCCGGCCGCGGGTTGTCGAGCTTCATCAGCCAGCACGTCCACGACCGCTACGCCCGCAAGATCAACTCGCGCCGACTGTAACCCACAAGAAAGATCCATGACTGCAACGCCAGCCCTGCCCCAACGCGATTTTTCCGCCTTCCTGTTCGACATGGACGGCACCATTCTCACTTCCATCAAGGCCGCCGAGCGGGTTTGGGGCGACTGGGCCGCCGGCCACGGGCTCGACGTGGCCGCCTTCCTGCCCACGATCCACGGCAAGCGCACCGAGGAAACCATCCGCGCGCTGGAACTGCCCGGCGTGGATCCGGTAGCGGAAGCCGCGTTCATCACGCGCGCGGAGATCGAGGACGTGGCCGGTATCGAAGCCATCGAAGGCGCGGCCGACTTCATCGCCAGCCTGCCGGCCGGGCGCTGGGCCATCGTCACGTCCGCGCCGCGCGCGCTGGCCGAAGCGCGCATCGCGGCGGCCGGCCTGCCGCTGCCGGCCGTGCTGGTGGCCGCCGAGGACGTCGAACGGGGCAAGCCCGCGCCCGATCCTTTCCTGCTGGGCGCGCGCAAGCTGGGCGTGAAGCCGGAAGACTGCCTCGTGTTCGAAGACACGCTGGCCGGCCTGCGTTCGGCCGCTGCTGCCGGCATGGACAGCATCGTCGTGACGGTCACCCACGCGCATCCGCTCGACACGGATGTCGTCGCGGTGCTCGATTACGCGGACTTACAAGCCGTGACGACGGCCGACGGCCTGCTGCGCGTGCAGCGCCGGCCGTAACGTCTGTGAGGAGCCGCTAGCGGGGTTCGTCCGGCACGATGCCGGCCTGCTCCCCGTGGTCGGCCCGGAACACGCGCGGGTCCAGCGTCTTTTCGTCCGTTTCGAGCGCTGCGGCCGGCGCCGCCGGCATGGACGAGGTGCGCGTATCACGCTTGGGATACGGCGTGCCGTCGCGGTGGGCATAACTGTCGGTCTTGCCGTCGTACACGAGGTCGATGTCCGGATACTCGGCGCGGTCCTCCGGTATGCGCGAGCCCACGCACAGGAACAGCGCATTGCCCCAACCGCGATTGATGAGCTGGTGGCCGTTCGGCCGTCCGGCCGGGAACGCCGCGCAATCGCCCGCGCGCATCAGGGTTTCGCCTTCGTCCGTGACGAGCGTCAGCTCGCCGGAGACGACCATCACGAATTCGTCCTCGTGGCTGTGCCAGTGGCGCTGCGACGAGGCGGCGCCGGGCAGCAGCTCGACGAGGTTGACGCCGAACTGCGTCAGGCCGCCGGCATCGCCCAGCGCCTGCTTGCTGCGGCCGTTGACGGCTTCGGCAAAGGGATCGGGATACCCGGTACCGGTCAGCACGGGAATACTGCTCAGGTCTAGCCGCGACATGGATCACTCCTTATCAGGTTTGCGCGCGGCCTTGGCCCTTCCTCAGCCGCGTTTTTGCACCAGCGTCAGGATATCGTAACTTGCGACGAGTTCGTCGTTCTGATTCGTCACCTGGACGTCCCACGCCACCACGCCCTGCCCACGCCCCTGGTCGTCCGTGCGGTTGCGGTCGACCTTGCGCTTGCACGTGAGGCGCGCGCGGATCGTGTCGCCGATCGCCACCGGCGCCACGAAGCGCAGGTTGTCCAGGCCATAGTTCGCCAGCACGGGGCCAGGCGCCGGCGACACGAACAGGCCCGCCGCCGCCGACAGCACGAAGTAGCCGTGCGCGATGCGCTTGCCGAACTGCGTATCCTTCGCCGCGATCTCGTCGAAGTGCATGTAGAAATAATCGCCCGAGACGCCGCCGAAGTTCACGATGTCCGCCTCGCTGACCGTCCGGCGGTGCGTCAGCAGCGAGTGGCCAATCTCCAGGTCTTCGAAATAGCGCCGGAACGGGTGCACTTCCGATTCCTTGACGGCCGCGCCGCGCACGTATTCTCCCGTGACGGCCGCCAGCATCGTCGGCGAACCTTGCACCGCCGCCCGCTGCAGGAAGTGTTTGACCGCGCGGATACCGCCGAGTTCCTCACCGCCGCCGGCGCGGCCCGGACCGCCGTGCTTGAGCATCGGCAGCGGCGAGCCGTGGCCCGTGGAGTCCACGGCCGCGACGCGGTCGAGGATGTGCACGCGGCCATGCGACGCCGCCGCGACGGGCACCGCATGCGCCGCGATGGCCGGGTCCTTCGTCACCAGGGTCGTCACGAGGCTGCCCTTGCCGCGCGCCGCCAGCGCCAGCGCCTCGTCGATGTCATGGTAGGTCATCATCGTGCTGACGGGGCCGAACGCCTCGATGTCGTGCACGGCATCGTTGACCATCGCGTTGCGGCACAGCAGCAAGGTGGGCGCGAAGAACGCGCCGGCGGCGCAACCGTCGCCGACAGGCTGGAAACCGTCGCGGGCGCTGAACAGCACCTCGTTGCCGCGCGCGAGCATCTCGACGCGCTCGCTGACGTCGCGCTGCTGGTCCAGCGACGCCAGTGCGCCCATGCGCACGCCCTCGACCTTCGGATTGCCGACGACGATCTTCGCGAGGCGCGCACGCAGGCGCTCGCCGACGACGTCCGCCAGGTGCTCGGGCACGATCACGCGGCGGATCGCCGTGCATTTCTGGCCCGCCTTGCCCGTCATCTCACGCGCCACTTCCTTGACGAACAGGTCCAGTTCTTCGTCATCGGGCGTGACGTCCGGCGCGAGGATGGCGGCGTTCAGCGAATCCGCTTCCCCCGTGAACGGCACGGATTCGCGGATCAGGTTCGCGTTGCCGCGCAGCTTCGCGGCCGTGTCGGCGGAACCCGTGAACGTCACCGCATCGAAGCCGTTCAGGCGGTCCAGCAGGTCGCCCGTCGAGCCGATGACGAGCTGCAGGCAGCCCTCCGGCAGCAGCGCCGACTCCATCATCATCTTGACCACCGCATGCGTGAGGTAGCTGGTGGCGGTGGCCGGCTTGGCGATGCAGGGCATGGCGGCGAGGAAGCTCGGCGCGAATTTCTCCAGCAGGCCCCAGATCGGGAAATTGAAAGCATTGATATGCACGGCGACGCCGCCGCGCGGCACGAGGATGTGCGTGCCCGCGAAGCCGCCCCGCTTGCCGAGTGCCATGGCCGGCCCTTCGTGCAGCACGTTCGACGACGGCAGCTCGCGCCCGCCGATGCTGGCATACGCGAACAGCGTGCCGATGCCGCCTTCGACGTCCACCCAGCTGTCCTGCCGCGTGGCGCCGGTCAGGTGCGAGATCTCGTACAGTTCTTCCTTCCGCTCCATCAGGTAAGCCGCGAGGGCTTTCAGGCGCTGGGCGCGCTTCTGGAAGTCCATCGCCATCAGCGCCTGCACGCCCGTCTTGCGGGCATACGTGACGGCTTCGCCGAAGTCGATCCGGTCGGCGTGCGTGTGATAGATCAGCTGGTTGTCCAGGGCGCTGTGCAGCGGCTGGTGCGCTTCGCTGCCGAGCCAGCGGCCGGCGATCAGGCTTTGCAGGGTGGTTGGGGTGTGCATCCTCGTCTCCTTATGTCTTTGGCTTGTGCGGCTCGTCGAACACGATGCGCTGCCGCTCCGGTTCCACTTCCGTGTACGCTTCCACTTCACGCATCGTGCGCATCGACCTGACGTTCAGGTCGTGGTACTGCCGCGTGCCATAGCTCTTCCATGCGATCTCCTCGTCCGACACGGCCCGCACGATCTTCGCCGGCGCGCCCAGCACGAGGCTGCGCGGCGGGATCACCATGCCCGCTTTCACGAACGCGGCCGCACCGACGATGGATTCCGCGCCGACGACGGCCTTGTCCATCACGACCGCATTCATCCCGACCATCGCGTTCCTTCCCACGCGGCAGCCGTGCAGCACGGCGCCGTGGCCGATGTGGCCGTCCACTTCGACGACCGTGTCGTCTTCCGGAAAGCCATGCATCACGCACGTGTCCTGCACGTTCGCGCCCTCTTCCAGGATCAGCCGCCCGAAGTCGCCGCGCAGCGACGCCAGTGGCCCGACATAGCAGCGCGGGCCGACGATCACGTCGCCGATCAGCACCGCCGTCGGGTGCACGTACGCCGTCGGGTGCACGACGGGGCGCAGTCCGTCGATTTCATAGACCTTGACCATGACGTTCTCTCTTCCTTAGACGCGTTCCACGATCATTGCGATGCCTTGGCCGACACCAATGCACATCGTGCACAGCGCGTAGCGGCCACCGGTGCGGTGCAGCTGGTTGACGGCCGCCGTGACGAGCCGCGCACCGGAGGCGCCCAGCGGATGGCCGATGGCGATGGCGCCGCCGTTCGGGTTCACGTGCGCGGCGTCGTCCGGCAAGCCCAGGTCGCGCAGCACGGCCAATCCCTGGGACGCGAACGCTTCGTTCAGTTCGATCACGTCCATCTGGCCGATGCTCAAGCCGGTCATCGCCAGCAGTTTCTTCGTCGCGGGCGCGGGGCCGAAGCCCATGATGCGCGGCGCCAGGCCCACCGTCGTCATGCCGACGACGCGCGCGCGCGGCGTCAGGCCGAATTTGTCGATGGCCGCGCCGGAGGCGACCAGCACCGCACAGGCGCCGTCGTTGACGCCGGACGCGTTACCTGCCGTGACCGTGCCGTCCGGCGTCACGACACCTTTCAGACGGGACAGCGATTCCAGGCTCGTGTCGGGGCGCGGGTGCTCGTCGGTGTCGAATACGCGCGACTCGCCTTTCTTGCCATGCAGCGTCACCGGCACGATCTCGTCCTTGAACACGCCGGCCGCCTGCGCCGCCGTCCAGCGCTGCTGGCTGCGCAGCGCGAACGCGTCCTGGTCGCCGCGCGCGATGCCGAAATCGCGCGCCACGTTCTCCGCCGTCTCCGGCATCGAGTCGATGCCGTACTGCGCCTTCATCTTCGGGTTGACGAAGCGCCAGCCGATCGTCGTGTCTTCGATCTTCGCGCTGCGCGAGAACGCGCTGTCTGCCTTGGCCATCACGAACGGGGCGCGCGTCATGCTCTCCACGCCGCCGGCGATGATCAGGTTCGCCTCGCCCGCGCGGATCGCGCGCGCGGCGCTGCCGACGGCGTCCAGGCTGGAGCCGCACAGGCGGTTGATCGTGGAACCCGGCACGGATGGCGGCAAGCCGGCCAGCAGCGCGGCCATGCGCGCGACATTGCGGTTGTCCTCGCCGGCGCCGTTGGCGCAGCCGTACAGCACGTCGTCGACCTGGGACCAGTCGACGCCGGGATTGCGGGCCATGAGCGCGGCGATCGGCAGCGCGGCCAGATCGTCCGCACGCACGCCGGACAGGGCGCCGCCGAAGCGGCCGAACGGGGTGCGGATGGCGTCGACGATGAATGCGTCAGTCATTGGAATCTCCTTAGTTATTCTTGGGCCGCCTGTCGACCACGCGGCGCGCCTTGCCCGTGAGCGAGCGTTCGATGCCCTGCGCGGGCAGCAGGGTGACGGCCGTCGTCACGCCGATATACGTCTTGATGCGGTGCTGCAGCTCGCGGGCCAGCGCGTCCACGTTGTCCGCGCCCTCGTCGCGCAGCTCGCAATGGACGGCCAGCGCATCGAGGTGCCCGTCGCGCGTGACGACGAGCTGGTAGTGCGGCGCCAGCGCCGGCATCTGCAGGATCTGTTCCTCGACCTGGCTGGGGAACACGTTCACGCCGCGGATGATCAGCATGTCGTCCGAGCGGCCGTTGATGCGACCCATGCGGCGCATGGAGCGCGCCGTCGGCGGCAACAGCTTCGTGAGATCGCGCGTGCGGTAGCGGATGATCGGCAGCGCTTCCTTCGTCAGCGACGTGAATACGAGTTCGCCCTCTGCGCCGTCCGGCAGCACCTCGCCCGTGTCCGGGTCGATGATCTCGGGGTAGAAGTGATCCTCCCAGATCACGGGGCCGTCCTTCGCTTCGATGCATTCGCCGGCAACGCCGGGCCCCATCACTTCCGACAGGCCGTAGATGTCGACGGCGTCGATGCCGGCGCGTTCCTCGATCTCGCGGCGCATGGCGTCCGTCCACGGCTCGGCGCCGAAAATGCCCACCTTGAGCGAGGACGCGGCCGGATCGAGGCCCTGGCGCCTGAATTCCTCGACGATGTTCAGCATGTACGACGGGGTCACCATGATGATCGAGGGTTTGAAGTCCTGGATCAGCTGGACCTGCTTTTCCGTCTGCCCGCCCGACATCGGCACGACCGTGCAGCCCAGGCGCTCCGCGCCGTAGTGGGCGCCGAGGCCGCCCGTGAACAGGCCGTAGCCATAGGCGATGTGCACCATGTCGCCGGGACGCCCGCCCGCCGCGCGGATCGAGCGGGCGACGACGCCGGCCCACGTGTCGATGTCGCGCTGCGTGTAGCCGACGACGGTCGGCTTGCCCGTCGTGCCGGACGACGCGTGCACGCGCACGACCTGCTCGCGCGGCACGGCGAACAGGCCGAACGGATAATTGTCGCGCAGCGTCTTCTTGTCCGTGAACGGGAATTTCGCCAGGTCGGCCAGCGTTTTCAGGTCGTCCGGATGCACGCCCGCCTCGTCGAACGCGCGGCGGTAATGCGCCACGTTGTCGTAGGCGTGCTTCAGGCTCCACTTCAGCCGTTCCAGTTGCAGGGCCTGCAGTTCGTCGCGGCTGGCGCGCTCGATCGGCTCCAGTTCGCCCGGTTGCGGAATGCGTTGCACCATCGTTGTCTCCTCCGTTTATAGATCGACGACATGGCCCGCGACGCGATGCGACTTCCCGCGGAACAGCGCGACCTTGCGCCCGTCCTGGTCGGTCACGACGACGTCGTAGACACCCGTCTTGCCGGCCAGCGCCTGCTCGACCGCTTCGGCCACGAGCACGTCGCCTGCGCGGCCCGGCGCGAGGTAGTCGATCGTGCAGCCGGCGCCCACCGTGTTGAAATTGTGCGAGTTGCAGGCGAATGCGAACGCGCTGTCGGCCAGCATGAAGATATAGCCGCCGTGGCACGTACTGTGGCCGTTCAGCATGTCCTCGCGCACCCGCATGCGCATGCGCGCGTAGCCGGGGCGGATCGCATCGAGCGTCATGCCCAGCGCCTGGCTGGCGGGATCGCGTTCGTACATCGTCTTGCCGGCCAGTTCGGCCAGCGCTTGTGCGTCACTGTGCATGGATGCGTGCTCCGGTCGGGTTGGCGGCGAGCTTGCGGCGCAGCAGCGGCGACACGCGGTAGCGGTCCTCGCCATACGTCGCGCCCAGGTTGGCCAGCACGGTGAAGACGTGGCGCAGGCCGATCGCATCGGCCCAGGCCAGCGGACCGTGCGGGTAGTTCACGCCCTTCTGCATCGCGATGTCGACGGCGGCCGCGCTGCACACGCCCTGGTTGACGGCGTCGAGCGCCTCGTTGGCCAGCATCGCGACGGTGCGCATCACGGCCATGCCCGGCACGTCGTCGAGGCGCGTCACGGTGAACCCGGCCTGCTGGAACAGGCCGACGGCGGCGTTCCACGCGGCCTCGCTGCACTGGTCCGCGCGCGCCAGCGCGATGCGCGTGGCCTTCACGGGGTCCAGCAGCAGGTCGAACAGGATCGTGTCCGGCCGGCCTTCATCGAGAGCGCGCTGCGTGGCGCTGCGGCCGTCGGTCAGGAAGATCGTGGCGGCGCCCTCCGAGCTGCCCACACGCGCTTTCAGGGCAGCGGTTACCGGATCGGCGCCGCCAAGCGTCGCCTGTGCGCCTTCCTCCTGCGCGGACTCGGCCTGCGCCTGCGGCGGCACCACGTCGTCGCCGTAGCGATAGAATCCACGGCCCGTCTTGCGGCCCAGGAAGCCGGCATTCACCAGCTCCTGCTGGACGACCGACGGTGCGAAGCGGGGGTCGCCGTAATAGGCATGGAAGACCGATTGCGTGACCGAGTAATTGACGTCGTGGCCGATCAGGTCCATCAGCTCGAAAGGGCCCATACGGAAACCGCCGCAGTCGCGCATCACGGCATCGATCGTGGCCGGGTCGCCCGCCCGTTCGAGCAGCAGGCGCAGCGCCTCCGCATAATACGGGCGCGCCACGCGGTTGACGATGAAGCCGGGCGTCGACTTCGCATGCACGGGGTTCTTGCCCCAGGCGGCGGCGGTCGCGACCACGGTGTCCGCGACGGCCCTGTCGGTGGCGACACCGGAGATCACTTCCACCAGCGCCATCAGCGGGACCGGATTGAAGAAGTGCATGCCGACGAGGCGCCCCGGGCGTTTCAGTCTTGCGCCGATGGCCGTGACGGAGATCGACGACGTGTTCGTGGCGAGGACGCAGTCCGGCCCGACGATGCCTTCCAGGTCGGCGAACAGGGCGCGCTTGACGTCGAGGTCCTCCACGACGGCTTCGACGACCAGCGCGGCATCCTTCGCTTCATCGAGCGCACGCATCGCGTGGATGCGCTCGCGCGCGAGATCCGCTTCCGCCGCGCCCATGCGGCCTTTTTCGACGAGTCTTGCCAAGGCTTTGACGATGCCGGCGATGGCCTTTTCGACGGCTTCCGGACGGGTGTCGTACAGCCGCACGGTGTGCCCGGCGACGGCCGCCACCTGGGCAATACCGGCGCCCATCGCGCCGCTGCCGATGACGGCGACGACGCTGTTTTTCTCCAATGCCTGGGTCATGTTTACTCCCCCTTGAACGCGGGCTGGCGCTTGGCGATGAACGCGGCGACGCCTTCGCGGTAATCGTGGCTGTAGCCCAGTTCGCGCATCATCTCCGCTTCCAGTTGCAGCTGCTGTTCCAGCGTATTGCCCCAGCTTTCGTGCATGGCCCGCTTCGTGAACGCCAGACCCTTCGTCGGCGCGGTGGCGAAGTGGCGGGCCATGGCCAGCGCTTCGTCCATCAGCGATTCGTCCGGCACGCAGCGCCAGATCAGGCCCCATTGTTCGGCCTTCTCGGCCGGCAGCTTGTCGCCCAGCAGGGCGAGACCCATGGCACGCGCGGGACCGAGCAGCCGCGGCAAGGCCCACGTGCCGCCCGTGTCCGGGATCAGACCCAATTTGCAGAACGCTTCGATGAAGGATGCCGATTGCGCGGCCAGCACGATGTCGCACGCGAGCGCCAGGTTGGCGCCGGCGCCGGCGGCCACGCCGTTGACGGCGCAGATCACGGGCAGCGGCAGGCTTTTCAAGGTGAGCACGAGCGGGGCATAGAATTTTTCGACGGATTCGCCCAGGTCGACGCCCGGCGCGCCCGGCTCCACGGCGCGGTCGTTCAGGTCCTGGCCGGCGCAGAAGCCGCGGCCGGCGCCCGTCAGCAACAGCACGCGCACCGACTTGTCGTCCTCCACGCGCTTCAAGGCGGCGCGCACTTCCAGGTGCATCGCCTGGGTAAAACTGTTCAGGCGTTCGGGGCGGTTCAGGGTCAGCGTGGCGATGCCCTGCTCGATCGTGAACAGGATGGATTCGTAGGTCATGGTGTCTCCTCGTTCTCAATTCCGTCATTCCCGCGCAGGCGGGAATCCATACTGAGCGTCCGAAGCCGATTCAGCATGGGTCCCCGCCTTCGCGGGGAGTCGTTTCTGGCAATGCCGGGAACGACGGAGGGGTGTTTATTCGACCACGTCGAAATCGACGACAACCTTGTCCGTCACCGGGAAGCTCTGGCAGCTCAGCACGAAGCCGCGCGCGACCTCGTAGTCTTCCAGCGCATAGTTGACGTCCATGTCGACCTGCCCCTCGCGCACCTTGCAGCGGCACGTCGAGCACACGCCGCCCTTGCACGAGTAGCGCATGTCGAGGCCCGCGCGCAGGCCGGCGTCGAGGAGCGATTCCTTGTCGCGGTCCATCGTGAAGCTGGCGTGGTTGCCGTCCATGATCACGGTGACTTCGGTCAAGTGGTGCGCTTCGGCCGCCGCCTCGCGGCGCGCCTTGCGCGGTTCCTGCGCGGCGCCGGCGGCGAACAGCTCGATGCGGATGCGCTCCTTCGGCATGCCGGCTTCCTGCAGCGCGGCGGAGACGCCATGCATCATGTCTTCCGGGCCGCAGATGAACGCGTAGTCGACGTCTTCCACGCGCAGCCAGCGCTGGAACAGCTGGCGGCATTTGTCCTGCGTGATGCGGCCGTTGAACAGCTCGATGTCCTGCTGCTCGCGGCTCATCACGTAGACGAGGTTCAGGCGTTCCAGGTACTGGTCCTTCAGCTCGGCCAGTTCGTCGCGGAAGATCACGGACGACGACGCGCGGTTCCCGTACAACACGGTGAAGCGGCTGTGCGGCTCGGCGATCAGGGTCGTCTTGACGATGGACAGGATCGGGGTGATGCCGCTGCCGGCGGCGAAGGCCAGGTAGTGGCGGCGGCTGTCCGGTTCCAGCGGCAGGTTGAAGCGGCCTTCCGGCGGCATCACGTCGAGCGTGACGCCGGGCCGGATGCACTCGTTGGCCCAGGTCGAGAACAGGCCGCCTTGCACGCGCTTGATGGCGACGCGCAGCTTGTCATCCTGCACGGCCGAGCAGATGGAATAGGAGCGGCGCACGTCCTCGCCGTCGATCATCGCGCGCACTGTCAGATGCTGGCCCTGGCGGTAGCGGAAGGCCTCGCGCAGCGGCGGCGGGACGTCGAACGTGACGGCGATCGCGTCGCGCGTCTCGTGCTTCACGTGCGCCACGGTCAATGGGTAGAACTTGCTCATGTGGGCCTCAATGGCATTTGAAGTAGTCGAACGGCTCACGGCAATCCAGGCATTGGTACAAGGCCTTGCACGGGGTCGAGCCGAACTGGCTGGTGAGACGGGTGTGCATCGAGCCGCAGTGCGGGCACGCCACGTCGGGCTGCTGGATCGCATGGCGCTTCACGCCGCGCGCCAGGCCGCTGATGTCGATCACCTGCTGCACCGGCGGCGCGATGCCATAGCCCTTCAGCGCGGCCTTGCCGGCGGCGCTCATCCAGTCCGTCGTCCATGCGGGCGACAGGCGGGTGACGATGCGCAGGCAGTCCACGCCGCGTGCGCGCAAGGCCTTGCCGATGTCCTCGGCGATGACTTCCATCGCGGGGCAGCCGGAATACGTCGGGGTGATCGTGACGACGCATTCGCCGTCGTCGTGCACGTCCACGGCACGCACGATGCCCAGGTCCACGACGGAGATCACGGGAATCTCCGGATCCGGGACCTCGCCCAGCCAGGACCAGACCCGGTCGGCCGTGATCGGTGACGTGGCCGCGGTCATCACCATTCCACGCCCGGGTAGGCGCGCTGCAGGAACTGCATCTCGGCGAGGATGTAGCCGAGGCGCTCCGTGTGCCGGCCCTGTTTGCCGCCGCGCTGGACGTAGGCATCCACGGGCGGCATCGTCAGCGTCGCTTCGTCCAGCACCTCGGCCACGTGGGCCAGGAATGCCTCGCGCAGCGGCTCCGCTGCCGGTGCCACGCCCTGCGCGACCATCGCCAGGTCGACGTCGTCGTAGATGAACATCTCGCCGGCGTAGGTCCACAATTCGTCGAGCGCGTCCTGCATCTTGCGGTGGCTGACGTCCGTGCCGTCGCCCAGGCGCACGACGAGGTCGCCGCTGCGGCGCAGGTGGTACGTCACCTCCTTGATCGATTTTTCCGCGATCTCGCCGATGCGGCGGTCGCTGGACGCCAGCAGGCCGCGCATCAGGAAGTAGTGCCACGTATCGAACAGGAACTGGCGCGTCAGAGTCTGCGCGTAGTCGCCGTTCGGCTGCTCGACGAGCAGGCAGTTGCGGAACTCGCGCGTGTCGCGCAGGTACGCCAAACGATCCTCGTCGCGGCCGTGGCCTTCGATCTCGCCCGCATACGTCAGCCACATCCGCGTCTGGCCGAGCAGGTCGAGGGCGACATTGGTCAGCGCCATGTCTTCTTCCAGCGCCGGGCCCTTGCCGCACAGCTGCGACAGTTGCTGCGACAGGATCAAGGCATTGTCGCCCTGGCGCAGAAGGTATTCGAACTTGTTCGCGTCCATGGTCCGCTCACAGGTTCTTGACGTCTTCCGGCATCGGGAAGAACGTCGGGTGGCGGTAGACCTTGCTGTTCGACGGCTCGAACAGGGCGTCCTTGTCGGCCGGGCTGGACGCGACGATGTCGGCGGCCTTCACCACCCAGATCGACACGCCTTCGTTGCGGCGCGTGTAGACGTCGCGCGCGTTGTTGATCGCCATCTCGGCATCCGGCGCATGCAGGCTGCCCACGTGCTTGTGGGCGAGGCCGTGCTGGCTGCGGATGAAGACTTCCCACAGGGGCCATTCCTTGCTCATTATTGTCTCCGTTCAACTCGTCATTCCCGCGTGCGCGGGAATGACGTAATTAAATTATGCGGCGGCTTTCTTTGCGGCCTGCTTGTCCGCGTGCGCGACGAGCGCCTCGCGGAACCATGCGCCATCCTCGTACGCCTTCACGCGGGTCCGCAGGCGCTCCTTGTTGCACGGTCCGTTCCCTTTCAGGACGTTATAAAACTCTTCCCAATCGATCTCGCCGAAGTCGTAATGACCCCGTTCCTCGTTCCACTTGAGGTCCGGGTCGGGGACGGTGAGGCCGAGGAATTCGGCCTGGGGCACGGTCTGGTCGACCATGCGCTGGCGCAGCTCGTCGTTCGAGAACAGCTTGATGCGCCAGGCCGTCGACTGGGCGCTGTTGACGGATTCCGCATCGGACGGGCCGAACATCATCAACGACGGCCACCACCAGCGGTTGAGGGCATCCTGCGCCATCGCCTTCTGCTCGGGCGTGCCCTGGGCCAGCTTCATCATGATGTCGTAGCCCTGGCGCGCGTGGAACGACTCTTCCTTGCACACGCGGATCATCGCGCGAGCATACGGACCGTACGAGCAGCGGCACAGCGGGATCTGGTTGATGATCGCGGAGCCGTCCACGAGCCAGCCGATGGCGCCGATGTCGGCCCACGTCAGGGTCGGGTAATTGAAGATGCTCGAATACTTGGCCTTGCCGGAGTGCAAGGCGGCCAGCAGTTCGTCGCGCGACACGCCCAGCGTCTCCGCCGCGCTGTACAAATACAGCCCGTGGCCGGCTTCGTCCTGGATCTTGGCCAGCAGGATCGATTTGCGCTTCAGCGTGGGCGCGCGCGTCACCCAATTACCCTCCGGCAGCTGGCCGACGATCTCGGAGTGCGCGTGCTGGGAAATCTGGCGAATCAGCGTCTTGCGGTACGCCTCGGGCATCCAGTCCTTGGCTTCGATCTTCACGCCGGCGTCGATGCGCGCCTGGAACGCCTGCTCTTCCGCGCTCATGTCGGCGCGGGTCTGGACCTGTTTCAGGCCGGTTTCAACCATCTGGGCATACATGGCTGGTCTCCATTTGAGTTCTGTCTCGATTCATAATACGATACAAGAATCGCGATGTATAGCGAAATTTTGAATCATATTGAGACCGGGTAAAATCGCCGTCATGACCCAGCCCAGCAGCCAACAGTGGATCGCCCACTTCCTCGAGACCGACCCGCCGCGTTCCAAATCGCTCGTGATGACGATCTTCGGCGACGCCATCGCGCCGCACGGCGGCCGCCTGTGGCTGGGCAGCCTGATCGAACTGGTGGCGCCGCTCGGCGTCACGGACCGGCTCGTGCGCACGAGCGTGTTCCGCCTCGTGCAGGAGGGCTGGCTCGTCGCGAACCGCGAGGGCCGGCGCAGCAGCTATGCGCTGCAGCCGGACGCCGCGCCCCGTTTCGCGCGCGCCAACCGCCGCATTTACGCGCCGCCCGGCGTCGACTGGGACGGCCGCTGGACCCTGCTGCTGGCCCCCAACGGCAGCATCGACAGCGCGCTGCGCGCGGCCGTGCGCAAGGAACTCGAATGGGAAGGATTCGCCATGCTGGCGCCGGGCCTGCTGGCGCATCCGGCGGCCGACCCGGACGGCGTGGCCGAGGTGCTGCGGCGGGTGGAGGGCGGCGGCAAGATCTTCGTCTGCGCCGCGACGGAGCTGCCTTGTGCCGGCGCGCGGCCGCTGGCCGAACTGGTGCGCGAAGGGTGGGACTTGTCTGCCGTCGTGACCGGCTATCGGCGTTTCATCAAGGAATTCTCGCCGCTGCTCGACCTGCTGCGCGGCGAGCCCGAACCGGATCCGCAGCAGGCCTTCATCGTGCGTACCCTGCTGATCCACGCGTACCGCCGCGTCCAGTTGCACGATCCGATGCTGCCGCTGGCGCTGTTGCCGCAGCCGTGGCCGGGGTCGGAGGCGTATGCGCTGGCGCAGGCGATCTACCGCCTCGTGTGGGCGCCGGCCGAGCGGCATCTGATGGACGTGCTGCGGCGCGAGGATGCGGCGGCGCCGGCGGCGGACAGTGGTTTGTACGAAAGATTTGGCCAGTTGCGCTGATCGCGACATAAAACAACGTCATTCCCGCGCAAGCGGGAATCCATGCGGTGTCACAACTCAAGCGACGCATGGGCTCCCGCTTTCGCGGGAGCGACGGTGTTAACAATCCAGCGCAAACTGCGCCGCTGCCATCGGATTACGGATGCGGTCCAGCGCCAGTTCCAGGTCGAGCCCGGGCCAGTACAGGCATTCCGCGCCCAGGGGCTGGATATGGCACAGCTGCGCCACGGTGGCGTGCTCGAACCAGGGGAACAGCGCGAACGGCACATAAAGCTCTTCGTCGCGCCAGCGCAGCCAGAAGCCGCGCCGGTCGATGGTTGTGATTTCCGGCCGCGCCACACGGATGTTCATCATGTTCCCTCCTCCTCGATGAGGCCAAGCAAGAACAGTAGCAAACCCTTGGTCGTCATCCATTAAGCAGTATCATGCCGGCTCACACCCAACAACATCAGGACGCACCATGTCTATCAAGATCAGCAGCCAGTTCGACGCTGGCGCCATCGATATCGTGAACGCCACGAGCGCGAACGCCATCGACCTGAACATCCGCAAGGACTCCCACGCCGACATCACCCAGTGGTTCTACTTCCGCCTGCAGGGCGCGCAGGCGCAGCCGTGCACGATCCGCCTGCTCAACGCCGGCAAGTCCGCGTATCCGAAGGGCTGGGAAGACTATCACGCGATGGCCAGCTACGACCGCGTCAACTGGTTCCGCGTGCCGACGAGCTTCGACGGCCAGGCGCTCACGATCGAGCACACGCCCGCCATGGACAGCGTCTACTACGCCTATTTCGAGCCGTATTCCTGGGAACGCCACCTGGAGCTGCTCGACCGTGCCCAGCTGTCCGAACACGTGCGCATGCTGGACCTCGGTTCGACCGTCGACGGGCGCGACCTGAACCTGCTCGTCATCGGCGACGAGGCGGCGAACAGGAAGAAGGTGTGGGTCATCGCGCGCCAGCACCCGGGCGAGACGATGGCCGAGTGGTTCGTCGAAGGCATGCTCGACGCCCTGCTCGACCCGGCCCATCCGTTCGGCCGCCAGTTGCTGAAAGAGGCCGTGTTCTATGTCGTGCCGAACATGAACCCGGACGGGTCCGTGCGCGGCAACCTGCGCACGAACGCGGCCGGCGCCAACCTGAACCGCGAGTGGCTGAATCCGTCGCTGGAACGCAGCCCGGAAGTGTTCCTGGTCCGCAAGAAGATGGAAGAGACAGGCGTCGACCTGTTCCTGGACGTCCACGGCGACGAAGGCCTGCCCTACGTCTTCATCGCCGGCAGCGATGCCCTGCCGACCTTCACGGCGGAACAGGCCGCCGCGCAAAAGGCGTTCTCGGACGCGTTCATGATCGCCAGCCCGGACTTCCAGGACGTGCATGGCTACCCGAAAGAGCCGTACACGGACGAGGTGCTGACGATGGGTTCGCCGTACGTGACGCATGCGTTCGGCTGCCTGTCGCTGACCCTGGAATTGCCGTTCAAGGACAATGCCAACGACCCCGATCCGCAGGTCGGCTGGGACGGCGCCCGCAGCGCGCGCCTCGGCGCCGCGGTGCTGCAGCCGGTGCTGCAGGCCGTGCGTCAGTTGCAAAAATAAGAAACGGGGCACGAGCCCCGTTATCCGCTTACAGGAAAGTAAACACCTGTTCCTGCGTGAGACGCGATTTCGGCAGGCTTGCGTTGAAATCGCTGTCGGCGTGGTAGCCGAAGCTCAGCAGGACGAGGCTGGACAGGCCCTTCTCGTGCAGGCCCAGTTCCGCATCCAGCGCGGCCGGGTCGAGGCCTTCCATCGGGGTCGTGTCCACGCCCAGCGCGCTGGCGGCCAGCATGGCGTTGCCCAGCGCGATATACGCCTGTTTCTCGAACCACTGCGGCAAGTCCTTCAGCGTGTAGCGGTGCAGGTTGACATAGCCCTGGCGGCCCTTGGCCTGGCCGGCCCTGGCGGCATCGTCCTTGAAGCGGCCGTCGCGCTGTTCCTGTTCGAGCAGGCGCTCCAGGTGGCCGCCTTCGGCGTCGACGCGCGTGCAGAACAGGATCACGTGCGACGCGTTCAGGATCTTCGCTTCGTTGTAGCTGTACGGCCCCTGCACGCCCTTGGCCAGGCGCGCCTTCGCTTCCGGCGTGCTGGCGACGATGAAGTGCCAGGGCTGCGAGTTCACCGACGACGGGCTGTTGCGCAGCACTTCATAGATCTGCTGCATCGTCTCTTCGGGGACGCGGCGGGCCGGGTCGTAGGCCTTGGCGGTGTAGCGCTTGCGGGCGGCGGCAAGAATGTCCATCGGGTTCCTTTCAAAAATGCGTATCTGCACATTATTGCAGGAACCCGAACAACACGTGCGTCACATGGTCATGACGGGCGCGTCGAACACGAGGCCGTTGCCGATCAGCTGCACGCTCAGGTCCACGTTTTCCGGACTCTCGCTGATGCCGGCGAGGACCTCGCCACGGGTGGCGATCTTGCGGTCCAGGGCGTCCGTCCAGAAGTCCAGCCCGGCCTGGTCCGGCGCGCGGTGCAGGATGTGCTCGTAATACTTGACCACCAGGTCGCGGTTGGCGAGACCGCCGTACAGCTTCTGGTATTCCGCCGATGCGAGGAAGGCGCCGGTGATCCCCGCCAGCGTCGCGCCCCCGCCATCGATCTGCTGCGTCCAGAAATCCAGGCCCGGCTCGTCCGGATTGCGGCCGAATGCGGCCTGGTACAAGCGGAACAGCTGGCCGCCCGTGTTGTCGACGCTGATGAGCGCGACGTCCTTGTCGTCGAAATACACGCGTTCGACGCCCGTCAGCGTGTCGATGCCGCCGGTGCCCTTCAGGTCCGCGATCGTCCACGCGGCGCCCGTGCGTTCGATCCGGTAGTCGGCGTAGGCGCCCTTGTAGGCGATGGTGTCGAAACCGGCGCCGCCGTCGATCACGTCGCTGCCCGCGTCGGCACCGATGCGGTCGTCGCCGCCGCCGGCCCGGATGACGTCGCTGCCCGCGAAGCCTTGCAGGATATCCTTGCCGGCGCTGCCGGTGATGGTGTCGGAGCCGGCCAGCAGCGCCGTATAAATCTGGGTATCGGTGGTGGCCTTGAGGACCGTGTCCAGGAACGTCCCGCCATCGATGGTCAGGTCCGTCGCCTGGAACACCGGCAGGCCGGAGTAGCCCAGCTGGACCAGGTTCACGGCGGTCGCGGTGCCGCTCACGTCGCCGGACGGGCCGATCGCGAAGTTACCCAGGATAGACAGGTGCTGGAGCCCGTTTTCCAGCGTGACGCTGCTGGACGAGGTCGAGATGATTTTCCATTGCACGGCCGTGCTGCCGATCAGGTCGAGCTGCAGGCCAAAAGTCTGGAGTGTTGCCATGACGTCTCCCGTGACATAGAAAGTCGTCAATGTAACACATGGTTATGACATTTTTGCAATAGATTGTCACGACCTCATGCGTGGTGTGAAATCAATTGCCCGCGACCACCATCTGCTCGATCAGGATGGAACCCGTCGACTTGTTCCCGCGCGTGAGCACGTCGTTGCCGACGCCGACGATGGCCTGGAACATGTCCTTCATGTTGCCCGCGATGGTGATCTCTTCGACCGGATACTGGATGACGCCGTTCTCGACCCAGTAGCCGGACGCGCCGCGCGAGTAATCGCCCGTGACGTAGTTCGTGCCCTGCCCCATCAGTTCCGTGACGAGCAGGCCGGTGCCCATCTTGCGCAGCATGCCTTCGAAGTCGTCGGCGATCTTCGTTTCTTTCGAGACGATTTCCAGGTTGTGCGAGCCGCCGGCGTTGCCTGTCGTCTGCATGCCCAGCTTGCGGGCTGAGTACGACGACAGGAAATAGCCTTGCAGCACGCCGTCGCTGACGACCTTGCGGCGCTGGGTACGCACGCCCTCTTCGTCGAACGGGGCCGAGCCCACGCCGCCGATCAGGTGCGGGTCTTCGACGATCTGGATGTGGGACGGGAAGATGCTGCTGCCCAGCGAATCGAGCAGGAAGCTCGACTTGCGGTACAGGGCACCGCCCGAGGTCGCCTGGACGAACGCACCCAGCAGGCCGGCGGCCAGCGGCGCCTCGAACAGCACGGGGCACGTGCGGGTGTCGAGCTTGCGCGCGTTCAGGCGCGCGAGGGCGCGTTCGGCGGCATAGCGGCCGATCTTTTCCGGATCGCCCAGTTTGTTCGGATCGCGCGCCGACGAATACCAGTCGTCGCGCTGCATGTGGGCGCCCTTGCCCGCGATCGGCGCGACGGACAGCGTGTGGCGCGAGAACGGGTAGCCGGCGCAAAAGCCGAGCGAGTTGGCCGCCACGAAGTGCGACTGTTGCACGTAGACGCTGGCGCCTTCGCTGTTGGTGACGCGCTTGTCGACGGCGAACGCGGCCGCCTCGCAGCGCTGGGCGATGGCGACGGCATCCTCGGCGCTGATGTCCCATGGGTAACACAGGCGCAGGTCGCGCGGGTTCGTTTCCAGCAGGTCGGCATCCGGCAGGCCGGCGGCCGGGTCCTCGGCCGTGAAGC
>Ga0308166_1002040_pt1 | contig 19500 bp, 20 predicted proteins | sample PhyCR2_2_FD_202137 | JGI IMG/M metagenome (GOLD analysis project Ga0308166, IMG submission 202137) | Phyllosphere microbial communities from UC Gill Tract Community Farm, Albany, California, United States - DLSLCC.R2 | ecosystem: Host-associated > Plants > Phyllosphere > Unclassified | place... | reverse complement strand
TGCTAAAGCCCAAGATTCCCCAAATCAAACTTTCCCAGGAAGATCGTGATAAGACTCAAGAACAGTTACTTGAGGAACTGGCGTATCTACGTGCGGAGAATGCTTATTTAAAAAAGCGGAGAGCCTTGATTCAGCAACAAAAAGAACAGGAACAAGCCGAACAGCAACGGCTGTAAGACTCATATCTGAATTAAGGCAAAGCCATAAATTGAAATATCTATTACGCACATCACAAATGGTGAAAAATTTAATACGATTGATGAGTTAGAACAAACCGTGAAACAATATATTCACTATTACAACCATGAGAGAATCAAGGTTAAATTAAAAGGACTAAGCCCTGTAGAGTACAGAACTCAGTCCTTAAAAGCCGCTTAATCAAACCGTCCAACTTTCGGGGGTCAGATCAGATGGGAGGTCTTTTTTTAGCATGACTTAGTTCGCATAAACTGGGAACTTCGCACACACTGCTTCAACTTTTGCTTTTACTTCGGCAATTACGTTTTCATCACCTTTGTTGTCAAGTACATCAGCAATCCAGCCCGCCAATTCACGCGTTTCAGACTCACCAAAACCACGTGTAGTCACCGCTGGAGTACCAATACGGATACCAGAAGTCACAAATGGTGAACGTGGATCGTTAGGTACAGCGTTTTTGTTAACGGTGATGTTTGCAGCGCCTAACCATGCATCAGCTTCTTTACCAGTGATGTCTTGTTTGATGAGCGACAACAAGAACAAGTGGTTGTTTGTACCACCCGATACGATGTCGTAACCACGCGCAATTAACACGTCTGCCATTGCTTGGGCGTTTTTAACAACTTGTTGTTGATAGGTTTTAAATTCAGGCGTCATTGCTTCTTTAAAGCAGATTGCTTTTGCAGCAATAGCGTGTACAAGCGGACCGCCTTGATTGCCTGGGAACACAGCAGACTGAAGTTTCTTCTCGATTTCTTCATTTGCTTTCGCCAAGATCAAGCCAGAACGTGGGCCACGAAGTGTTTTGTGAGTCGTTGTTGTAGTAACGTCCGCAATTTGAACTGGGTTTGGATACACACCAGCTGCAACCAAACCAGCAATGTGTGCCATATCAACAAATAGATATGCACCCACTTGATCTGCGATATCACGGAAACGCTGCCAGTCGACAATACGGCTATAAGCAGAGAAACCAGCAACGATCATACGTGGCTTGTGCTCAAGTGCCAAACGCTCAACTTCGTCGTAATCGATTTCACCAGTTTCTGGATTTAAACCGTACTGTACAGCATTGTAAGTTTTACCAGAGAAGTTAACTTTTGCACCGTGAGTCAAGTGACCACCGTGTGCAAGGCTCATACCCAAAACCGTATCGCCTGCATTTAAAAGTGCAAGATATACCGCAGCATTTGCTTGTGAACCAGCATGCGGTTGAACGTTTGCATAGTCAGCACCAAAAAGCGCTTTTGCACGGTCAATTGCAAGTTGTTCGATTACATCTACATATTCGCAGCCGCCGTAATAGCGTTTGCCCGGATAACCTTCTGCATATTTATTGGTAAGCTTTGATCCTTGCGCTTCCATCACCGCAGGAGAGCAATAGTTTTCAGATGCAATTAACTCAATATGCGCTTCCTGGCGCGCATCTTCAGCTTCAATTGCTTTGGCCAATTCTGGATCAAATTCAGAAAGAGAAATGTTGGCAAACATTAGCGAGGGTCCTATGTAGTAGGGCTTTTAAGCCGTGCTAAGATTGGACGCTATTGTATCATGAAGTTTGAGTTTAAGCAGGGCGAAGTTGCTCAGTTATGCATAAAAATGGCTCATCCTGCGCGGATCAGCCATTTTGCCATAAAAAGATTAACTTACTGGGTAAACAAAGTATTTACGTCGGTGACAATATTGGAGATATTCAAGCTATACGCACTGCCGTGTGTCCAAGTCGGATTGGTAATAAAGTTGATATTCGTACCGGCTAATTTTGCTTCCGTAACAAGCTTGTTGGTTGCAATAAATGGCACCGTAGTATCGGCCTGCCCCTGATAAATTTTAATAGGCGTTGAAACTTTAACTGTTAGTGGTTGCCCATCTGTACTGGTAAAATTTTTCACTACAGGTAAACTGAGAAAGCCATCCTGAGTACGACCATAGCCAGTTAAGCTATTGTTGTTCTGATTAGCATACGCTGTCAGCCCTACCGCAAATGATTGTGCCAAGGCTGGCGCACAGACACTTTCTGCTTGAGCGGCAATCGTGTCTGAAGGAGTTTTAAAAATTTGACTATATTGTAAGGACGGGTTTGGATTGCGCAGTCCGGCAGTAATTAAGGCTGTGTAGGTATCTAAATTGGTATATGTTGGAATTTGCACAGCTACAGGCTGGTTTGCAGCTGAGAGCTCCCCTGCGTTTAAAATAAGATCCAGATTTGATGCTGGTGCTACAGCGATTGTACCTTTATAGGTCAGCTTTGCACGCGACGCATACTGTGCTGCCCCGAGCGCGGCCTGCCCACCTTGCGAGTGCCCCACAGCGACCCACCTTGTGGCAGCTTTTGCTCCCAAATAGCTTTTTGCTGCTACAACCGCATCGGTAATTGAATACGCTTCACTTTTTACATTTAAGAAAGGATGAATTTCTTTACCACTAGGCTCTCCTAATCCTTCATAATCTGGTGCTACAACAACATAACCCTGCGCCAGCAACTGAGTGATCATGGTTTTAACATTTTCATCCATGACATTACGACTTGGCGCACAAATATCAGCCACACCTGTCGTTCCATGTGCCCAAGCCACAATTGGCCAACCTGCACTTGGTGGTGTACCTTTTGGTGTAAAAACCAGTGATGTTGCCAATACTTCTTGCCCACTTATTCCGAGCATTTTGTAAGTCATGACCACACTTTCACCAGCAACCTGATCCATACCAGATTGAGTATATGCTGCAGGTATTCCTACTACAGGATTCTGAATATTATTTTCAGGCACATTACTTGATGAGCTTGATGAATCGGAGTCATTACTATCATTACAGGCGCTTAAAAAAATACAGGCACTGAGTGTGGTTAAAACCATGAGATGTTTTTTCATTGTTGCTTTGTCCTTTAAGCTTCTTTACTGATTGTATTTATTTTCTGTTTAAACATAGCGGAAAAGTTAGCGGTTCACAAGCATCGCTTGCAGGTTGATCAAACCACCTTTTAAAGGCTTTGCCTGATTACAAGAGAATGATAAATTGACAAATCAACTGTCAGCTTACTGAGCAATATGAACGCCATTATTTTAGATACCGAAACGCATCAGTTAAATGGTAATCCAATTGAAATTGCTTATGCGCCTGTAGAAATCTTTGAAGGTAAATTAACGCTCGACAAGAGTGAGCTATTTGATCAACTTTATAGTGTAGATGAACCGATTTCATATGCTTCAATGGCCGTTCATCATATTCTTGAATCTGATCTAGAACATCAACCGCATTTCACGACCTTTTCGCTACCTAAGCAAACACAATACATTATTGGACATAATGTCGATTACGATATCAATGCAATTGCGAGATGTGGTGTCGATACCTCACAGATTAAGGCAATTTGCACATTGGCACTTGCGCGTAAAGTGTGGCCACAAGCTGAGGCACACAATATCTCTGCGTTGATTTATCTAATCTCAAAAGGCAGTACAAAAGCACGAGAAATGCTTAAAGGTGCCCATCGTGCCGATGCAGACATTATTCTGACAGCCAATATACTGATGCATATCGTACATCATTTAAATATTTCAAATATCGACGCCCTTTATGTCGCCTCAGAAGAAGCACGGATTCCTGAACAAATTAACTTTGGTAAACATCGTGGCACTGCTATCAAGGATTTACCACACGATTACGTGCAATGGCTACTACGTCAGGATGAGCTCGATCCTTATCTTAAAAAAGCCTTAGAAACCAAGGCCATTTCATAAGTGAAATCCTGCCAGATTTTATAAAAACAAGTGATATATTTAAGGTCGATTACTGATAACTGATAGACCTTATAACTATATAAGTTTTAAAAACTCGATCTTGAGTTTGATTTAGATGCGATTTGTCTAAGTATATCTATGCTATTTTTGCATAGATGTACTGAAGCCACTCAATAATTTTAATTTTAGTAAAATTTTAAGATTTTGTTTTTTATGATTTTCATTTTAAAAATTAAAACTAAGCTATTACATGACGACTGGCACGTCTAAAAAATAATCGAACTACGACTAAAGACGAAGAAACATTTAATGAAATTCTTAGTATGATGCTATGAATTTTCAAAATATGCATATTTATAATTCTTATGGATATGCAATATTGAGCCCTTTAGCCCATCTCGATGGGCTCTTTTTATTTGTACGCCAATAAAGATCAATTGCTTACAATTGATGATTTAATAAACATAAGAAAAACTTCTGTGTATGAGTCACTTTACCCCAGGCCTTTTTTTGCCTATGATGTGCTTCGCATGCGCTCGTAGCTCAGTTGGATAGAGTACAGGTTTCCGAAGCCTGGGGTCGTGGGTTCGATCCCCGCCGAGCGCACCAGATTTAAGTATCATCGAGTATCAAGAAGTCTCAGAAGCCTTGATAAATATAACATCTAAAAAATTAAACGTCTCATCAAGTATCATCTTTTCTCATGAATTACCGCAAACAATACAGTAAAATAGCACAGGTTCGAATTCACTTTCAGCGTTCCAAATCTTCAAAACAGAATTCATCTTTTTAATTCAACTTATACGCCTATAGAATCAGATTAGTTCAATCATTTGTTCTATGAAGTTGGACCATGCAAAAATGCTACATCAAAAAAGTCGATTTACGCTTGCACACCCAACACTCACCAATCAAAGTATCTGAACTATTCAGATAGCTTTTTCCGTTCCCCTGATTCTGATTGAAAAATAAAAGCATCTGAAATAATTTTGGTTTTTTCTAAATTTTCTTCAGATTCTTTGATTGGATTAGATTCAGGAACAGATTGGGCGATGGGAAAAATTCCAAAATCTTTTTGTACTTGTGCAAAATCTGGGGTTCTCTTGTATCGAATCACTCGGAAACCTGCTTGAGCAACTAATGCATCTCTATCTGCGTCTTTATCTTCTTTTCCGATATGTGATGAATCATCCAACTCAATAATTGCAACTATATTGAGTGATTTATCCAACACTACAAAATCTGCAACTTTACGATTGAATAAATTACGTGTTGGAAATCCTTTAGCAGTCATAAAAGCACTAAAAGCAACTTGCGCTAGAATGATGTGCTCTGGAAGTGCTTCTCTTAATCTAAAAAAAGTTGGTTGCTCATTCATCGTTAAGATACGTTTGCCCTTAATGGGATTTCTTTGTTTACTTGCTTTTTTATCTCCTTTTAATGTTGCAAGAACAAATACAACCACCCCAATCAGAACGATTAATACCAATAATATAGACATCTTACACCTCTTTTTTTAATTATAAGTTAAAGTTTGGTATGGAAAGATCAATGAAGACTTAAAATTAAATTAGAATATATTTATACAAATCTTTTCATTTAATGATTAAGATCGTATCAGATCATATGTAGCTATGTATAGTGGGCGGATTCAAATATGAGGTGCGACAGATTTAAAAGCCTGATGATAATCAACTAACTGAACAAATTTCTCCAAGGGCGTATGCCAATCAAGAGCTTTTCTCGGTCTGGTATTGAGTGACATCGCTACTTGATTTAAATAATGTTGATCTGCTTGGCTCAAGTCAATCCCTTTTGGAAGATATTGCCTAATCAAGCCATTCATATTCTCGCAAGTCCCTTTTTGCCATGGTGAATGGGGATCACAGAAATATACTTTTATCCCTAAATCCTGTTCTAAAATCTGATGCTCCGCCATTTCTCGACCCCGATCATAAGTTAATGTCTGACGTAGTTCTGATGGTAGATATTTGAGTGCTTCCGTTAAGGCTAAACGCACTGATTCTGCTTTTGCATCAGGCAAGACCGCCAATAAACAAAGGCGTGTATTGCGTTCAATCAGAGTGGCTATAGCACTTTTATTGTCTTTTCCTTTAATCAAATCTGCTTCCCAGTGCCCAGGTATTTTTCTTTCTAGCACGTCGATAGGACGCTCATGTATAGTTTTAATCTCTTGTAATATCGAATCCTTTTTAGGCTCACCTTTGACTTTTCGCTTTCTGTTTTCATGTCTTAGACACGATAATAGGTCTTTTTTTAATTCACCTTTGGGCAAAGCTCGAATAGTTGAATAAATCGTTGTATGGCTTATATTCATAGTTGGATCTAAACTCAAAAATTGTTTTAACCGTTTGGAAATTTGTTCTGGTGACCACAAACAACGGATTGCTTCAACAATAAACTTCCATAATAAAGAATCCAATTTAAGCTTTCTGTGGCCACGTTTGCGTCTAGATCGTGCAGATTGTGAAGCCATTTCCGCACTGTAAAATTCATTTTTAGAGTTAAGATGTAGTTCTCGATAGATTGTACTATGGTGTCGATTAATTTGTTTAGCAAATTGTCTCGGTGAGAAGTTTGCTTTTTTGTACTCAAGCATTAATGCTGTACGATCTTCAAAACTTAGATGGGTATATGACAAGATAACACTCCTATATCCTCTTTAATTTGGATGGTTGTGTCGCACTTCAAGTTTTAGGTTGCCGTGTTTTTAACATTGTGAATAAGATTAAAAAATTACTTAAATGACTATATTTAAAAACAATTTCTATTACTATATAAATTCAGAAACAATCAAAACATCTATCACTAATCAAGCAACTAGTAAACCATAATTATTTTTTAAATTCAAATTCTGGTTAAATTTATAAACATTCAGAATATCTTATAAGATAAGATTTTTTTAAAATAAATGAAAAATAAATATCATAAGCTAAATTCTATTTTAATTCTTTATTTATATAGATTAATTTAATTTCTATATATCTGATTTTCTTTAATATAATTATCAAACTTACTCCACCCAACTAAATATATTTTCATGACAACCATTGTACTTATGGAAATTAAAAGCATCATTAAAATATCAAGCGTCTGACTCAAGTAAAACAACAAACTATAATAAAATAAATGACAGAGCAATGATGAAACAATAGTCTTAAAATAGAAGAAAGTTAGCAAACCAAAGATAATCGCACTTACGGTAATATTGACATATTTATGAATACCAATTCGATAAAATATTACAATTAAAATAGAAACAATCATCATATACACAAATAATATAAAGATATTTTTAACAATCTGCATTTTGATGACCTTTTCGAATGAAAATAAAAATTTCCTCCTCCTTAGGAAGGTGTGTGCTAAGGAGGAGGAAACACGCTATACATTATCTAACTCGTAAGTCCCCTAATCTTATTCTTTTATTCTTTATAAAATTATTATAAAGGTGTTTAAGTTATTACTCATTTTTCTATGGAAAAAATGAACAAGATAATGTACGAACCGAGTATAGATAACTTACGCAAACTTAAAATAATCCATGGCTTACATGATTGTGAGAAATAGCTTACATTTGTCTATTTTTTATACAGTTTTAAATTTTTATAAACTTTATAAACTATTAAATTCAATAACTTAGATATACCATTTGGTAAATCTCTCATTACACACTTACAAAAACATATAAAATCACCTGTAATTAGAAACATTTTATTTTATATTTTTTTACTTATAAAACAGTACTTTAGTTTATAATAGACACAAATTGGGAAGTTCTTTATAAAAGAAGTGGCTTTGTCGATTAAAATTATGTATTGTGTGCGACTCATCACACAAAGATTGACTCACACCTTACATTTCTTGTCTTAACACATGTGGGCGAAGTACCAGTGCCATTACCCACTAAAAACCGTATTGTTAGCTTTGGAAAATGTCATGGAAATGGTTAGAATATTGTACGCCAGTAAAGCAATTCATATTCATCCAGAATTAAAGCAAGATTTAATTGATATTTTAAACACTGCGGTTAACTTTAACTCCCGAAATGAAATAACGGGTGTATTGTATTACGGCTACGGTTACTTCGTGCAATGCTTAGAAGGTGAAAAGACGAAGGTCGAAACGCTTTTTTACCAACATATTCTTAAAGATTCCCGGCATCAAAATTGTGAAATTTTATATCGCGAGTCGATACGAGAACCTATTTTTAAGCACTGGAGTATGAAATTTGCCCCCGTGAATAAACGTCTAGCTGATTTTTTTCAACAGAGACACTTGGATGATTTCAATCCATATCTCTTATCTGACTCAACTATTCCCTCGTTTATTCAACTGTTAAGTGAAGAACCTCATATTTTAGCAAGTCAGTATCATCATCCTAAAATTTAATCACGATTCATTCTCAATATCAGGACTTAGTTTATGAAAATAAGACTGTGCTACTCCAGCATGCGACAAGTTGATGCTGGTGATTTGATTGAGAATTTAAATGATATTTTAAGTAAAGCGCGTGATTTCAATGCAAAACATCAGATTTACGGCGTACTTTATTACGCCAACAATGCATTTTTCCAATGCCTTGAAGGTGAAGAAGAAATCTTAACCGACCTTCTGCAACGCATATTGCAAGATCCTCGTCATCATGAAATCAATGTCTTTGAAGCTATTGAAATTGAACAAATTCATTTTAAAAAGTGGTCAATGAAATATGTGCAAAAAAGCTCTAAAATTGATTTATTTTTTCAAAAGCTTGATACTGATGGCTTCCACCCTTCAATGCTAAACAAGACCCTTCTACCTCAGTTTATAAATGAACTACTACACGAAGAGCAAACAAAGCTACGACGTAAAGTAGGTCTTCATCAGCGCGGTATTAACCCTTACTTATAAAAAGACCCACTACTTTATCCCTACTTAGGCAATCTATAAAGTAAGTCCTTACAATCGAATAGATTTTGACTCACCTAAACTTTCTTGCTCTCCCGTAACTGAAGCTTTAGCAAGCTTAAATAACGTCACAAGTTTTCCATCTCCTTCCCAATACTGAGCACCATGACATGTGACTTGAATCAGTTGAATATCAGGATCGTGTAAACCTTCTTTAAAGAAGATTTGATAAGCAGGCGACCAGAGTTCTTCAAGCAACTGTGGATCATTAATACACTGCGCCTTACCGCTGATGGATACAAAAGAATCACTACCCGAATAAGCAAGGTTAACTTCTGGCTGTGATGTAATACTTTGAACTAATTCGGAGTGTTTGGCTCCGATGAAAAATACATTACCGTCAAATGTTTTATTTTGTCTGGTCATGGGTGCACTATGTAAGTGTCCGTCCTGATTAGTAAAAGTAACCATCACGATTCGACTGTGCTGGATCAGTTTTTCAATTTTTTCGTAATCGTTTAAAGTGTTATCCATGATATTTTCTTCAATGTAAAAATATCAATATGGCCTATTTATTCAGATATTTAAATTTCATCCTGTTCATGGTGTGTTGTATTTCGATACACAATCGTCAGTTCATGTTAATTTCGCATCAGTTCAAGAGAATAGCGGATGATCTTCATCGTCAATGTGAATAACCTTAAAGGTAAGATCCTTATAAACTAATTTCTCATTCACTTGAACACGATCAAGTTGGGTCCATAACTCGAAAGGAAAAAACTCCGATGTTGTTTTATAAATCCATAACCACTGACACGTTGCAGTTTTCTTGATTGGATCTACAATAAGGTCTTTCACTCGCATAAGATGGTGAATGTTCGAATATTTATCCTGTAAAGTAACGTGTCGATTATTCATAACTCTATCTTAATCTTAATTTATCAATTTAAGCCTTTTGTCATCTAATAGTTTATGCCAAAGTGCTTCTAGATCACACGTTCCAATATATCATAAGTGTTTTTTTATATTTCTTAAAATACATAATGTATCCTATTTTATGCTTATTGTTTCGTTTTACTTAACAATTTTGAAAAGCATCATGCTAAATAACTATATTACAGATCACATAGTATGTCTGTTTTTTCAGCGTTCTATATTTCGTTCCGCTCAATCCCATCTTATCACTTGGTTTATTTTTCGATATCACTCAAAATAGTACTATTGAATTAAGTGTGAGCGTTTCATGACTGATGCCTTGATATTACGTGATTTGTCCAAAACTTATCGCAATGGATTTCAAGCCTTAAAAGGAATCAACCTAACTGTTCCGGAAGGTGAATTTTATGCGCTTCTAGGTCCAAACGGTGCTGGAAAATCGACCACCATCAGTATCATCAGTTCCTTAACAAAAAAAAGTGCTGGTGAAGTCAATATTTTTGGCCATGATTTAGACAAGCAACCTTCCCGTGCAAAACAATGCTTAGGTGTTGTGCCGCAAGAGTTTAATTTTGGCCATTTTGAAAAGACCTTCGATATTCTGGTAACACAAGCTGGTTATTACGGCATCCCTAAAAAACTTGCCGAGCAGCGCGCAGAATTGTATCTCGAAAAATTAGGGCTTTGGGAAAAGCGCAACATGCAAGCCAGAATGCTTTCTGGCGGTATGAAGCGTCGACTAATGATTGCCAGAGCCATGATGCACGAACCAAAGTTACTGATCCTCGATGAACCTACCGCAGGTGTCGATATCGAGTTGCGCCGTTCGATGTGGGATTTTCTAGTCGAGATGAATAACGCCGGTACTTCAATCATTTTAACCACGCATTATCTTGAAGAAGCCGAAATGTTATGTCGCCGCATTGCAATTATTGATCGGGGCGTGATTAAAGAAGACACCACGATGAAAAGCTTTTTAAATCAGTTAAGTGAAGAGTCTTTTATTTTTGATCTGGCAGAACCAGTTCAGCTATCGAATGATCTTAACATTATTGGGGTGCGCTTTAATTTGATCGATCCGCTGACACTTGAAGTGACACTAGATAAAGCACACAGTATGAATGATTTGTTTCAGCTTTTAGAAGCGCAAGGCATTCAAGTCCGCAGTATGCGCAATAAGTCCAACCGACTTGAAGAATTATTTGTACGTATGGTCGAAAAAAATCTAGAGCAACAAGGAGCGGCACAATGAATTTTAGTCAGCTCTGTACAGCCTTCGGTACCTTAGTACGTAAAGAAATTCGTCGTTTCATGCGGATTTGGCCTCAAACACTGCTACCACCTGCCATCACCATGAGCCTGTACTTTATTATCTTTGGTAATCTGGTCGGTTCTCGTGTCGGTCAAATGGGTGGATTCAGCTACATGCAGTTTATTGTGCCGGGTCTGATCATGATGGCTATCATTACCAACAGTTATGCAAATGTCTCGTCAAGCTTTTTTAGTGCCAAGTTTCAAAAAAGCATTGAAGAACTGATCATGAGCCCGGTACCTTTACACCTCATTTTGTGGGGCTATGTCGTTGGAGGCGTGTTTCGTGGGGTTTTGGTGGGCATTATTGTGACCATGATGAGCCTATTTTTTACCGACCTTTATATACATAACTGGTTTGTGACTATTTATACCGTCTTCGTCACATCCTTTTTGTTCGCTTTAGGTGGATTCATCAATGCTGTATATGCCAAATCGTTTGATGATATCTCGATTATTCCCACTTTTGTTCTTACCCCTTTAACGTATTTAGGTGGCGTATTCTACGCTATTAGTGCTTTGGGGCCATTTTGGCAAAAATTATCGTTGATCAATCCAATTGTGTATATGGTGAATGCATTTCGCTATGGCATTTTGGGTCAGAGCGATGTCAACGTTTCATTGTCACTGATTGTGGTGACCTTGTGCTGCGTTCTTTTATATGGCGTAGCGTATTATTTACTTTCTCGTGGTTCAGGAATGCGTGAATGAGTGTAGAAAAATCTCTTTTAGGTAAAGAAACAGAATATCCAACAACTTATGAACCCGGCATTTTGTTTCCTATTTCACGTTCATCTTCACGTGAACAATATGCAAACATTACAGGTGTTTCTCAGGGCAAAGATTGGTGGCATGTTTTTGAGCTTTCTTGGCTCAATCAAGACGGGATTCCACAAGTTGCAATTGGACGGATTACCCTTCCCGCAACCTCTCAAAATCTGATCGAGTCAAAATCATTAAAGTTATACTTTAATAGTCTAAACTTTCATCGTTTTGTGTCTAAAGCAGCACTAATTGACCTTGTTGAAAAAGATTTGAGTCAAGCTGCCAATGCAAAGGTCGGCTTTGAGTTGTTTGATGTAGATGCGCTCGAGATCAGCCAACCGTCTGGAATCTGTATCGATCAATTCAAACCAGCACGCTTGGAGTCACATCCGGATGCAAGCTTGCTTGCGCTAGATGCTGATGACCAGTCACAAATCGAAGTGAATTTATATTCACATCTATTACGCAGTAATTGTCCTGTGACTGGACAGCCGGATTGGGGAACAGTTTTCATTCGTTATCAAGGTATTAAGCCTTGTTATAACAGTATTCTCGCGTATATTATTTCTTATCGTCAGCACAATGGCTTTCATGAGCAATGCGTCGAGCAGATGTACGCCGACATATGGCAAAACTTAAAGCCTGAAAAACTGATGGTGTATGCAACCTATACGCGACGCGGTGGTTTAGACATTAATCCGTGTCGTGTATCTGACTTGTCATGGATGCCAAGCCCTATTCGATTGGCCCGACAATAAAATCAATAATTGAGGATCAGACATGCCATTTTTTGGTTTTACTCCATCTGAAGCATTGCTTAAAAATATTCAGACAGGTATCGAAAAAAAGAACTCAAGTGAGCCACTGTATCCATTACGCGATCAAGTAGCTCTACAAATCAATGATGAAATTATTGATGCGCTTTTAATTGAACTTGTTCGTCGCTTTCCAGAGAGCGATAAACGTGAAACCGCTGAAAAATTGGCAGGCTATGTCAAATCAACCGTTGCCGTTTTGCTCAAACAACTTTTAAGCAAAGCGCCCAATGATGTTGTAAAACAGTCCATCGAGTTTTCCGAACGTAGTTTATTTAAAACTGCTGAAGGAGAATATAAAGTCGGTGAGTCGCTTGATCCAAGTTTGGTCACAAATCTGAAGCATAGTTTTGCCGAAATTCAAGCAGGTAATGCTGTCGACAAGCAAGCACTGGCTGAACTTTATAAGCAATTTGCAGATGCCACGATCCGTCATTTTATGATTGAATTTAATAAAACACTGGATTTAGGCATGATCAAACGCAAGGCTGCAGATATTGGCGCTGCCGCAGTGACCAAAGCCGTTCATATCGCCATCGATAAGCTGATTCCAAATCTAAATCGCTTAGAGTTAAAAGCGCTCGCTGAGTATCATGATACGTTATTTTTTAGCAACTAAAACATAGCGCAAAAAACCTGGATTTTTCCAGGTTTTTTTTATTGCAAAATATGGATATAGATTGCCTAAATTAAGGGATATGTTAGCATGCGCCATGCATTGATTATTCCTTTGTAAAACCTTATGTCTCCAAGCTCTCAATACAAATTTCTACGCCAGGCGCCGCGCGATGGCTTAAGCACAGCAATGCTTCCATCCAAATGGCAAAGATTACATATTGATCCTTGGTTATGTTCTTTTTTGATTTTAAATGCCTGTCTTGGGCTGACTGTCTTATATAGTGCCTCTGCACAAGATATCGGGTTAGTCTCTAAGCAAGCCATGAGCTTTGGAATTGGCTTTATTGTCATGCTGACGCTCGCACAAATTCCACCGAAGGTTTATCAAGCATTTTCTCCTTATTTTTATCTGTTTGGCCTCTTTTCACTGATTGCTGTAATGGTATTTGGTGAAATTCGCATGGGTGCACAGCGCTGGATTGATATTCCCGGTTTCGGAAGTGTACAACCCAGTGAATTCATGAAAATCGGTATGCCAATGATGGTGGCGTGGTTTTTATCGCGTAAACCGCTTCCGCCGAGCGTTCCCAATGTCATGATCACCATGCTTTTGGTGGGAATTCCATTTCTTTTAATTGCAGAACAACCTGACTTGGGTACATCTTTACTGGTATTGGCCAGTGGGTTATTTGTGTTGTTTTTAAGCGGGCTCTCTTGGAAACTCATTGGTGCTGCTGTTGCTGGCGCAGGACTTTTAATTCCAATTGCGTGGGAATTTTTATTACATGATTATCAGCGACAACGTGTACTCACACTCTTGAACCCCGAGGCAGATGCACTCGGTACAGGCTGGAATATTATTCAATCAAAAACAGCCATTGGTTCAGGTGGATTTTCAGGTAAAGGCTTTTTAGAAGGCACACAATCACATTTACACTTTTTACCTGAGGGTCATACTGACTTTATTATTGCAGCCTACTCCGAAGAATTTGGTTTGATTGGTGTCACCATTTTAGTGCTGCTGTATTTTGCAATTATTTTTAGAACATTCCAAATTGGATTACAGTGCTTTCATAACTACGGCCGCCTTGTTGCAGGGTCGTTAGGTTTGTCCTTTTTTGTTTATGTATTTGTAAATGCTGGCATGGTTAGTGGTATTTTACCCGTAGTGGGTGTACCGCTACCGTTTATGAGCTATGGCGGCACCGCAATTATTACCCTGATGGCGACTTTTGGACTGGTCATGTCGATCCACACCCATCGATAATTATATTTTTTTATTTTAATTCAGGAATTTATAATACTATGTTGAACATGGTAGTGAAGCAACCATTTAGACGTTTTTTACTTCTCGGCAGTTTTTTTCTTACTGCCAGCTGCTCTCAGGCGAACGACTTTATCACCGATCCAAATTATCCAAGCTTTAAGCAAAAAACCATGGCCACTTATGGTCTGACTGCCGAGCAAGTCGACAATGCGATGTCAGGCGCCAAAAATCTTCCCAATATTTTAAACATTATGACACGTCCGGGTGAAAGTAAGCCATGGTATGACTATAAAGCCATGTTTTTGAGCGAAGGTACTATTCAGCGTGGCGTTCGTTTTAAAAATCAGTATGCAGATGTTTTAAACCGCGCAGAACAGCAATTTGGTGTGCCGCAATCGATTATCTTAGGTATCTTAGGGGTCGAAACAGGCTATGGCGCAAACAAAGGCTCGTTTATCACGCGTGACGCACTTGCGACTCTAGCTTTTGGTTACCCTCGCCGAGCAGATTATTTTAGTGATGAATTAGGTGCTTTGATCGCTTGGACATATAAAGAAGGCTACCCAACCAACAGTATCGTGGGTTCTTATGCGGGTGCGATTGGTTATCCTCAATTTATGCCAAGCAACATTACCAAGTTTGGTGTTGATTACGATGCAAGCGGACATATTGACCTACGCAATTCTGCTGAAGATGCAATTGCGTCAATTGCAAATTACCTTGCTCAAAATGGCTGGCAACGAAATCAACCTATTGGATTTGCCGCACGTTATACAGGTAACATGCCAGATACAATTATTGCAAAGGATCTGACCCAGCCTACCCCTTATGGCGCACTCAAAACGCAAGGTGTTACGCCGCTAAATCCGATTGTGAAAATCGATGATCTAGACTTGGTCAACGTTATACAATTACAAGAAAATTATGGTCCTATGTACTATATTACCTATCCAAATTTTCAAGTCATTACGACCTATAACCGCAGCAGAATGTATGCCACAGCGGTTTGGTTGTTGGGTACCGAAGTCGCCAGTAGATGAAGGAATTTTCTAAAAACATATAAAAGTCAATAAATATTTTTGTTAAAAAGAGCACTAAATAGCCATTTTAAACTTAATGTTACAATTTAGGTTATTTTTTGCTCATTTTTTGTGAGATTTTGTCCTTTTTGTAACTTTTTTACTTCAAACACTAGACACTCTGCAAAGCCGATGAATATCATCCCCCTCCATAAAGCAATTGCAAAAGTGAATAAATTAGGCTGTTCACATTATTTTGGCTACTTGCTAAGCCTTGTGAATTGTCTCTAGGAGTTTAAGTAATGCAGTTAACGTTAAAGTACGCTTTAGCACTCAGTATTGGACTGGCAGTTATCCAGTCACAAGCAGAAATGGTTCCCGCATCATCTCTTAATGGCGATGCAGATGGCTCAAGTTTGGCTGCTCGCGTCTTGAATAAAGATTCGCAGAACAACTTCAATTCCCATTTCTCTAATTTAAATAGTCTTTCAATCACCGAAAGTTCGGGTGACAAAATTCGTCGTCAAACTATCGCGGCTAAAATCGAGATCCCTGAAGAAGAGCCTTCAGTGATTGAAAAATTAAATTCTGTAGCATCGAACACTGTTCGTAAATTTAGCCAGACCGGTATCGCATCTTGGTATGGTCGTCAGTTTCATGGTCGTAAAACGGCTAACGGTGAAACTTTCGACATGAACGAGCTTACTGCAGCACACCGTAGTCTGCCGCTGAATTGCTACATTCGCGTAACCAACAAAGACAACGGCAAAAGTGTCGTAGTTAAAGTCAACGATCGAGGTCCATTTCATGGCAATCGAGTCGTAGATTTATCTTACGCAGCGGCTAAGCGCATTGGACTCGCGAGTGCGGGTACAGGCAAAGTAAGTATTGAGCGTGTTGATGGTCCAAATTCATAAGCTTTAGCTCCTTCACTTTTGCAATAAAGAGGCCACCATCCGGTGGTTTCTTTATTTTTGTTCGATACATTCTTGTTCTGATGTGTGAATGTTTAAGTTAAAATGATTAGCCGTGGTTCACAATGCAATTTTACGAAACGATCACTTTTTAAACACAAAAACTAACCAAATTGTAGCTTGGTCTTAATTTGCTCTGATTTGCGTGCTATACAACAAAACCCCTCAAAAGCTACCCTAGTAGCAAAAATGTTTAAAGATGCGGTTTAACGCGAGCTTATAAGGCAAATTCGAGAAAGTTTTAAGGTCACTTTTGCTCAAAATGGTTTTTCCAATTGTTTTAAACGTTTTTGGCGATGAATTTTACATTTTTTAGATTTGTTCGCCCGAGTCAAAAATCTGTTTTGACCGCATGCATATTGTGTTTTATATTCGTTAAATAAAGGAATAAATAAAACAAGGATGATCCACATGAAAATCATTACGGAATGGTTTGACGAATACAGCCAAAGCCATCAAAACCAAACCAATAAAAAAATTCATTGGGTGTGCGTACCTGCAATTTTGTTTTCAATTATTGGTTTGATTTACCATTTTAGTGCATTACTGACCGCACTCCTGATTGTACTTTCACTGATATTTTATGCACGACTAGACTTAGTCCTTGCCGTGGCAATGGCGGCTGTAGTTGCTGTCATGGCATGGCTGATCTATGTATTGCCTGTTGGCGTGGGGTTTTATATTGGTGTTTTTATTGTGGCATGGATTGGGCAATTCTACGGCCATAAGGTTGAAGGCAAAAAACCTTCCTTTTTAAAAGATGTACAATTTCTGTTGATTGGTCCGCTCTGGTGCATGGATGCCTACTTGGCTAAAATTTTACCCAGCTGGAAAAGTAAACAACAATTAAATTAACACAGACTCTCGGCATTTAATGAATAACTTAAATGTTTCACTGGAAGCATCTCTTCATTACTGATAGATGCTTCCATTAAATTTTAGCCAGCCATTTAAGTGCCTGCCTTTCGGGTCATGATGCGTCCAGTGTATGACACCGCCTTTTGGCGTGTACTCATATTCACCATAAAACTCTACATAATCACCTTTTTGCAAGCCTTGTAAACGCGGCGATAAGTCGATGTTATGTGCAATAAGTACCGTTTGTCCATTTTCCAATCTTAAGATAAATTTCTGGTGTCGTGACCCTTGATTATCGTCAGGCAAAACGGCTTTGACCTGCCCTGCTCCTTGTACCTGAACATTGCTTTTTTTCTGCTCGAAAGCCAATTTGATTGCATCGTTGTTAAAATCTTGAGTAGTGACTGGCGATGTTTGAATTTGTGATGCAACATGAGACTCACGTTGGTTTAAAACAAAAAAATACACCAGCAAAAAGGCGATAACAGCCACAACGATGTAGGTATTTATTTTTTTCATTTTTGAAATATCCATTTTTGTCTAAAAAAAAGCCCCTAATTTAGGGGCTTTTTTTTACAAAATAAGTAATTATTTTGCAGCGGCTTGAGCAGCAGCAACTTCTTCAGCGAAGCTCATTTCTGCTTTTTTCTCAATACCTTCACCCACTTCGAAACGTACAAATTCAACAATTGTCGTTTCAGTTGCTTTAAGTACATCAGCAACTTTCTTGTCATTGTCAATCACGTACATTTGACGATCAAGTGCAACTTCGTTCAAGTATTTATCAACTGAACCAGATACCATTTTTTCTACGATATTTGCAGGTTTGCCAGATTCAATTGCTTTTGCTTCAGCAATTTCTTTCTCTTTTGCAACTAGATCTGCTGGTACTGCATCAGCACTTACCGCAACTGGATTGAACGCTGCAACGTGCATTGCAATACCTTTACCAGTTTCTGCGCTACCTGTAAATGATACAACAACACCGATACGAAGACCGTGTTTATAAACTGCAAGGTTTTGACCTTCAACAATTTTCGCACGACGAACTTGGATGTTTTCACCAATTTTTTGAACAAGAGCAATACGCGCTTCTTCAACTGATTGACCGTCTTCCAATTTAAGTTCAGCAATTTTTTCAGCTTCAGTTACACCTGAAGCAAGAATTGCTTTTGCAACCGCATTAGAGAAGTTAGAGAAGTTTTCGTCTTTTGCAACGAAGTCAGTTTGACAGTTTACTTCTACCAATGCTGCTTTGTTACCGTCTTGAACGATTGTGATCGCGCCATCAGCTGCAATGTTACCTGCTTTTTTCGCTGCTTTTGCTTGACCAGATTTACGAAGGTTATCAATCGCAAGCTCGATATCGCCATTCGCTTCTGTTAATGCTTTTTTGCATTCCATCATTGCAAGACCAGTACGGTCACGTAATTCTTTTACCATGCTTGCAGAAATTGCAGTCATGTTGTTCTCCTAAATAGGTAGAAAAAGTAAATCTTTGAACAAAAACGGCCCAAGGAAACTCTGGGCCGTTTGCTTTTTTTCGACGCTTAATTTGCCACCCTTACATGTCGCAAAAATGACAATCAGGCGTCAAACGCATTAAGCCTCAGAAGCAGCTGCTGCTTCTTCGCCTTTAGCTTGAGCATTCGCTTGAGATTGCGCGTATTCTTTACCAGCAAGAATTGCATCAGCCATAGCTGAAGCATATAAAGTTACTGCACGAATCGCATCATCGTTACCCGGGATAACGTAGTCTACGTTGTCTGGGTTAGAGTTTGTATCAACGATACCAATTACAGGAATACCAAGGTTTTTAGCTTCTTTAATTGCAATCGCTTCGTGATCAACGTCGATTACAAATAATGCGTCAGGTAAACCACCCATGTTTTTAACACCGCCTAAAGAACGCTCAAGTTTCTCCATCTCACGGCTACGCTCTAATGCTTCACGCTTAGTCAGCTTAGCAAAAGTACCATCTTGAGATTGAGTTTGAAGATCTTTCAAACGGCTGATAGATTGGCGAAGTGTTTTCCAGTTCGTCAACATACCACCTAACCAACGGTGATCTACATATGGTTGACCAGC